>Ga0265295_1001597_pt1 | contig 39295 bp, 37 predicted proteins | sample Munlansysbiofilm_FD_192503 | JGI IMG/M metagenome (GOLD analysis project Ga0265295, IMG submission 192503) | Leachate microbial communities from a municipal landfill in Southern Ontario, Canada - Methane capture system biofilm | ecosystem: Engineered > Solid waste > Landfill > Unclassified ... | reverse complement strand
CAAAGACCAAAGACCAAAGACCAAAGACCAAAAGCCACTTGTCTCGGGAGAGCGAAGCGATAAAGAGAAAGACCAAAGACCAAAAGGGACGGGGAGAAGGGGTGAATGGGAGATGGGGAGATGGGGAGACTTGAGGACAAGGAGACGGGGCGACGGGGAGACAAGAGGAACCAAAACCCAAAACCAATAACCAAAGACCAAAGACCAAAGACCAAAAGCCACTTGTCTCGGGAGAGCGAAGCGATAAAGAGAAAGACCAAAGACCAAAAGGGACGGGGAGACAAGGGGAACCAAAAGCCAAGAACCCAAACGCCAAACGCCAAAGACCAAAGACCAAAGACCAAAAGCCACTTGTCTCGGGAGAGCGAAGCGATAAAGAGAAAGACCAAAGACCAAAAGGGACGGGGAGAAGGGGTGAATGGGAGAAGGGGAGATAGGGAGATGGGGAGACTTGAGGACAAGGAGACGGGGCGACGGGGAGAAGGGGCGATAGGGCGATGGGGCGACAAGGGGACTTTAAAAAGAGACAGGGGGACGGGGAGACAAGGGGAACCAAAACCCAAAACCAATAACCAAAGACCAAAGACCAAAGACCAACGACCACTTGTCTCGGGAGAGCGAAGCGATAACGAGAAAGACTAAAATAAAACCCAGAACCCAGAACTCAAAAATCAAAACTCACCGCTCACAACACACTATTCAATTCCTGCTTCTGACTACAAAAAAGGAACAAAGCTCATAATAAAAGATAAATGAGGTTACTTAAACAAATCTGAAATATTAATCTGCTTTTCATACAGATGGATTACGTCATCCAGCTCCACAACAAATACTTTATCAATACGGTGAAGGGTTTGGTGATACCAAATTTCAACAAAGAGATTGTCCAGATGGTAAAGTTTCACAATATAATACATGTAGATGCGCTCGAGCAATTCGGTTCCCTGGGCAAAAAGCATAGCCACTTTTTCATTCATTTCCAGATTTTCAAACTCATTGATCCTCATGTAATCCTCCTGCCTATTGAGCCCTTGATATTTCAATTTGATATTTTTCCTTTAAGTACCTCAGGTTTTCCATACTGGTCGTCTGATCGTAGATACGTATGAGTTCAACAACGCCTTCGCGACTATAAACACCTGCCTGAGCTGCATCATAAACCTTGTGTTCCCAGTTGTTGCGAATGGAATCACTTATACTTTCAAACCGGGCCCGCGGCAAGTAACGCTCTACTTCAAAATAATAGATATCAGCCATGTCGGTATCCCGATATATTCCCGGTTCCATTTCTTCGATAATCATATACTTACGCACTGTAATCAAACTTATAAAAGGTCTTACGGTACGATTGGCCAGAAATTCAATACCATATTTACTGTAAAGCCCGATAATGGCAGGCAAATCTCCATAGTCATTCATGTTTATACGGATACAACCCGACACGCTGTTTTGAAGTTCAAGCCAGCCCATCACCGCATCAAATGTATAATCGGTAGTTTTCTTAATGTACCGGGTAATACGGATAAAATCATCCATTTCATCCAGGCCCCGTGTTTTAATCACCGCAAAGATAGACCGCGGCTTTTGCTCTTCTTCTTTAACAGGAATATGATAATGATCATAAAATCCGGGATAAGGATCGAGATCCTCGAGTATAAGCTCGCTGAATTTATGTTCAGTGGCCAGGCTGGCCAGTTTCTCTTTCTTGATAACGAAACCGAGAGATTTGATCACCTTCTTGTTTTCCATAAATATGTGTTTGCGTTTTGAATTAAGACTAAACAATTCCCGTCATATGTTAATAACACCTTTCAGACAAAAAAGTTAGACAAAACCTTTGCATTACCCCCTGTTTTTAAGTTTTTAGCCTCTAATCAGTCTGCACCAACTTATTAACAATGCACCGTTGATATAAAACCAGGTTCACGCTAAGTTTTTTGATTTGATTGCATTAACTTTGAACTTTTATTTAGGTTTATTGCCAACAGTGAACTTCAGGAACCTATAACATGCGTTTGCGAAAAGAAATTCCGAATATTATTACCCTGTGTAACCTGCTGAGTGGTTCTCTGGCCATTTTGTTTGCTATTGACGGCTTCCTGACTATAGCCGTATTGCTTGTCGGTCTGGCTGCAGTATTTGATTTTCTGGATGGTTTTGCAGCCCGGATACTGAATATAAAATCGGCCCTGGGTAAGGAGCTCGATTCTCTGGCCGATGTCATTTCTTTTGGACTGGCACCTGCCATTGTGCTGTTTATTCTGATTAAAACCAATCCCGAGCTGCAGTATTTTCCAAAACTGGAGCCTTATCTCCCCTATTCAGCATTGCTGGTGGCAGCCTTTTCGGCATATCGCCTGGCCAAATTTAATATTGACACCCGTCAACTCGACTCATTCAGAGGCTTACCCACACCAGCCAACGCTATCTTTATTGTATCGCTTTCGCTGATTTCAGGACCCGATGCCCTGGACAAAACCACCTTTTTTTCGGCCATAGCCGAAAACTTGTGTTTCCTGCTGTTGCTGGTGCCGTTATCTTCGGCTCTACTCATATCCAACCTTCCCTTGTTTGCATTTAAATTCAACAATGGGTTTGGGTTTAGGCAAAACCGCCCCAGATACATTTTCCTGATTCTTTGTGTTTTATTGTGGTTGATTTTTGGATGGGCAGGTATTCCGCTAACCATTATTTTTTATCTGACCACTTCATTACTTTTCGGGAAAAGATATTTTTTGTAAAAAATTGCCTGAAAGTTCAATAAAAAATTTACTTTTGCCCTGCAACCTCAACATAAACTCTAAAAACACTTCGTCTCTGATGAAAGTATCGCTCAGAATTACACTGATCCTACTGTTAATCATTTCTTTCTCCTTCGATGATAGTTGGATTTCGAGCGCAACCTTTAGCAAAAGCGAAATTCTTACCAACCAGGAACAGGTTGAGCTCAACCGCATACTGTCGCACGAAAAAATCCTTCAGATTGATTCATTGCTGGATGCTTATGAAGCACAAAACAGCTATCACGGAAACATTCTTGTAGCCATTGACGGGGCAGTGGTGGCTGAACGCGCCATGGGATACGCTGACCCTATACACCGAACGCCCTGCAATACGTCAATGGTATATCAACTTGCTTCGGTAAGTAAACAATTTACTGCGGCAGCCATAATGTTGCTTAAAGCTGATGGCCGACTTGATTTTTCTGATAAAGTTACCAAATACATACCCGAACTTCCTTATAAGTCAGTTACCATAAGTCACTTGCTGCACCACACCGGAGGTATGCCCAACTATATGTTTCTGGTGGATAAGTACTGGAACAAAAACTACCCTCCGGATAACGAAGATATTATAGCCCTGATGGCGCGTTACAAATTACCGGAATTTTTTAGGGCAGGCTACAAATATGATTATTCCAATACCGGCTATATGCTGCTTGCCACGGTGGTTCAGCGCATCAGCGGGCTCAGCCTGAATCAGTTTTTACAACGCCGCATATTTGGGCCGCTGGAAATGAATGATACCCATGTTTATTCCTCGGCTGATACTGGTGAGCATAAGCATCATATCATTGGTTTTAGACCCCTGAAACGGGGCTATGCTTCTATCCCTGAAACACTGAACGACGGCCCGGTGGGCGATAAAGGCGTATGCTCAACTCTGGCCGATTTGTTTATCTGGGACCGCGCCTTGTATGATGGTTTTCCGCTCTCCTCCGAGCTGGTTGAAGAGGCCTTTACCCCGGTAGTTGCAGCCAATGGCAAACAAGTGGACTATGGCTATGGATTCAGGATCAAACAAGTAAATGGTGACAAGGCCATTTATCACAATGGTGTTTGGGAAGGGTTTCGCACCAATTTCCATCGTTACCCTACCCACCGCAATACCATTATTGCCCTGAACAACACCAGTATCCGCAGCAATCATCAGCTGGTAAACCAGATTGAAACCATTCTCTTCGGAGGCAACTCCAACGACCCGACAAAACTACTGGTTTACCTCACCATTGAAGAAGGATTTGATCAGGCTTTTGAGACTTTTTTGTCGCTTTCAACTGAGGAAAAAGAATCGTCAGTTGATTTCCAAAAGATAATTCAGGCTGCCGGTTATCTCGCCAGCACCGGGAAAATCCATAAAGCAGCCGAGCTCAGCAAGCTTATCGAAAAAGCCATAGAGTCCGGGCAATCGCAATCAAAATTATAGTTTGAAATTATCAGCCTTTCCTAAGCTCAAAATTGCGTCCCAGATATACCGTACGCACCTGCTCATCAGCAGCCAGTTCATCGGCTGTACCTGATTTAAGCATTGAGCCTTCAAAAAGAAGGTAGGCACGGTCAGTAATGTTAAGGGTCTCGTGCACATTATGGTCGGTGATTAATATGCCTATATTTTTCTCTTTGAGCTTACGCACAATAAGTTGAATATCTTCCACGGCAATGGGATCCACCCCGGCAAATGGTTCGTCCAACAGTATAAATTTAGGATCAACCGCCAGCGCCCGCGCAATTTCGGTGCGCCGGCGCTCACCACCCGATAGCTGAATGCCCATGTTTTTACGTACCTGATTCAGTCCAAACTCGGAAAGCAAGGATTCAAGCCTTTCCCGTTGCTGGCTCCTGGAAAGCTTGGTAAATTCCAGCACGGCCGTAATGTTGTCTTCTACACTCAGTTGCCTGAATACTGATGCTTCCTGGGCCAGATAACCTATGCCTAGCTGAGCCCTCCGGTACATGGGCATATCGGTGATTTCAGTATTCTCAAGAAAGACTTTCCCCGAATAGGGTTTTATCAATCCCACAATCATGTAAAATGACGTGGTCTTGCCAGCACCATTGGGCCCGAGCAAGCCTACAATTTCACCCTGCTCCACCTGAACGGTAACATTATCAACCACCGTGCGTTGCCGGTATTTTTTAACCAGGTTTTCAGTGCGTAAAATCATAGGCTAAAACTAATGTGTAGTCTTTATTAACGTGTTACCTGCTTATTTATTGAGTTCATCCCAGAATTCAATGGCCCTGCGGGTATGAGGAATAACTATGGTGCCACCTACCAGATTGGCAATACCCATTACCTCCATGAGCTCTGCTTCCGTAAGACCATTCTCGTAACATTTTATCAGGTGGTAACGCACACAATCGTCGCAACGTAACACCATAGAAGCTACCAGTCCAAGCAATTCCTTTGTTTTCACCGGTAATTCCCCATCCAGATAGGCATTGGTATCCACATTAACTATCCGCTTATACACTTTGTTGTTTTCCGCCGAAAGCAAACGTTCGTTCATTTTTTCGCGATAGTCGTTGAATTCTAAAAGTGTGATGGCCATAATTTTATGCTGTTTTAGATGATACCTTCTTTTAAAATATCGTGAATATGAATCACCCCGACATAAATATCTCTATCCATCACCAGCATCTGGGTAATGTGATTGTTGCGCATCACGTCAAGAACATCGGCCACCAGCACATCGGTCTGGGTGGTCATCGGGTTGTGTGTCATAACGTCAGCTGCAGTAAAGCTTTCAAAGGGAAGTTCGCGGTGAAGCATACGTCTTACATCGCCATCGGTAATGATGCCCACCAGTCTGTTGTCCTCAAGCACGGCAGTGGCGCCAAGTCTTTTTGAAGAAATTTCAAGCAACACAGAACGCATATCATCTTTGATTTGCACTTCGGGCTTCTCATTGCTTTTATATAAATCACCCACCCTGAGGTAGAGCCGTTTTCCAAGGGCTCCCCCGGGATGATAGCGGGCAAAATCTTCGGTGGTAAAGCCACGACATTCTAGTAAAGCCACAGCGAGGGCATCTCCCATCACCAACTGAGCAGTGGTGCTTGCAGTGGGCGCCAGGTTATTGGGACAGGCTTCACGGCTAACCGATGTATTGAGCACATAATCACAATTCCTGGCCAGATAAGAATCCATATTGCCCACAAAACCAATCAGCTTGTTACCCATAAGTCTGAGCAGGGGCACCAGCACCTTTATTTCAGGCGTATTACCACTTTTCGATAAACAGATAATAATATCTTCCGGTCTTATCATCCCCAAATCTCCATGCAGGGCATCGGCAGCATGTAAAAACGACGCCGGAGTACCCGTACTGTTGAATGTGCTTACCATTTTTGCTGCGATATTGGCACTTTTGCCAATGCCGGTAACAATTACCCTGCCGGTGGATTGCAGAACAAGTTGCACCACTTCCGCAAAAGCAGGCGTAATGTATTCACTCAGTTGCTCTATAGCTGCGGCTTCCTCATGAATGGTTCTTAAGGCTGTATGTAATATCTGTTCGGATGAATGTGAGGACATGAAGTAAAAATATAAGAATTGCAAAGATACAATTATTTCATCGGGGCAGGTGTGGGGCTCACAGGCATTTTTCCAATGTCGTTCCTCATGGCAGGAACTTGTCAACAATCTTGAATTGCAGCTTTAACGATGTTCAAAGCGGGTTAAAGGTAGAGTTTACGCTACTTTGATAGAAGGAAACACTATTTTACTCACCAGATTTTTAAGAAGTTGTAAATCGAATGCTTTTTTTTAGGAGATTTGCACTCCTTTTGACAAATGGTTGATTTTTTGCCGGCTTCCTTCCGGGATAGGGAAAAGGCAAACTTTTTGTACTGGATAAAACCGGTCGAGATGACAATAATCATCAGAATCTTTAAAACATTTTCGAAAGAAGATGACGACGGTAAAGCACTCGTGTTATCCGGATTATTCATAATCTCGGGATTACAGTGCCTTTTTATGAATTTTGTAGAAAAATTTTGGCATCTTTTAACAAGATAATATTTTTTTTATTGATTTATACTTCAGGAATGATTACATTTGTTTAAAAGTAAGCTTTACAAAAAAAACCGCATTGTAACCGGGATTAAAATAATATTTAGATGAAAAAAGTGGATAACCATTCGCTTAATGAGCTGTTGAAAAAAATTTTTGGTTTCGACTCCTTTAAAGGCAATCAGGAACCCATCATCCAAAATCTGCTTGATGGGCGCGATACCTTTGTAATTATGCCAACAGGCGGAGGGAAGTCGATGTGTTACCAATTGCCGGCATTCATATGCTCGGGTACAGCCATTATCATATCTCCCCTGATCGCTTTGATGAAAAACCAGGTGGATGCCATCCGGAATTTTGGCAATGAAGTGGGCATTGCCCATTTTTTAAATTCCTCACTAACAAAAAATGAAATTACGGATGTAAGAATTGATGTAAAAAGTGGCAAAACCAAATTGCTTTATGTAGCTCCGGAATCACTCACCAAGGACGAAAATGTTCAATTCCTTCAGGAAATTGATATTTCATTTTTTGCCATCGATGAGGCGCACTGTATTTCAGAGTGGGGACATGACTTCAGACCAGAATATCGCAGGTTACGACCGATTATTGAAGCCATTGGAAAGGATGTGCCCATTATTGCCCTCACCGCCACAGCCACCCCCAAGGTTCAGCAGGACATACAAAAAAACCTGAATATGCTGGATGCCGGCATATTTATCTCTTCGTTTAACCGGCCCAACCTCTATTATGAAGTACGCCCCAAAGGCGATGAACCCATAAAGGACATCATAAAGTACATCAAATCTCAAGCCGGCAAATCGGGCATAGTTTACTGCCTAAGTCGCAAAAAAGTAGAAGAACTGGCTGAAACCCTTCAGGTGAACGGCATCAAGGCCCTCCCCTATCACGCCGGTCTGGATTCGGCTACCCGGGTAACCAATCAGGATAGATTTCTGATGGAAGAAGTGGATGTTATTGTGGCTACCATTGCTTTTGGGATGGGTATAGACAAACCCGATGTGCGCTATGTAATCCATCACGATATGCCCAAGAGCCTTGAGGGTTACTATCAGGAAACCGGCCGCTCAGGCCGCGATGACGGTGAGGGCAATTGTGTGGCTTTCTATAGTTATGAGGACATACAGAAACTGGAGAAATTCAACAAGAATAAAAGTGTGGCCGAGCAGGAAATTGCAAGCCAATTACTTCTCGAAACTGTGGCTTATGCCGAATCGTCCGTTTGCCGGAGGAAGCAACTGCTGCACTATTTCGGAGAAATTTACCCTCAGGATAACTGCGGAAGCTGTGATAATTGTCTGCATCCAAAAACCAAGTTCGAAGGACAAGAGGCCGTTGAACTGGTATTGGACACCATTCTGGCTACCAAGCAGCAGTATAAAGCCAAGCATCTTATTGCCGTTATTACCGGTAAACAATCAGCCAATGTGAAATCATTCAAGCACCACCTGTTGGATGTGTTTGGTAAAGGAGCGGAGTCTGATGAAAAATACTGGAATGCCGTAATCCGGCAAATGCTTATTGAACGGCTTATTACCAAAGACATTGAGAACTACGGTTTACTTAAAATCACCCCCGAAGGCACCAAATTTCTCAAGAAGCCGTATTCTATCATGCTCACCCACGATCATGATTATGAAAATACCGATGATGATGATTTCTTTGCAGGCGGTGGTGCTAAGACAAGTACGGCAGATAAAGTGCTCTTTACTATGCTCAAAGACCTGCGAAAGGTTATCTCGCGCAAAGAAAGCCTGCCTCCATTTGTTATTTTCCAGGACCCCTCATTGGAAGATATGGCCATACAATATCCCATTTCTACTGAAGAACTGACCCAGATTACCGGAGTAGGTGCAGGAAAAGCCAATAAATATGGCAAACCATTCCTCGACCTTATTAAAACTTATGTTGAAGAAAACGAAATAATAAGGCCAATGGATATGGTAGTTAAATCAGTGGTGAATAAATCAGGACTTAAAGTTTATATCATTACAAATATTGATCGCAAGCTTTCGCTGGAAGATATTGCTTTCGCGAAAAGTATGTCCATAAGCGAATTGCTCACCGAAATAGAACGTATCGTATCCTCAGGCACCAAACTCGACCTCAATTATTATGTAAACGAGTATGTTGACCCTTATCATCAGGAAGAGATATATGACTATTTCAGAGAAGCCGAAAGCGATAGCATTCAGGCTGCCCTTGAAGAGTTGGGCGAAGATGAATTTAATGAGGAAGAGATCCGCTTAATGCGCATTAAATTCATGTCGGATCTGGGCAACTAAATTCTAAAAGTTCAAATTATACGGGCAGCATACGGCTATTCGCAATGCTGACTTTCCGTTGTTGAAAACTTGTCTCCGTTTATTCCTGCGGTTTGGGTAAATTTGCCGACTGAATTAGATTCAATGGTCTGGTTGCAACATATTTTATCTTCACCCTGGTTTCCGCTGATGGTGGCGCTTCTCGCTGCTTTTGTGGTGCAAATGATCTATTATTGGTTTGTGTTTAGCCGCCTGGCTTTTTACAATGCTGCTAAAAGACCCGTAAGTGAGGAGAAGAAGCCGGTTTCGGTGGTGATTTGCGCGAAAAATGAGTACCACAACCTGGTTCGCTTTCTGCCACAAATCCTTGAGCAGGATTATCCTGAGTATGAGGTTATTGTGGTGAATGATGCTTCGGATGATGATACATTCTACCTGTTACGTGAATTCAGTGACAAATACACCCGGCTCAATGTGATCAACCTGCACCAGAATCTCAACTTTTATGTTGGAAAAAAATTCCCGCTTTCCATTGGTATCAGGTCAGCAAAATATCCAACCCTGCTATTAACCGATGCCGATTGCTATCCGGCGGGACCGCACTGGATTGAAAGCATGCAGTCTGTGTTGACCGATAAAACAGAAATCGTGCTGGGTTACGGTGCCTACCTGAGCCAGCCGGGCTTACTCAATCGCCTGATCCGATTCGATACACTGAACGTGGCTATGCAGTATATGTCACTGGCATTGTGTCGATTGCCTTATATGGGTGTAGGTAGAAATCTGGCCTATCAAAAACAGTTGTTTCATCAGGTAGGTGGGTTTATAAGTCATTACAAGATTTCATCTGGGGATGATGACTTGTTTATCAATCAGGTGGCCACTGGCATTAATACGCGTATTCAACCTGCAGCAGAGGCCATCACTTACTCCCGACCCAAACAAACTTTGGGTTCCTGGTATCGTCAGAAAAAACGTCACCTTACCACCGGTGGTTTTTATAAAGCCCGGCATAAGTTTGCCCTGGGATTGTTCTCCTTAAGCCAGTTGGCGTTTTTTGCACTGCTAATTGCCTTGTTTGTGCTGGAAGTGGACTGGATGCTGCTTTTGGGCATTTATCTGCTGAGGTTGCTTACCCAGCTATTTATCATCAAAAAATGCATGATCCGTCTTAATGAGAAGAAATTCCTATTGTTTACTCCATTTTTTGAGATGTTCCTGATGTTGGTCAATTTGATACTCGGTTTTAGGGGGCTGTTTACTAAGAAGGCGCAGTGGTAGGCTAAAGGGACGAGGGACGAGGGGCGAGGGACGAGAGACGAGAGACGTTAAAGTGGAACGGGGGGAAGTGGAGCACTTCGACAGGCTCAGTGACCAAATTAGGGACAAGGGGAAAATGCGATTGCGGATTGCGGATTGCGGATTTGAAATTTGACCGGTGAGCTACTCACTTCTTACTCCTTATCTCCTACTATCTTAATTGAGACGAGGGACGCAAGAAAGGGACGAGAGGCGGTTATGATTTACCTTCGGTGAGCTCCGCTACGCTCCGGTTCGGATTGCAGATTTTTGATTTCGGATGTCTGTTTATCGGCACGAGACCATTCAATTCCAGTAACATAATCTGTTATTAAATTAATTGGTCATAGCGTATTTGTATGCTCAAACTCAACCAACTGCTTAATCATGGCTTCATAGCCTGTTTGAATAATCTCGGCAGCGCGGTAAAAGTCGAAGGTGTCGGCGAGGTTTACCGGCAGACTGACTAAAATATCGGGAGAATGATATTGCAATGCGCTTAAGGTGAGTTGGTGTTGCATCAGTTCGAAGGATGAGCTCATGATGTCAATCATTCCACCAACGGGAAGTTTTTTCTCGTTAGTATTGTTGAAGACAGGCCAATGTCGTAAAATTTGTTGACGTATCCTTTGATATGTGCTGTCGGCTTCAACTTCAAGCAGCATTTCTTCGCGCGGAGCATTCACATTTACAGCTACAAGCAAATCACCTGATGTACGCTTGACCTGCTCAATAGGCAACGGATCAACAATACCGCCATCTACAAGCAACGCCTCGTCTATGCTCACGGGCAATACCAGACTTGGAATAGCCGTGGAAGCGCGCAGTGCCGCAAGCAGATTGCCTTTAGTAAATACAACTGCACTGTGATTGATCAAATCCGCCGAAACTGCAGCAAAAGGAATTGGCAAATCTTCAATGAGTATATCGCCCACAAATTGCTTCATCTCCCCGAATACACGTTCGCCCTTGATTAACCCTTTCTTGTTTATCCCCAGATCTATAAGTCGATACACGTCCAAACGGGAAAGGCTGGTGATAAATTTACGGAATTCTTCCAGTTTTCCGCAGGCATACATGCCGCCTACAACTGAGCCCATTGAAGTTCCCGAAATTGCGTTAATATGGTACCCCCGTTCAAGCAAGGCATCAATAGCGCCGATATGGGCCAGTCCGCGTGCTCCACCACTCGATAATACCAATGCTATTGATTTTGAGTTCATCCTTTTATTTGTTTAATCTTTGCAATTATGGAATCGGATTCCATAATTGTTGAAAAATTAATGGGAGAGGACTTGCGCCGATACCTCATCCTTATTGTTTTATCAAATCACTGATTTTTATAAAATTCACCTCCCGCTCAAACTCCCCATCTTCTGCACAAACCGACAATTTATATCCATCCCTGAATTCAAAAGTACAAAGTCTAAACCCCCTCGTCTCCTCATCCTGTTCCAGTTCAAACTGATTATTTCCCTTTTGCAGAATGGTAAACGAACTCAGACTTTTGGTGAGCCCCTTGCCGATGGCTTTCAAAAATGATTCTTTAAGCGTCCACAAGGTAAAGAAAATATCTTTGCGTTCGGCTTCGGTTTTTGCTGAATCCAGCCATTCATTTTCAACTTTGGAGAAGAAGCGCCCAGGCACACCTTCGGGAATTTTGCGCATTTTCTCCACATCCACACCCACGCATCCTATAGATAGCGCAACGACTACCCATTCTCCTGAGTGGGTAATATTAAAGTGAATTCCCCTGAAACCATCGTGGGCAGGTTTACCTTTTTCGCCAGTGCTGAAAGCCTTGTCCGGTAATGGTTCGCCCGTAGCTTTATGTAGTAAATGACGCGCCAGAAGTTCACCCAGCAGGCTACGCTGGGAGTCGTTGCTGCGGGCAAAAGCATTGACTTTTTTGCAGGTTTCTTCGGGCAACAAATTCAGCAGTGCCGGTTTTAGTTGCTCAAAAGCTGATTCATCAATCAATTGTATAGCAAAAATCTCTGTCATCTATTAAGTTTATAAAGACCCACGCAGAGACGCAAGGACGCAATGAGTTTGTTGAATTTTTTCATAATAAAGTTCAGCTCAGTTTTTGAAGTTGCTTTAAATTTTCTTGCGTCTCATCGCGTGCCCGCCGTAGGCTGGTCTTAGCGTGGGTCTTTATGCCTGATGGTTTCCCCTACTCAACGCTTCCACTTTGCGCATTACCCGCATCAGGTTACCGCCCCAGATCATTTTTATCTGTTTTGCAGAATAACCCCTGCGAACGAGCTCAAGCGTAATATTTCCCATTTCAGAAACATCTTCACAGCCTTCAACCGCGCCTCCGCCGTCAAAATCGGTGCCAATGCCCACATGACGAATACCGGCCACTTTAACGATATGATCAATGTGGTCAACTACATCCTGAACCGTCGCCAATTTCTCCGGGAAATCCTCATCCAATTTATACCATTCCCTGCGTGCATTATGCATTTCCTCATCACTCAGTCCACTATATCCGCGGTATTTGGCACGAACTGCCTTGCGGGCTGAATCCCGTGGAGGATTTGGCAAAGGCGTTTTTACATAGCTGCTCAGTATGCACATTTGAATTACTCCGTCATTCGCGGCAAGCGCGCGCAGCATATCATCGTTGAGGTTGCGCGGATTGTCGCACAAAGCCCTTGCACAGGAGTGGGAGGCAATTACCGGTGCCTTACTCAGTTTCAGCACATCGTAAAACGATTTATCCGAAATATGCGAAACATCCACCATCATACCCAGGCGGTTCATCTCGGAAATTACCTTCTTGCCAAAATCACTTACACCATTGTGCTCAATGGTATCGTTGGCAGAATCACAAATATCGTTGTTATTGGAATGGCACAGCGTGATATATCGGGCGCCCATCTGGTGAAACCGTTCAATGTTCGATAGGTCGTTGCCAATCGGATACCCGTTTTCAATACCAATATAAATAGCCCGCTTATTTTGTCTGGCAATAGCCGGCCCGTCTTCTGTGCTTAGTGCAATGGCTGCCTTGTCGCTATAGAATGCTACATTTTTGTGAATGGCTTCAAATGTTTCCAGTGCCTGCTTCAGTGCTTTCTGATTGCCTTCGGGTGTGCGCTCGCCCTGTCCGATAAATACGGCAAAAAATGCGGCATCCAGTCCGCCCGCTTCCATGCGTGGAAGGTCAACGCGGTTGTGTAGACGCACATTGGCGTGGTTCAACCCAAAATCATAGGTGGAATCGATAAACCACATGGGCGTATCGTTGTGCGAATCAATGGTAAAGGCTTTGGCGTGAATGCGGGCTGCTTTTTGCCGAAGGCGGTCTTCTTTCCCGCTATTTGTGGCAGATGCAGCCATGGAAATGGTAAAAAATACCATGATTAGCAAGGCTAAATTTCTCATATATCCATTGAGATTATTGTACTGTACAGATCGCTTATTCTACAAGCGATTTCAGGCTCAAAATTAAACAATCCTGTGGAAACAGGATAAAAAAAGAAACCTGTATAACGAACAGATTTCGGGATGACATTTTAATATTTTTCTATTGAGAACCTTTTTATTTTTGAATATCAAGTAGTTCTTGTGGATTTAGAATCGTTAATCAGAATCTAAAAAGATAGAAAGCCTTTCCATTTTTCAACAAAATCCATGGCTTTCATTGATTTTTCATTTCGTTTGGCTTTAGGCATTATAATAACATCCACTTCTTTGTCATTCAATGCAGCATCCTTTGGCAGGCGAATTGTCCCCAATTTTGAAACTTTTATTCTAAACCGCAATGTCTTCATCAATGTTATTTTTATCAAATATACGGCTTTTTGACGGAATTATATCTTCCATTAGAATCTATACCAAATCCTTTGCTTGCGCGCGTTTCCCAACGCGTGCCCTTTTGCTTGCGCGCGTTTCCCAACGCGTGCCCTTTTGCTTGCGTGCGTTTCCGCCTGAGTCGGACACGTCCTAACGCGTTCCCTTTGCTTGCGCGCGTTTCCTAACGCGTGCCCTTTTGCTTGCGCGCGTTTCCGCCTGAGTTAGACACGTCCTAACGCGTGCCCTTCATAATTTCCTGGCAAACAGTCGTATCACATTTGCTTCACCCTGATGCAACGGACCTTCGTCCAGGTGCACGGTCAGTTCCGAACGTTCAATCAGCTCCAGGGAAAGGAAATCCTGCTTTATTTGTTCACATTCATAAAGCAACTGCTCCGTGCGCGGTCCGCCGGTTTTTTTGGTGAGTTGCGTTGTGGTGAAGGCTTCCAGAATCAAGTGACCACCCAGTTTCAGGCTTTTCAATAGCTTATTGTGCACCCTTGTTCTCATTTCGCCCGGCATGTGCACAAAAATCAGCGCTATGGCATCGAATTGTTCTTCTTTGCCTTCAAATTCGCTTAAATCGTGAATGTTATATTCAAAGTTTACCCCTTTTTCAGCCGCCAGTTTTAGAGCTTTTTTCCGGCCTTCCACACTTTGATCAAAGGCGGTAACTTCCCAGCCTTTCACGGCGGCATGAACGGCATTGCGACCTTCACCCTCGGCGGGCAATAGCAGCTTTCCGGGAGTTAACCCCTCAATTTTGGCGGCAAACCAGGCATTCGGGTGGGTGCCATAGATATAGGTTTCAGCGGAGTATCGCTCGTCCCAGTGTTCTTTCATAGTGAATACGTTTTTAATGCAAGTTTACGCATTTATATGGTTTTAGCGGTTTCCCGGATGAGCCTCCAGGCATTTTCTACATGGTATTTCTCCACATAAGTCTGGGCAATGACCATCCGCAACGTATATTTCCCATTGAGTTTGGTATGCGTCATGTATAATTTCCCGCTTGCATTCAGGGTTTGAAGCAGCCGCTCATTTATCTCGTTGATACGAATTTCATCGGTTATCCCCGAAGGCAAAAACCGGAAACAGACCAGACTGAAATCAACCGGTGCCAGCAACTCAAAGTCAGCAGATTGCCTGATTTCATTGGCCAGCCATTGCGCCAGTTCCAGGTGAAGCCTTACTTTTTGTCGTATGCCTTCCACGCCAAAATTCCGGATAACAAACCACAGTTTCAGCGCCCTGAAACGCCTGCCCAGGGCCACACCCCAGTCGCGGTAATCGTTCACCTGCCCGCGGGTGCGGGTTTTCAGGTATTCAGGAAGTATTTCAAAAGTGCGGATGAGCATTTCCGGATCGCGCACAAAATAGGCAGAGCAGTCAAAATTGGTAAACATCCATTTGTGGGGATTAAACACGTAGCTGTCCGCCAGTTCAAGACCATCCGCGAAGTGTCGCATTTCGGGCAAAACCAATGCTGTTCCGGAGTAGGCCGCATCCACATGCAACCATATATAGTGTTTTTTGCAGATTTCGCCAATTTCCCGGATAGGATCAACTGCGGTGGAACCCGTGGTGCCAATGGTTGCTATTACGCACAGGGGCTGAAACCCGGCTTCCAGGTCGGCTTCTATGGCATCGCGCAAAGCGGAAGATTGCATGGCAAAATTCTCGTCAACGGGTATTTTTATTAAGTTTTTTCGTCCTATTCCTGCAATTTTCACCGCCTTTTCGATGGAGGAATGGGTTTCGGTAGAGCAATACACCCTAAGCTTGTCCGTGGCTAAAAATCCTTCCTCATTCACCCTGAACCCGGTGACTTTTTCGCGGGCAGTAAGCAAGGCAGCAAGTGTAGAAGCCGATGCGGTATCCTGAATTACGCCGGTCCATTGGTCGGGCAGCCCGCACATTTGCTTTAGCCATTCCATCACGCGTTCTTCCAGCTCGGCGGCTGCGGGTGAAGTTTCCCAAATCATGCCCTGCTGTCCCAGTGCGGCGGTCAACATCTCAGCCAGCACGCTGGGATAGCTTGAATTGGCCGGGAAGAAGGCGAAAAAGTTCGGATTCTGCCAGTGGGTTATCCCCGGAAGGATAATTTTTTCAAAATCCGCCATTACCTGTGCCATGCTTTCAGATTCCTGAGGGGGCGATGCAGGTAACTGCGAAAGTATTTCGTCGGGCTTTAGCTGAGATTTTACCGGATATTGTTCAATCTGTTCGAAATAGTCGGCTATGCGGTCAGCCATGCGGTGGGCCTCAGCCCTGAATGCTGCGGGTGTTTTCATTTTATGAGTTTTTTTGCCACGAAGGCACAAAGGCGCTAAGACTCACGAAGATTGTTTGAAAACCAATGCCATTATCGATTTTTTAATACTTAAAATCCAAAAACCTGTTTGTGCACCTTTGTTTCGTCGTGTCTTAGTGGCCTTATTTAATGGTAAAAGTAGGGAATTTTGCCTTTTCAATTCTTTCAGGATTCAACAAAAACAAATATTCTTTATGTCAAATCTTTAATATCCAGGTGTTTTCATCGCCTGGTCGCCAACTTAAGGTTAGGAAAGAAAAATCCGGATAGTTTTCTTTAAATGCTTTTACGGAAGTATGATTGGGTTTCTGATTTCCAAACTTGGCTTCAAAAGCCTTTCTGGTTAGACCTTCTTTAACAATAAAATCAACTTCATGGCCTGATGCCGTTCTCCAGAACATTACTTCATCGTGCCCGTAAATGGCCGATAGTCGTTTTAGAAGGTAATTTTCAAGCAAAGCTCCCTTGTCAGTACGGTCGGCGATTGGGCTAAAATTATTTAACAGCGTGTTCCTTAGCCCGGTATCACTGAAATAGACTTTCGGCATCTTTACCAGTTCCTTTCTTAAATTACTAAAAAATGGCCTGATTAGCACAATGTGAAAGCATTTTTGCATTACATAAAGATAATTTTCAACAGTGCGGGCATCTATGCGCAATGTAGAAGATAATTCGCTTTTATTTACAAGGTTACCTGTTTGGGATGCGAGCAATTTCATCATCCTGAAAAAAGCTTCCTCATTTCCAAGACCTGCTTCAAGAATATCCTTTTTGATGAATGAATTTCTCAATTCGCTTAAGCGAGCTTTTTTGTCTTTAAAATCCGACTCCAGTACCACAGCAGGGTAGCCTCCATAAATTATGTATTCTTCCAGATATTGATTCAGGGGTTCGACAAAAGGAGATATATATTCCTTGCTGTTGCGTATTTTGGCTAATTCCTCTATTAGTGATTGCTGATTTTTAAAGAGCAGAAACTCATCAAAGTTCAACGTTTCGAGCATGAAAATGCGTTTTCTGCCTGCCAAAGAGTCTTTAAAACGGGTGTCCAGATAAAAAGCACTGCTGCCTGTAACTATAAGTTTTAGATTTTCAGCATAAGTATCATATAAGTATTTCAAGAACCCGGTAGGGGAAGTCAGGTATTGAATTTCATCTATCAATACAAAAATCTTCTGACTGATTCCATCTGTTAATGGGTTTTTAGGTCTGGATGAGAATTTGAAAATTTGTTCAGGATGCTCATTTGCCGCTGCCAGAATCCCGGGATCCTCCAATGAAAGGTAAGAAACACTTTTGCCTTCTTCTCTAAGCTCGCTATAAAGTTTTCTAAGCAGGGTGGTTTTCCCTGCCTGCCGGGCACCTGTTATTACGGTAAACTCTTTTTTTTCAATGTGTAACTTAATCTGACCGTAAAGTTCTCTTTCGTAAAACATGATTATGGAATTTAATTTACCAAAGATAATCATAAATCAGATAATTCCTACAGTCCAATGTATAAAATATCGGATAATTCATACATCGTTATGTCGGAAATATCCGATAAGTCATACATTGCTATGCGGGAAAAATCCTGGAAAGGAAATTTGGATGGTATATTAGAGAAAAATCTGACCTAACAGGTTTGAAGAAAACCTGTTAGGTCTGTGGTTTTTAAAATTATAAACTCTCGAGTAAATGACTTAGCCTGGGTTAGTCTTTCCGGACAGCGAATCTTTCTGGTCTTTATTAACATCGTTTTATTTTCCAATCAGTCAATAAAAGTTTCTTTCAGTACTGATTTGACTTCTTTTACTTCGGGTTTTGAAAGCCTTCCCAATATCTTAATAATGCGCTGTTTGTCTATAGTATGGATTTGATCAATTACAATCCAGCCAATTTTATTCTCGTGTTTTACTTCGATTCTTGTTGGATATTTTCTTGAAGTAGTTGTCATTGGAGCGACAACGATTGCCTGGAGGTATTTATTCATTTCATTTGGTGAAATGATAACACATGGTCTGGTCTTTTTTATTTCACTACCGATTGTCGGGTCTAAATTCACCAGGACAATTTGATATTGGCTTAACTCCATTCTTCGAGGTTTTCATCATCAAAAATGTCGTTGAACAATAATTGGTCGTCACCATGCTCATTCATTTCTTTAAAGGCCTTTTCCCATCCTTTTCTTGGAGATGGAATGGGTTTTATAATAAAATGCCCTTCTTCAAGAATGAGTTCAACTTTGTCTTTGATGTTGTATTTTTCAATCAAAGTTTTGCTGAGCCTGAACCCTTTTGAATTTCCTATTTGAATTATTGATAGTTCCATGTTATTTTGTCTGATTGTAATTACAAAGGTACTACATATTTTATTGTAATCAAGGTGTTAAAATTAAATTTCAAGCGACTTATTGGTGCTGTTGCCCACGCGATGTCCGATCCAAGGCGAAGGTTAAAGGATTTAATTCACCAAATGGAAATCATAAATCAGATAATTCACACATTGCTATGTAGGAAATATCCGATAAATCACACATTACCATGCGGAAATATATAGGAAAGGAAATCTGGATGGTAAATTAGAGAAAAATCAGACCTAACAGGTTTGAAGAAAACCTGTTAGGTCTGGAGTTTTTTTATTTTCCTACTTTACAATGAGTAGCTTGCCCGAATTTACCTGTTTCCCATCATCGAATTGATAAAAATAAGTCCCGGGGGCCACTGCTCTGGAACCCCAAATCGTTTTTGCGCCGGTAATGACTACCTCTTCAATGGTGTGGCCAAAAATATCGGTTATCATTTTGGTTGGTGAACCGATTGGTGAGCTTTATGTCGAACCATTGTCGAACCACTCGAAGTGCTGCAATCCGCAATCCGCAATCCGCAATCCGCAATCTGAAATCTGAAATCTGAAATCCTTTACTACCTTTGCCGCATAGAATTATCAATTTAGTAAAATCATCATACCATGTCACTCAATCATTTTCAGCAAGCCATACTTGCCGGCATTCCCGAAACACTTCCATTGCCCAAAGCCATTGATTCATCTGTAAGCCATGCTCCGGTGCGCAAGGATATACTTAACCCGGAAGAAAAGAAACTCGCCCTGCGCAATGCACTTCGGTATTTTGATCCGAGACATCACGCCGAACTGGCTCCCGAATTTGTAGAAGAGCTACGCAAATACGGACGTATATATATGTATCGCCTTCGCCCTGATTATGAAATGTATGCGCGACCCATTAGCGAATATCCTGCAAAGTCGGCACAGGCAGCCGGCATTATGCTAATGATTCAAAATAACCTTGACCCTGCCGTAGCGCAGCATCCGCACGAGCTAATAACATACGGTGGGAATGGTGCAGTTTTTCAGAATTGGGCGCAGTACCTTTTAACCATGAAGTACCTGGCTGAAATGACCGACGAGCAAACTTTGGTTATGTACTCCGGCCATCCCATGGGATTGTACCCCTCGCACAAAGATGCACCCCGCGTGGTGGTGACCAATGGCATGGTAATTCCAAATTACTCAAAACCCGACGATTGGGAGAAATTCAATGCATTGGGTGTTTCACAATATGGCCAGATGACGGCCGGTTCGTATATGTACATCGGCCCGCAGGGCATTGTGCATGGAACCACCATCACGGTGCTGAATGCCAGCCGCAAAATTGCCAAACATGGCGAAGGTCCCGAAGGCCGCTTATTTGTTACCTCGGGCCTTGGCGGGATGAGTGGCGCCCAGCCAAAAGCCGGAAATATTGCCGGAGTGGTGACCATTTGTGCCGAAGTTAATCCCCATGCTGCCAATAAGCGTCACAGCCAGGGTTGGGTGGACGAAATCTCTGACAGTGTGGATACCGCCATTGACCTGGCGCTTAAATACAAGGGTTTGAAACAGGCACGCTCCATTGCCTATCTGGGAAATATTGTTGACCTGTGGGAGCGGCTTGCCGAACGCAATATTCATGTGGACATGGGATCGGACCAGACTTCACTGCACAATCCCTGGGCAGGAGGCTACTATCCGGCCGGGCTTGATTATGAAGCCGCCAATGATATGATGGCGCATCAGCCAGAAGAATTTAAAAACCGGGTACACGCATCCCTAATCCGTCAGGTTGCTGCCATCAATACACTAAGTGAAAGAGGGATGTACTTCTTTGATTACGGCAATGCTTTTTTGCTGGAATCGGGCAGGGCAGGAGCCGATATTTTTAAGAGCGACGGCAAATTCCGCTATCCTTCCTATGTTCAGGATATTATGGGGCCCATGTGCTTTGATTATGGTTTCGGACCGTTCCGATGGGTATGTACTTCGGGTAAACCCGAAGATTTAGATACTTCCGACCACATTGCCATGCAGGTGTTAGAAGAAATTGCCTCCACTGCTCCGGCCGAAATCAGTCAGCAGATGAAGGACAACATTCAATGGATAAAAGGAGCCAAAGAAAACCGCCTGGTGGTAGGTTCGCAGGCACGCATACTGTATGCCGATTGCGAAGGACGCACCAAAATTGCCGCTGAATTTAACAAAGCCATTGCCGATGGCCGCCTTAGTGCACCGGTTGTGCTGGGTCGCGACCACCACGATGTTTCCGGCACCGATTCCCCTTTCCGCGAAACCTCAAATATTTACGACGGCAGCAGCTTTACCGCCGACATGGCCATTCAGAATGTGATTGGTGATGCATTCCGCGGAGCTACCTGGGTTTCCATTCACAATGGCGGAGGTGTTGGCTGGGGCGAAGTAATCAATGGTGGCTTTGGTATGCTGCTGGATGGCAGTGCCGACAGCGACCGCCGACTACGCTCGATGTTGCACTGGGACGTGAACAATGGTATTTCGCGCCGCTCCTGGGCACGCAACGAAGGTGCTGTTTTTGCTATAAAACGTGCTATGGAACAGGAGCCTTTACTTAAAGTTACCCTGCCCAATTTTGCGGATGATAAACTGATTGAAGACTTGTTTTAATTTTGAAAGAGTAAAAGATGAAGCTATTTTCGGTGGTCGGGCGCAGTCGGGACCATCCGAAGTGCAGGGAGAAGTAGCCTATTCCTTACTTCATCTGCTGCCAATCTTTAATTTGGCCCTATTCCTCAAATTCACGTGAATATATCGAATAGACTTTTAAAACATATATAGTGTATTAACAAAAAACCTCCCGTTGATCATCACCGAGAGGTTTTTTTTTAGTATTTGTCGTTCTTCGATAATTATCTGCTCACACTTACTTTGCGGCTACTGATGACAGCACCATTATCTAAACGAATCATATAGATTCCTGCAGCCCAGGTACTGGTATTGATGTTGAGTTTTTGCATCACATCAGATGGAGATTGAATTTTATTTGACTATGATTGACAATAAGGGCTGAAATCCCGCAATTCGGGCTATGCAATTAAATAGACAGCATTAGGGTGTGCAATATTGGATTATTAATATTTTTGTAGCACCAAAGTCATTGTTTTATTCAATCCAAGCATTGTGCCTAAAAAGAAGCAGGAAAGGTTTGACGAAACCGCTACTTTCCCACACGTAGTTCAGCCTTCCTTTGATGAAATACACCATAATTTCCCCCTAAAGGGAAAATGGGCCGGTTTTTTTGGCAACACACATCCCATTATACTTGAATTGGGCTGTGGCAAGGGAGAATATACGCTGGCTCTGGCAAAACGATATCCTCATAATAATTATCTGGGTGTTGACATTAAAGGTGCCCGCATCTGGCGGGGAGCCAAAACTGCCTTTGAAGACGGCATGAAGAATGTAGCTTTTCTGCGTACCCGCATCGATTTTATTGAACATGCTTTTGCAGAAAATGAAGTGGATTCTATCTGGATTACCTTTCCTGATCCGCAACCGGTGAAACCGCGAAAAAGACTTACTTCGCCCCTTTTCCTCAGTCGTTATGCCGGTTTTTTAAAGCCAGGAGGCATTATTCATCTTAAAACAGACAATACCGAACTCTTTGAATTTACACTTGAGGTAATAAATGAAGGCAATCATCAACTGCTTATGCACACTTTTGATTTGCATAACAGTAATCTGGATGACGATGTAATGTTAACCCAAACCCATTACGAAAAATTATTTCTGGCAGAAGGTAAGCCGATTAAATATTTAAGGTTTCAGTTGGAAAAATAAATTACAAATTACCTCTTGCCTGGAGCGGGAGCATCATTACAAATGCCGCTATGAAATGCCATTGTTGCTATACAGGGGTTAATTTATGAGAAAGAAAATAAGAACTGGCAGTAATACAAAAATAATGGCGAGTCCAAAAACAACCGATAGCTTTTTTGAGCGTGTGTACCTGGTAGTGCAGCAGATTCCCTATGGTCGGGTTACAAGTTTCGGAGCCATTGCAAACTATCTCGGCAGCCGCGGTTCGGCGCGCATGGTGGGTTGGGCGATGAATGCTTCCCACCTTGCGGTCACTCAGATTCCGGCTCACCGGGTGGTAAACCGCAATGGTCTGCTTACCGGCAAGGCTCATTTTGGCAGCGCCGGTATGATGCAGCAATTGCTTGAAAGTGAAGGCATAGTTGTGGAAAATGATCAGATCACCAACTTCAGGGAATTGTTTTGGAACCCTTCCATTGAGTTGGGATACGAAGAGGAGTAGTTTAAATTTTAATCAATTTATGATGGTATTTAATTCCTTCATCCTCTATGCTAAGTACGTATACACCCTTATCCAGATCGTTGATATCGAGCTTTAATTGAGTGCCATTGGCAATGCCGGATTGATGAATCCTTGCGTTCATATCCAACAATTGATAACTGGCATTTCTCCATTGTTTTTCCGTCTCTACAAACACATAATCAGATACGGGGTTGGGATAAATTGTCGGATTTGCCGGTGGATCAGTTGTGTTTAATCCTACGGTAGAACCATCCCATCCTGCCATGCGGGCCAGCATCCACCACATTGCCTTTGCCAGACGCACGGCACCCCGCTCACCAATGTGGTCACCATCTTCGCGGTAGCTGCCATCAAGATCAATCATATTATCCGGATGAATAGCCTGAAAGGTTTGCAACGCACCTCCGAAGTCGGTCCAGCTCACCTCATGCCGTTCACCGTTGTCGTTGTGGCAGAGTATATCGCCATAATCGAACAAAATCCGACGACTGTCGCTATTCACATAATTTCTGATTCTTTCATGCTTCAGGAAGCGCTGATAACCATTTTCATTCAGGTTTTCATTTGCATCCACCGGACCTGTCGTAAAGAATACCCTTGTTGCATAATCATTCTGTGCGCAATATTCATCATATTCGGTGGTGGTGTGCAGGTAGGTATCCATATTTATGGTATTCCCGGTCAATTCAAAATCTTCATCATCCAGTCCCCAGCGCTTATTTCCCTGAGGTCCATATTCGGTTCGTCCGGCCCAGCGCACCTGATACACCGGATCGGGCGTACCGGCAGGCCAGTTGGTGCCGGTCATATCCCAACACCAACCAAAGCCCATGGCCGCAATTTCCAGATTATTTGTATTGCAATAGGTAAGGTGGGCTTTAGTGCGTTCAACGGCTCGGGATCCGGTAAACCAGTCTTCTTCACCGTAATTATAAATCCAACCTGAGGCGTTGTGCAGGTCGCCCCAGGTTGCCCGGCTCAGTCTGAGGTGCTGATCGGTGTATGAATCAGGCGTACCTGATTCGCGGATTTTAATGGCATAAGCCGGATATTGCTGCGCAAGAAGCCTGGCACCAATGCGATAACCACTTGAATGTGATTCACCGGCCAGGATTACCCACATTTTTTTAACTTCATCCAGGTAAGCTTGTGGAATTTTTTCGAATTCAGCAACCACAGTGTGGTCGGCGACGATCTGAGCAGCGCTGTGTTGCACAGGCCAGGCCAATGCCTGTCCTATAATACAGCCCAAAATCAGAGAATAAAAGGGATTGGGTTGGATTGATCTCATTGAAAGATTAATTGTGTTGCTGTTATTAATGGTAAGGAATTATAAATGTAACCCACTGCTCTGTCTAATGTTCAAACTTTCAGCTTATTCCACAATTTTCCTTTGGATATTTGCCGGAAGCCGGGTAAGGGTTTCGTAATTTACCTGAGCACTAAGTTCGCTGAAGGAAGCCACAGAAATATCGAGCTCACCCTGATGGCCGATGATAACCACTTCATCACCGGGTTTAACGCCCTCCAGTGCGGTAACATCAATGGTCATAATATTCATATTCACGGTGCCGATAACCCCTACCCGCTTGCCGTGAATGAGTACCCTCCCCATATTGCTTAAGCTGCGGGGAAAACCATGAGCATAACCCACTGGCACGGTTGCAATTACCTTATCGGTGATAGCCAGATAAGAGGTTCCATAGCCAATAAACTCACCCGCTTTGATATTTTTGGTACTCATTACGGTTGACTTCCAGGTTAGAATGCGCTGCAACGGCTGTCGTGGTTCTCCATGTTTATTTATGTATTGCACATGGGTTTCAGGGGTTGGCCAGAAACCAAACTGCAAAATACCAATTCTAACCATATCCATTTGCGTTTTGGGATAGGTGATGGTTGCCGCCGATGACGCAGTATGATAACGCCTGGGGGTAACGCCCGCCTTTTCGGCCTTCCTGCGCGCCTGGATGAACTTTTTTAACTGGCTTTGCACACGCACATAGTTGGCGATGCTTTCTGCCCCGGCATAATGGGTGCACAAGCCTTCAAAGGAAATGGAGGAAGCATGGTTTTTTATAAATTTCAACACATCACTGAACTCCGTCATATTAAAACCGGTCCGGTTAAAGCCGGTTTCTATCTCAATATGAATTTTGGCTTTTTTGTTCAGAGATTCCGCCACCTCAGCCACTTTTATGAGGCGATCGAAATCAAATACATAAAATTCAATACCTTGTTCAATGCACCAACTTAGTGCCTGATCGTCTGTGTATCCCATTATCATGATGTCGGTTCCGGGGCGGCAAACATTTTTTACTTCATAAGCTTCATCGGCACTAAACACGGAAAAGTGATCCACGCCGGCCTTTTCAGCCAGGGGGACATATTCCGCTACCCCATGCCCGTAAGCATTGCCTTTAACAACGCAGGATAACTTTACGCCTTCGAGAAGAATGGATTTAACAAATGCAATATTTTGATTTATAGCAGATTCACTGATTTCGATGATGGATGACTTGAACATATTTAGTCGTTTATTTGCTTAATGATCTGGTGAAAAAATTTGGCGCCTTTAAGTATGATTTCATCCGGGAAGTTATAGGCTGGATGATGAAGTTCGGGTTGATTAATTCCCGAGCCCAGTCCAAAGAGCGCCCCTTTGAAATGGTGGGTGAAATGTCCAAAATCTTCAGACCAGCGAAAAGGCAGTGGTAAATGCTCAATGGTAAAGTTGAGTGAAGTTGCAGCCCTGGTTATTTCCTTATTACACTCATCATCGTTTACCGTTGCCGGGAAAGCTTCCACCCATTCCAATCCGGTTTCCAGATGGTTGGCTTTCGCCACCTCTTCAATTACCGCTGTAACTTTTAAACACAGTGTTTCCAATTGTTCATTGGTGTGCGCCCTTAGAGTAACCATCAGTTCAGCATAGCCGGGGGTAGTTCCAAAGGCACGTTCCCCAATCCGTGCGTGAATGATGGTGAGTAGCGAAAAGTTCTGGGTTTCATTGGGATTTGCCAATTTAGGCAATCGTTTGATAAGCCCGGCAATAGCCAGGGCAGGAGTAATGGCTTTTTCGGGTTCGGCAGCATGGGCGGTGCGCCCATTCAGCTTTACAATTAATCCGGTAGAAGCGGATGCAAAGGTATCCTTACCCACGATAATGTTTCCTGATGCAAAACCGGGTAGATTGTGGAGTGCGAAGCAATAATCGGGTTTTATTTGAGCAAATTTAGGATCATGAATTACCTGAGCTGCGCCCTGACCGGTTTCCTCAGCAGGTTGAAAGAGTATCACTACCCGGCCTTTTGCCGGCTTGTATTGTGCGAGCAAGGGCAACAAGCCGGCTGCTATTGCCATATGGCCATCGTGCCCGCATTTGTGTGAAACACCTGCCGTTTCGGATGCATAATCCAGGTTTTCATTGATTTCCTGAATGGGCAGGGCATCCATATCACACCGAATGAGGAGAGTTGGACCGGGATTTTGGCCCATATATACCACCGCAATTCCCTGTCCGCCCAATCCGGTAATCAATTGATGTGGTGAATGCCTGCGGGCAAATGCTTCAATTTTGCGGGCAGTTGCCACTTCGTTGCCGGACAATTCAGGCGCGCGGTGCAGTTGATGACGAAGGGTAATTAATTCCTTTTCAAGTTTTTGCCAGTCCATGTGCAGATAAGTTTGGTTCCACCTCAGGAGTGGGGAAAATATAACTGAAAACGATAAAAATCAGTGCAGAAGCAGTGATTCCGAAGATATTTGGATCCAATCCGAAAGGCAGGGGAGGGTTGGTAATGATTAGGGTGATGGTAGTGCCCCCTCCGATCAACATAGCCCATAATGCTGCAGTTGCACTGCTTCTTTTCCAATAAAACGCTCCGATAATCGGGATAAACAATCCGGAAACCATAAAAGCGTATGAATAGAGCATCAATTCCAGCACATTTTGCATGTTAGAAGCCAGAAAGAGCGCGAAAATTCCCAACACCAACGTCATGATTTGTGAGAGTAGCAATATGCGCTTATGGGAGGACCCGAAATTTACAAAACGACCAATGATGTCAGTAACCAGGTTGCCCGAGGCGGCTATCAGACAACTGTCGGCGGTGGACATTATGGCCGAAAAATAAGCCGACATCATCAGACCCATAAGGCCAACGGGAAGCACAGTGCGTAAAAGCATGGGCAGGCCCATTTCCGGATCGAGATGATGTATGGCATCATAACCCAGGTAGGCAAACATACCCTGATCGGCGGCGACACGTGAAAATAAGCCCAATAATACACCCATAAATGCCATTACGGGATATTCGAATATGCCTGCAATATACCAGGCACGTTGGGCTGTCTTTTTATCGTGGCAGGCAAAAATCCGCTGATATAACGTCATGCCTACAAACCAGATAGGGATAATGGTTACACTCCACTTAACAGCTTGTTGCCAGGTGAGGTTGGTAAACGAAAACATTTCGGGGGCAACCGTATCGCGTATGGCTGTATATCCGCCCACAGCAGTATATCCCAGCGGAATGCCAATGAATACCAATCCGGCCATCAATACCAGCCATTGAACAGTATCGGTATAAATTACGGCTTTCATGCCACCCAGAAAGGTATATAATACCACAATAATTCCCATTATTAGCAGGGCAGTATCCATATTCAGGCTTACAAAAGAAGCCGATGCCAGTTTTGCTCCGGCCAGGATTTGTGAGGCAGTGAATCCGATGTAGCCAATGGCTGAGATAATGCCGGCGGTAAATGCCACACGCTTGTTATACAGGCGGGCAAATATTTGCGGGAAGGTGTAAAGTTCTTTGAAGTTTTCGAGTTTACTAACTTTGGGAATAAGAAACACCGCGCTAAGCCAGGCGCCGACAAGTCCGGTAAACAGCATCCAACTGCCCGAAAGGCCCATTACAAAACCAAGTCCGCCCAGGCCGATGGAAAAACCACCACCTACATCGGTAGCTACTACCGATAAACCAACATGGAGGCTGCTCATATTGCGGCCGCCTACAAAATAATCATCCGCGTTTTTATTGCGCTGCATAAAATATATGCCGATGCCAATCAGCAGGCACATATATAAAATGAATATACTCAGATCAATCCAATGCATTGAAGTGGGTTTTTCGTATAGCTGTCATTATCCGGCAATTACCAGCGGAGTATGGATGCATTTTTAATCTTAATGATCAGAATCGCTGTTCCATTACGAACATGAATGGCACTATTTCCTGTTAAACCGCATTTCCGCATATTTGCTGGTAAAACCAATGCGTTCGTATAGTCGTTTGGCAGGATTTTCATATTCTACATGCAGTTTCACATTGCCCGGACATTCGCTCAGCGCTTTTTCAACAATTTCGCGGCCATAGCCTTTGCCCCTGAACTTAGGATCTACGGCAACATACACCAGAATATGTTCGGGGATAAATTCTGACATACCGGTGTTGTTGATGATGAGCACACCTACCAGTATATCGCCCTCATAGGCTGCGTACAAGAATCCCCCCATACCACCGTTTATGCCAAAGGCAAAATCAATACATTTATTTATGGCTTCTTTTGAATCGCCGAACTGGTCGAGGTGATTGTATAAGAAATTAACGTAGGCTTCCCGGCTGAGTTTTGAATCAAAATCAGCTTCACTGGTAATCTTTTTAAATTTTAACATCGGTTTATTATTAGGTTTCGCATGAATACCGCAATTTATAGCATTCAATGTATTGGAAAAAGGAAGGCCGGACAAATGAGCCGGATAATGAGAAAGCGTCCTTTGGAGAATTTCAGACCAATAAGAAACTGGCCTGATGCAACCATTTTGAAGGTTTTAGAAAAGCCCTTTTATTGAAGTAAATGGACGTCAAAGTGCAAAATTAGTAATTTTTGGAAATCTGACCAAATCAGGATTCCGGCTTTCATGGTTTTGCCTCTGTTCTTTTCAGGCTGAAAATATCGGTACGGCGATCTTTCAAATTCCGGACGCTTCCGTAATTGTGTAATTCGCGCAACTGGTCCACGTCCACATCTGAAATCAAAATCATTTCCGTGTTGGGGGTGGCTTCCGTTTTAACGCCATTGGTGGGAAAGGAAAAGTCACAGGGTGTAAACACCATGGATTGAGCATACTGTATGTCCATGTTATGTACCTTAGGCAAATTGCCCACGCTGCCTGCTATGGCTACGAAACATTCGTTTTCGATGGCCCGTGACTGGGCGCAGTGACGCACCCTGGAAAAGCCGTTCTGAGTATCGGTAAGGTAAGGTACAAACAAAAAATCCATACCATCGGCAGCAAGCAATCTGCTCAGTTCCGGGAATTCAACATCATAACAGATAAGCACGCCTATTTTACCACAATCGGTATCAAAAGTTTTGAGCTGATTACCACCTTTCATTCCCCATACCTTAGCTTCATCGGGGGTAATGTGTAATTTTTCATAGCGTTCTACAGAACCATCGCGCTTGCATACATAGCCAACGTTATAGAGGCTGTCGTCTACAATTTCGGGCATGCTGCCGGTAATGATATTGATGTTGTATGAAATGGAAAGCTTAGAAAACTCATGCACCAGTTCGCTGGTAAAGCCCGCCAGGTTTCGGATGGCTTCAGCTTCGCTCATGTGATTGTATTCAGCCATTAACGGAGCATTGAAAAACTCAGGAAAGAGTGCGAAATCGCTGCGGTAACCACTAAGGGCTTCTACGAAAAATTCCACCTGTTGCATCAGCTCATGTGCATCTTTATAATTACGCATTTGCCACTGGACCAGGCCAAGACGCACTATTTTTTTAACTGTAAAAGTCTCTGTGGTGGGCTTTTCATAGTAAATATTCTCCCATTTAAGCAATACGGCAAATTCACGCGACAGTTTATCGCCTTCCAGATAGTTTTTCATTACCCTCATGGGATGGAAATCGTTGGAAAGCTGGAAGTTGAGCACAGGGTCATGTATTTCGCGCAATCTTACCTTTTCTATGTATTGTTTGGGGGTAAGCTCATGGGCATGCTCGTGAAAGTTGGGAATGCGTCCGCCAAAGACGATGCTTTTGAGGTTGAGCTTTTCGCATAACTCCTTACGGTAATCGTACAGCCGACGGCCAAGACGTAAGCCCCGGTATTCAGGTTTGATAAAAACATCAATACCATATAGTGTATCCCCCTCGTCAGTATGGGTATCGAAGGTGAAATTTCCGGTAATCTGCCTGTAGGTATGCTGATCGCCAAATTTCCCGAGATTAACGATAATACTCAGCGCACAGCCGGCAAAATGACCGTCAGCCTTAACCACTACCTGCCCCATGGGAAACTTCTTGATAAGAGTTTTAATTTGGTGCTCCTTCCAGTAATTCTCAGTCATCGTAGTATAGGCGCTCAGCATTACGGCTTTCAGTTCATCGTAATCATCCATATTAAGAAAGGTGATTTCTATATTTTGAATTTTTTCGTCCATTAAATTAAATTTTGAATTAAATATTTATCATTGCCTTCGTGTCTTGCATTTTACATTTTTAATGAAAAGTAAACGAATTAAACCGGTATTAGTTTGATTTTTTACCTATCTGCCCGCTAACTAACCAGTGTATGCCTAAAGAGGCTTTGCATGCAAAGCTTACCGAACCTGTTGCATCCAACCTGATAATGGTAAGCAAACCTCACACAGCAAAAAAGGCTTCCCAATGAATATTGATCTAGGCAAAAGGGCATAATTTTTTTTTGATAAAAAAATGCTTAAACCTTATTTTTCGGATTTAGCCATAACACTCACACTTATCTGCACTGTGTTGGCTTCGTTGCTGATAAAAAGGACGAATAAATTCCGGGATGACATTCAATGAAAAAAGATATACACTTTTTAATGCGGGGTTCACTTTTTCTCTATTGTTGCAAAGGCAAAATTGTTGTCGGTGTTCACGTAGATAATTCTAACATTTACATCCTCAGCCAATAAGCTGTTCTGCTGAACTATGCGTATTAAGCGCTTACTTTGCCTGCCCATAAAACGGTTCCATTGCACTACGACAAAGTAATCTAAGCCCTCTACCTCAATTGGTTTTGAGTTGGCTGTCGGCAATATAAAAGTCAATAGTTTCCGAAGGGACATAAGGCTATCCACTTTAGTTTGTTCAAGTGGCGGGAAAGCAGTGAAAATAGAGTCGCGCTCCCATTGCAGGTTGGGGAACCCTCCCGCATAGCAGTTCACCTGAAAAGAGACCAATTCACCCTTTTGGTTATAGTATAAGGCTTGTAAGGGCTGGTAGTGGTTGTGTATTTCCCACTTATACAAAGAGGTATCTTTCGCTAATAACCAGGTAACGTAGCTTGTATCCATGATATACAAATCTGCCGGCGGGATGTTGTACTTACCGGCATAGCGGGCTATGGTAATTTCATCCACCGGCTTTGGCTTTTTCATCCCGTACATTCCAAAAATAAGCCCGGAACAGGAGGTAAAACCAGCCATAAAAGTTATGGCAGAAAACATTAGAATTAAACGCACAATCCGTTTATTCCTGCTAAAATCAATGGTTTGGAAATTGCTATACTTCATAAAAAAAATCTCCGGCTGATTGTTTTTCAATTTTACCATCCTGCATTATCTTAACCTGATTCAGGCTGTTTTGAAATTCACTCAATGATTTCATATCGGGTTCAGCAACCTCCACGTAATCCGGGGTTTTGATAAATTCCAGGAATATATGAAATTTACTCTCGCTTATATTTAAGGTTAATTGTTTCATTTTTAATAGGTTTGCCCCGGTTTCCTATACTATACTGGTCTAAATAATAAACTGCTTGCAGTATCTGCTTTAATTACTTAAACACTTTTTCTTCCCAAATTTTAGGATCGCGGTCGGTACTGATGACAGCCAATACTTCGACGGAATTGCTCTTATCATTACAGTAAAAATGAATCATAAACGGAAATTTATCAATGATTACGCAGCGGATTTTATGGTATCGAATGGCATAAATCTGTGGGTCTTTATGCAAGGAATTGATTTGCCTGATTACAGTTTTCTGAAATCTATTACCAAGGCTTGTCTTCTGTTCGTTATACCATTCGGTAATTTCCTGAATATCGGCAAGAGCTTCAGGATCAATGTTAACCTTGTACTTTTTCATCCGACTTTGAGCGATTTTTTGGCTTCATCCCAATCCAGCAGTCTGTCAGGGTCTTTTCTTACTTTCTCAAAGCGTTCCATTACCAATTTTTGGTGGGCTTCCGGAACTTCAAAATCCTCTTTTTCCTTTGTTAAAGCATAATCGAGCAGGCTTTTAATAGCATGAATCAGGTTTGCATCATTTACCTTTTTAAACTGCTCTATAATCAATGCCTTTTCCGCTTGTATGTTCATGATATGTGTTTTACCTGGTTAAACAGCTATATTGATATAATTGTTTCATTTCGATTTGAGCAGCAATCTGAGCAATCGATTGGCTTTTTAATGTCTTCCGTGGATTCCGAATAATTAAGTTTTGTTCTTCGTCCCTTTTCATTGGAATTAAGGTGTCCCAAAAATACAAAATACAGGAATTCCATCACTCAAAATGACTGCATTCTGTTTGGCTCAATTCCCACTACTTCTTCCCCTTCTGCTTCTCCTTTATTCTCACATAAATCAACTTAAACCTTCCCTTGGGGCTTTCGCGCTGGTCAATTTCAAAGTCTTTGATGGAGTTGATGAGGGGGGTTAGTTTTGGGAAACCATAGTTGCGGGAGTCGAAGTTGGGTTGCTTTTTCTGAATAAGGTTGCCCACATCACCCAGAAAAGCCCAGCCATCGTCATCGGCCAGATCGTTGATGGTGGAAGCAATTAGTTTGATGACCTGAGGGGTAATTTTATCCACACTTTGCTTGGTTGCAGACTTCTGCTCATTGGGTCCTGTTTCATTCTCCTCCGGGTGGCTTTTCAAAATTTCAATGTAGATAAATTTGTCGCAGGCCACGATAAAGGGATTGGGCGTTTTCTTTTCGCCAATGCCATACACCTTCATTCCTGCTTCGCGCAGCCGGGTAGCGAGGCGCGTAAAATCACTATCGCTGGAAACCAGACAAAAACCATCTACTTTCTCCGAGTACAGTATGTCCATGGCATCAATAATCATGGCCGAGTCGGTGGCATTTTTTCCGGTAGTATAGCCATATTGCTGAATGGGTGTAATGGCATTTTCGAGCAACAGCACCTTCCATTTGGTGAGTGTTGGCTTAGTCCAGTCGCCATAAATACGTTTGATGGTGGGATTGCCATATTTGGCGATCTCTTCCATCATCTCTTTTACATATGCGGATGGGATGTTGTCACCATCAATGAGTACTGCCAGTTTTATGTCCATTTTTTAAATGTGAAGGATCGTTGATTTGTTGATGTGTTGATGTGTTGAGTTGTTGAAGTGTTTTGTGTTTGTCCGCCTTAGGCAGTTGAGTTCTTGGTTTTTAGTTCTTGGTTCTTGGTTTTCGTGCTTCGAGAGCGCATAGCGATAATAAGATGGTTCCTGGTTCTTGGTCCCCGGTTTTTGGTTCCTGGTTCGGGGTTCTGGTTCTCCCCGTCTCCATGTCCCCTTGTCCCCATTCCCGCCATCTCTCTATTTTTTACTCCCGATTACCTCCGCCAATCCATCAGCCAGCCTGCTTGCACCAATCCTGAAAAGTTTTGGGCTGAGCCATTCAGAACCCAGTATATGTTCGACCAATCGTAGGTAAACCATCGCCTGTTCAGGCGTGGAAACGCCACCGGCAGCCTTGAAACCTACTTTTTTACCGGTTGATTGATGGTAGTCCCTGATAGCAGTCAGCATCATAAACGCGGCCTGAGGTGTAGCTGCCGGACTAATCTTACCGGTTGACGTCTTTACAAAGTCACCGCCGGCTTTCATGGCAAGGATGGATGCGTCATAAATTTTGTCGTGGGCAAGCAGTTCACCCGTTTCGAGTATCACTTTGAGCTGTGCATTGCCACAGGCATCTTTAATGGCATTTACTTCGCCAAACACTTCAATGTAATTGCCTTCAAGGAATTTCCCTCTGGAGATAACCATGTCGATTTCGTCAGCTCCTTCGTCCACAGCATACTTTACTTCAGCCAGCTTAACTTCTATGGGTGATTGCCCGGAAGGAAAAGCCCCGGCAACACAGGCTGTTGCTACACCACTTCCGGTAAGAAATTCTTTTACCTGTCGTGCAAACACCGGATATACACATATCGCAGCAACATTAGGCAAACCTTTAGCTTTGTAACTCACCGCCTGTTTGCATAGTTTTTCAACTTTGGCAGTGGTATCCGAACCTTCAAGCGTGGTAAGATCAAGAATGCTCAATGCAAATCGAAGCATATCCTCTTGAGTAGAAAAATATTTGGATGGCTGAGAAAGCAGATATTCAATCTGATCATCAATCTTTTCGGGCGTTAAGTCTTTATATCTGTTCATAGTTAAGGTTTGTGATACAAAAGTAAGTAATTAAGGAACACCCGCAGGATTCCAGCCGGTTACATATCCCTGTCCAAGTTCATTGAGTCTTTCCATATCGGCGGCGCTAATTTCAAAATCAAACACATCAATATTCTCCTCAATGCGGGAATGAATAGCCGATTTAGGAATTACCGCAAAACCCTGCTGTACACCCCAGCGGATAAGTAGCTGAGCGGTTGTTTTTTCATAGCTTTTGGCTATTTTAACCAGGGAAGGATCTTTAAGCTGAGTACCGCGGGTTAAGGGACTGTAAGCTATAGGAATAATGTCGGCCTGTCGGCACAAATTCACGATGTCCATCCGCTCATTAAGCAGATAGGGATGTAACTCTATTTGATTTACAGCCGGTTTAACATTGGCATAAGAGAGCAGTTCCTCCATATGATTTTCCATATAATTACTTACCCCAATAGCTTTGCAACGTCCTTCGTTGTAGAGTTTTTCCAGCGCCCTCCAGCTATCTTTACGTTTCCCCTGAACAGGCCAGTGAATAAGGTATAAATCAACCCAATCCATTCCAAGATTACTGAGGCTCTTTTCAAAGGCTCTGATAGCCTGATCGTAGCCCTGGTCTGCATTCCAGAGTTTGGTAGTGATGAAAATCTGTTCCCTCGGAATAAGGCTGCTTCGAACTGCCTTGCCAACGGATATTTCGTTGTGATAAATGGCTGCGGTATCAATATGACGATATCCTACCTTAAGTGCCCGGTCGATGGCATGTTGGGTGCGGTCTCCATCCGCCATCTGGTAAACACCCAATCCGATTACCGGAATCTTGATGCCATTATTTAAGGTGAAAACTTTTAAACTGGAAGGAAAATGCATAACACTGTTCTTTAAAATGTAGTCAATAATTGAATTATGCAAAGTTAAGCTGTAAGGCTCAGAAATGCCACTTATATGTTATGTAATTTTTAACAATGAAGCTTTAGTAAAGTAAACATCAGACTTTGTAAGAATTTTAACAAAAGGCCCCTCTATGTTATATTGCAAAATATCAATATATTATATCATATTTTCTAACCTCCCATTATAAACAAAAGTAAAAATATCATCCAGGCTCATAATTGGCTGTAAATGAGATTTTAAAAACACATTTTCTGTCATCCGACGGGGAAAAATAATTTTTTTTTGATTGATCCCCTGTTACTTCCGGACAATATTATGATAAACAAATGATTCGGAAGTGAAGGGCATCATGCCCTGATCCTGATCAAAGTTCTTTTACAGGCGAAATTAAAGTTACTGAATATGAAGACTTTTTACAGAATTTTCGGGGGGAAACGTGTAAATCTAGCGCTTAGCATTTTAGCGCTTTTTGCAACTTTACAGGTGGTTGCACAACCGTGTACCACCCCACCTGAAGCTTACCTTACAGGAAATGCAACCATTTGTCAGGGCAGTACAACTGCTGTATCTATCAATATATCAGGCGGAACCATTCCCTGGCGGGTGACTTATAGCATTAACGGTGTTTTACAACCGGAAGTTTCCGGTATTGTAAGCAGCCCTTATGTTCTGACTACCAGCAGCGGCGGAGATTTCAAAATCGAAACGGTTTTTGATGCCGATGGTTGCACCGGAACAATTACCGGTGGTATAGTTACCGTTAAAGTAAACCCTTTACCTTCAATGGCAAATTCAGTAACCGGGCCTACCTCCGTTTGCCAGGGACAAACGGGGGTGAGCTATTCTGTAAATCCGGTGCTAAATGCAACCTCATACGAATGGACCTTGCCTGCAGGTGCTACTATCGTTTCGGGAATAAATACAGACAATATTACGGTTGATTTTTCTACTTCGGCTTCATCAGGTAACATCCGCGCCCGTGGTATAAATGCCTGCGGAAACGGCGCCTGGTCGCCAAATCTTACCATTACAGTAGCTCGCCTTCCACAGAATCCGGGAGCCATTAGCGGTTCAACCACTGTATGTCAGGGCCAGTCCGGAGTAACCTATTCGGTACCTGTTATCAACTTTGCTAACGGTTATGAATGGCAGCTCCCGGTGGGAGCTATCATTACGAGTGGAACCAACACCAACCAGATTACAGTTAATTTCAGTGAATCGGCCTCTTCAGGTAACATTATGGTCCGGGGAACCAACGGCTGCGGAGCCGGCCAGTGGTCGGCTGCTTATGCAATTACGATAAGCAATCTTCCCATTGCTGCTGGTTCTGTTAACGGACCGACTACCGTTTGTCAAAACCAGAACAACCTTATTTTCAGCATAAATCCTGTGGCTTATGCCATCAGTTACCAGTGGGAATTTCCTGTCGGTTTCACCGTAAGTGGTTCCGCTACCGGATCAAGCATTACCCTGAACAGCGGCGCTACGGCTGTTTCCGGCGTTATTCGTGCCCGCGGCGTGAATACCTGTGGCAATGGTGCTTTCTCCTCCGATTTTATTATCGGAGTTAACAGCCGTCCGGTGGCTTACGCCGGAGTAGATGACAATGTCTGCGCCGGAAGCAGCTACACCCTTTCAGGAGCTTCAGCAAGCAATTCTGGTTCGGTATTGTGGAGCAGCAATGGAAGCGGCTCCTTCAACAATCCTTCAAACCTGAACGCAACCTATACTCCCGGAGCAGGTGACAACAACGTAACCTTAACCCTTACAGCCAATGGCATCGGATCGTGCAGTCCTGCCACGGACAATATGACCCTTACACTGCTTGCCCTGCCTACCGTTAATGCCGGCCCCGATATGGCCAATTGCGGAACTGCAGCCCTAACCATTAGCGGAAGTTCAGCTTCCAATTATGGTTCATTGTTGTGGTCCACTTCCGGTTCAGGAACTTTCAGTAACCCCGCAGCTTTACATCCGGTTTATACCCCAAGTGCAACGGATGTGATTAATGGCTCAGTAATATTAACTCTTTCTGCATTTGGCACGGGCATTTGTGCTTTCAACAGCGCGAGTGACCAAATGGAAGTTTTTATCAATCCCCAACCAACCGCTAATGCCGGTTCAGCAGCCAGCGTATGTGAAGGCACTACCTTCACCGTGGCCGATGCAACTGCTTCAAATTACACCTCCATTACCTGGAGTAGCAGCGGTACTGGCTCATTTTTAAACAATGGTAACTTAACCCCAACCTATTCCCCGAGTCTGGCTGACGTAATGGCCGGTTCAGTAAACCTGACGCTTACTGCTACACCCATTGCACCTTGCGGAACCAATGCCACTTCGGTAAAAATATTGTCCATTACCCGCCGCCCGGTGGTAAATGCCGGCCCTGATGCCAGCATTTGTGGATTAAACCCATTCGCAACATCGGGAGCTACCGCAACCAACGCTTCCTCCTATATGTGGACAAGCAGTGGATCAGGTTCCTTTGTGAATCCAACTTTATTGAATGCCACCTATATGCCTGGCGCCGGTGACTTGTTGAGCGGATCGGTAACACTCACCCTTTCAGTTAACGGAAATTCACCTTGTGCACTTCCCGTTACTGATGAGCTGACCCTTACCATAAACACTGCTCCTGTGGCCGATGCCGGATTAGACGGCACCACCTGCGAAACGACTGCCTTTACAGTGAGCACGGCAACTGCCACAAATTATTCAACCATTTTGTGGAATACCAGTGGCAGCGGCACCCTGAGCAATGCCGGAACACTCACACCTACCTATACACCATCGCACAACGATGCACTTACCGGAACAGTATTGCTTACTTTAACCGCTACAGGAACGGCACCATGCACCACTACGGTCAGCGACATTATGCAGTTAGTGATAACGCCATCTCCCATAATAAGCGCAGGTGCAGATTTTGCCGTTTGTGCCGGAAGCGGTTTTATGGTTCCTGGTGCAACTGCACAATATTATTCCAGCCTCGATTGGACAAGTTCGGGCACGGGCACTTTCGTGAATGCCAATACGCTTTCTCCCAATTATACCCCAAGTGCCTCCGACATTGCCAATGGAACGGTAACCCTCACCCTTACCGCTACCGGTAATTCACCTTGTGTTACTCCCGTGAGCAGCTCCATTTTGGTTACCATCAACCAGCTACCCCAGGTATTTGCCGGCAACGACATTACCATCTGCGAAGGTCCATACAACATTACCGCTGCCACTGCCATCAACTTTGATGCCCTGCTCTGGACTTCAAACGGTGATGGTATATTTACCAATGCTACTGCACTAAATGCAATTTATACCCCCGGCCCTGCAGATCTTATCAATGGTATAGTTACCTTAACTCTTACGGCTACTTCAATGGCACCATGTACCAGCGTAATTTCAGATAATGTACTATACAGCATCAGGCCGCAGCCTGAATCCTATGCCGGACCCAATGCCACGGTTTGCGAAGGTGGAACCTATGAGCTGATCAACGCTACTGCTGCACATTATACTTCTTTGAGCTGGAGCACCAGCGGTTCGGGCAATTTTAGCAATCAAAATACCCTGAACCCAACTTACACCCCCAGCCTGGCCGATATCGCCAATGGTTCGGTGTTGCTCACCCTTACGGTGAATAACCCTCCGTGTAACCCGGAAACCAGCGATATGACCCTTTCCATCAGGCAAAATCCAGTGGCCAATGCCGGCACCGATGCTGCCATTTGTGAAAACAGCAGCTACACTATAAATAACGCCAGTGCTACCAATGCCGGCGACATTTTGTGGTCCAGTAGTGGAAGCGGTGTGCTTCAAAATCCGACTAC
>Ga0265295_1001596_pt1 | contig 39304 bp, 37 predicted proteins | sample Munlansysbiofilm_FD_192503 | JGI IMG/M metagenome (GOLD analysis project Ga0265295, IMG submission 192503) | Leachate microbial communities from a municipal landfill in Southern Ontario, Canada - Methane capture system biofilm | ecosystem: Engineered > Solid waste > Landfill > Unclassified ... | reverse complement strand
CAGGTGAAGGATGAGACCCGGCTGACCCTCTCTTTGTCCGTCAACCTGTTTGACGGTCTGAAAAAGCCCGCTGTGTTGGCCCGCAACCGGATGGCGGTGAGTCGTCTGGACCATGAGCGCCAGGAGGTTCTGGCGGATCTTGATGTGCAGCTTCAGAATCTTCTTCTGGATGCGCGGGTGGCGGAAGATAACCTGAAGGTGGCGGAAGCAGGCCTTGCCGAGGCGGAGGAGCATCAGCGGGTAACGGAGTACAGCTACCGGGAGGGGGTGAGTACGGCAACGGATCTTCTGGATGCCATTGCCTACCTGTCGAGGGCCCAGGCCAACCGGATTGTGGCCCGGACGGGATATCTGGAAACGGCCTTACGCATCCGGCATCTGGTGGCGGATCTGGACAGGCCCCTCTGATACCCTGAAACATTCCCGACTTTCGGTCCCTTTTCATTTTTGGGGTGCAGTCCTGTGGATTTTCTTTTTTCATGGAAACCTGAAAAGGCCCGGCCAATCCCGCCGGGCCTTATGTATTCTGCCATGCAGAAAAAGCATGCCCACTCTTTAAGAAAATAAGAGGTTTTACGTGCTGCATATCTTTGTGGATGCCGACGCCTGTCCGGTAAAAGAAGAGATCTACCGCGTTGCTCGCCGCTACGGTCTTGGGGTGACCCTTGTCGCCAATGCGGCCATGCGGATTCCCCATGAAAAGGGGATACGCCTTCAGGTGGTGGGGGGACGTTTTGATGCGGCGGACGACTGGATTGTCGAAAATATTGAAGCCTTTGACATCCTTGTGACTGCGGATGTGCTTCTTGCCAGCCGCTGTGTTGCAAAAAAGGCCTCTGTCCTTGGTCCGGGTGGAAAACCCTTTACGGAGAGCAATATCGGGGATGTGGTGGCCAGTCGCAACCTCCTTGCGGAACTGCGGGGAGCAGGAGAAATCACGGGCGGACCGAAGCCCATGGGACCTAAGGAGAGATCCCGTTTTCTCCAGAAACTGGATGAGGCGATCCAGGCCATCCGACGGGAGAATCCCTCTGAATGCGTTAAGACCTGAAACCTTTGTGGCTTCAGTTCAGATCCAGAGGGATTTCAGGTGGAGGTCTCTATGCTGCGGGGCTTTTTTGTTCCGGTAAAAAGATAAGCAGTGAATGATTCGGGATGTTTTGTGTATACAAGGGGGGCTTTCCTGGCGTACAGAAAAAGGATTCCACCGTCTTTCTTTGTACCTTCTGAAGAGGAGATTTTCATGCCCAATCCTGCCTTTCCCTGGTACCTGTCCTATCCCGCTGCCTTTGTTGGGCTGGGCATGGCCCTTGTGTTCAATATCTGGTCCTTTGGTTATTCGGCGCTGATGGCCCTTCAGATTTTTCTGCTCTTTGCCGCAGCCCTCTGGTTGCTTCTGGGCTTGCCCTACATGCAGGGCGTTTACAGAAAAAAACGGAACCGGCTCCGGGCGGATTTTCTGCGGATGCAGGAAGAGGGCCTTTCCGAGGCGGAGCGGGCTCGCATACGCAGGCGAGCCTCAGGGGAAGAAGAGATGGGGGAAGGGCAGGCTGCCCCATCCCCCACCCTGGAGGCGGAGGGGCAATCTTTCCCATTTTCAGAGGATTCCAAGGCCGAGGGAGGGGGGGCTGGGATAGATGCGGGGCCCTGGCTTTCGGATATGGATGCTGGGGAAAGAAAGGAAGAGGGCGCAGGATGCACAAAAGAGCTTTCCGTTTTCTCCGCACCGGGAGATACAGAAGATCTGGAAGCTTCTTTTCTGCAGGAAACTTCCGTTCAGAAGGAAGGGGATGTCTCTTGTGGAATCCTTTCGTCTTCCATGCTTCGGATACGGGATTTCTTAGAAAGGGAGGCGCCCCTTTCCGTGGATCGGGCGGAGGTTTTCTGTCTGCAGGAAGGATATGGGCTAAGCGAAGCGCTGGGTGAGATCAATCTGGATGCGGAAGAGCGCCTGGGGCGGCGTCTTTTTCAGGTTATGGGAGACAGGGTGGAGGCGGTCTGAGAAGAAAGGTGGCTCCTGAAGCGGTCAGGGCTGCTGCCAGGGGGGAACCAGATCCTGGGGGCAGCCCAGGTGGTCGAGGATGCGGGCCACCGTAGTATCCACAAGGGCTTCCACGCTTTGGGGGTGGTGGTAGAATGCGGGGCTTGCGGGCAGGATGGTGGCCCCAGCCCTGTGCAGGGTCAGAAGATTTTCAAGATGGATGGCATTGAAGGGCGCTTCCCTGGGAACCAGGATGAGGGGCCTTTTTTCTTTGAGACTTACGTCCGCTGCCCTGTGGATGAGATTGTCGCCGATGCCTGCGGCGAGGTTACCGATGCTGCGCATGGCACAGGGAACAATGGCCATGCCCTGATGGGAAAAGGAGCCGGATGCGGGCGGGGTGAAAAAATCGTTTTGTGCATGGATGAAGAGTTTACGGGTATCTTTGGCGTGACCACGCATATCCAGAAGGTGGAGGGGGTTTTCCGAGCCCATCTCATGGCGGAGCACGGATTTCCCGGAATCGGAGATCACAAGGTGGACTTCCGCTCCCTTGTTCAGCAGGCATTCCAGGGTGCGGACGCCATAGATAACGCCGGAAGCGCCGGTAATGGCCAGGACAAAACGCATCTAAAACCCCTTTGCCGTCCAGAGATCCAGAACAATACCGAGAAAGAGCAGCAGGCTGATGACACTGTTCACATGGAAAAAGGCCATGGGAATGCCGGACAGGTCGTCTTCCTTGACCATGCGGTGTTCCAGAATGAGAAGGCCGCAGAGGAGGAGGGCGAATCCGAGAAATACGGGACCGAGGTTAAAGGCCGGATACAGGGAGAAGATGAAAAGGCCGCAGGCCGTGTGGGTGGCTCTGGCAAGGAAAAGGGCTTTTGGGATTCCAAGTTTTGCGGGTATGGAGTGGAGGCCTGCTTTTTGGTCAAAATCCGCATCCTGGCAGGCGTAAAGGATGTCAAAGCCTGCAATGTGGGTGAAGAGAACTGCGGAAAGGAGCAGGATTTTCGGATCCAGAGTTCCGGTGAGGGCCACCCAGGCTGCGGCGGGAGCCAGGGCAATGGCAAGACCCAGATAAAAATGGCAGAAAAGGGTAAAGCGTTTGGTGTAGGAATACCCGAAGAGAAAGAAAAGCACGGGAAGGGCCAGTTTGCCGCACAGAGGACTTAAGGCCATGGCCGAAGCCACAAAAATGAGGCTTGAAAGAAGAACAAGAAGAAGGGCCGCTCTGGAAGATATTTTTCCCGCAGGGATTTCCCGCAGGGCGGTTCTTGGATTCTGGGCATCCATGGAGGCATCGGCAATGCGGTTAAAGCCCATGGCCGCAGTCCGGGCTGCCACCACGGCAATCAGAATGAAAACCATGGGCTCCCATTCCATGGGGATCTCCTGGCTTGCAAGGGCAAGGGCTGCGAGCACGAAGGGCAGGGCAAAGACAGAATGGGAGAATTTGATCATCCGACCATAGGTCAGGGTGGTGGCAATGGCTTTGTGCAGGGCGGGCATGCGTCCTCTTTTCAGGATTCCTTCCCAAAGGGTTTTCCGGAGTCTGCGGCAAAGCCTGTGAGGCTTTCCTTATACCGGGAACCCGAAGGGTAGGGCAGGGCCAGGGGCCGTACCCGGAATCTCGGTTTCAGGGTGACGACCATGGCCACAAAGGTGCCAAAGGGCACGCGTTGGGCCAGGGGCCAGTGTTCAAGGGAACAGCCCATGTTATTGGGTTCGGGGAAAAGACAGACCGAGCGCCAGTCAATGGGCACATCTCCCACAAGTTCCCTTACCATGGTTTTGATTTCCCAGAGGGAAAAAAAGCGGGCCTTGGCGTAAACGCCCCGGCCGAAGAGGCCCTGGATGCGGCGTTGCAGGCCTTTGATGGCATAGCGGTTGAGAACGCCAATGAAAACGCGGTCTTTGGCCACGCGGAAGGCTTCTTCCAGGGTTTTGCGTGGGTCTGCCACAAATTCGAGGGTGGTGAAAAGGCAGGCGTGGTTGAAGGAGTTGTCGTCAAAGGGCAGATCTTCGGCATAACCCCGGAAGAGGCTGGCCTTGTGGCCCAGACGCTCCAGGGCGCGATCCAGCATGAAGGGAGAGGGATCAATGCCCGCCGTATCCAGACCCATGGCGATACAGCGCTCCATGATTTCTCCGATGCCGCAGCCGATATCCAGGATGGATTCTCCGGGATGGGGGCGCAGCAGATCAAAGAGGATCTGGGTTTCCATGGCGGCTGCGGGGGTCAGGGTGCAGCGCTGTCGCCATTTCACGTACGCTTCGGTGTCTTTTTGGTCGAAAACATGTCCCATGGGGGGATTTTTAGGCAATTTCAGGACGCTGTGCAAGGAAAAAGGCTTAAACCGGGGAAAGGGGGAAAAGTGGGGCTTCCAGGGTATGGGGTCAGGGAGGTGGGGGCAGGTCCTTTTCCAGGGTGAGGTGGTTACCCTTGTCATTGTAATAAAAGGTATTGAAATAGCTTTTCATGATATGGATACCCCGGCCGTTTTCAGCGTTGCTGCGTCGTTTTCTGGCGGTGCGCCAGTTGAATCCCGGGCCTTCATCTATTATTTCCAGGGTGATGCGGGTTTGGGTGAGATGGATGGTGTAGGTGACCGTGGCCTGGGGACGTCCGGCATTGCCGTGGCGTACGGCATTGGTCAGGGCTTCGCGCATGCCAAGGCAGATGGCAAAACTTAAGGATCCCAGCCCATGGCTGCGGAGAAAGGCCTGGGTTTCGCTGCTGGCCCGGTCAATGTTTTCCATGTTGGAAGCCATGCGGATGATGATGCCACCTGTGGTGCTTTCTACGACAAAAGGGCTTTGGCTCATGGCGTAAGACTCCATCAGGATAAGGGAAAAGCGATTTCAGGTTTCCTTCTGGATGCTCCGGTCATCAGATTTCGATGCTGAGAATCACAATATCATCTTCAACAGGGACTTCCGGCGGGAGCAGGATGTTCCGGATCCGCAGGGGAGCCGCCTGGATGGGTTGGCGGCGGACCGCCTCACAGGCGCTGATCATGCGTTCTGCGGCCTGAGGCCACACGGAGCGGTCCAGCCCGCTTTCCACAAGACCGTCGGAATAGAGGTAAATGCGATCTCCGGGCTTTACGGAAAGGGTCCGGGCTTCAAAGATCACATCCCGGAAGATGCCCAGAATGTCGCCGTCCATGCGGATGAGCCGTGCAGGGCCATCAACGGGAACATAGACCGCCGGAGGATGTCCTGCATTGACCAGGGTGAGTTTCAGGGTCTTGCGGTTGAGATGGGCATAGGCGGCGGTGAGGTATTTGCCTTCAGGAAGGATTTCCACAAGAACGTCATTGATGAGCTTCATGCTTTCCCCGGGCTGGTAGATGGGGGTGCAGTTCTGCTTCAGCAGGGCCTTGATGGCGGAGGTGAGGTAGCCTGTGCTGATGTCGTGGCCGGAAAAATCCGCCACAAAATACCCATGGATGTCCTTACATATGGAAATCACGTCATAAAAATCCCCCCCCGCTTCCTGCAGGGATTCGTAGAAGGTTCCGAATCGGGCTTCGGGCAGGGTTTCCGGTGTGACGAGAAGGGAGGTCTGGGCTTTGCGGATCTGCCGGAGCTTCTGGGCCTGACTGGCAATGAGGGAGTTGGTGGCAATGGAAAGCTTAAGGTGCAGCCGCACCCTGGCCAGCACTTCCATGGGATGGAAGGGTTTGATGACATAATCCACAGCACCTAAGTCAAAGCCCTCGATCTTGGATTCGATCTCGCTGACGCCTGTGAGAAAGATGACAGGGATGGAGGCGGTGGCCGTGTGCTTTTTGAGAAAGCGGATCACAGTGAAGCCGTCTTCCCCTGGCATCATGATGTCAAGGAGGATGAGATTCGGTCTGTGCTTCAGGGCCAGCTCCCGGGCCAGGGGACCGTTTTCCGCAGTGAGAACCTCATAGCCTTCCTTGGAAAGGGCCGTTGCCAGCAGCCGGACATTGATGGGGCTGTCGTCCACCACAAGGAGGGTGAGGCCTTTGGGCTCTGTGGCTTGCACATCCTGCAGATCTGGCATAAGAGGCTCCGTATCAGAGGGCATGGCGGAGGGCCTCCAACTCCCTTTTCAGGGCCGTTGGAAGGGAGCGGAGACTTGCGAGATCCCCAGCCGCTGCTTTTTTTTCCGCAACCAGGGTCATGGTGTAGATGGCCGTGAACCCGAGATTGCCCGCAGCCCCCTTGATGGCGTGGACAACCTCCTGGGTGAGGGGGGCATCGTTGTCCTGAAGGGATTTTTCCATCCGATCGATGTCTTTTTGTGTGGTGTCCACAAAAAGCTGGGTCAGCTCGATGAAGTCCGCCATATCCAGTCCGAGCTGTTCGGCAAGAACCTTAAGGTCTGTCATGGGTGCTCCTGGGTGACATGGGGTAGAAGGGTAAGGACAGGGCAGGGGCAGGTTATTTTTGAATACTTTACCTTGCAGGGGGGTGTGCTGCAAGCGTAAAGGCGCTTGTTGCGGCCGCAGCTTTGTGCAATGCATGGAGCCGGGGCCATAAAAAGCTTGACCTTCCGGTTTGTTTGGAGGATATATCAAGGAATATGGATATTTTAATATTCTGCAAGGCTTTGTCCGATCCCACCCGAATCCGCCTCCTCCACATCCTGGACCGTCATGAACTCAGTGTCAATGAGATTGTGGCTGTCATGGGCATGGGGCAGTCCCGCATTTCCCGGCACCTCAAAATCATGACCGATGCGGGCCTTTTGTCCTGCCGCAGGGACGGGGTCTGGGCCTTCTACGGAGTACCCGCGGAGGGCGGCGGAAAGCGCTTTGTGGCTTCGGTGCGGGAGTGGCTGGAAAAGGAGGCGGAACTTGCCGCAGACCGCAGACGTGCGGCGGAAGTGCTGGAAGCCCGGCGTAAAAGCACCTCCCGCTTTTTTGACGCCATTGCCACGGACTGGGATTGTCTGCGCCGGGAAATTCTGGGGGGCTTTGATCTGAATGGAACCCTGCTGGCTGCCGCTGGAAGACCGGATCTGGCTGTGGATCTCGGCTGCGGCACAGGGGAGCTGCTCCGGGGACTGGCCCGTCAGGCGGGTAAGGTCATTGGCGTGGATTATTCCACGGAAATGCTGGCCGAAGCCAAAAGACGCTGTGAAAAGGAAGGGCTTAACGCAGATCTGCGCCTGGGGGCCATTGAGCATCTGCCCGTGGCGGATCATGTGGCGGACCTGGCGGTGATTTCCCTGGCCCTCCACCATCTGCCCGACCCCGAAGGCGGCATCCGGGATGCGGCTCGCATTCTCCGCCCTGGCGGGCTTCTGCTCATTGCAGATTTTGATAAACACGAAAACGAGTACCTGCGGGAGCGTTTCGGAGACCGCTGGCTGGGTTTTCCCAAAGAGACCATTGCCCGCTTTCTGGATGCTGCGGGTTTTCAGCTGGATTCTGTGGAAACCTTTGCTCTGCCTTCGGCCGAGGATCTGAATCTCAACCTGAACCTCTATCGCTGTGTGCGCATGGAGGCTTAAAGGGGGGTCTTGGGGCTCGGCTTAAGAAAATTTTTTGTATCTGAAGGATTCAACCATAAAAAAGAAGGAGAATTCCCATGACAATTCCAGCCCTGGATTTGAGCCTTGGCTACAAGGTTGCGGATATGGCGTTGGCGGATTTTGGCCGTAAGGAAATGCAGCTTGCGGAAAACGAGATGCCCGGCCTCATGGCGGCCCGTGAAAAATACGGAAAGGAAAAGCCCCTGGCAGGTCTCAAGGTCACAGGCTCTCTGCACATGACCATCCAGACGGCCATGCTCATTGAAACCTTAAAAACCTTAGGCGCGGATATCCGCTGGGCTTCCTGCAACATCTTTTCCACCCAGGATCATGCGGCGGCAGCCATTGCTGCGGCAGATTCTGCAGCGGTTTTTGCCTGGAAGGGTGAAACCCTGGAGGAATACTGGTGGTGTACGGAGATGGCCCTCCTCTGGCCCGACGGCTCCGGCCCGGACCTCATTGTGGATGACGGCGGAGACGCCACCCTGCTCATCCATGAGGGCGTGCGTGTGGAAAAGGATCCTTCCCTTCTCAACCGGACACCGGGCTCTCTTGAAGAAAAATGCCTTTTCGACCGCCTGCGGCTCGCCTATGAAAGGGATCCTGGCCAGTGGACCCGCATGGCGGCAAAGATCCGGGGCGTATCCGAAGAAACCACCACGGGCGTGGGCCGTCTTTATCAGCTTCAGAAAAAAGGGGAGCTGCTCTTTCCCGCCATCAACGTGAACGATTCCGTGACCAAGAGCAAGTTTGACAACCTTTACGGCTGCCAGGAATCTCTGGCGGACGGCATCAAGCGGGCCACGGATGTGATGATCGCAGGCAAGGTGGTGGTGGTCTGCGGATACGGGGATGTGGGCAAGGGCTGCGCCCGTTCCATGAAGGGTTTCGGAGCCCGGGTGATGGTGACGGAGATTGATCCCATCTGCGCCCTGCAGGCGGCCATGGAGGGCTTTGAAGTGCTGACCATGGAAGAGGCCGCCCCTCTGGGGGATATTTTTGTCACCGCCACGGGCAACTACCATGTCATTACGGCCAGCCATATGGAAGCCATGAAAAACGAGGCCATTGTCTGCAACATCGGCCATTTTGACAATGAGATCGACATGGCCTACCTCGAAAACACGCCGGAATGCAGAAAGCTCAACATCAAGCCCCAGGTGGACAAATGGACTTTGAAGTCCGGACGTTCCATCATCGTGCTGGCCGAAGGCAGGCTTGTGAATCTTGGCTGCGCCACGGGGCACCCGAGCTTTGTCATGAGCAACTCCTTTACCAACCAGACCCTGGCCCAGATTGCTCTGGCCACCCAGCCCCATGAAAAACAGGTTTATACCCTGCCCAAAACCCTGGATGAGGAAGTGGCGCGCCTGCATCTCGGCCGTCTGGGTGTACGGCTCACGCGGCTGACGCCGGAGCAGTCGGCTTACCTGGGAATTTCCCCGGAAGGTCCCTTCAAGCCGGAACATTACCGCTACTGATACGAAAGGCGTCCTTCCTGGAAGGACGCCTTTTTCAGGCCCTGATTTTTTGTCAGGGCCCTCCCCCTTGAGGGTGCAGCGCAGCAAAAGGGCATGAAAATCAAAGGGATACTTGCAAACATCTTGCAAACAAAGCAATTGACAGGGCTTGCACCCCTCTGCTAAAGGAAAAAATTCACTGTATCCATTGATTTTCTGGATATCCTTAACGCAGCAGGGAGGAAGACATGAAAAAAATTCTGTGTCTCTTGGCAGGTTTGTCCTTATTGACGGTTCCGGCCTTTGCCCAGACCATCCGCATTGGTCTCATGGCCCCCATGACCGGTTCCTGGGCCAGTGAAGGACAGGACATGCGGGACATTGTCACCCTCATGGCCGACGAGGTGAATGCCAAGGGCGGCGTTCTCGGTAAGAAAGTAGAGATCGTGGTGGAGGATGATGCAGGTGACCCCCGTGCTGCGGCCCTGGCGGCCCAGAAGCTTGCCACCCGCAAGGTGGTGGCGGTCATCGGTACCTATGGCTCTTCCGTGGCCGAAGCCGCCCAGAACATCTATGATGATTTTGAAATCATCCAGGTGGCCAATGGCGCCACTTCCAACCGTCTGACGGAAAAGGGCCTGCCCTATTTTTTCCGCACCTGCCCCAAAAACGATGAGCAGGCCACCGTGGCGGCCAAGGCCCTGAAGAGCATGGGCTTTTCCAAAATTGCCGTACTCCATGACAATACCTCCTACGCCAAGGGCCTTGCCGATGATGCGAGAAAATTCATCGGTGAACTGACAGAAGCCAAGATTGTCTTTTTTGACGCCCTGACCCCCGGCGAGCGGGACTTCAACACCATCCTCACCCGTATGCGGGCCGCCAGCCCCGATGTGATCCTCTTCACAGGCTATTATCCCGAAGCCGGGCTTCTCCTTCGCCAGAAAATGGAAATGGGCTGGGATGTTCCCATGATGGGCGGGGATGCCACCAACAATCCCGACCTGGTGGACATTGCAGGTAAGCAGGCGGCAGCAGGGTTTTACTTCTTAAGCCCTCCGGTTCCCCAGGATCTGCCCACGCCAGAAGCCAAAGCTTTCCTGGATGCTTTCCAGAAAAAGTACGGCAAACTGCCGGGCTCCATCTGGGCCGTTCTGGCAGGGGATGCCTTCACCACCATCGTGAAATCCATTGAAGGTTCCGGTTCCACCAAAACCAAGGATGTGGCGGCCTACATGCACACAAAGCTTAAGGATATGCCCGCCCTTACGGGAACCATTTCCTTTAACAGCGCAGGCGACCGCATCGGTGACGTGTACCGGGTCTATCAGGTCAGCAGTGAAGGAGCCTTTGTTCTGATGCCCTGATAAGGAAAAGGGTCGTCGGACGGGTGTCTTATGAGGTATGCCGGGCCGCTTTCTGCCAAGGGAGGCGGCTCTTGCATGTCCGTTTCATACGGTGTTCGTCCTTTGTCTGCGGTAAGGTCCTCCCGCGTTTTTCAGAATGTTTTTTTCCGGGAAGAGAACCATGGATTTTTTCTTGCAGCAGTTGTTTAACGGTCTGGCCGTGGGCGGCATTTATGCCCTGGTGGCCCTGGGGTACACCATGGTGTACGGGGTGATGAAGCTCATGAACTTTGCCCATGGCGAGCTTTTCACCATGGGCGCCTACCTGGGGCTGACCTTTCTGGGGGTCTTTGCCTTTACGGAGCTTCTGGGGCCTTTTCTGGGGGTTTTGGTGCTGATCCTTCTCGTCATGGGCCTTGTGGCCCTGGTGGGGGTTCTGCTGGAACGGGCGGCCTACCGGCCCCTGCGCTCTTCTCCGAGGCTTTCGGCCATTGTTTCCGCCCTGGGAGCGTCCATTTTTCTCCAGAATGCCATCATGCTGGTGTACGGGGCGCGTTTTCAGGTCTATCCCCATGGCATCCTGCCCAACATGCCCATTTCCATCTTAGGCGTTGACATTCCCCTTCTGCGCATCCTGCTCTTTCTCGTTTCCATTCTCATGATGGCAGGGCTTTTCTTTTTCGTGCAGAAAACCCGCATGGGTACGGCCATACGGGCGGCGGCCATTGATCAGGATGCGGCCCGGCTTATGGGCATCAATGTGGACCGGGTGATCCAGATCGTCTTTCTCATCGGCCCGGCCTTGGGCGCTGCCGCAGGGGTCATGGTGGGCATCTATTACGGTCAGATCAACTTCACCATGGGCTGGGTCTTTGGCCTCAAGGCCTTTACCGCAGCCATCATCGGCGGCATCGGCAACATTCCAGGTGCCATGCTGGGTGGGCTTCTCCTTGGTGTTTTGGAAGCCATGGGAGCGGCCTATATCTCCACCGCATGGAAGGACGCCATCGCCTTTGCCGTGCTCATCCTCATTCTTCTGGTGCGTCCCCGGGGCATTCTGGGAGAACGTGTGGCGGACAAGCTATGAATCAGAAACATGTGATCTTAAGTATTCTTCTGGCCTTTTTTGCCTGCTTTCCCGTGCTGTTTGACAACCCCTACTGGATTGGGGTTTTAAACGACATCTGGCTCTATGCCATTTTGGGTTTGAGTCTCAACTGGATTGTGGGGCACACGGGTCTTTTCAACCTCGGGCATGCGGCCTATTACGCGGTGGGAGCCTACACAGCGGCCATTCTCGCCACCCGCTACAATGTCCCCATCCTCTGGGCCATGCCCCTTTCAGGTCTTGCGGCAGGGCTTTTTGCCCTCATCGTGGCCCGTCCCATCATCCACCTGCGGGGGGATTATCTCGCCATTGTCACCATTGGTGTGGGCGAGATTGTGCGCATTGCCCTGGAAAATGATGTTTTTGGCTTAACCGGCGGTTCCAACGGGATTTTTGGCATTCCAAGGCCCGAGTTTTTTGATATCCGCATCCGCAGGCCCTGGCAGTTTTACTATCTCATCGGCGGTTTCCTCCTGCTCACCATCTGGTTTTTCTACCGCCTGGAGCAGTCCCGGTTCGGGCGCGCCCTCAACTACATCAAGGAAGACGACACCGCAGCCGAAGGCTCAGGCATTCCCACGGCCTATTACAAGCTTGCGGCCTTTGTCATCGGTGCCGTATGGGCGGGCATGGCAGGCACCCTTTTTGCCGCCAAGATGAGCACCATCTCGCCGGGCTCCTTTAACTTCTGGGAATCGGTTCTGGTTTTTGCCATCGTGATTCTCGGGGGGGCGGGCAGCATCCCCGGTGTTATTCTGGGGGCGTTTCTGCTGGTGGGGCTTCCGGAGATCTTCAGGAACTTTGCCGATGCCCGTATGCTTTTTTTCGGTGCGGCCATGGTACTCATGATGATTTTCCGCAACAAGGGGCTGCTGCCGCCCCTTGTGCGTAAGTACGCCGGTGTGGTCCGGAAGCGGGGAGGCCTTGCATGAGTCTTCTGAGCCTTGAGAAGGTGGTGAAAACCTTCGGCGGCCTCACGGCGGTGAACCGGGTGAGTTTTTCCGTGGAAGCAGGTTCCGTGGTGGGGCTCATCGGTCCCAACGGAGCGGGGAAAACCACGGTGTTCAACCTCATTACGGGCAACTATACCCCGGATTCCGGGGATATCCGTTTTAACGGGGTTTCCATCAGGGGTAAAAAACCCCATAAGATTGTCGAGATGGGCATTGCCCGCACCTTTCAGAGCATCCGCCTTTTCCAGAACATGCCCGTGGTGGAGAATGTGCTGGCGGGCTGTCACTGCCGCATGAAGTCCGGCATTTTCGCCTCCATGCTTCGGACACCCGGACAGAAGAGGGAGGAAAAACAGGCCCTGGAAACGGCCCGGAAGATGCTGGAGTTTGTGGGACTCTGGGAACAGGCGGGGCTTTTGGCCTCAAACCTTTCCTATGGCAAGCAGCGGCTTTTGGAGATTGCCCGGGCACTCGCCAGCGGTCCTGAGCTTCTTATTCTCGATGAACCCGCAGGGGGCATGAACGATCAGGAAACGGCGGAGCTGCTCACCCTGATCCGGGAAATCGGGAAAATGGGCATCACCGTACTCCTCATTGAGCATGACATGGGCCTTGTGATGCGGGCCTGTGAAAAGCTTGTGGTCATTGAGTACGGCACAAAAATCGCCGAAGGCGGCCCTGAGGAGGTAAAAAACAATCCCAGGGTGATTGAGGCCTATCTCGGCGTTGAGGAAGAGGAATGTGAGGAAATCCGGAACGGAGACGGAGAAAGTCCATGCTGAGCCTTGAAAATCTTGTGGTGAAATACGGCAATGTGGAGGCCCTGCACGGCATTGACATGAAGGTTTCCGAAGGGGAGATCGTCAGTATCTTAGGGGCCAACGGTGCGGGGAAATCCACCACCCTCATGGCCATCAGCGGGCTTGTGAAACCCGCATCCGGCGGGATTCTCTTTGAAGGTAAGCCCCTGCACACCCTTCCTGCCCACCGCATCGTGGAAATGGGGATCGCCCAGGTACCCGAAGGCCGCCGGGTGTTCGGTACCCTCACCGTGGAAGAAAACTTACGTCTTGGGGCCTTCACCAGCAAGGACAAGGAGAGGGATGGGGAAACAAAGGAGTGGATTTTCACCCTTTTTCCCATTTTAAAGGAAAGACGCAAACAGCTGGCCGGAACCCTTTCCGGCGGTGAGCAGCAGATGCTGGCCATCGGCCGGGCCCTCATGGCCCATCCCCGTCTGCTTCTTCTGGATGAACCCTCCCTGGGCCTTGCCCCCCTCATCATCAAGGCCATCTTTGAAACCATCCGCCAGATCAACGAAAGCGGGGTCACCGTGGTGCTGGTGGAGCAGAATGCCAGAGCAGCCCTGCGTCTTGCGCACAGGGGCTATGTCATGGAGGTGGGCCGGGTGGTGCTGGCGGATACGGCCCAAAACCTTCTCGCCAATCCCGAGGTGCATTCGGCCTACCTCGGGGGGCATGGATAGTGTTCTGACGCACTTTAGAGCAGGGAACGGATGAAACAGCCCGACCCGCCTCCGGACTGGGGCGTGGGTACGGGCTTTTCTGTGGCCGGAGGATTGCCGGGGTCTTCGGGTGATCCGTTTTCACTGTCCGGTATGGGAACAGAGGGGACAGGAAGGGCAAGCCCCGAAGGATCCCGCACCACTCCTGCCCTGGGATCCGTATCCCAGGGCCCGTTGTCTGTCACATAAAGAAACACCTGGTCCCTTGCGGCATTGAATACCGCCCCATCCCCGAAACCTCTGGAGAGAGTATTGCGGTCAAAATCCACCCAGCCCTGCTGGGGGTGGTATTTCATCCATACACTGCCCTGGGGTGCGGCCTGGGGAAGGTAGAGGATGAAGCGGGCCGTTTCTCCCTGGTCAACTTCCATGGCCATATCCAAAAGACCATAGGGAAGCAGGGCCGGTCGGCCCACAGGGTCGCCGATGGTGGCGGGATCCACAGCGGAGAAGGTCATGAGCCCTGGGCTTTGCTTAATGGCCACAGGGGAGCCGTTGAAGGTTTTGATGGGAAGGGCATCTTCGGGGAGGCCTTCCATGGAAACGCCGCTGGGGCTGATGGTGACGCCCATGAGATAATGGTTTTCCACATCCTGAGTGTTTTTAACCCGCAGACGGAAGCCCAGCCGGGTATTCATGGATACCCGGGGAGCAAGAAAATGGGTGTCCGGGCCTTCTTCGGGGAAAAGATAGACCGGCGGTCCTTGAGTCTGGGTCCAGGTGTATTCTTTGATATTATCGAATCTGTCGGCGGAAAGCCGGACCCGTTCGCCGGAAAAGGCATTGGCGGGTAGGGCTCTGGCCTTGGCTGTGGGCGGCGGGGAATCCGGTGCATGGATGAGAACGGGCAGGGTGATGGCGTTGCTGGCGCTGTCTGTGATGGTGAGTTCCGTTTTGCCGGAAAGAAGACCTGTGAGACGTAAAGAAAGGGAATTCAGGGTCTCGGCAGTGATGGTGAAGGCAAGGAACTGGGGGTAACGATTGGATACCCTGTAGGGGCCCGTGCCGCCTTGGAGGAGGACAGGGGTTGAAGCGCCTGTGGAAAGCTGGGGATAGGGTGAATCGAAAGCCATTGCACTGACCGTGATGGTGACGCTGCTCTGGCTGGAAGCTCCGGCGCTGTCCTTTGCTGTGAGGGTGATGCGGTGTTCGCCGCTGGCAAGGTTTTGCAGGGAAAAGGCGTTGCCTGTCCCAAGCGGAGTCAGCTTGCCCGCATTGTTGCTTTCCCAGGAAAGGGCCTTGCCGGTGAGGTCACCGTCTTCGGCGTCCGTTGCGCTGCCGTGGAAGGTGATTTCCGTTCCCCTGTGAAAGGTCTCTCCGTCCAGGGGGCGATGAATGACGGGCGTTTCCGGAGCCGTGTTGCCGCAGGTGATGGAAATCTGAACCGTATGGCTTGCGCCTTTGCTGTCTGTGGCCGTCAGGCGGATATCATGGCGACCGGGGCTGAGGGTGTTTTTTGAAAAGAGCGCGCCCCTGCCGATTTCTCCGTCCCGGGTGGAGACCCAGACCAGGGCATTGCCCGAGAGAAGGCCATCTTCCTTGTCCGTGGCCTTTCCCTGAAACTCAATCATTTCATGGGTCATGAAGTGCGTGCCGTCCTTTGGGCTCAGAATTTCGGCCACAGGCGGATGGTTGCCTGCCACAAGGCGGATGAAAGTGCTGTCCGTTTCCCCATCCTTATCCCTGACCATGAGGGTGATGGTATGCTGGCCTGAGCTTAAGGCGAGATTTCTCAGCTCCGATCCCGTTCCCAGAATCCCGTCCCTGTCGGAAGTCCAGGTCAGGCTGCTTCCTGTGAGAACGCCGTCTTCAGGATCAATGCCTGTGCCGCTGAGGGTGATGGTTTCGCCCTCAAGGAAGATGCTGTTGTCCGGCGGAGACAGGATGGTGGCCTTTGGGGCCGAATTGGTCAGGGTGATGCGAATGAGAACCGCAGGGCTGGTAAGGCCGTTTTTATCCGTTACGGTGAGGGAAATCTGGTGAGGGCCGGGGAGGAGGGTATTCACGTCCAGGGTGGGGCCGTTGCCCAGAAAGCCGTTGCGGTCAGAAACCCAGCGCAGGGTGTCGTTGGTGATGACGCCATCCTCAGGGTCTTCTCCCCGTCCTTCAAAGCGAATGTGCTGGTTGGTGGTGAAGGAATCGCCATCCTGGGGCCGCACGATGATGGCTGTGGGCGGTTCATTGCGGATGGTGATGCCCAGGGAGGCGATGTTGGAAAGGCCATGGCTGTCCGTTGCCGTGAGGGTGATGGTGTGGTCTCCGGGAAAGAGGGTGTTGAGGGAAAGTTGTTCACCCCGACCCAGCTCGCCGTTAAGGGTGGATGTCCATACCAGTTTGTCGCCTGTCAGTCGTCCTTCCTCGGGATCCGTGGCCTGACCGCGGAAAAGAATGTGCTGCCCGTAGTTGAAAGCATCTCCGGATGCGGGGGTGAGGATGGTTACGATGGGGGCTTCGTTGCGGACCGTCAGCTGGATGGCGGTGTTGCCGGTAAACCCCGCATCATCCTGGACAATGAGGGTGATGGTGTGCAGGCCCGTACTGAGTGTGCTGAGGCCAAAGGTGGCCTGCTGGGAGAGGACGCCATCCTTGCTGGAGGTCCAGGTGTATTCGGTAATGGTCCGGCCGGGTGCGGGGGTGGCGCTTCCTGCGAAGGTGACATAATCTCCCACGGCCACGGTGGTGGCGTTTGCAGGCAGATCAATGCTCACCGCAGGCGGAGAGGCCAGGGCGATGGTTCCAGCAAAGGCCAGAGCCAGAAAGAGAAAGAAGGTAAAAAGGCGGCCCATGGTATGCTCCTAAGGTGTGATGGTGAGGGTGATGGACTGGATATCCCTGCCCCCGTCCTTGTCCGTGGCGATGAGGGTGATGGTGTGGGCGCCGACACTGAGGTTGTTTTTGGTAAAGGTGGCGCCGTATCCGAGGTTGCCGTCTCTGCTGGAAACCCACTGGAGCTTTTCGTCGGGAAGCAGGCCGTCTTCCTCGTCATGGGCGCTGCCGATGAAAAGAACCGGCGTATTGACTGTGGCCGTGTACCCTGTGGCGGGATGGTCAATGCGAGCCACAGGCGGGGTATTGTCAACATGGATGGTGATCTGGGCGGGGACGCCTGGGATACCATGGGAATCTTTTGCTTCAAGTGTGATGGTGTGGGTTCCCTTGGAAAGGTCATCTCTGGAAAAGCTGTTGCCTGTGCCGATCTGTTTATCCTTGCTGGAGGTCCAGGTCAGCTTATTTCCCGTAAGCGTGCCTTCTTCCTTGTCCGTGGCTTCTCCGTGAAAGGTCACGAGTTCACCTGTGCGGAATTTTGCGCCGTCCATGGGCTGCACAATGGTGATATCCGGAGGCGTGTTGCCTTCGGGGTTGATGGCGATTCTGATACTGGCGCTGTTGGTGACGCCAAGATTGTTTTTGGCCACCAGGGTGATGGTGTGTGTTCCGGTCTGAACGAAATTGACGTGAAGGGTTGTGCCGAATCCCAGGTAGTCTTCCCTGGAAGAATACCATTTCAGGGCCGTGCCTGAGAGAATGCCCTCATTGACGTCCGTAACCTGGGCTACAAAGGTGACAAGGTCTTTTTTTTCAAAAACTGCGTCCGTTTCCGGGCTGACAAGGGTGATCTGGGGAGGATCCGTGGAAGGTGGGGTGGTCTCTGCCACGGTGATATCCACGCTGGCACTGTTGGCCCCATGGACATTGCCCGCCACCAGGGTGATGGTGTGACTGCCTGCGCTGAGGTTGTTCCGGGTGAATGTGCTTTGGGTGCCGAGAACCCCATCCCGCGTGGAGGACCACTGCAGGCTGTCCGCCGAACCGGTGATCTGGGATACAAAGCTGATGGTGTTGTTCCGGTCAAAGGCCGCGCCGTTCTCGGGGCTGAGAATACGGATCTGAGGGGGCGTTCCGGGAGCGGATTTGTTACTGGAATCCCCTGTGGCCACAATGAGGAAAAAGCCTAAGGCGACAAGGAAGAGAAGAAGAAAGGAGCGGAAAGGTTCTTTGATGGTCTGCATGATCGCCTCACCTTTTCAGGGATTGTCCGTATGGGGCCATAAAAGCGGAAATTCTGGTTTTCTGCGGCATTTTTAAAGGCGTTTTATAAAAAGAAAGGGAAAAGGCCGCAGCACTTCCCAGTACAATGCCCATCACATCCATGGGATCAAAGGTTCCGTGGATGAAGTAGTCTCCGATTCTGTGTAAAAAAGGCATGCTGTGAAAGGCCGGGGGCAGAAGGCTTGCAGCCCTTTCACCGTAGTATTGCCCCGCCTCCATCCAAAGCCCCACACATCCCCAGAAAACAGCCCAGAAGCGAAGGCTTTTCGGCTTCCCCCCTGCGGTACCCGCACAGATCAGGGCCATGGCAAAGGGATGAAGGGCGTCGGGCAGCCAGTCCCCCGCAGGGCCGAAGGTAACACCCGCATATCCTTTTTCAAAGAAAGAGAAAATTCCCACGGGCCGATCCAGAACATAGACCATGGCCCCTGCTGCAAGGGCTGTGATGCCTGTGAAAATCATGGTGGCAGCGCGCATGGGATTTTCCTTCTGCCTGCTCTTTAAGGGGAAAAAAGCTTTCCTTGGGGGGCTTTTTTTTGGGTTTAAAGGAATCCACTACTGGGTGGACAAAAGGGCTCCACCCGCAGCCCCTGCTGCGGCTGCCGTGCCCATGGTCTGATAGATGACCGCATCCGTGGAGTTGGTAAGGACTCCCGCAGCTCCACCCGCCACAGCGCCTAAGGATGCCCCCGCCAGAGCGCCCATGAGCAGTCTCGAGAGTTCGGACCCGTGGTAGAATTTCAGTTCTCTGGGGCTGATGAAGACCACCACGCGGGTGGTGGCCACTCCATCCTCATAGCTCAGCTCATAGTTTCTTGCGCCCCGGAGATAGGCGTTGGTCTCGCTGATCACAAGATCCCGGTTCACGGTGCTTTTCCCCACCTCGCTGTAAACCTGAATAATGGTTCCGGCCAGGCGTTCGGAAAGTTGACGGTAGCCGTCAATAACCGCTGCCCGCTCGGCCATAAGCCTGCGCTGCTGGGGAGATCCTGTTTCCGGTGCAAGTCCCTTTCCCAGAACCGCCACCTGAATGCTGTTGGCGGCTTCTTCGGGCTCAAGGCCGGGGATGAAGTTGTGGCGACTCGTCCGGGGTTCCTGGTGTTTGACCACCTGATGCCGGGTTATGCCGCAGCCTGCGGTGAAAAGGGCTGCAAGGAAAAGGAGCGCGAGAAGCCACCGTCCCTGGGTATGAAAGGAAAGATAAGATGTCATGGTCCGCCTCTCCTTTAAGTGAGATGGATAAAACGGTTGGTACGAAAAAATCGGCATGCCCTGCCTGGTTTCAGGCGCAGGGTTCTGTCTGGCACAAAACAATGCATGATTTGTGCCATGAATCATGCATTGGAGAGGTTTTCTGGCTGGGGCTTTGGGGTGTCGTTCTGGGGCCTGGGAAGGTGCAAAGATGGGGAATATTCAGGAAGGACTTTTTACCGGGCTTTGGGGTGTCGTTCTGGGGCCTGGGAAGGTGCAAAGATGGGGAATATTCAGGAAGGACTTTTTACCGGGCTTTGGGGGAAAGTTTTTCCCTGTGGAAAAAAATTCCCGTATGCGCAGGCCTGGGTATGGGCAGGACACCTTTTTATATGTTATTGAAAAATAAGCTTTTTTATGATTTTTCTTTTTGGTGAACCCTGGCATGTGGCTTGCTAATACACCCGAGCAGGTGTGTTGTATGGGATCAGAACAGAGCCTGTGTTCCGTTTTTGCCCTCTGAATGAAAGGATATCCCCATGATGCTGTCAGCCATGCCCATGATGCCTGTGGAAACGGCAAAGGCCTCCGGAACCCGCAAGGCTGCGGGGGAGGCTTCCGGAACCTTTGGGGGATTTCTGGACCGGGCCATGGGCCGGGCAGGCGCTGTAAGCACAAAGGCAGGCGCATGGCAGCAGAAGGAAGACCCGATCCTGTCTCTGGAGCATGTTCTTGAAAGGATGCGGGCGCAGTGGCGGGCCTTTTCCGCCATGGGGCGCCAGGATATGCCTGCGGAAGCTTCGGTCCTTGATGTGCTGCGTCAGATGATTCAGGGCAGCGGCGTGCAGGATGGGGCAAAAAATTCCCTTTTGGAGGCTTTGGATGCGGCAAAGGGGGAAAGGCTTTCTCTGGGAGAACTTCTGGATACGCTTCAGGGCCTGGCGGAAAATGCAGAGATGGAAACGGAAGAAGGCAATGCCCTCCTTTCCATGGGGGCCTTTCCTTTTGTATTTACCCTGCTGAAGGATATGGGGATTCCGGAAGAGCGCATTCATGCCCTTCTGAACCGTGCCATGACCGAAGGTCAGGGCTTTTCCCTGGAGCGGCTGGGGCGGGAGTGGGCCCTGCTGCGGGAGGATCTGACCCAGGGGACTGTGCTGGCCGGTGAAGGAGGCGTAGGCCGGGATCACGCCATCGGCGTTCTGGATGATCTGCTGGAGGGACTGCGGAGCCTGGGGGCGGATCAGGCGGGGGAGAAGACGGGATTTTCCCATGATACGGCCCGGATGCTGGAACGAGCGGTGCTTTCGGCCATGAAGGAGCGGAACTTCGGAGAAGTTCTGGGGAGGGAAAATCCTGAATTCCGTCTGCCCGGGCAAGAGATGAGTGCAGGCTTTCTGCGGGAGATCCAGCCTGGATCCAGCCCTGTGGGTGTGACGGAATCGAGAGAAGCCAGCCTGGGCAAGGGCGTCCGGGGCGCGGACAATCCGGAAGATAAACGGGAAAAAAAGAGCGCTGCCTGGGAGCGGGAACGGGTTTTTGCAAAGGAAAGGGCGGATGAGACCCCAATCATGAAAGCCCTTGTTTCCGAGGGTTCCGAAACACCTTCGGATGAGGAGGCTCTGATGCTGGCCTCGGATGCGGGAAGAAAAGGGGCTGAGCCTGCTTCCCATGCCTTTGAGATGGCAAGGGAAAATCCCAAAGCCTTTTTATCTTCGCAGAATCCTGTGGGGGAAGAGACGTATTCCATGGACAGGGAAGGGGATGAAAGGGTCTTTTCCGGCTTGACGGAAAATTTTTCCGGTGAAGGCGGAAAAGAGGGGGGGCATTTGGATTCACGGGGAAGGGAATCGGCCTTTTCTCTGGCCTCTGAAAAAAGGGAGACCGAAGGAGAACGCCAGGTTGTGGGCGCGACGCCTCTTCACAGCGGCCGGGGCAGTGAAGGGATTGCCAGCCGTTCTGCCCCAGCGCCTCCGCCGCCTGCCTATGTGATGGATCAGGTGGGGCGTAAAATGGCCCAGGCCGTAAGCGAGGGCCAGAATGAGGTGAGTTTTCAGCTGAAGCCTGAAAACCTGGGGCGTCTGCATCTGCGCATTGAAAGTGTTGCCGGAGGGGTGAATATCCGCATTCTGGCGGAGCGTAAAGGAACCCAGGAAATGCTCAACTCCCAGATCGCGGATCTGAAAGCGCAGATGCAGGAGCAGGGCATACGGGTGGAGCGTATGGAAGTCAGCGTGGCGCCGGATTTTGACACCGCCCTTTTCCGGGAAAAGGAACGGGAGCGGGAAGCCCGCAAACCGAGGCAGAAGGAGGAAGGACGTCTGTCCGGGGTGACAGAATCTGAAAAAAAACAGGGTCTTTCCGTTGTGCGCTCAGATATTCGCAGCAATTCAAGCCTGAATCTTGTGGCCTGAGGGGAAAGGGGTGGAAACCATGGTAACAACGACAAGCACCAATGCGGCGCTGGCAAAGGTGGCGGCGAGTTATAAGTCCAAGGAGGATGAGAAAAAGGATCCCTTGGGCAGGGAAGCCTTTCTCACCATGCTGGTAACCCAGCTCCAGCATCAGGATCCCCTGAACCCCATGGAGGGAACGGATTTTACCGCCCAGCTGGCCCAGTTTTCCCAGCTGGAGGCCACCTTTAATACGAATAAAGCCCTGGAATCCATTCTGGCGGCCCTTCAGACGGGATCTTCCAAGGATCTTGAAGCCTATATGGGCAAAGAGGTGCTGGCGGAAATCGATTCCATTGAGGTTTCCAGCGGTAAAGCCGTGGGTGGTTTCTATACCCTGGAGGAGGGCGCTGCGGTTACGGTGAATATCTACAATGAAAGCGGCACACTGGTGAGAAGTCTTTCCCTGGGGCAGCAGGAGGCGGGTTCCTACCCCATTTCCTGGGATGCCCGGAATTCCGCAGACCAGCAGGTGGCGGATGGTTCCTACCGTTTTGATGTCATTGCCCTGGGGCCTGGGGGTCTCAGCCGGGTGCAGACTACGGTGGAAGGTACGGTGGACGGCATCCTGTACGCCAATGGCAAGGCCTATCTTCAGGTGCAGGGTACCTTTGTGGATCCGGAAAGCCTGATCAAGGTCTGGGAAAAAGGCAGCACAGGCCCTGTGGTGAGTCCCATGGAGTTCATTGGCAGGGATGTGCTGGCGGAAACCGCAGTCATTGATTTTGACGGTACGATTCTCGGGAATACGCCGGGCTACACCCTGGATCGCGCGGATGAAGTGCTGGTGGAAATTTATGACAAGGATGGAAAGCTTGTGAAGTCCCTGTACGAGGGAACCAAGTCCGCAGGAGAAAACCACGCCATTTCCTGGGATGGCAAGAACTCCCTCGGAATCACCGTGGAAGCGGGCGTGTATTCCTACCGCGTGCTGACCAAGGGCGCTGTGGCGGATACCCGTGTTTCAGGCGAGGTGACCGGCCTTGTATACAGAAACGGAACGCCCTACCTGAACATGGATGGATATCTGGTTTCTTCGGGTGCTGTCCGGAGTGTGGGATAAGCAGATTGCATTGGTGCTGAAGCGCAGTTTTTTGCCTTAACGTTTTTTTATCCGGAGGTGCCCTATGTCCCTCACCAGCTCACTCTACACCGGAACCAGCGGGCTCACCAACATGGGCAATGCCATGCAGGTCATCGGTGATAACATTTCCAACGTGAATACCGTGGGTTTCAAGGGAAGCCGTTATACCTTTGCAGACCTTCTCAATCAGACCGTCGCCACCCAGTCCGGTTCTTCTCAGATGGGTCGCGGTATGGCCATCGGAAGTGTGGATAACCGTTTTCTCCAGGGCTCCTTTGAATCCACGGGCAATGCCACGGACCTTTCCATAGGCGGAAACGGCTTTTTTGTGGTGCGTCACCCTTCCAGCAGCCAGGAATACTATACCCGTGCCGGCAACTTCAACTTTGACAAGGACGGCAAGCTTATCAACCCCGAAGGGTATATTGTGCAGGGCTGGAAGCTGGATCCGGATACGGGCAATGATCTGGGTGCTATGACCAACATCATTCTCCAGTCTTTTACCTCACCGCCCAAGCAGACTTCCAAGGTGACGGCCATTACCAACCTGGACGCGGATGCCCTGAGTCAGTCCGTGGTGCTGGCCAATGCCTGGAAGGCTTCGGATGATCCTCCCCTTTCTCCCAACAACTACCAGTACCAGACCACGGTAAAGGCCTATGACGCCCTGGGAAGCACCCACGACATCACCATTTATTATGATAAGAAATCCGGATCGGAGTGGGAATACATCATCACGATGAACCCTGCGGAAGATAAGCGGGTGGGGGTCCAGGGAACAGAGGCCAAAGGGCTTCTCGCCCGGGGCACCATTTTGTTCAACGAGTCCGACGGATCCATTGCCAATGTGACCATGGAGGAATTCACGGGTCGGATCGGGAATGTGCGCTCCCAGGGTGTGAACAAATATGATGGCATTCATTTTGTGATCAACTCCACGGAAAAAATGGCCATGGACGGTTTTGATTTCAATTTTGAATTTGACGGCAATGTCTGGAATTTCAAGGACAGTGCGGGGCCCAATTACATTGATCCCTTAAACCCGGGCCTTGGGCTGAATCCGGATGATCCCTATGGCGCGCCTCCGGACGGCATCATTTCCGCAGCGGACAAGCCCGCCAATTATCCCAATGCCCAGATTCTCTATTCCGATGGAAAACGCATTGAGATTGCACTGGATCCCGATCCTCTGGATCCCTTTCCCGAGCCCGATATCGTGATCCGTCTCGATACCACGGCTGTGGCCACGGACGCCCTGCAGTTTGACATCAACGACCCCACGGGCATCCATGTGCAGAACCTTGCCGGCCTTACCTACAGCGGAGATACAGGCAATGACAACACCACGCTTACCATCAACGACCCCAGTGTGATGATCCGGGATGCTGAAGGCATCAGCCTTGTCTGGGATGCCCAAAGGGAGCGTTGGTACATGAGTAACCCCAGCCTGCAGAACGTGACCGGCGAAGATTATACGGGGCTGAATGGAGCCAGTGCGGCCACCACCACCCGCACGGTGAGCAATGCCGCTGCCCTGACCCAGTATGTGGAGGACCTGAACGTGCGCTGGAACGGTACGGCCTGGGACTGGAATATGCCCACGGACCGCAACGCCACCTTCCTGGGCGGAACCGGCCAGATCACCCGGACCAATACGGTGATGACGGTGAACAATCCTCTGGTGCTGACCAATGCCTCCGTGGGGAATCTGGTGCTGGACTATGATGGCACCGGCGCTGGCGGTGTGAATGGCTGGACCATCACCAATGCGGGAGGACTCACCCCTGTCATTCTGCCCACCAGCAGCAACAGTGCGGTGCATGTGGATATGAACGGGGATGGAACCGCAGACTTAACCTTTGCCTTCAATACGGCCCTCAGCACCACGGGTGTGGGCAGCACCCTGACCTTTAACGTGGATCCTGCGCCGCCCTTGCAGTATCCCAATGCGGTGATCACCAGCATCAGTGCGGATTCCTTTGCCATCAACTTTGACGGAACAGGGGGGCCGGATGTGACCTGGGACTTCGGAGCGGGTCTTGGTGCCGCAGCAGCAGGGGATGCCTTTGTCTTTGACATTGATCCGAGAACAACGCCCAAGGATTATCCCAATGCCGTGATTCGTGGGGATAAGGACAAGGTGTACATCGATCTCGACGGGTCAGGCGGAGAAAATGACAAGGAAGACATTGTGTTCAGCTTCACGGAATCCATGCGTTCCGGAGCCAATGTGGAAAACAGTACCATTACCTTTGATATCGAGGGCGGCACATCCTGGAGAGGTCTCAATACCAGCGATATGAACAAGGCCGGCTACTTTGAGTTCACGGCGGATTTTCTGGGCAGTGCCGGTCAGCTGGCTTCCGATGGAAAGTTCACCACCACCAAGCAGAAGATCGCCTTTGACATAGGCACGGTTTTTAATGGTGTGAATTTCATCAATGGGTCTTTGACCACCACCCAGTATGCCCGCTCTTCCTCCACCACGTATCAGACCTCCGATGGCTATGGCGCAGGGGATCTCGAAGGTGTGGAAGTTTCCGGCGAAGGGGTGCTGACCGGGGTCTACTCCAACGGCCAGACCATTCCCCTGTACCGGGTGGCACTTGCCAAGTTCCTCAACAACCAGGGGCTTTACAAGGAAGGGGGCAACCTCTACCGGGCAACCCGGGAAAGCGGTTCCGCCATCACGGGAAGGCCGGGATCCAATGGTTTGGGCAGGCTTTCTCCCAACTCCCTTGAGATGAGCAACGTGGATATCGGAGATGAATTTGTGAAGATGATCACCACCCAGAGGGGATTCCAGGCGAACTCCAAAACCGTTTCCACGGTGGATACCATGCTGGAAGTCGTGATTCAGATGAAGCGCTGATCTTTCGCGTCTCGTATACGGTCATGGTTCAGAATCCGGCCCTTTCCCCTTTCATCAGGGAGAGGGCCGGATTGCTTTTGGGAGGAAGGCAGTGGTATAGAAACAGCAGTCTTTACGGTATGCGAGAAGAACAGAGGCCGTGGATTTTTTTCGTGGTCATCGGCAACCTTCATGGGTGTATGCATGGATATTGCGACGATTCTGGGTATTGTTTCGGCCTTTGGCCTTGTGGGGCTTGCTGTTTTCATGGGAGGCGGCCTCTTGTTTTTTTTCAATTTTGAGGCCTTTCTCATCGTGGTGGGTGGAACACTGGGAGCGACCCTGATTCATTATCCTGCAAGGGATATCTTTCCTTTGTTCCGGTCTGTACTGAAAACCCTTTTTCCCCCGCCCTTTCAGGGAGAAGTGCGCATTGCCGCCCTGGTGGCCCTGGCGACCCAGGCCCGTAAGGAGGGGATTTTAAGCCTTGAGCGCATTGCCGCAGACACGGAAGATCCTTTTTTGAAAAAGGGCCTGCAGCTGGCCGTGGATGGCCTGGATGCCAATCTCATCCGGGAGATCCTGGAAACGGATCTGGAGTCTGCGGGAGAGCGCCATGAGTCCGGAGCGGAAGTTTTTGCCACCATGGGGGGATATGCCCCAGCCCTGGGTATGGTGGGTACGCTCATTGGGCTGATTCAGATGCTCCAGAATCTCCATGACCCGGACGCCATCGGGCCAGGCATGGCCGTGGCCCTTCTCACCACCTTTTACGGTGCCCTTTTGGCCAACCTGGTCTTTCTGCCCCTGGCGGGTAAGCTCCGCGCCCTGGATCGCCAGGAAGCCCGGGAACGGGAAATGGTTCTGGATGGGGTGATTTCCCTGGCCAGGGGAGAAAATCCCAGGGTTCTGGAATGGCGCATGCGGGCCCATGGGCTGCGGCCACCTGGTTTAAGGAAAAAGGCATGAAGAAAAGGGGCGTCCTTTTTTTTAACCGGGTACTCTGGGTGACGCTCTTTCTCATTCTTCTGGCTTTTTTTGTTTTTCTGAATACCCTCTCAAAGCCCGACCCCCAGCGCAGGGACCGGGTGCAGCATTCGGTGCGTACAGGTTTTGGCGCTTTACCGGAAATGGGCGCAGCCAGCCCCGGCGTGTGGCGGCATCGTTTTCATGACAGGGGCGTTATGGAATTGACGGACCTGGTTTCACGGTGGGGCCCCGAAGGCGCTGTGGCCGTGGATGCGGGAGGGGCGCTGTGGATCCGTCTGCCCCTGGGAGGCCTTTTTCCGGAAAATGCTGCAACCCTGTCCGGAGAAGGCAGGCGGCTTGTGGAAAGCCTGAAACCTCTTCTGGTCTCTTTTGGCCCAGGCGGGCGTGTGATGGTGCATCTGGCGCGGAGTGCCGCACGGGATGAGGCGGCTGCGTTGCGCCTTTCCCTGCTGCGGGCCCTGACCCTGGCCGAAGCCCTCGGTTCTGACGTGACGGCCTGGGGTTTCGGGGATCTTGTGCCGGAATCTGCCTATGGCCTTGGACGGGATGCGCGCAACGATCGCGTGGTTCTGGTTTTTCCAGGTGCGGCATCGGATTCCGGAGGCAGTCTGTTGTTCAGGGATTTCATCTTCCGGATTTTTTCGGAGGGGGCATGGTAAGAAAGGCAAAGGGGCCGCAGAAGTCCCCGGATACGGGCTGGATGGATACCTTTGCAGATCTTCTTTTACTGCTGATCACTTTTTTTGTTCTTCTTTTTGCCATGAGCGCCCTGGATGCGGAAAGACTGCGGGCGGCCTTTTCCTTTTTTGTGCGGGATGAGATGGTGGAAGACCGGGATGAGGGCCGTCTGGCAGGTTCCCTGAGCCTGCACCTGCGGCGGAAGATGGCGCATCTGCCTGCTGGGGCCTGGTCCTTGGATACCCATGGGGAAGGGGTGCGCATCTATCTGGAATCCGATGGCCTTTTTGACGCAGAAAGTTTCCGGCTGAGGCCGGATGCAGGGCCTTTTCTCGGGGCCATGGCCGATGTGCTCCGGCCCCTCAAAAGACGGGTGCTGGTGCAGGGATACCCGGACGGCGGCATGGCAGGGGAGGCTGCACGGGCTCTGGCTCTGGAAAGGGCGTTGGCGGTGCGGCACTACCTCGTGCACGCCCAAGGCCTGCCTGCCCATGACCTGGGCCTTGCCGTGGACAGCGCCTTTCCCCTTCTTTACGGGGAAGGAGACAGTCGGCAGCGGGCCTGGAACCGGCGGGTGGGGTTTGTGATTCTGGAAGAAGGGGATGTGCGGTAGGCGTGGACCTGCCCGTGGGAAAAGGGCATGGATGAAGGAAGGCGGTTTTCATGGCCAAAAAAACAGATCAGACGCCTGAAACGAAAAAAAAGACAGGTTCCGGCCGGAAAGAGGGCCAGGGTCTGAAAATGAAGCGGCCCCCCCGCTGGGTTCTGCTCCTTTTGGTTTTTGTGGGCGTTCTTGTTGTGGGCACGATGCTTGCATTTTTTCTTTTTGCCGGAAAAAAGGAGCCCGAACCTGTGGTGGAAATTGCCATGCCGGAAAGTCCGGATCGCATTCCAGGGCTCTGGCAGTTGCCGGTAATGGAAATTCCTGTGCGTGTGGAAGGGGAGATCCGGCTTCCTCTGCGCTTAGGGATTGCCATCCTTGCCGCCGAAGGACCGGACACCATGGTGGCGCTGCTTCGTCAGCGGGAAGCCATTACCCGGGCGATTCGCAGCCATGTGGAAAAGGGAAAGGCGGAAGACTGGGAAAGTGTGGCGGGAAAACTGCGGCTGAAGTATGATCTCACAACGATCGTGAGCGGTGTTGGCGGGGCATCCCATGTCAGGGCCCTGTATATTACGGACTATATGATCCTTTGGCCCATATGAAAAGGGGAGCGCTGACAGGCCATGAGTGAAATCCTGACCCAGGAAGAGGTGGACAGCCTTTTAGAAGGCTTAAGTTCCGGTAAGGTGGAGGCGGAAAAGGATGCGCCCGTGGATGCGGAGGGCATCGGCCAATATGATTTCTCCAGTCAGGATAAGGTGATCCGTGGGCGCATGCCCACCTTTGAGGTAATCAATGAGCGTTTTGCGCGGGAGGTGCGCTCAAGCCTTTCCATGCTGCTGCACACCAACGTGGATATCAGTTCTGAATCCCTCGACACTCTCAAGTTTTCCGAATTCGGCCGTTCCCTTCCCGTACCGACCAGCCTCCATGTGTTCCGCATGGATCCTTTGCGTGGTCATGCCCTTCTGGTTCTGGAAAGCCAGCTGGTTTTCAACCTCATAGACACCTTTTTTGGTGGCAAGGGCACGGGTAAAGCCAAGGTGGAAGGCCGGGAGTTCACCACCATTGAAGAGGTGATGATACGCAAGGTGGTGCTTTCCTGCCTGGAAGACCTGAAAAATTCCTGGGCGCCGGTGGAGCCCATTCAGACCACCCTGGTGCGCAGTGAGGTGAACCCCCAGTTTGCCACCATTGTTCTACCCACGGATCTTGTCATTGTGACGCGTTTTGAGGTGGAGCTGGAGCAGTCCGCAGGAAAGCTTGTGCTCTGTCAGCCCTATGCCATGATTGAGCCTCTGCGCCATAAGCTGGCATCAGGCTTTCAGGCGGAAACGGAAGATGTGGATTACACCTGGCAGCGGCGTCTTAAGGAGATCATTGTGGAGTCGGATGTGGTGGTTTCCGTGGAATTGGGCCGGGCGGAAATCACAGGGGAGCAGCTCATCACCATGAAGCCGGGGGATGTGATTCCCCTGGACCAGGATGCGGAACATCCTCTGACGGCTTATATAGAAGGCATTGCCAAGATGAAGGGCTTTGCCGGTGTACAGCGTGGATTCCAGGCTTTCCGTGTTACGGAGAAGCTCACGCTTTTGCAGTAAACGACAAAAAGAGACAAAACCGATCTTTGTTTGTAACTATTCAACAAATTTTCCCCTCTCCCGGAGGGCCAGGGGTGAGGGAAGAAAGCAATAAAAGGTACCTTGCCCATTGGCTTTTTCCAGTGATTTTAAAAAGCTGTCAAAGTCAGGAGGGCTCTGCTGAATGGTTACTTTTGTTTTTACCTGAAGAGGTCTGGGGGGTGTGATGGCGGAGAGAAAGCCGGAGGATCAGGGCGTTGAAAATGAAGAGGCTTCCGTGGATATTGCGGAAAGGGATCTTGCTTTTATACTGGATATTCCCCTTGAGCTTTCCGTGGAGCTGGGCCGCAGTCGGATGCTGGTCAATGACCTTCTTCAGCTGGGACAGGGCTCCATTGTGGAGCTGAACAAGCTTGCGGGCGAACCCCTTGAAATTTATATCAACCGCAAGCTGGTGGCCCGTGGAGAAGTGGTGGTGGTGAATGAAAAATTCGGGGTTCGTCTGACGGATATCATCAGCCCCATGGAGCGGGTGCGGACCCTGGCCTGATGGGATTGTAAGGAGAAGATTATGGAACAGGGCCTGGGAGCAGGGGCTCCGGACTTGGGAATGCTGGTACTCAAAGGAGGAGGCGCTCTGATTCTTGTTCTGGGCCTTTTGCTTTTGACCTTGTACCTCATGCGCCGCATGGGAGGTGGGCGGGGCGTATCGGGTCGGATGCGCATGCTGGATGTTCTGCAGGTGGGAACAAAGGAAAGGGTGGTGCTGGTGGCGGTTCGGGACAGGGAGTTGCTTCTGGGGGTAACCTCTGCTTCCATCCGGACCCTTGCGGAGTTTCCGGGGGAGGAGAAGGAGATCCCGGCCCCGGAGCCGGGTTTTGGCGCTTTTCTGAGAGGGGCTCTGGGGAAAAAAGAAAAGGCTGGGGAAGCTCCGGAGGCCGGGCATGGGCGCTGAAGAAGGGGCGTTGAAGGAAAAAGGCAGAAGGCCTGGCAGAAGGCTGGGGATGTTTCTGATTTTTTTTCTGGGAGGCCTGTTTTTTCCCCTCCTGGCCCAGGCCGTGACCTTTCCCATCCCTTCCATCCGCATCGGCGTGGAAGAGGCCACAAGCGCTCAGGATGTGGCCGTGGCCCTGGAGGTGCTGGCGCTTCTCACCATCCTGACCCTGGCTCCTGCCATTCTGGTGCTCATGACCTCCTTTACCCGCATTGTGGTGGTCTTTCATTTTCTGCGTCAGGCCATCGGCATCCAGACCAGCCCGCCCAATCAGGTGGTAATCGGACTTTCCCTCTTTATGACCTTTTTCATCATGAAGCCCGTGTGGACAGAGGTCTATGAAAAAGCCCTTGACCCTTACCTGGAAGACAAAATTACCTATCAGGAGGCTTTTGAAAATGCCCAGAAGCCTCTCAGGGATTTCATGCTGGTTAATACCCGCGAAAAGGATCTGGCCCTTTTCATCAAGGTGGCCAAGGCGGAAAAACCGGAAAACCGGGAAAGCGTCAATCTTTTGCACCTCATTCCCGCCTTTGTGATTTCGGAGCTGAAAACGGCTTTTATCATTGGTTTTGTGATTTATGTGCCCTTTCTCATCATTGACATGGTGGTGGCCAGCGTGCTGCTTGCCATGGGGATGATGATGCTGCCGCCGGTCATGATTTCCCTGCCTTTCAAGCTCATGCTCTTTGTTCTTGTGGATGGCTGGCACCTCATTGCAGGCTCCCTGATCCGAAGCTTTGCCATTCCTTAAGGAAAGGAGGAGTTCCATGACGCCCGAATTTGTTGTGAGCTTTGGTCAGGAAGCGGTGTGGCTGACCCTTCTCATCGGCGCGCCGCTTCTGCTGGTGGGGCTTGGGGTGGGGCTGATTGTCAGTATTTTTCAGGCCGTGACTTCCATCCAGGAGATGACCCTTTCCTTTGTGCCGAAAATCATAGCGGTGTTTCTGGCCCTTCTTTTTTTTGCGCCCTGGATGCTGGAGAAAATGACCAGCTATACGGCGAGGGTCATTGAAAACATTCCCATGTACATCCGCTGATTTTCCATGGAAATTCTTAATCTTTTCGCCCCGGATGAAATGCGGCATTTTCTCCTTGTTTTGACAAGGGTGTCCGTGATTCTGTTCCTTTTCCCTTTTTTTGGCAGCAATTCCTTTCCAGCCCTGGTTAAGGCCGGGCTTTCCCTTTCCATCTCCCTTGTGCTTTTTTCCACTGTTGCCACATCGCCCAAGGCCTTTCCGGACCAGGTGCTGCTGGCTCCGGTGCTGCTGGTTTCCGAGCTTTTTGTGGGGCTTGTCATTGCCCTTGTGGTGCGTCTTTTTTTCGGAGCTGTGCAGATGGCGGGGCTGCTCATTGGTTTTCAGATGGGTTTTTCCATGATCAATGTCATGGATCCCCAGTCCGGAAGTCAGGTTTCTGTCATGGAACAGCTGGGCTACTGGACCGTACTCACCCTGTTTATCCTTCTTGACGGGCATTACATTCTGCTTTTGGCCCTGGTGGAGAGCTTTCATATGGTACCGCCCGGCGGTTTTGCCCTGCCGCCGGTTTTTTTCAACCAGGTCATGTCCATGACAGCCGCCATGTTTGTCACAGGCATCAAGATCGGCGCGCCGGTGATTGTGGCCCTTCTTTTTGTGGATATGGCCTTTGGCATCACAGCCAAGTTCGCGCCTCAGATGAACGTGCTCATCATCTCCTTTCCTGTGAAGATTGCCATGGGCCTTGTGTTCTTCGGGGCCGCCTTTGAAGTGATCCTGCGGTTTTCCAGGGTGTATATCCAGGATTTTCCGGGGATTCTGCGTTATCTTTTACAAATGTTCGGCAGCGGATAGGAGGCGGGTATGCCGGAGGACAGCGGACAGGAAAAAACCGAGGATGCGACCCCGAAAAAGCGCCAGCAGAGCCGGGAAGAAGGGCAGGTGGGCAAAAGTGTTGAGGTGCCTTCGGTCCTTGTTCTTCTGGCCAGCGTGACCACCCTCTATGCCTTGTCCGGTTTTCTTTACCAGCGCATGACCGGGGTTCTGTACAGCTCCCTTCATTTTTCCAAGATTCCGGAAGTGCATGTGGAGCAGGCCCTGTTCTGGATGAAAACCTATTTCTGGCAGAGTTTCTGGATGCTGGCCCCTTTGCTTCTTGTGGTTTTTCTTGCCGCTTTTCTGTCCAACGCCTTTCAGGTGGGGTTTGTCATTGCCTGGAAAGCCATTGAGCCCAAGCCGAGCAAGATTGATCCTATCAAGGGATTGGGTCGTATTTTCTCTAAAAAAAGTCTCATGGAGTTTTTTAAAAGCATTCTGAAGATCACCATTATTTTTTATGTGTCCTGGCGGGCGGTGAAGGCGGATGTCCCGAACATGATGCGCCTTTATGACCATGATGTGGCTGTCATTCTGCTTTTTATGGTGAAGCTTTCCTTTAAGATTTTTCTGTGGGTGCTGCTGGCCATGGTTTTTGTGGCCCTTCTGGATCTGATTTTTCAGCGTTGGAATTTTGACCAGGAAATCAAAATGACCAAACAGGAGGTCAAGGATGAGAGTAAGCAGACCGAGGGGGATCCCCAGATCAAAAGCCGTATCCGCCAGCTGCAGTTTGAGGCGTCCAAGAAACGTATGATGCAGGATGTGCCCAAGGCCGATGTGGTGGTGACCAACCCCACTCACATTGCCGTGGCCCTGAAATACGATGCCCTGAACATGCAGGCTCCCCAGGTGCTGGCCAAAGGAGCGGGAAGTATGGCCGAGCGCATCAAGGCCGTGGCCCGGGAAGCCGGGGTGCCCATTGTGGAGAATAAGCCTCTGGCACGGAACTTGTTTCAGATGGTGGATGTGGGCCAGTCCATTCCCGGTGACCTCTACCAGGCTGTGGCCGAAGTACTGGCCTATGTGTACAAGCTGAAGGGCAGGCACTGATCGGTGGAGTGACGGAATTCGGGCGGTGTCTGTCAAATACATGACGAAAACAGGGGCATGCCATGGCTGAGGCAGGGGGTATTTTTCAGGGACTGAAGCGGGATTCTTCGGATGTGGTGATGATCCTCGCCGTGGTGGGCATTCTCCTTGCCATGCTCCTGCCTGTGCCCGCCTTTCTTCTGGATTTTTTTCTGGCCCTTAACATCACCCTTGCCATCATTGTGCTTATCACCACCATGTACACGAAAAGCTCCCTGGAGTTTTCCGTTTTTCCCACCATGCTTCTTGTGCTCACCCTGTTCCGGCTTGCCCTGAACGTGGCTTCCACCCGGCTTATTCTGCTCCGGGGCAATGAGGGCCCCCAGGCTGCGGGTGCTGTGATTCAGTCCTTTGGTAATTTTGTGGTGGGGGGCGATTATGTGGTGGGGATGATCATCTTTGTCATCCTTGTACTGATCAACTTCATGGTTATCACCAAGGGTGCGGGGCGTATTGCGGAAGTGGCCGCCCGCTTCACCCTGGACGCCATGCCGGGCAAGCAGATGGCCATTGATGCGGATCTCAATGCAGGGATCATTGATGAAAAGGAGGCCAGGGAGCGGCGCAAGACCATAGCCAGGGAATCGGAATTCCACGGGGCCATGGACGGTGCCTCCAAGTTTGTCAAAGGCGACGCCATCGCAGGGATTATCATTACGGGCATCAATATTGTGGGTGGGCTTACCATTGGTGTGTTAAACGGCATGCCCGTGGCAAGGGCGGCCACCAACTATACCCTGCTCACCGTGGGCGATGGCCTGGTTTCTCAGATTCCGGCGCTCATCATTTCCACGGCCGCAGGCATTCTGGTGTCAAGGGGCGGAGACGAAGACCGCCTGGGTCAGGCCTTTTCCAAACTGATTTTTTCTAAAACCACGCCCATTTATGTGGCCTCTCTCCTGGTTTTTGCCCTGGGTCTGGTGCCGGGGCTTCCGGGGATTCCCTTCATGAGTCTGGGGCTGGCCCTGGGTGGAGCTCTCTACCTTCTCACCCGGGGTAAAGCCGAAGAAGCGGCGGAAAAGGAAGCGGCTGCGGCGGAAGAAGCCGCAGCTCCCGCATCCGGACCTGAAGAGGTGGAGCACCTGCTCAGCCTGGATGCCATGGAGCTTGAGGTTGGCTACGGACTCATTCCCCTGGTGGATACTTCCCAGGATGGCACCCTGCTCAGTCGTATCCGTTCCATGCGGCGGCAGTTTGCCTCTGAGATGGGCATTGTGATTCCGCCCATCCATATCCGGGACAACCTGAACCTCCGGCCTGCGGAATACCGCATGCTCATCAAGGGTGTGGAAATGGCCCGGTATGAGCTGATGGTCAACCATGTGCTGGCCATGGATCCCGGAGACGTGAGCCGCCGTATGGATGGATTTCCCACCACGGAACCGGCCTTTGGCCTGCCCGCCATCTGGATTCCCGGAGACCGGGAGGAAGAAGCCAAGTTTTCCGGGTATACGGTGGTGGACAACTCCACGGTGGTGGCCACCCATCTTACGGAGATCATCCGCAGCCACGCGGCGGAGCTTCTGGGCAGGCAGGAGGTGCAGCACCTTCTGGACAACCTCGCCAAGACCAGCCCCAAGGCTGTGGAAGAACTGGTGCCTTCGGTGATGAGTCTTGGCATGGTACAGAAAGTGCTTCAGAATCTTCTTGCGGAGCGGGTGTCCATCCGGGATCTGCTCACCATCGTGGAAACGCTTGCGGATTACGGAAGCATGAGCAAGGACCCGGATCTTCTCACGGAATATGTGAGGCAGAAGCTTTCCCGCTCCATCCTGGCAGGCCACATGGGGCCGGGCGGCAACCTGCCTGTCCTGACCCTGGATCGCAAGGTCGAGGAAAGCCTGACCAAAAGTATCCAGAACACGGAACATGGCGCTTACCTTGCCGTGGACCCCCGGATGGCCGAACAGCTCATGGATGCCATACGCGCGGAAATGGATAAGGCCCTGAATCAGAATATTCAACCCGTATTGCTCTGCAACCCCAGCCTGCGACGCCATCTTCGGCGTCTTCTCGAGCAGGCGCTGCCCTCCCTTGCGGTGACCTCCCATGCGGAGATCGTCCAGAACGTCAACATTCAGGCCGTTGGAAAGGTGACCCTGTAAAATGAGCATAAAAACGTTTCGGGCGTCTTCCATTCAGGAGGCCCTGGCGCAGGTGAAGGCGGAGATGGGTTCGGATGCGGTGATTCTGTCCACGCGTAAGGCTGCGCGGGATCCGAGGAACCCTTACGCCGGAGGTTTTGAGGTCACGGCCACGGTGGATGAAGCGGTAAAGCCTTCCGTGAGAAAGGATGCTCCCATCCGGAACTTACGTCTGCGCACAGCAGCCGGGACTGCCCGACCTGGGATCAGGGCCAGGGAGAATGGGGTTTCCCCCAAAGAGTCTTTGCCGGAAGAACCGGATGTGGCGGCGGTGCTGGATGCGGTGAAGGCAAGTGTCCCTTCTCCGGGTATGCCGGGTGGGGTGGGCTGGCAGCAGGTGCAGCATGAGCTGGTGAGTATCCGGGATATGCTTTTTCTGCTGCAACAGGGAGATGGCATTCCGGAATTCATCACCCATCAGCCCGAAAGTCTTGGCCTGTATACCCGGCTTGTGCGTACGGGTCTTACGGAAAAAAGGGCCAAACAGCTGATGGAAAAGGCGGCGCAGTCCGCAGGCGCTGGGAAGGAAGCCCTTTCCCGTCGGGTTTTTGTGGAAATGATGGCCCTCATTGAGGGCATGCAGCCCTTTGAGGCTGTGGCGGGGCAGCGGTGTGTGGCGGCCTTTGCCGGACCCACGGGGGTGGGTAAAACCACCACCATCGCCAAGCTGGCTGCGGATCTCAGCCTGAAACAAAAAAGACGGGTGGGGCTGATTTCCGTGGACTCCTATCGCATCGGCGCCCTGGAACAGCTGAAGACCTACGCAGGCATCATGGGGCTGCCCTGCCTTCCCGCCTTTAACCGGGAAGATCTGCAGACAGCCCTGCGGCAGATGCAGAACAGGGATGTGATTCTCATTGATACGGCGGGGCTTTCCCACCTGGATTATGCACGCATGGAAGAACTTGCGGAACTTCTGGGAGGGCGGCAGGCCATCAGCACCCATCTGGTGCTCAGTGCTGCCACGGGCCGGGAGAACATGCAGGAGGCTGCGGAGAACTTTGCAAGGCTTTCTCCGCGTTCCTATGTGTTCACCAAGCTGGATGAGACCCGCAAGCGGGGGGGGCTTCTCGACCAGCTGGCGGAGTATCCCCTGCCCGTGTCTTATGTGACGGACGGACAACGGGTGCCCGAAGACATTCATCCTGCGACCCGAAAGGGCCTTTTACAACGGATTTTTGAAACCACAGGTTCCTTGTAAGGGCCTCTGGCCTGCAGAAAGAAGGGAGAAAAGGGTGGACCAGGCAACGAGTTTACGAAAAATGATCAGTGGGCAGGGTGTGCAGCGCAGGCCTCTGGCATCCCTGACTTCCGAGGGGCAGCCCCGCGTGATTGCGGTGACCAGCGGCAAGGGCGGGGTGGGCAAGACCAACCTTACGGCCAGCCTGGCAAGGGCCTTTGCGGAGATGGGCAAGGAGGTACTCATTGTGGATGCGGATCTGGGGCTTGCCAATATGGACATTCTTTTTGGCATCCGTCCGCCCTTTCACATCGGTCATGTGCTGAACGGAGAGAAAAGCCTGGAAGAGGTTCTGGTGAGCCCTTCGGAAAGGATACGGATTCTGCCCGCAGGCTCGGGAACCAGTGAGCTGACCCAGCTCACCGAAGGCCAGAAACTGACCCTTCTGGGAGAGTTTGAGGCATTGGATCTTGCAGCGGATGTGGTGCTCGTTGACACAGGGGCCGGGATTTCTAAGAATGTGCTGTATTTTAATCTGGCTGCGGATGAGTGCCTGCTGGTGGCCACGGCGGAGCCCACCTCCATCACAGACGCCTATGCCATGATGAAGGTGATGAGCGTGGAGCATGGGGCCAGGCATTTCAAACTTCTGGTAAACATGGTAAGCAGTGTGAAGGAAGCCAAACAGGTTTTTCTGACCCTGAATCAGGCTGCGGGTCGTTTTCTGGACGGTGTGGTGCTGGAGTATGCGGGGCATGTGTCCCAGGATCCTTTATTGCGGAAATCCGTGCAGGAGCGTAAAACCGTTCTCACAGCCTACCCCCAGGCCGAGTGCAGTAAGCAGATCCGGAATCTGGCCAAAGTTCTTCTCAAATCCCCCCGACGTCACGATGGCGAAGGCAATATCAAGCTGTTCATGAAACGTTTTGTGGCCCTGTCGCCGGGGTAATCTGTTGTTTCTTTCGGATCTGTTCCCATCACGCAGCCTTTGCATACAGGCTTTTTTCCGTGCCTTCTGGACCGGCTTTCTGGCCCATGCAGCGCATGCAACGGAGCAGCATATATGACGCAGAAGGATCCTGCAAAGGACGCAGCAGTATCAAAAGAGCCCCTCTCCCCCCAGGAGCGGGAGGCCTTGGTGGTGGCCCATGCGGACCTGGTGCGCAGTGTGGCGCTGCGTATTTCCATGCGCGTACCCCAGTCTGTTTCCCTGGATGAGCTGATGAGTGCGGGAAGTCTTGGGCTTCTGGATGCTGTGGACAAGTTTGATCCGGAAAAGGATGTGCGGTTCCGAACCTATGCCCAGTTTCGCATCAAGGGTGCCATTCTGGATGAACTGCGCAGCATGGACTGGTACTCCAGATCCCTGCGCAAGAAGGCCCAGGATGTGGAAAAGGCTGTACTCAGCGTGGAAAGGGCCCTGGGACGACCTGCGGAAGACGTTGAAGTGGCCGAGGCCATGGATCTGTCCCTGGAGAGTTACCAGGATGTGCTGACGGAAATCCATGGTGCGGCCCTGCTTAATCTGGATGCCAGCATACGGGATTCCGAAGGGGAGAATGGCGGGGGTAAAACCTTTCAGGATCAGCTCATCGGTACGGACAACCCCGAAGAAAAACTGGCGGAAGAGGAGCTGAAAGCCCGGCTGGCGGGCATCATCGCCACCCTTTCCGAAAAGGAGCAGATGGTGCTGTCGCTTTATTATTTTGAGGATCTCACCTTAAAGGAAATCGGTGAGGTACTGGAGCGCACCGAATCCCGGATCTGTCAGATTCATTCCGCAGCCCTGGTGAAGCTGCGTGCGCGGCTGCGGGGGATGACAGTGGATGTCTGAGACCCAAGTCTGTGAAAAAGGGGCGGGCCATGGCGGAAAAAAACGGAAAATCCCATGGGGATGGGATCCGGCAGGATGATATTGATGATCTTCTCCGGGGTATGGATGGGGAAGAGGGATTCAATACCATCTCCCAGGACGAGATTGATGCGATTCTTAGTGCGGGGACGGAGAAAAAGCCTTCATCAGGCCTGTCCTCTTCTCGGGAAAAAGGGGCGGGTGAAGGGCAAGGCTTCCCATCCGGGATTCCGGATGCGGAAAAGGGCCGCGAAGAAGCGGGCTTTGACACGGTCAGCCAGGAAGATATCGACGCCTTTTTGCGGGGAGATTTTGATCCTCCCCAGCCCGAGGTGGGGGGGCCTTCTTCCGCACCCCTGGGGCAGGGAGCTGAACCAGAGCAAAGCGATGTTTTTGCTTCCGGTATGGTGGGGCAGGCGGACATTGACGCCCTGTTTGCGGATGCCGGACTGACGAGTTCCGGAGCCGGGCAAAGGGCTTCGGAAAAAACCTCTTCCCCGCCTGCTGCGGAATCCTTTGAAAGCGAGACTCTGAGTCAGGATGACATTGAGGCCCTGCTTTCCGGTGCAGATCTTTCTCCAAAAAAAGCGCCTTCCCCGCCTGCTGCGGAATCCTTTGAAAGCGAGACCCTGAGCCAGGATGACATTGAGGCCCTGCTTTCCGGTGCAGATCTTTCTCCAAAAAGAGCGCCTTCCCCGCCTGCTGCGGAATCCTTTGAAAGCGAGACTCTGAGTCAGGATGACATTGAGGCGCTGCTTTCCGGTGCAGGTTCTTCCCCTGAAAAAGCACCTTCCCCGCCTGCTGCGGAATC
>Ga0265295_1001595_pt1 | contig 39313 bp, 28 predicted proteins | sample Munlansysbiofilm_FD_192503 | JGI IMG/M metagenome (GOLD analysis project Ga0265295, IMG submission 192503) | Leachate microbial communities from a municipal landfill in Southern Ontario, Canada - Methane capture system biofilm | ecosystem: Engineered > Solid waste > Landfill > Unclassified ... | reverse complement strand
AATGGAACGAAAATAGATTTTAATAATGATACGCTTGAGTTTATTACGGGAGCGTCACTATCCATGACAAACGGATATTTTTACCGGGGAGTTTTGTACAAATCCACTGCTCCTGCGCTCCTGATAATCTCCAATGGAAGTTATTTTAGTAGTGTTACCATCGACGCTCCACAGTCTCAGCTTAATGGAAACCTCTTTCTAAATAGTGGAAACATCTTTAAAAACAATGTTACAAATAACGGTACATTGCAAAATTATGGTAATAATTATTATACCCTTACAGTAGATGGCAATTTTACCAATAGTGGTTCGATCAAAAACAGCAATTATGGTTTTACAATTGCCATTTCGGGAGATATTGCCAATAGTGGTATTTGGCAGAATACCACTACCACACTTACGGGTACGAATAACCGAACAATCGCATTTTCCAAATATTTCGAAGGGGTGAATTTTGTTAAAGCTGTGGCAGCGGGTAATCTTACCGCTACTACTGATCTTACGTTTAATGGAACAGCAGTTGACCTTAACGGAACTTTGTTTACACTGCCCGATGATGGCTATCTTTCTATTCTTAATGGTAGTTTTGGCGATGCTGTAATTGCCGGGAATGACATTCATTTTAATACCCTCGCGGGCTATTGTTTTAGCACACAGTTTACCACGGATGTTTCATTACATGGGGTATTTCAGGCTGGCAGTGGAATAAATTTTGATGGAAGTATTATAAATCAGGGCACCCTTAGAAATTATACTAACAATTATTATGGTTTTACAGTTGCAGGCGATCTTGAAAACAATGGTTCCATCGTGAACAGTAACTATGGTCTCACTTTAACGATTTTAGGTGATATTACGAACAATGGGACCTGGAACAATTATCGAACAATTTTAGACGGAGTTGCTGATCAGTATATTTACCTCAATGGTACCATTGCCGGAGAACTCAGGCTGGATGCCAACAATACCGGTGCCGGTAACTGGTTTGGACCTTTGGGAACGCTGGTGGGAAATCCAAACTTTTCGGGGGCAACCGGTCAGGTGTTAACCTTCCTTAATCCGGTAACCAATGCATTTCAAGGCCAATACTACCGCACCGGTAGCGGTGGAAATTCTCGCAACATTTATATAAATACGCCAGCTAATCCGGCAAGGTTGGTTACCATGAACTTCCTGCTGGAAGGTTTGTATCTTTCTGATGGAATCATGCGCGCATCACTGGATGGCAATGCAAACCCGGTATTTGGTGCAACTATCGCCGATCAGGTTACTATAGAACTGCACGATAATAGTAATTTTTCCAATATTGTCTTCACCCGTGAAGGCGCTTTGCTGAGTACAGACGGTAATGTATCATTTATTGTTCCCGGTAATTTTAGTGGCAGTTATTACCTGTCCATACAGCACCGCAGTGGAATTGTTACCGTTAGTGCGGCACCGGTTTCATTTAGCACACAAAATGTTAATTACAGCTTCGACCAGCCGGCCAGGGCCTATGGAAACAATCTGGCACAAACCATTGATGGATATTATGCGCTCTATGGTGGTGATGTGAACCAGGATGGGACAGTAGATGTAAGTGATATGACGCCGGTGGACAACGAGGCAAGTGAATTCGCTGTTGGTTACCGCAATCCGGATACCAATGGGGACGGTGCCATTGACACCAATGATATGACCATTGTTGACAACAATGCCCAAAATTTCATTACTAAAATTACACCCTAACTAAATGTATTTTTTAAATGCCGGATTGGGTCAAATCAATCCGGCATTTTTTTAATCCTTAAAATTTGGAACCGGTATAATGATAAAAGGGTCAGAAATGTCTTAATTAAATCTTACCTTTGCTGATATAAATCAAATCCGGGATATTTAGGCATTTATCTGTATATGGATACCGTAGTTGGCGGTATGCCTGTCGGGTTAAGCTAAGTTACATGCATAGTTTAGCCTATGAATATTCCTGTTAAAGTTGGTGCAAAATTGTGAGGTTACGAAAATGGAAGACAAATCGGTGCTTGTTGGTATTCTTAAAAGTTCGGTGGCAACCGGCTATTCCATCTTTCCCTATCATTGTAAAGAGAAGAAAAACTTTAACGAAGTAGTTGAGCGACTTACGCTGTTAAACCTGTCTGTAGCTGAACAGTTCGGAGAAGCCGGAACAGGCATTACTGATCTGGCAGCTAAAATTGAACCTGCCGCTCTGATGCAACGGTTTTCAAAGGGCGAAGTAAATCCAACAGCCTTCTTTGCCAAAGTGGACAAAAAATATTTTAGTGACATTATTGAGCCATACTTTGAAAAGAAGCTTCAGGGGATCCTTTCGTTGATGAAACAATATAAAATTCCCCTATACACCGACCTGGAAATGCCGCACCTTTATCCTGTAAATCAGATTCATTTTCAGGAAGAAACGGTAGATATCAGGTTAAAATTTGTTAAACAGCAAGGTTATACCTCCTATTTCTTAAAAGCCATACATAATGGTCAACCCATAGACTTGCAACACGAGTCAAACATCATTCTCACCCATGAGCCCTGTGCGCTTATCAGTGAGAATAAGTTGTTTGATTTTGCTGAGGACTTTAATGGTAAATTACTTAAGCCTTTTCTGTCAAAGGATGAATTGCAGATTCCCGAAAGGATAGAGAAAAAATATTTCACTACCTTTCTAAAGCAACTGGTCAATCGTTATGAGGTGGAGGCCGAGGGTTTTGAAATTAAAAAGGCCACCATCGATCCAATTGCTCAGCTATTACTGGAAAGAGATTGGCGTGGTCAGCTTTCACTTACGCTTCAGTTTAATTATGGTGGCAAATTTATTCTGGCCAACAACCCCAATAAAAGCATTACCGAAGTGGAAAGCACGGAAAAAGGGTTTAATTTTAAAAGTCTGAAGCGGAAAATGGCCTGGGAAAAGAGTCGGGGGCAAATGTTGGAAAAGTTGGGACTTAAGCCTTTTGGCGCTTCTTATCGAATAGTCAATAAATCCGGTATTTCAAATCAATATGATTTAATATATTTCTTGCGAAACCACCTTTCACACTTAAGACAGGAGGGTTTTGAACTGGACCAGCGGCTTACAGACAACTATGTACTGAACCCAATAAATGTCCGCACCGGTTTGACTACCCGGGGTTACTGGTTTGATCTGAATATAGTAATACAGGTAGGCGATTATAGTATTAAGTTCTATAAATTCAGGCAGCATATTCTGCAGGAAAATCCGGTATATACCTTGCCTGACGGAACTGTTTTTCTAATTCCGCAGGAATGGTTTGCACGATACCGGAACCTATTTTATTTTGGACGGGATCATAAAGAGGGCATAATGCTTAATAAGTCACAATATCGTGCCCTTCGTGGCATCGGTCTTGAGGCGATTGAAGTACTGATAGCGGGGGAAGAACAACATGATCCACTCACATTGCCTGATATTCAAAATGTTGAATTGAGGCCTTATCAGGTATATGGCATTGGCTGGATGCGTCGTCATGCAATGAATGGTTTTGGTTGTTTACTTGCCGATGATATGGGATTGGGTAAAACCCTTCAGGTAATTGCATTGCTGGCACTTTTTTATGAGAAGGATAAGCAACATGCCCTGGAACGGACCGCCTCTGTGCAGGCTGCACTTAATGGAAATCAGATGAACTTATTCGATGATTCCGTTCAGCCAATAATTCCTGAATCTCCAAAAAGTAGTTCTGTTTCCCAGACAAGATTGCCGGTTAGTCTTATTGTGATGCCGGCTTCCATTGTTTTTAACTGGGTGAACGAAATACAGCGGTTTGTCCCCTGGCTCAGAATTTATGTGCATACCGGCCCCGGCAGGAAAACCTCCGCCATAGGTTTTGAGCATTATCAAATAGTTCTTACCACTTACGGAACGCTTCGTGTGGACATTGAGTTGCTCGAAACATTAGATTTTGGTTATGTAGTGTTGGATGAAAGTCAGGCCATCAAAAATCCGGCTTCCAAATCAGCACAATCTGCTTTCAGATTAAATGCCCTGCACCGGATTGCCCTTACGGGGACGCCGGTAGAAAATAGTTTGCTCGATTTATGGTCTCAGCTTAATTTTTTAAACCCTCTGATGCCAGGAAGTCAGGCTGAATTTCATGAAAGGTTCATTAAACCTTCAAAAACGGATGAGCGGCAGAGAGGTTTGCTTGAAATGGTGGAACCCTTCATACTGCGTCGCACCCGTGAACAGGTGAATGCTGAGCTTCCCCCGCTTACCGAAATAGTTACCTACTGTACCATGACTGAGGCTCAGCAAAACTGGTACGAGAGCGAGAAGTCAAAAATGCGCAATCACCTGATGAGCGCCATGGGTAAGGGGCAGCCCGGCAGCACAGCCATGATGGTGTTGCGTGCGCTGATGCGCCTCAGGCAACTGGCCATTCATCCGCGTATGATCGATCCCGGCAGTGAGATAGAAAGTGGGAAGTTTGAAGAAGTTACCTCCATGCTTGAAACTATCCTGGCGGGGGAGGGTAAAGTGCTGCTCTTTTCTTCCTTTGTTAAGCATCTAAACCTTATAGAGGAGTGGCTCATTCAACAAAATATCGATTATGCCATGCTTACCGGTTCCACGGTGAAACGGGAACAAGAGATTAATAAATTCAGAAAAAACAATAAAAAACGGATATTTTTAATTTCGCTCAAGGCGGGTGGGGTTGGACTTAATCTGACCGAAGCTTCCTATGTTTTTCTGCTCGATCCCTGGTGGAATCCAGCCGCGGAGATGCAGGCCGTAGCCCGGGTACACCGCATGGGACAAAATGAAAAAGTATTTGTTTACCGGTTTGTGAGTAAGGATAGTGTGGAAGAAAAAATAATTGCACTGCAACAGCGAAAACTAACTCTTGCTTCAGGTGTTATTGCTACTGATTTTACATTGAGCGATATGAATACCGAAGAAGTGTTGCAACTGTTCTCATAAGACATTTTCTGAAAACGGTATCTATTCAGGAATAAGAAGAACCGAAACTGATTAGAATTTTTGTGAGGCAATTTTTTTTTGACCTATATTTGTACTCAGGGTGCCTTTTGTATCCCATAAAAAGCAGAAATATTTATGCCAGACTCCCCCAATAACCTGCTTACCCGAAAATTTTATTTTGATGATACTGCTTTCAGCAATCTGATGAAGAAGCGGATTTATAATGTGCTTTTGATTGCGAGCAATTATGATTCTTTTGTGCTTGAAGGGGATGGTCGCATTGATGAGCAGATATTTGTGGAATATGTTTCATTGAATTTGCGGTATCCTCCTCAGTTTATACAGGTTGCCTCAGAAGAGGAGGCTATGGAGGTCTTAAAATCCCAGAATGTTAACCTCATCATTACCATGCTTAGCATGGGAAAAGTCGAGAATTTTGACTCAGCGCGACGAATAAAAGCACAATATCCTGATAAACCCATAGTGGTGCTTACTTCCTTCTCGAAAGAAGTTTCACTTGCCCTGGCCACTGAAGACACTTCAGCCATTGATTACGTGTTTAGCTGGTTGGGAAATGCCGATATTCTTCTCGCCATTATCAAACTGATTGAAGACAGGATGAATGCCGACAATGATGTGAAAGTTGTCGGGGTACAGGTGATATTGCTCATTGAGGATTCTATCCGGTTTTACTCCAGTTATCTGCCCAACATATATAAGATCATCTTCAAGCAATCAAAGTCATTTATGACCGAAGGATTGAATGAGCACCAGATGATGCTAAGAATGCGGGGAAGGCCTAAGATTTTACTTGCAACCACTTATGAGGAGGCAATAACGCTGTATGAGCGCTATAAAAATAACCTGCTTGGCATTATTACAGACACTTCTTATCCGCGGCAGGGAAAAGAGGATGAGCATGCTGGGGTATTGTTCGTTCAAAAAGTGAAACAGGACGATGAGTTTATTCCTATACTGATGCAATCGTCTGATATTTCCAATGCTGAAATTGCCAAAAACCTGAGGGTGGGATTTCTGCATAAGCACTCGAAAACACTATCAATTGAATTGCGCAATTTTATCATACAATATTTTGCTTTCGGTGATTTTGTTTTTGTTGACCCTGTAACCAAAGAAGAAGTATCGAGAGCGGCCGACCTGAAGGCGTTGCAGCAAAAAATATTTGAGATACCTGATGATTCCCTTTCATATCATGTTTACCGCAATCATGTGTCAAAGTGGTTATATGCTCGTGCCTTATTTCCTTTGGCGGAGTTATTCAGGGATATTCGCCCGGACGATTTTGCTGATCTGGACGAAATCAGACGATTTGTTTTTGATGCCATCGCCAGTTTCAGACTCAATAAGGCAAGAGGCATCATTGCAGAGTTCAACCGCGAAAGTTTTGACGAGTACCTGAGTTTTACCCGCGTTGGGCAGGGATCCATTGGCGGTAAAGCCAGGGGCCTGGCTTTCCTCGACTCTATGATTAAACGTAATCAGTTGCTTGACCGATGGCCTGGAGTGATGGTAACCATACCGCGTACCGTGGTTTTGGGTGCCGACATCTTTGATGACTTTATGGAAGAAAATAATCTATACAAAATTGCCCTTTCTGATCGAAGTGATGAAGAAATCCTGGATTATTTTGTAGCTGCCCGCCTTCCATTTCGGTTGCACGAAGACTTGTTTACCTTTATTAGTGTGGTGAGCAAACCCATTGCCATACGCTCATCGAGTATGCTCGAGGATAGCTATTACCAGCCATTTGCTGGGATATACTCTACTTATATGGTGCCCAATTTTATTGATGATGAACGGCTTACCATCGAAAACCTGAGTAACGCCATCAAAAGTGTATATGCTTCTGCGTTTTTTCACGATTCAAAATCATACATGACGGCCACTTCCAATATTATAGACGAGGAAAAAATGGCCATTGTTTTGCAGGAAGTAAGTGGAACGCGGTTTAACGACCGTTACTATCCTTCCATTTCAGGGGTGGGCCGTTCAATCAATTTTTATCCCATAGCTCCCGAAAAGGCTGAGGATGGTATCGTAAACATTGCCATGGGGCTGGGGAAATATATTGTGGATGGCGGGCTTACTTTAAGATTTTCACCCAAATATCCCAAAAAGGTTTTACAGCTATCCACACCTGAATTCGCATTGCGTGAAACGCAAAAGCATTTTTATGCGCTCGATCTGAGACCAGGTAGTTTCATTCCTTCGACTGATGACAGCTCAAATCTGCTGCGGCTGAACATTGCTGATGCTGAAGCCGACGGTTCCTTACGTAACATAGTTTCCACTTTTGACTATGAAAATAATATGCTGCGCGAAGGTACGCTTACCCCGGGTAAACGTATTGTAACTTTTTCAAACATACTTTTACATGATGTTTTTCCACTTGCTGATATTCTTTCTACCCTGCTTGAAACCGGACAGCGTGAAATGAGTAAACCGGTGGAGATAGAGTTTGCCATTGACCTGAACCGGCCAAAAGGCAGCCCATCGCTTTTTAATGTATTGCAAATTAGGCCTATTGTTGATAACCGCGAGGCCATAGCCGCTCATCTGGATGAAATAAAGATGGAGGATTCCATTATTTTTGCGCACAAGGCCCTGGGAAATGGCATTACAAATAGTATTTCGGATTTCATTTACATTAAACCTGAGGCTTTTAATCCTGCGCATAATTCACATACAGCCATGCGCATCGGTAAGTTGAATGACCAGATGCTTGCCGGGCACAGAGGGTATATTCTGGTTGGGCCCGGTCGTTGGGGCAGTGCCGATCCCTGGCTGGGTATCCCGGTAAAATGGCCGCAGATTTCCGCTGCCCGGGTTATTGTAGAGTCCGGCCTCCGCCATTATCGTATTGATCCCAGTCAGGGTACCCATTTCTTTCAGAACCTCACTTCTTTCGGAGTGGGATACTTTACCATAAACCCCTTTTTAAAGGATGGCCATTATGATCTTGATTTTTTAAATCAACAGCCGGCCATATACGAAGATGAGGTAATCAGACATGTACGGTTCAGTGAGGCAGCAGTAATTCTTATTGATGGGAAAAAGAATCTGGGTGTAATTATGAAGCCCGGGAAGGCAACGGCCATTATCGATGCGGCGGAATAATCCCGTATCAATTGCCTTCTTTAAGGTAGTCCCTTAACTGCGGTGTTTCAGGTTCTCTGAATAGCTTGTCGGGCGTTCCCTGTTCAACGATAATTCCCTCGTTCATAAATACAACATTGTCAGCCATGCGCATGGCCTGGCGTAATGAATGGGTTACCAGGATGATGGTATAGTGCTTTTTTAATTCCCTGAAGAGTTGTTCGATAATATTGCTTGAAATAGGATCCAGTGCCGAGGTTGGCTCATCGGCAAGTATTAAGGTGGGTTTTACAGCCAGGCCCCGGGCCAGACAAAGCCTCTGCTGCTGACCTATAGACAGGCAGGTGGCAGGCGCATTCAGCCGGTTTTTAACCTCTTCCCACAAGCCTACTCCCCTTAAGTGTTTCTCTACATTAAAGGCTATGAGTTTTTTATCACGCACCCCTTTTAACTTAATGCCATAGGCTACATTTTTGTATATGGATAACGGTAGCGGATAAGGACGTTGTGAAAGCAGACCCATCTTTTGACGGATATCGGGAACATTTTTTGAAGTGTTCAGTATATCGTCGTTTTCAATAAAAATCCGACCACTTACTTTCAATTCCTTATAGAGATCAGTGAGTTTGTTGATGCATTTGAGCAGCGTGGTTTTTCCACATCCCGAGGGGCCAAGCAGCACGGTAATCTGATTTCGCGGTATAAGCAGATGGATATTTTTAAGAATATGATGCTTGTCAGCATAAACATTCAGGTTTTCCAGGCGAAGAACCGGAGGCAGATTTTTTGTATCCGGGCTTGTGGTTGGCGTAATATTCTGCTTTTTTATAGCTGGCGTAACGGTAGTCATAATATTAACGGATTATAGTTCGTGAATATCGCATGGAGAAAAATCGGGCACTCAGGCTGATGATGAGTATGATGGCCGTGAGGATGAGTGCGGAGGCAAAGGCGCGCTCTCTGACTTCTGGTATGGGTGAACCGAGTTGAAAAAAGATGGCAAGGGGCAGGGTAGCGGCAGGTTCGTCGAGGTTGATGGGTATATGGTCGCTGTAACCGGCGGTAAACAATACTGAAGCCGCATCGCCAATGGCACGGCCAAAGGAGAGCAATACCGCGGTGATAAATCCGGGGAAACCCTGCTTCAGCATGATTTTGTAGGCGGTCTCGCAACGGGTTGACCCCAGGGCGAGGCCGGCTTCCATTAATCCTTCCGGAATGGTGCTGAGAACCTCGTCGAAAGTGCGTACCATTATCGGTAATACGAGCAGAGATACCGTAATGATGCCAGCCAGCAGGGAAGCATTCATTCCCAGAAACAACATCATGGTAAATCCAAAAGCACCATAAACAATAGAAGGTATTCCCCATAATGTGTCAAGAAGAAATCTGATTGTATTTTGGGTGCGTTTGTAGCGCATCAGATAAACGTTGAGGTAAAGTGCTGCCGGTGCACCGATTATAGTGGCTATAAGCGTGGCACCAAAAGCAATATATAAAGATCCGATTATGGCATTCAGTACTCCGCCCTCTCCCCCGTAATAGTAGCCTCCCTGTGGTGTTTTCAGCAGCATATCCCACGAAAGTGCGCCTATTCCCTTGTAAAAGATAACCCCTATGATAAAAACGAGAACTGCAATTAAAGCATAGGTCATAAAAGCGGAAATAATCTTAAAAAACAACTCTTCCAGGCGTTTAAGGTGTTTCATCTTTTGCGGGTTTTGTGAATGAGATATCTGAAAACCAGATTAATAAGCAGGATGATGGCAAACAAAAGCAGCGCGGCAAACATCAGGGCTGAATCATAAAGAGGTATGGAGAGCATTTCACCATAATTATTGGCAATGAGGGCCGGTAATGGATAGGCGGGACCCAGCGGATTGAAGGTGCTACTCACCACATTGCCCACCACCATCATAACGGCAATGGTCTCACCAAAAGCCTTTGCTATCCCTAAACCAAAAGCAGAAATAATGCCCGGATAATTCCCTCGCAGTACCACATGCTTAACGGCTTCCCAGGGGGTGGCTCCAAGCGCCAGCGATGCCTCCCTTAACCCTGAAGGTACGGTACGAAAGACTTCAATCAGCATATTCAGGGTATATGGAATACACATCACGGCAAGTACACTCCCTCCGGCAAGTATAGAATAGCCGGTGGAGGTTGCCCCGAGCGCCGGGGCAAGATAATCACCAATGAAAGGGACTACAATCAGTATTCCCCATACCCCGTAAATTACTGAAGGCAAACCAGAGAGTACATCAATTACCGGATGCATTATTTTGAGTAAAAGCCGCGACGAAAACTGAGTTAGATAAATGGCAGCGAAAAGACACACGGGAAGCGAAAGTAAAAAAGAGATCAGGGTAACGTATAAAGACCCGCTGATAAAAGGCCAAAATCCAAAGCTGCCCCGGGAGGGTGCCCAGTTTGTAGAAAAAACCAAATGCCGAAGTGTTTGCTGTTCTAACAAGGGCATAGATTTCAGATATAGCCCTGCACCTATTACCAAAGGGAGTATAAAGATTAAGGCCAGTGAAATAAGCATCCACCATCCGTTAAAGCTATCCAGAATGCGACGCTTTAGTTCCATGGTTTATTTGAATTTTGTCAGGTTTGCCTTCAGTTCTTCTTCAGCAAGAGGCACGTAACCTGCTTCTTTTACATATTGTTGGCCGTCGGTGATGATCCAGCGTAAAAAATCAATAACTTTCTGCTTACGCGGCTGTCCTTTGGAAACAAAGTACAATTCCCGGGCTGGGGGTGAAGGATATACTCCTTTAGAGATGGCCTGCAATAGTTCATCAAGATTTTCATAAAAATTCTCGTCCTGGTCAATGATGTCATTACCATTCAGGTCAAGTGGGATTACCTCGATACCAGGTCGCTTTTTATTGGTTTTTATATCATAGGCGTAAGCGGTATTGTTAAATCCCAGTCCGAACTTGTCTTTCATTACTGCTTCAGCCAGGCCTGGATCGCCATAGATGCCCACTCCGAGCAGGTTTTCCTGTTTCCTTCCCAGATAATGGGCCCAGGTTTCAGCAGCACCGCAAGCATCGGATCGGGTATATAAGGCAATATTGGCATTTTCCCGAAGGGAAATAAGCTGATTCCAACTTGAAATGGAACCGGTTATAAAGGTCTGCCTTAGTTTTTCCCGGGTAATTCCATGCAGCTTAATGGAATCAATAAATGGATTCTGTCTGCTGATGGTGGGTATAACGGCATCTACACATACGCCAACCCACCATACCCCCTGTTTGATTTCTTCGGAAGAGATTTCTCTGGAAAACATACCCAGGTCAACCGTTTGGGCCAGGGCATCGGCCATACCTTTGCCGGCTCCGCCACCGGAAACATTAAAGCGGATTTCCGGATGCAGTTTCTGATATTCTTCGGTCCATTTTACTGCCATTGGATAGAGGGCAAAGGCTCCGGAAAGGCTAATGGTGTTGCTTTTTCGTTGCTCCGAAGCACAGGAAGTTAATAGCAGCGTTACAATTATTGTCAGTAATATGTTCCTTTTCATGGTATTGTTTTTATTAATAAAAGCAATGCCTGTCAGATGTTTGCCGTGCTTTACAGCTAAAATACAGGCAAAAGCAATAATAGGGAAAGAAGTTCGGACCAGACTTCGACTTTAGACGTAAAATGAGTGGTAAGTGTTTTGACGAAAAAATACGTCTTTAAGCGTATTCTTCAGATATTAAGTGGGGATGCTATTTTGGTACACCGCTTGTTATACAGGAAAGCGTATTTTTGTATTTTTTAAAACTGGTGGATGTCAAATAGATACAAATGGTTATTGGGTAGTAGTTTGCTCCTGATATTGTTGGTGGTTTCATTCTTTGCCATACGCAATCCATTATTGCGTTATGTGATAAACAATCGCATTAAGCTTTTGGAAGAACGCATTGGCGCGAATATAGCCTACCAAACCATGGCTTTCGATGGTTTGACCGGGGTCCAAATTAATCGCTTGTGTGTATTGCCTTCCCAGGGCGACACCTTGTTGAGTATAAATGAGATAAAGGTGAATGCCAAAACATTGGCCTTGCTCGGCTTAAAGCTGAGAATAAATCAGATAATCCTTGAGCAGCCGCACCTGAGGCTGTGGCGCAAGGATAATGAAAGTAATTATCTGTTCCTTTTCCAGTCATCGGGAGATACCCTGCAAAAACTGGATACCACATTGAAAGTCAGGGACTATAACCAACTGACTAAAAGTATTTTCGAACCTTTATTTCGGTATATTCCTCATAAAGTTGAAATCAGGCAGGCACGAATTGATGCTGATTTAGATCAATATTGCTTTGATGTTGCCATGGATGATTTGACCATGCAGGATGGCCAGTTTTCTACGCTGCTTAACCTTACGGACAATGGTCGAAAGAAGCAATGGAAGATTGACGGAGGCATGTATTCCCGCGGGCAGAGCCTACATTTTAAACTGGCATCAAACGATACAACACGGGTTGAAATGCCTTACCTGGAGCATCGTTGGGGTTTGCTTCTGGCTTTCGATTCACTTCAGGTGGAATGCAGTTATGCCTCTCCCTCGAAAGACCAGACAACACTCACCGGCAACGCTATGGCCTGGCAACAGGTGTTACATCACCCTGACATTTCACCCTATGATGTTAATTTGAGCAGAGGGCTCACCAATTTCACCCTCAGATTCGGCGAAAGCTGGGCAGAAGTGGACAGTGCTACGAGCATTACCTATAACAACCAGCGGTTTCATCTCTTTGCACGATATGATCAGTTGCCTGAAAAACGAATTCGATTTTCTGTTAATGAGACGAACATGGATGCTCAGGTCTTTTTTAGCAGTTTGCCTGCGGGACTCTTTACGAATCTGGCAGGGATTAAAGTATCCGGGGCGCTCGATTTCAATTTGGTTTTTGACTATTATCCTGTCCGCCCTGACTCATTGGTGTTTTATTCGGCCCTTAAGTCAGATAATTTTAAGTTGCAGCATTATGGCGCCACCAACTTCGCCGGCATCAATGCGCCTTTTTTATATACTGCCTGGGAGAAAGGGGTACCTGTACGCACCTGGATGGTAGGGCCTGAAAATCCAAATTTCAGATCGCTTGATCAGATTCCCGATTACCTCAAATATGCCATTATGACTTCCGAAGATGGTGCTTTTTATTATCACCATGGCTTTATACCCGATGCCATCCGCGAAAGCATCATCACCAATCTGAAGCAAAAACGCTTTGCACGTGGTGGAAGTACCATAAGTATGCAACTGGTGAAAAATGTGTTTCTTAACCGAAACAAAACCATTACCCGTAAGCTCGAAGAAATGCTGATTACCTGGCTTATTGAGCATGAGCGTCTGGTGAGTAAGGATCGCATGCTTGAGGTGTATCTTAATGTAATTGAGACCGGCCCCGGTGTATATGGAATGACTGAAGCTGCCCGTTATTATTTTAACAAAGAGGTGAAAAACCTTACCCTTGCAGAAAGCATATTTTTGGCGAGCATAGTGCCCAGACCCAAAGCCTTTAAATATTCTTTTACTGAAGAAGGAAAGCTTCAACCTTATCTTGAAAATTATTATTCGCTTGTATCTTCAAAAATGTTGGCCAAGGGCTGGATTACTCCCGAAGATTATGATGCCCTTGAGCCCCTGGTCATACTCAGTGGTCCTGCGGGAGCTCAGATAGCTTCCCCGTTGGAAATAGTTCCTGAGCCTGAAAAAGAAAAAAGAGGATTCTTTAATTTTGACTGGCTAAAAAAGCACTGATTCCGGTCTTAAAGAATGTTAAAACACTACCGGCCAAAAACACCCGAATGGTTAAGCGGGTGCTTTATTAACTAAATTTGTACCTTCTGTTAAACGTATATAAGATGAAAAACCGCTTAAATAAACTTCGGATAACTTCAAAAAGTCTGATTCTTGTAATATTGATTGCGCTCACAGGGTTGATACCATTGATGAGCCATGCCCAGCTTTTGCGTGAAAACCCCCGTGCAACTGTTCAGAAATTTGCAGCCATGCTCGAAATCATAAATTATTATTATGTAGATACCGCTAATAGTGCTGAGCTTACGGAGGACGCGATAGTGGCCATGCTCAAAGAGCTTGACCCGCATTCCATGTATCTGTCGAAGGAAGATGTGATTAAAGCCAATGAGCCATTACAGGGTAATTTTGAAGGTGTAGGCATACAGTTTCAGTTGTTTCACGATACCATTCTGGTGGTTGCTGCCGTGCCGGGCGGGCCTTCCGACAAGCTGGGAATACTGGCAGGAGATAAAATCATTACCATTAATGGTGAGGAGGCCACCGGAAAGAAAATATCCAATAATTACGTGATGGAACGCCTGCGGGGCCCGAAAAATTCAAAGGTTACCGTGGGTATCAAACGCAAAGGGCGCAAAGACTTAATTGATTATACTATTGTGCGCGATAAAATTCCGCTCAATAGCGTGGATGCTTCCTTTATGGTTAGCGATACCATCGGCTACATAAAGCTTACCCGCTTTGCGCGTAATTCGCTTACCGAAGTAAAACAGGCACTTCAGGCACTTCGGAAAAGTGGGATGAAAGATCTCATACTCGACCTGCGTAACAATTCAGGCGGATATCTGGATGTTGCCATCGATCTTTCAGACGAATTTCTTGACAACGATAAGCTTATCGTATATACGGAGGGCATGAGAAGCCCGCGTACCAACTACAAATCTACTTCGAGAGGTTCATTTAAGCAAGGGCGCATTGTTGTAATGGTAAACGAAGGCAGTGCTTCAGCCAGCGAAATTGTAGCCGGTGCCGTTCAGGACTGGGATCGCGGCCTTATCCTTGGGCGGCGATCGTTTGGTAAAGGGTTGGTTCAGCGTCCCTTTAACTTGCCCGACAGTAGTGTGGTGCGCTTAACCACCGCACGTTATTATACCCCAAGCGGACGCTGCATCCAAAAACCGTACGATGATGGTACCGAAGATTATTACGCCGATCTGACCAAACGATTCAAACATGGTGAATTCGTTTCAGCCGACAGCATTAAATTTCCCGATTCCATTAAGTATTACACCCCCTCAAAACGCATAGTATATGGAGGTGGAGGCATTATGCCCGATGTGTTTATTCCCATTGACACTGCTTCTAACTCAAAATATTATACCGATTTATTCCGAAAAGGGCTGCTCAATGAATATACCATTGATTATCTGGATAAACACCGGGCTGAACTTAACCGCAAATTTCCATCTCTTGCGCTGTATAAAGCGGATTTTGAAATTACCGATGAAATGTTCGATGGTTTTATAGCCTTTGCTGAGAAAAAGGAAGTTCCCCGCGATGAGGAAGGCCTTGAACGGTCTGGTTATGAAATAAAAACCATTATTAAGGGTCTTATTGCGCGTAATATGTTCGACGTAAGTGCTTATTTTGAAGTGATTAGTCCCATTGACCGCGAACTGATGCAGGCCATTAAAAGTATACAAGACGATGCCTTGTTTCGCAAGCTGAGCATTGCCATGTAGATAACCAGGGATTTCCGTATGGTAATTTATGGTATTAAAACCAATACCAGATCAACGTAAAGCGTTTTTTTTATTTAAAATGTCTGCGTTGGTGTTAAATTAAAAATCTATCGCTAAATTTGTATAAATTTATTTTTTTGAACATATATTTTTAACCAAACAACTGAAGCCCGATGGTGAATATTGAAACAAAGTATATGGGTCTTACGCTGAGAAGTCCGTTAATTGTCGGTAGTTCGGGATTAACCAACTCACTGAAAAATATTGAGGAATTTGCGCGGCTTGGTGCCGGAGCGGTGGTGCTCAAATCTTTATTTGAAGAACAGATTCAACTTGAAATTTCCCATACAGCTTCACATGATGTTCCGGGTAATTATTACCCTGAAGCCGAGGACTACATTAGCAATTATAGCCGACAGCATCATCTGGGAGAGTACCTTGATTTGATCCGCAAAGCGAAACAATTGGTAGATATTCCCATTATCGCCAGTATCAACTGCATTAGTGCAGATGAGTGGACGGTTTTTGCGCGCAAAATCGAAGAGGCCGGCGCCGATGCCCTTGAGCTTAACGTTTTTGTACTTCCCAGCGACCCTTCGCATGGTGCGGATGAAAATGAGAAGCTGTACTTCAGTATTTTGGATGAAGTTAAAAAACAGGTGAAAATTCCACTCGCCCTTAAGGTGAGCTATTACTTTTCAGGCCTGGCAAAAATGATGTTGAAGCTTTCCTGGGCAGGGGCCAACGGCATAGTGCTTTTTAACCGCTTTTATTCCCCTGACATCAATATAGATACCATGAAGGTGGTTTCTTCACACGTGTTCAGCACCCCCGATGAAATTGCTTTATCATTGCGGTGGGTTGCCATGCTGAGCGACCGCCTCTATTGCGATATCTGCGCCTCTACTGGGGTCCACGACAGCAGTGGACTCATAAAGCAATTGCTTGTAGGAGCCAAAGCAGTGCAGGTAGCTTCCACACTCTATAAAGATGGTTTCGGGCAGATTGAGGCTATGAATGCGGGCTTAAAGCAATGGATGGAAAAGCAGGGCTTTGAGAATATAGCAGATTTTAATGGCCGAATGAGTTTTAAAAAATCAGATAATCCGGCGGTATATGAACGGGTGCAATTTATGAAACACTTTGCAGGGATTGAATAAATCCGAAATGGCCTGATTATAATTATGCTTCGGGAGATGCGTTGATGCTTTGCGCTGCAAGCCAGCCGGTTGAAAACGCTGCCTGAATATTATATCCCCCCGTATCTCCGTCTATATCCATCACTTCACCGGCAAAATAAAGGTTCTTTATAAGCTTAGATTCCATGGTTGATGGATTGATTTCATTCAGGGCTACTCCTCCGGTGGTAGCCATAGCCTTTTTATATCCTGCCAGTTTTTGTACCTCAAAGGGATAAGCACAGCAATCATTTATCAGCTTTTTTCGTTGCATTTTAGATACTTCGGCCAGCGGTTTTTCCGGCGAAAGCTGGTTCAATTCAAGTAAGGTAAGGGCAAGATTTCTGGCCACGGATTGGTGTCGCAGAAATGAAATGAGCGTGGTACTTCCGACCTGGCTTTGCTGCATAAAACGCGCTTCCAGTTCTTCCGGAAGTATTCCTGCCAGATTCACCTTCAATACATCACCGGGAAGGATATAACGTGAAAAATCTATAATACCCGGTCCCGAAAGTCCGGTATGGGTAAAACTCACATCACCCCGGTGCTCATTTATCAGTTTACCCGCTCTATACAGGGAAATTTTGGCCGAGCTTAATGAAATGCCGGACAGTGAGGAAAATGGATATGCTTGTGGAACCACCGGACATAAGGCAGGTTGTGTGGGAGTAATGGTATGTCCCAGTGCCTTAGCAAATGTAAACCCATCTCCGTCAGAACCGGTTGAGGGATAGGATAATCCGCCGGTGGCTATAATCAGACGATTGCAGGTGTATTCTTGGCAGTTCAATGAAACAATGAATTTCTCACTGACTTTCTGTACCTTCAATACCGCTTCCCCGTTTAACAGCTCTACACCTCTTTCCCTTATTTCTGTCACAAGTGTATCCAATATAGCTGCTGCCCTTAGGGAACGTGGGAAAACTTTGCCGTTTTTATCAATAAGGATTTTTATGCCCCGGTCTTCAAAAAAATCAATAACGTTTTTATTGGTATATCCATTCAGGGCAGGCACCAGAAAGGGATAATTTTTTCCGTAGTGCTTTTGAAAGGCACTTATTTTACCGCTGTGGGTAAAGTTACACTGACCGCTGCCCGATATCATCAGCTTTCGGCCCGGGAGCTTGTTTTTCTCAATCAACAGTACCTGTTTCCGGTTGAGGTGTGCTGCCGCGAACAGCCCGGCAGGACCGCCTCCTATAATGATGGTATAAAAATGACCGGAAGGTTTCATCCTGCGAAAGTAAGGATTTGTTTGAGGCTTTTTTTAGCTTTTGGGTTAAATTTCCCAGCCCGGGAAGGCATGCAAATAAAATTTACCTTTGTCGCAAAGCAAAATTATGATTGATCAGATACTTGAACGTTTCAGTATAGCGCAGTTAAATCCTATGCAGGAAGCAGCGTTAAAAGCCATACAACCGGGAAAGGATGTCGTACTGCTTTCACCCACCGGGTCTGGTAAAACGCTGGGATTTTTACTTCCTTTACTCAAGATGCTGGACGACAAGCAATCGGGGGTGCAGGCCATGGTGGTTGCACCTTCACGTGAATTGGCCGTGCAGATAGGGGAGGTGTTTAAGAAAATGCAGACGGGTTTTAAAGTGATTACTACTTATGGAGGGCATGCCATGCGTATAGAACGCAACAATCTTACTGAGCCTCCTGCACTAATTGTTGGCACGTCGGGTCGCATTGCCGATCACCTGAAGCGGAATACCTTTGACCCTACGGGAATCGGTGTGCTTGTCCTCGATGAATTTGATAAGTCGCTGGAACTGGGATTTGCAACGGAGATGAAGTATATCGTTGCTCAATTAAATAATTTGAAAACCAGGGTACTCACCTCAGCCACTACCCTGGATGAAATCCCCGGGTTTATCGGTGTGCATCAGCCCGATCGGCTTGATTTTACTGTATCTGCGCCCCCTTTAAGGCTTAATTTTTCAGCCCTGCGTGCTTTGGATCAGGATAAAATTCAACTACTTTTCCACCTGTTGTGTACGCTCGGCAATGAGCCGAGCCTGATTTTCTGTAATCATCGCGATGCTGTGGAGCGCATCAGTGAGCTTCTGAGTAGTATGGGTATTGTTCATGGGATGTATCATGGCGGGCTGGATCAGGACCAACGTGAACTGGCACTCATCCGTTTCCGCAATGGAACACATCATATTTTAATTACCACCGATCTGGCTTCCCGTGGGCTTGATGTGCCGGAAATAATGCATATAATTCATTATCAGCTACCTGCCACAGCATCGGTCTTCACCCATCGCAACGGACGCACTGCCCGTATGCATGCTTCAGGCGCGGCCTGGCTACTGCTGGCCGCCAACGATTTTGTGCCTGAATTTATCGAAACGCCCCCAGTTTTTGTTGAGTTGGCCGAAGCAGGTGAATTGCCTCAGCCCACACCCTGGGAAACAGTTTATCTGAGCCTTGGTAAAAAGGATAAGGTAAGTAAAGGGGATGTGGCCGGATTCCTGATGCAAAAGGGGCAGTTGCCAACAGACGCATTGGGTAAGATAGAAGTACTGGATCATAGGACATTTGCAGCAATAAAAAGACCGCTTTGCGAAAAAATGCTCCGTAAAATAAAAGGACAACCTCTTAAGAAGAAGTCAGTGCGCGTAGAACTGGCCGGCTAATCTGGTTTTAGCTGTTGATTTCCGGCATTTTGTAAACCGCTGCATTCACATTCATTCCGGCGCCAACCGAAGCAAATACAAAGTGGTCGCCCGGGTTAAGGATATGATTTGTTACCTGATCCTTAATGACCATATCATAAAGAATAGGCAAGGTAGCCACCGAATTGTTGCCAAGCCATGATATAATCATCGGCATGGAGAACTCCGGCCTCTCTTTTCGTCCATACAGTTCATACAAACGGTTAACAATAGCATCGTCCATCTTTTCGTTGGCCTGATGAATGAGTACCCGCTGAATGGCATCAATACCCACTCCACTTTTATCAATGGCTGCTTTTATTGCCATAGGGACCGTTTTCAGGGCGTATTCGTAAAGTTTCCGTCCGTTCATCTTCAGATACAGGTTGGTGCCTTCAGCTGTTTTGTAGGATTTGTCCATTTTTAGGTAATACGCCTGATCCACAGCATCGGTGCGGGCAACATGAGATAGCAGGCCCACGGGGGTTTCACTTTCAACGGCAGTGAGGATGACAGCGCCTGCCCCGTCCGAATAAATCATGCTGTCGCGATCATGGGGATCGCTGATGCGCGAAAGGGTTTCGGAACCAATAACAAGTATATTTTTTACATCGCCTGAGCGAATAAAATAATTGGCATGTATCACTGCCTGAAGCCATCCCGGACATCCAAAGGGCAAATCATAAGCAACGGTTTCCGGATTACGGATACCAAGTTTATGTTTAACCCTTGATGCAATAGTGGGTACGGTATCAATGTGCGTGTCACCGGCTTTTACATCCCCAAAATTGTGCGCCACAATAATGTAATCCAGTGTTTCTTTATCCAGTCTGGCATCAGCAATGGCTTTTTCGGCCGCCATAAAGGCAATGTCGGAGCATACCAGATTGTCCTCCACATAACGCCGTTCATGAATACCGGTAATATTCTTGAATTTCTCAATAATTTCTGCGTTGGGAAGATTAATGGGTACACCTGAAGATTCGAAAAAGGTGCTTTCTGAAAATCCGGTGTTTGTAACCAGTCGGGTAGGTACGTAACTTCCGGAACCGGTAATTATCGTGTAAATTTGCTTTGGCATTGTTTGAAAAAGAGGGTTTATTTTGATAAAAATGGATTATTCTACATTAACAACTGTTTTAGCAATTGGTTTGTATCTGCTAAAGTATAAAAAATATTGCTTTATGCATATTTCCGGGTCGCAATATCAATTATTTGCTTAAAACTTGCTGAAGAAAGATGATTGGTGCTGAAATATAATTGCCTGGCGAAAGGGATGCATCGGTGACTTACGTCAAATCTCAGGAAGGAGGTATCCAGGTCATCTTCGCCAAGACGAATGCGGTCAAGGGCATCGGCATCTTTAAGCAGGTAGAGGACTCTTTGCGATACATCTTCAGGCGAAGGTGCATCTGGCAGTGAATGTAACTTTACCGCAAAAGCTATCTGAAGCATATTAGCTTCAGAAGCACCGTTACGCTCAAACAATCCACGGTATTCATCGAGGTGATTTTCTGCAGCATCAGCACCATGACGGGTGCAGTAGCCATCGTGTTTGCGCGCCATATCGTGAATATAGGCTGCAAAAAATGCTGTCCTGGCTTCGCTTTCAAATCCCGAAAGTACGCCCAGATTTAAAACATGTATCATTACCCGGTAAGTATGCATAATGCCATGTAACCTGCTTGCCCGGTAAAATTGATGCTGCTGCAGATTGAATTCATCAAAATGTATCGGATATCTTGTAACAACATCACCGAAATTGATATTACTTTCTATCTTCATGGTAACAACATATTTTGAACGATGGGTTTCAGTCCGGCAAAGAAAAACTCAACAGCTATTACCATCATAATCAGGCCCATAAGTTTGGTCATAATTTTGTTCCCGGTTTCACCCAGTACTTTTACCAGTTTGCCAGAACCCAGCAGTATCAATAAGGTAGCTATAAGGATGAGTATGATGGAAACCAATAAGATTATTTTTAGTGCCAGGGTATGACTGTCTTCCATCAGCACAATTGAGTTGGTTATGGCGCCAGGTCCGGCAATCATCGGAATGGCGAGAGGCGTTATAGAAATATCGTCAACATAATTTTTAATCATGTCGTCGTCCATTTTCATCTTACTTACCCGCGCCTGAAGCATATCATAACCCATAATAAAGAAAATGATACCGCCCACCATTCTGAAACTGTTTACGGAAATGCCGAAAACCTTAAAGAGCAATTGTCCGCCCAACGCAAAGGTGAGCAGAATGAAAAATGCGGTGATAACGGCTTTGATGGCAGTGCGTTTTCGTTCTCTTTCATTCAGACTGCTGGTCATGGTCATAAATACCGGCATAACCCCAAGCGGGTTTATGATGGCAAAGTATGAAGTAATATACAGCAGAGCCGTCGTTAAAAGTTCGTGTTGTGTCATGGTCAGCAGGCAGACTCCCACGGGGTGAGCTTATGCACTCACCCTGTGAAAAGCGCTGTTATTGGTTGATTTTCTGATTTACCAGTCTTATAATGTTTTCCTCAGCAGCTATGGCCTGTTGTTCAATTTGTCGTCCTTCGGCAATAACCGATTCAACGAAGGTTTTGTCGTTTAAGCCGGCACCATTAATCCTTACGTTAAGATAGGCACCCAACACTGCTGAACGGGCAGCCAACGCTCCTACGCCAGCATCCGTTACGGAGTTGGGATTTCCGTTTTCTACCATTGCCTGAAGCAGCTCAAAGGTTTTAACACTCGCCTTCATTATTTTAAAGGGAATTTCAATGGCATAGCGGGTAGCAAGCTGAATAGCTTCTGTACGCGCCTGTTTCTCTTCGTCACTGGATTTGGGCATGCCAAAGGCATCCATAATTCTGTTAAAGGCATTGGTATCTTCGTCCACCAGATTGAGGAGATCGGTTTTAAGCTGCTGCCCTTTTTCAGCCCAGTCAGAAAACTCTTCCCAACGCTCATCCCAACCGGGTTTATGCGATGAAAGATTGGCTACCATGGTGCCCAGCGAAGCTGCAAGGGCGCCCATATAGGCTGAGATAGAACCACCACCGGGTGCAGGAGATTCTGAAGCGGTTTCATCGGCGAAGCCTTTGCAACTCAGGTCAACAAGTTTGGGTGCCTGATTTTTGTTCAGCACGTATTCAATGATCTTTTCTTCCGGGTGGAAGGGCTTAAGATCATCAAGTCCCAGCGATTTAACGGCAATTTTTATCAGTTCGGCCTCCGAAACACCGGTTGAACGATGCTGTTTACGTAAAAAGTATTTGCCGGCATCGGTGAAAACCTTTAGAGGAGCAAGTCCGACGAGTTCAGAGCCACTCACCCGCATGCCCCGCTCAGCAGCCTTGTTCATGGCTTCTTCAAAGGCGATATGAACCGGGGTGATGCTGATGTTGGTGAGGTTGATGGAAACCTGGGCAATGCCATACTCTTCAATGAACCAGCCTATGGCCTTGCATGCCTTAAGAGAGCCGGGAATATTTTTGGGTTTTCCGTGCTCATCTTTAATGATCTTTCCGGTAATGGGGTTCCCCTCACGCATGGGCCGTCCTTTCTCCCTTATGTCAAAGGCCAATGCATTGGCTCGTCGGGTGGAAGTGGTATTGAGGTTAATGTTATAGGCAACCAGAAAGTCGCGTGCGCCCACGGCAATGGCGCCCGTACGCGAAACAAAACGGGATGGGCCGAAATCAGGTTTCCAGTTCGGATCATTGAGCTTTTTGGGTAATCCTTCGTATTCACCAGAGCGGCAATTGGCCAGGTTTCTGCGTTCGGGGATGAAAGCAGCATCTTCGTAACAATATACTGGAATTTCCAGCTCGTTTCCAATACGTTCGGCCAGTTGACGGGCATATTTCACCGTTTCTTCCATGCTGATGTTGGCCACAGGAACTAAAGGACACACATCGGTTGCACCAAAGCGGGGATGCGCTCCGGAATGCTTACTCATGTCGATGATCTGGCTGGCTTTTTTTACGGCCCTGAAAGCGGCTTCTATCACCTGGGCTGGTTCTCCGGCTATGGTCACTACCGTGCGGTTGGTGGCAGCTCCGGGATCAACATCAAGCAATTGAACGCCATTTACCGTTTTTATTTCATCTGTTATCTGTTTGATGATGCTCATGTCGCGCCCTTCGCTGAAATTGGGTACACATTCAATAATCTGCTTCATATTATTTCGTGGGTTTATTAATTTACAAGGAATGGTTTCCTCAAATCAGGTGTTCAGTGACTGCCATATTGTTGTCCGTTAAGAAAAACAGACTCTATTTTATTGCTGCCAAAGGCATATGGCATATATTCTATGCTGGGTATAGGTTTGGTAATAAAAAAGTTGGCTTTTTTACCAGGAGCAATACTGCCATACTGATCACTGAGGCCCATGGCATAGGCTCCGTTGAGGGTGCAGGCATTGATGGCTTCCTCGGGCGTAAGCCTGAACATAATGCTTCCCATGGAAAGGATAAGCTGCATGTTCCCTGAAGGAGAACTTCCCGGATTAAAATCACTGGCCAATGCCAGCGGCAATCCGGCATCAATCATTTTGCGGGCAGGCGCCAGCACCATATTCAAAAAGAAGGCAGCACCGGGCAATAGGGTAGGCATGGTTTCTGAACCCAGCAGGGCTTCAATTTCTTCGTCGCCGGTAAACTCCAGGTGGTCCACAGACAGGGCGTCGTACTTAACGCCTACCTGAATGCCGCCTGAATAATCGAGTTCATTGGCATGGATTTTAGGTTTGAGCCCATACTTGATGCCAGCCATTAAAATGCGTTCAGTTTCATCGGTGGTGAAAAAGCCACGGTCACAGAACACATCTATAAAATCGGCAAGGTTGTCCGCCGCCACCTGGGGTATCATTTCATTGATGATAAGGTCAACATAAGCACCCTGATTGTTTTTATATTCAAGTGGCACCGCATGGGCGCCCAGGAAAGTGGATTTTATGGTTAGCGGGCTAAGCTGACGTAGTCTCTGAATGACCCTGAGCATTTTAAGCTCATTTTCTGTATCCAGGCCATAGCCACTTTTTATTTCTACTGCACCGGTTCCCAGAGATGCGATTTCATTCAGGCGTTCAAGTGCGCTTTCTACCAGCGTTTCCTCGGAAGTTTCTGCCAAAAGTCTGACCGAGTTCAATATGCCTCCGCCCCGACGGGCAATCTCTTCATAGGAAAGGCCTTTAATCTTATCTACATATTCAATTTCGCGGCTGCCGGCATACACCAGGTGCGTATGTGAATCACAAAATGAGGGGAAAACCATGCGCCCTCGGGCATCAATTACTTTCAACCCGGGGATGTCAAAAAGGGTTTTATCCAGGTTGCTCATTTCTCCAATGGCTTCTATGCTGCTCCCGGAAGTCAATAAAAAAGCATTGTCAATCCTGCCCAGTATATTTTGCTGTTTACCTGTCCTGAGTAAAAGGGTGCCATCATCCACTCCTGCAAGAGTTTTAATATTGATTACCAGAAGTTTGGCTGAATTTTGCATGGGCTGAATATTTTTGGGAGTTCAGGGATTAATCCGTTGCAAAGGTAGGCATTTCCCCGCAGACAGGCTGGTTTTTAAAAGAGAAAAATAGCACATCGCCCAAAGTATTTCCAGTGGTCTGCAGTTGGATTATTTTGGAATTTAAAACTACCGCTTCATTATTTTTATTAATTTTGGCCTTTCTAACTCCGCAGACACAATTAATATTGTTAACCGTTTGTAATTCAATGATGGACGCAAAACAAGCACGCTCGTCCGGGGTTGGTATTGTGGGATTTTTTTTGATTCCTTGTTTGAATCTGCTGAATTTTCCATGAAATATTTTGAAACACAAACGAATAATATGAAAACAAAACTCTACTCTTTACGTAAACTGGCGCTTCTCTCGTTTACTTTCCTTTTGATCTCTGCCAGTGCCTGGGCACAAACTTTTCAGCGTGATTATCAGGACGGCAGGCTTTATTTTAAGTTTAAAGACAATGCGTCACTTAACTTTTCAGTTCGGGGCGATAATTCAGTAGCACTGGATGCCATTCCTTTTATTCAACAACTGGGTGAACAATACCGGCTTAAATCATTGGTACGTCCTTTTGATCTGAACAATGATGATAAGCTGATGCGCACCTTCATGCTTGAGATTGAAGATTTTACCAGGATTCAGGAAGTGCTTCAAAAGCTTTCACTGGAGCAGGAACTGGAATATGTGGAGCAGGTTCCCATGGATTACATTGGTTATGTTCCCAATGATTCATTGTATAACATGTATAATGGTCCCAAGAACTGGAAATGGCATCTCGACCGCATTATGGCAGCGGAGGCCTGGGATATCCACAAAGGTTCTGCCGATATAAGGGTAGCCATTGTTGACAATGCCGTTTGGGTGGATCATCCCGATTTGGCTGATAAAGTTGTATTGCAACGTGATACCTATTACAATACGAACAATGCAAATCCGCCCTCAAGCGGTGATCCTTATAGTTGGTCACATGGCACCCATTGTGCCGGTCTCTCGGCAGGAATGAGCGACAATGGTATAGGCATTGCTTCCATTGGTTATAATGTTAGTATTATTGCAGTTAAAGCTGCCAATAATGCGAATCCTGACGGAGTGTATGGTTATGCAGGTATTCAGTGGGCAGCCAACAACGGAGCCAACGTAATAAATATGTCATGGGGTGGCCCTGGCTACTCTGCAACCAATCAGAATATTATCAACTCTATTCACAATATGGGTATTGTGCTGGTAGCTGCCGCCGGGAATGAAAATATTAGTTCGGCTCATTATCCTTCAGCATATGCTAATGTGATTTCAGTTGCTTCCATTAATTCAGACGATAGTAAAACCGATTTCTCCAACTATGGTAGTACAGTGGATGTATCTTCACCAGGGGGCTATAATGTTTCTGGTCCTGACGGGTTGCTCAGTACTACCTTTAACCGGGGAACTTATGGCTATTACGATATAATGGCCGGTACTTCCATGGCATCCCCGGTAGCTGCAGGCCTGGCTGCGCTAATCTTATCCGTTAATCCTGCCCTCACACCTGCTCAGGTAGAAGAAGTGATGAAGTCCACCGCCGATAATATAGACGAAGTGAATCCGGATTATATAGGTAAACTTGGTGCCGGTCGCATCAACGCCTACCACGCGGTGTTAAATACCCCTTTTGAACCTACCGCAGATTTTTCAACTCCCGTAACCACTTTACTGCCAGGTACAACCATCGATTTTACTGACCTCAGCACAGGTGCTCCTGCTTCATGGCAATGGACTTTTCAGGGGGGGAACCCTGCAACCTCTACCGAGAAAAACCCAATAGTAACCTACCCAACGGTGGGTACTTTTGATGTTTCGTTGAGTATTACCAATGCCTTTGGTACCAGCTTACTTGAGCTCAATGATTATATCCGGGTAACTGCCATTCCTGAGCCGGTAATATTTATCGCTGCCAGCGATTCCAACCCTTGTATAGGAAGCTATGTGGTAATCATTGATTCCACCCTTTACGGACCTACGGAATGGGAATGGGCCATCGCACCAGATACTTATGAATATGTAGATGGAACTTCAGCCAGTTCTCAGTATCCGGTAGTTATGTTTAACAATACTGGTTTTTATACCGTTAGTCTGACAGCCACCAACAATAACGGCACAAGTTCAGAAACCTTTACCGATTTTATCGAAGTTCAGGGTGCAGTGCCTACTTATTCCGTTGACATGGAAGATGGTACTGCCGGATATTTTATAGTTTGGGACACCATCAAATCACAGTCAAAAATTGATGCTTATTCAGCCAACGACAGTGAGTTTGGCATTCATTTCCATGGAGATCCGCTACCCGTTGGTTGGAAAGGTAGTCCTACTGCTGGAAGTGCTTCTCAGGCCTGGATTGATAATCGTAAGTTTCATGGTGAAGTCCAGATGTGTGGCGTGGATGCCCGGGGAATGGATAATGTAGCCTTATCCCTCGATTTGCGCCAGACCTACAGCATTGGCCCACGTTACTCATGGTTCAGGGTGGTGGCCAATGGTGAGCAGATGCCTGATGTGAACGGAGTTATGGACTTTAATCCTGTAACAGCAGGTGAAGATTCCTGGCAACGACTTACTTTTGACCTCTCAGCCTATGCAGGTACCATTTTTGATCTGACGCTTCAATCGGCCACCCGTTTCGCCAATAAAGACCAGGGCGAAGGTGACAATGTGCTTATTGACAACATTGCCATCACCAATACCACTAACGTTAAGCCTTTAGCGACTAAGGCTGCTTCAATGAACGTGTATCCCAATCCGTCAACCGGACAGTTTACTGTTTCTTCCTCCATGCTTACGGGTGATGTTACCATGAAGGTACTATCTTTGCTCGGTAATACAGTTTACAATCAAAGGTTTAGCTCCGGTTCATCTTCATTTGAAGAATCATTGAATCTTTCACAACTACCTGCGGGCATCTATCTGCTTTCAGCCAATGATGGTAAACAACAATTCAACCAACGCATTATCATCAGGTAATTTCATGACTTTTATTAAAAAATGTTCCCAACACCCTGTGACCGGGAACATTTTTTTTCTTTTTTTTGCGTACTAAAATTTGAAACATGCATAAAATTTTTCCCCTATTCGTTTCTTTAACATTGTTATTCAGTGTTATCTCCTCCATTAAGGCTGAAGTGGTTTACCCCGATCAGGCCTCAGCCGTTGCTCAAAATTTTTATTATGAGCGTATGGTCCAAAAGGGCCAAATGGTTAATATTAACGATATTGAACTGGTACTTGCTTCTGAAGGCAGATCAAATGAACTGCCAGCTTTCTATGCTTTTGATATCAATAACGGCGGATTTGTGATTGTGTCAGGAGATGACGGCTATACGCCCATCATCGGATATTCAGATGAGGGGAAGTTCCCCACTAATTATGCCGGTTCTAATTTTGGCAGCTTTTTAAATGAATATATTGATCAGATCAGCTTTTTGCGCGAAAACAGAGTTTTACCTGATGCTGCTTTAGTTCAGAAATGGGTAGAACTCAGTCAGCCATCAACCGTTCAGTATGCCATGGGTGGAAGTCGGGATATAGAGCCGCTTATTCTGTCAACCTGGAATCAGGACTACCCGTATAACGCTTATTGTCCTTTGGATGCAGCCGGACCGGGCGGACGGGTATATGCTGGTTGTGTTGCTACGGCCATGGCCATGATTATGCATTATTACCGTTATCCTGAACATGGTACCGGAAGCCACAGCTTTAATTTGAATCCTTATGGTAACATCTCGGCAAATTTTGGCGAAACCTGGTACGATTGGGATGCCATGACCAATAGTATTAATAGCAATAGCGGTGAGGCCATCAACGCCATTGCTGAACTTCAATACCAATGCGGGGTAAGTATGGATATGGGATACAGCCCCGACGGTTCAGGAGCTTACAGCGAACAAGTGCCCGATGCCATTAAAACTTACTTCGGTTATTCCAGCGCAGCTCAGCATCTGTATAAGTATTATTATAGTGCCTCTACCTGGGAGGATTACATTATTACCAGCCTTGATAACTTGCAGCCCCTCTACTATTCAGGCCGCAACAGCAGTGGCGGACATGCTTTCGTGCTTGATGCCTATCAGAATACCTCTTCAGGTAATTTGTTCCACTTTAATTTTGGCTGGAGTGGAAGTGGCAATGGTTTTTACACTTTAAGTGATGTAAATGGCTTTAGTAGCAATCAGGGAATGGTGCGTAATTTCTTCCCCGATCCTGTTCACTATCCTTACGGATGCAGTAACAGCGTAATTACCTCTTCCCGTGGTGGTTTTGAAGACAACAGTGGTCCGTTGCTCAATTATGAACCCAACAGTCACTGTACCTGGCTTATTCAACCCACAGACTCTGTGGTGGCCATTAATCTTACCTTTGATAGGTTTGAACTGGGGTCAGGCGATGTGGTAAATGTTTATGATGGCTCTGATGCTTCCGCCCCCTTACTTGCTTCCTATAACAGTACTGATACCGACCTGGCTGTCAGTAGTTCAGGTAGCAAACTATTTGTTGAATTCATTACCGATGATGCAGAAAATGATCAGGGATTTGTGGCCGCTTTTAGCTCAACTTATCCGATTTTTTGTACCAGCTCTGCCACCACATACACAGAACCTGAAGGTCATATTTCTGATGGAAGCGGACCGAAAAACTACAACAACAACAGTATATGTAAATGGAAAATTGATCCGGGAGCATTAGCCAATGAGCTAACGCTGGTATTTACCGAATTCGATTTGGAAGAAAATGTGGATTTTATTAAGATTTATTCCATACCAGATTATCAGGTCTTGGGCGATTTTACCGGCTCAACATTGCCACCAGCACTGGTATCAACAACCGGGAAGATGTTGGTTATTTTCAGCAGCAATGGTTATAACAATGCCGGTGGCTTTGAAGCGGATTATTATACATTGAATGTCTCCAGCCAGGAACAGGCATTTGCTAAAAACCTGGCAATATTCCCCAATCCTGCTTCAGGATATGCAAATCTTAAATTTAATCTGGATGAAGGTGCTAATGTTAAGTTTGGTATTTTTAATATGATGGGGCAACAGGTGTACAATGAATCTGCCCATCTAAATTCTGGCTTTATTGACCGCACCCTGCAGTTTGGTAAACTCAATTCCGGGGTATATGTATTACGCATCAGCAGTCCGAAAGGAAGCATTTCGCAGCGTCTGGTGATAGAATAAAAGATAACACACCGATTAAAAAAATGCCCGAAATCATTGATTGATTTCGGGCATTTTTCATATTTTGTTCGCTATCGACTACTCAACCACGACTCTGTTTTCGATATTGGCCCCGCTCCCGAAAGCTCATGCTGGGGAGGGAATTAGAAGCTTGCCCGTTACTGTCAGGCTGGAAATTCTACTTTCTCTTCTCCCCGAGTCATCTCACCAGAGGAAGGATTAAGCGTTGCTCTTCCCATTCAGTAGCTGCTCAATCCTCCACCTCATAGGCCTTAATAATTCTTGAAACCAGCTTATGACGGATTACATCAGTCTCATCTAACATAATAAAATCGATTCCGGGAATATTTTTCAGAATTTTTGAGGCTTGTACCAGTCCTGATTGTTGATTGCGTGGCAGGTCGATTTGCGTAATGTCGCCGGTAATGAAGAACTTGGCGGATCTTCCCATGCGGGTCAGAAACATTTTAAGCTGACTATTGGTCGCATTCTGAGCTTCGTCCAATATGGCAAATACATGATCGAGGGTGCGGCCGCGCATAAATGCGAGCGGTGCAATTTCGATGGTGCCATCTTCCAGGTAAGTGAGGAGCTTTTGAGGAGGCAGCATATCGCGTAAAGCGTCGTATAGGGGCTGCATATATGGATCAAGTTTTTCCTTCATATCACCGGGCAAAAAGCCTAGATTTTCACCAGCTTCCACGGCGGGGCGGGTGAGGATAATTCGTTTAACTTCCCGGTTTTTTAATGCCCGAACAGCCAGCGCCACAGCAGTATAGGTTTTACCGGTACCAGCCGGCCCTATGGCAAACACCATATCGTTTTTACCCACACTTTCTACTATCTTTACCTGATTGGGAGTGCGCGCCTTGATAAGCATACCTCCCCGCCCATGTACCAAAACGTCTGGTGGTGTACTTTTAATCATGGTATCGGCTCCGCCAGGTTCCGAAAGTTGTGTAATGTCGGCTGGAGTAAGCGTGCCAAAACGCTCATACTGCATTAAAACAAGGTCGAAAAAAGTAGAAAACCGTTCAACTTCTTCCGCATCGCCTATGGCTTTTATGAATTCTCCCCGCGCTATAATTTTTAATTTGGGGAAACAGTCCTTCATGATGTTAAGATTTCGGTCACCAATCCCAAATAGCTCCAATGGGCTGTATGATTCTATGCTAAATACTTTTTCACTCATAAGGTTTATTTAGAAAAGCCGCCATCATAGATAGCAGCGTTCAAAGTTAAACAAATCATTGCTGATTTTTCTTTTTGTGATTTCAAAAGTTTTCGCTTTGCTCAATTTGGTCTTTGGTCTTTCTCGTTATCGCTTCGCTCTCCCGAGACAAGTGGCTTTTGGTCTTTGGCTATTGGTCTTTAGCTTTTAGTCTTTGGCTATTGGTCTTTGGTCTTTGGTCTCCCGATTCGCTTCACTTTTGGGATTTCGCTACGCTCAATTTGGTCTTTGGTCTCCCGAATCGCTGCTCTCTCGTTCCGATAGCTATCGGGATCGCTACACTCAAGCCTGTCCGTACGCGTTAGACTGACGGGATTTGTTGATTTGTTGAGTTGAGTAATCTGTGATCGGTGATCAGTAACTCGTAATCCGCAATCTCCCATTGTCCCCCAGTCTCCTTGTCTCCTTCTTTGGTCTTTGGTCTTTAGTCTTTGGTCTTTAGTTTTTAGTCCCGAAGCCTCGGGAAGGAATTTCATTTCTCTCTTTGTCTTCCCGGCTGCCAGCCTCGGGCTGGTCACATTTTCTCCTTTTCTCATTTTTTTAATCTGTGATCTGTAATCTGTGATCTGTAATCTGTGAACTGTGAACTGCAATCTGCAATCTGCAATCTGCAATCCGCAATCTGCAATCTGCAATCTGAAATTCGCAATCTGCAATCCGCAATCCAAAAAAGCTTTGCGTATCTCTGCGCCTTTGCGCGTGTCCGCCTCAGGCGGATCTTTGCGTGAGTCTTTAAATCAGTAAACTGTAATCTGTGATCTGTAATCAGTAATCAGTAATCAGTTGAGGTGTCGAGGTGTTGTTAAAAATCTGCAATCTTCATATCCGCATATCCGCACATCATCACATCTACAATCTGCAATCCGCAATCTGCAATCCGCAATCCAAAAAAGCTTTGCGTATCTCTGCGCCTTTGCGCGTGTCCGCCTCAGGCGGATCTTTGCGTGAGTCTTTAAATCAGTAAACTGTAATCTGTGATCTGTAATCTGTGATGTGTGAACTGAAATCTGCAATCCGCAATCTGCAATCCGCAATCCAAAATCCGTCTAATCTTCCAGCTTATCTTCAAGCGATTTAAACCCCTGTCCGAGAATTTCGCTTGCATCCATTACCGTGAGGAAAGCTTTGGGGTCGATTTTGTTGATGAATTCTTCGAGCATGGCGAGCTCCCGGCGGTTTACCACAGTGAAAATTACCTTTTTCTGACTGCCGTTGTACATTCCTTCTCCTGAGAGAAAGGTGCCACCCCGGTGAAGATCATTAATGATTTTATCACGAATGGCCGCATGCTGTTCCGAGACAATAAAGATTGTTTTTTCATAGGAAACGCCCTGAAGTACAGCATCTATTGTTTTACCCATCACAAAGATGGTGATCCAGGAATATAAGGGGATATGCCAGTCGCGAAAAGCCACGAAACCAATCAATACAATCACCGAATCTACCATTATCATCAATTGACCCAAGGGCATGCGGGTAAACTTTGCAATAATCATGGCGACTACATCCGTTCCACCTGAGGTTGCCCGTGCCTTGAAAATTAATCCCACGCCTATACCAACGGTTGCTCCGCCAAAAATGGAGGAAAGCAAGGGATCACTGTCCACCAGAGGCCTGAATTCCGAAAAAAAGGAAAATACATCCACAAATACCGAAGTGAGGATAAATCCAACTACGGTTTTTGTACCGAAGCGCGGACCGAGGATGCGGGTACCGACAATGGTGAGGGGAATGTTAAATGCCAGAGCAGTGAGACCCAATGGCCATCCGGTAAGGTAATGTATTACGATGGAAATACCATAAATGCCACCAGGTATGATTTTATATGGAGTAATAAAAAAGACATAACCGGTAGCCACCAGCATGGTGCCAATCAGGATAAACCCATAAGCCAGAAACCAGCGCGGGGTAAATAGTTTTTCTTTGGTAATGAAGGGCATATTCCAGGAGGTTCTTAATTAAGGCATATTTTTTTGAAGCCGGAAGTGTTCAGACAGATATTTTATCGCGCAGCGATTTAAAACCTTCGCCCAGAATTTCGTTGGCATCGGTTACGGTAACAAAAGCTTTAGGATCAATCTGGTGAATGTATTCCTCAAGGATAGCCAGTTCGCGTCGCGTAAGCACCGTGAAAATAATGGTTTTTTCCTCATTGTTAAACATGCCTTTGCCAGGAATATAGGTGCCGCCGCGGTTCAAGTCGTTGATGATTTTGTTCCTGATTTCTTCAAAATGATCGGAAATAATAAAGAGGCTCTTGTCGTAACTGATGCCTTGCATGGTAATGTCAATCACTTTGCCCGTGATGAAAATTACTATCCATGAATACATGGGTATGCGCCAGTCGCGGAATACCAGTAATCCGAAGAGAACAATTACCGAATCTACATAAATGAGCAATTGTCCCAGGGGCAGGCGGGTGTATTTGGCAATAATCATGGCCACAATATCCGATCCTCCGGAAGAGGCTTTTGATTTGAAAATCAGTCCCAGTCCGAATCCAATCAGTACCCCGCCAAAAACACACGACATCAGTAGCTCGTTGGCCAGGCCCAGGGGATCGTTTTCACCTACCACCATGGTAAGCAAATCCATAAAAACAGAGGTTAGAACAAACCCAATCACTGTGGTTATTCCAAATCGAGGACCCAGAATTTTTATCCCGATAATGGTCAGCGGTATATTCAGCACCAGACCAAACAAACCTATGGGTATGCCGGTAGGCCAGAACGAAAAAAGCCCAACGGTCAAATGATGCACTACGATGCCAATACCATATACTCCGCCTGGAACGATATTGTATGGATTGATGAAAAACACAAACCCCGCGGCAAGAATGAACGAACCAATAATGATAAGAGAATATGAAATAAACCATTTCCGCGAAAAGAGTCGCTCATTATGAAGAAAAGTCATCGGTAAAATGTTGTATTTGAATTGAATAAATGCCCTGAAAAATTGAGTTTGCAAAGCTATGCAGAAAAATTGAATCCTGAAGCAGGATGCTGGCCTGAGGGGTTGATTTTTGTAATGATTCTCCCGGGTAGCTTTTCCTGAAGAATTCTTCTGCAGAAACGTTGTGATCTCGATTGATGTATTCCTTCAGGTGGGTCGTTTTGTAAATAGAAACGCTAAAGTTGGTCTGATCGGATAAATTTATCACCAATCTTCAACGGCTTCATCACTAAACTAAATCCATCCTATCGTGTTCATCTTAAAAATGATAATATTATGCAGAAAGTAACACCGGGAAATACGGATCTCAATATTTCTCCTATCGTTTTGGGTGGAAATGTTTTTGGATGGACTTTGAATGAAAAGGAGTCGTTCGATGTGCTGGATGCAGCACTGGAACTTGGAATAGGCACCATTGATACGGCCGATACCTACTCGCACTGGGCACCCGGTAATGTGGGAGGGGAATCAGAAACCATTATCGGAAAATGGATGAAAGAGCACGGAAACCGTGATAGGATTACCCTTATTACGAAAGTAGGGGGCAGTATGGGCCCCGGTGAGAACAATGTTTCAGCAAGTTATATTTTAAAGGAAGTTGAAACGTCGTTGCGCCGGTTACAGGTTGAACGGATTGATTTGTATTTCACCCATTGGGACGATAACAAAACACCCGTTGAAGAAACCCTGGGCGCATATCAGAAGTTGATTTCGGCTGGTAAAGTTCGGTACATTGGTGCTTCTAATCTCACTCCCACGAGACTAAAAGCATCGCTAAAGGCTTCAAGAGAGCATAATTTACCGCGCTATGAGGTGTTTCAGCCGGGGTACAATCTTTGTGACCGCAGCGAATTTGAAGAGGGGGTAGGACCGATCTGTAAAGAAAATGGCCTGGGTGTGATTACGTATTATTCACTTGCCAGTGGTTTTCTTACGGGGAAATACCGCTCAGAGCAGGATTTTGGCAAAAGCGTGCGTGGCGGTGCAATGAAAAAGTATCTCAACGGTCGTGGTAAAAGAATCCTCAGTGCCCTCGATAAATTCGCCCGCGAAAGGGGAGTATCGCAAACAGCGGTTTCGCTGGCATGGCTTATTCAAAATCCACTTGTCTCCGCACCCATTGCTAGTGCTACCTCCCGTTTACAATTAAATGCATTCGCCGAAGCAATGAAAATAGAATTGACTTCCGACGAAATACATCTGCTAAATCAAGCATCAGACTAATCCTATGTTTTTTGGGAATAGCTGTTTAATCCTTTCCTGCTCTTTCGCGATTGATCTCCTGCATAATTTCCGCAAACAGGTGGTAGGAGTTGAGACGATCATGGTGATCATAAATGTGTGATACTGCCATGACTTCATCTACACCGGTCGCTTTCAGGAATTCTTTGGTTTTTTGTTTTACCGTAGTCTTGTCTCCAATAAAGGTATAGCGCATCATAGCATCGAGGGCGGGGTGGGCAAAGAGCGATTTTATATATTCGCTGACTTTCACAGGGGGCTGCACATAGTCCGGTTTGCCCGAAATAACACTGACCATGAGCTGCAGGAGGGAGGTGGCCAATTGTGCAGCCTTTTCATTGGTTTCTGCTGCAATCACATTTATGCAACCTATTTTATATGGGCCACCTGATTGATTGGAAGGTTCAAATTTTTGAGAATAAATTGTGAATGCTTCATGAAGTTGGGCCGGCGCAAAATGGCTGGCAAAAGCGTACGGAAGGCCTTTTGCAGCAGCAACATGTGCACTGTCGGTGCTCGATCCCAGAATGTAAAGCGGCACCTTTAGCCCTTCAGCAAAGGGCACACGAACTTTGGCGGTTGCATTATCGGTTGAGAAGTAAGTTTGGATTTGCGCTACCTCTTCCGGAAACTGGAACACTGAATGCATCCGGTCAGATCGGATAGCCTGGGCCGTAACCTGATCGGTACCCGGAGCCCGGCCTAATCCAAGGTCTATGCGGTCGGGATAAAGTGTTGCCAGGGTGGCAAATTGTTCTGCAATAATTAAAGGGGAATGGTTTGGAAGCATTATACCGCCTGAACCTACCCGGATATGTTCAGTTCCCGCCGCAATGTGGCCGATAAGTACTGCAGTTGCTGAACTTGCAATGCTGAGCATATTGTGGTGCTCAGCCAGCCACATCCGCTTGTAGCCATCCTTTTCGGCTTTTTGGGCCAGCTCAAGCGCATGGATAAATGATTCCCTGGCCGAAGATCCGGCTGACACGCTTGCCAGTTCTAACAGCGAGTAATAGATCAGTTTAGTATTCATTTACTTTCTTTTTCGATTCATGATTCATTTCTTCAACAAAAAGCAGGTGTTGAAGTTTAATATATGGCAAATTATTAAATATTAAATCTGGTGAAATGGAAACAAAAAACAAATTGATTCGGGTATTCGCCGGATCAGAAATAACCCTAAATCTGCTCAGTTCTGAATTGGAAAAGGAAGGAATACCAACAGAAATAATCAATGAATATGAGCAGTCCAATTTCAGGGGATTCTCAACAGGTACACCATACTCGGTTGATTTATATATTTTGGATACTGACATGGAAAAAGCAGAACCAATCGTAAAGGATTTTATGAAGACCAATAAAATGTAACTTAGCAATGGCTACGATAAATATAGCTTAAATGCAGTTGCCGGGAAACGAAAAATCCCTGCCCGCCTGTTCAGACAATAGGATTGCAATGTTTAAAGAAGCATCCTTCACGGAAAAGCAAATCAGTTCATTTAAATGAGGCGCTGGCCTTTCCAATCTGCTAAAGTTCATCTCAGCATTACGGTTCACGGTTATCCCGGTATTGCCTAAAGATGTTCAAAGATAATGAGTTGGGAAATTTTACACTCTATATTGAAGCTTTATTCCTATCTTTGTTTTTAAAGACCGGATAGCAGCCTCCACCCTGGCCATAATCTTGCAACAAGATTTATTTACAATGAAAAAGTCATCAATTGTATTAATTGTTTTTCTTACGCTTACTTTAAGCAGTTGCACTCACTATTATTATATCCCGAATGCTCAGAATGTTCCGTTATTTCAAGAAAAAAATGAATTTCATGGTACCATTGCAGTTGGTGGAGGACAAGAGATTTCAACAACTGAAGTCCAGGCAGCATACGCTATTACAGATAATCTTGCTTTGATGGCAAATTTTGCTTCAGCAAGAGGAGGCGAAAAATCAGATATTAATTGGGGTAGGGGAAAATACCTTGAAGGAGCTGTTGGTTATTACAAACCCTTTGATGAGATCTTAGTGGCTGAAGTTTACGCAGGATTAGGGGTAAGTAATCAGTATCATCAATATGGAACAAAGGATTATAATAACGGAATAGCTGAATTATCCTTTGTGAAGTATTTTCTTCAACCCTCTGTGGGGGTAGCACATCGGGCATTTGATATTGCTATTTCTACCCGTTTCAGCAGGGTGTCATTTTTTGATATTGACAATAAGATAACAATGGATAATTCAGCATTATATCACGTTGACACTATTGCCCGGAATAAAGTTTCCTATATGTTTGAGCCTGCGCTCACCATTCGCGGAGGTTGGAAAAATGTAAAAGTACAGTTGCAATTTTCACATTCAAAGAACTTAACACATCCAAATTTGCAATTTGAAAAATCGAACGGTAGCCTTGGGCTGTTTTTTACCATTGCCAACAGGTATCGGAAAACTGTACCGGAAGATTAAAGGGTTGCTGCTAAATTGACTGTTCACCCGGGTTGGTTATGGCAAAGGGGCTGAAAAAGAAATTGAAGAAATAATCAAGAAAAATTTATAGAATTATGCTGTTAAGACAAAACTTTGGAAAGGCGACATAAATAATAAGTTGTCTGGTCTTTTCGATGGGAAAGCAAAGAATGTCTTAATTTGTTTTTAAACAACATTGAACGAGAACTTGATATGAAACACACCTCTTTGCTTTTATCAATGGTACTTTCACTGCTGATGTTTGCATCTTGTTCAACACCGAACAGAATTAGCGGTTCAGAAAGAGATGGTCTGACGATTGAAACAGCCATTATCGCAAATTCTATTAAACATGAGTATGAATGGATTAGGAATAACTATCCTGATAGTCAGCTACAAGCGCAGATGCTAACAAAGCATGGACGTAAGCATTTTGATGTTTTAACCATCGTAATGCCTACAGGTGAAAAAAAGAATATATATTTTGATATTTCGGGATTCTATGGAAAAGGATTTTAGATGCTTTTTGTCTTTTGAATTTACCTCCTCATGCGATTGAAATTACTCCGTCGCCTGCCTTCGGTTATCAGGACCCCAAAAGGCGCGCATCTGAACGATTTTCCCCGCCTCATCAAAACGGAATACATCAATAATATCGGTTATTGTGGGTATGCCGTTCGCCTCCATCAGCAACTGAAAAGGAAATGCGGCTTCCACACCGGCCACACGAACGGGACCGGTGCGCCTGAGTCTCAGGTCAATATTAACCGCACCGGAATAAAATTTCCGCAAACTGTCCAAGCCCGATATTATTTTACTGCCTGCCGGATCTTCAACGCTGCCATTGTCAGCATATAACGACAGTATGCCTTCCAGATCCTTTTCGTTTAGAAAACGAATGTAGTTGTCCACCACTTCAATATAATGTTGAGTACTCATCAGGCTATCCTCATTGATTAAAAATGTTTCTGTGTTATTTTCGACATAAACAAAGCCGCAAAAAATTAATGTCAGCAAAAGAATAAAAACATGGGTGACTTCTTCATTTGATGCAGGTCCATTTTAGCTTGTTTAAATTTGTAAAGTCTGACAAGATATAAAAATCATCTGTCTTATCCACTATGCGTTTATTTTATTTTTCGCGCTGAACGTCTGTTGGCTTAGGTTTAGTGAGGGTAAGAATACTGGGTTGTTTACCCCCTCTAACTCCCCCTATGGATAGGGGGAGAACCTAACCGGTTGAAATTAAGATAAATACTACTTTTATTGAAGTAGAATCAGCTCCCTCCCTGTT
>Ga0265295_1001592_pt1 | contig 39393 bp, 60 predicted proteins | sample Munlansysbiofilm_FD_192503 | JGI IMG/M metagenome (GOLD analysis project Ga0265295, IMG submission 192503) | Leachate microbial communities from a municipal landfill in Southern Ontario, Canada - Methane capture system biofilm | ecosystem: Engineered > Solid waste > Landfill > Unclassified ... | reverse complement strand
TCATTGTCTCGACGCCGCCGGAAGAGATGGAATCACCGTCAACCTTGATTGCCTTATATTGCTTCAATTCAGACAAGAAAGTATTCAAGTCCTCCCCGCCGTAATTGCGTATCACGAAGATGATTTCTTGGATATCCTGCAAATCATTGGCATACCCGGACACAACGAGGTCATATTGATCTATTAATTCCTTATACATTGTAATATCGCCGCTTCGGGTGCTATTGTTGTAAAACGGCACAAATGGCACATATCCCATGTCGTGGGTGATAATATTCGTGCCGGATTCATCAAGCGGCATCATAGATATTCCGTGATTGCCCCGGCTCTCATAGAACGCGGCTTCGGTATTCGTCCAAATCTCGTATTTAGTAACGATCTCTGCGTTGTCGTCCTGTGTCCGATACGTTCGCAAGACGGCCATTAATTCTTCGTCCAGGTCTTCCCCATACACCGGGATCACCTGATCGGCTGAAACATCGGCGAATTTAAACACGCCCTTATCATCCACCCAACAATGAAGCCATGCCACGCCGGCATTAGATGCCTCAATAGCCAAATCCTTGCATTCCCGCGCGAATCGATCACCCAATACCTCCATAATCCGATCATTCAAGGCATCATCCCCGGAATCAAAGGTCGGCGGGTAGGTGAAAATATACGCCGATTTTTGATTAACAAGGAGCTGGTGCCAATTGTGGGGAATGCGGAAATCAGCATTTCGCAGCGGGTTTTCTGCTTGCGCCAATTTTAGTTTGATATCGGCAATGCCGGTCCATGTGATAATGTCATTGTAATTGACATAATAAGCCCGCCCAGTTCTGGCTTGCTCGACAAACTTCCGATGCCCATCTTGGTATTTTTTGATAAACTTTTTTGCCTGCTCCAAATCCATTATTTGAATACCTCCATCCCACCTCTAGTCACCTCTTCCGCGCCATATCGCAGCGCGTCCATAAGGTGGTTGTAATCGTCAATCGGCTTATTTGTAGCTTTTCCCTCTTTGTCCGTATCCCAAATATAATTGCTCAATTCCATGATGGTATTGCTGCATCGGGGATGGACAAACATCTGATAGCCTTGCAATGTCTGTATGCCGTGCCGTATGCTGTCCGGCCCTTTACGCGCCGATCTAACGCGGTAAATGCCCGCCCTACGCAATTCCTCAATACTCTTCGGTTCGCCGCTGTCCGCCGTGATCTTCTCTTTCGCATATCCCATTTTGATGATCTGCGCCGCAAGTTCGGCGTTGACTTTCCCTTTTTCGTAAAAGTCATCAAAAATAAAAATCTCCTTGGCTTTGCGGTCAAGGAGAAACGCTATAAAGGCGCTTGGATCATTGGTATACCCGAAGTCCAGGCCGAATAATGCCTTGATATTCGGCCTGGATTTGATAATCTCGTCTTTATCAAATTCAAATTCGCGCCAATTGTCGTATACAAGACCCTCAGCGATGCCCCAATCTCCTAGTCCCTCGATCGAGTACCGGCGAGGAAACCGTATTCGCATATCCTCGAATATAGCGCGATCATCATCACCTAAAAACTCATTGCAATTATAATTCGTGGTCATCGACATAATATCAGCGCTTTGGGCATCAAAAAACCGGCGTTTCAGCCAGTGTTTATCGGACCAGGGATTGAATGTCATTGTGATCTGCTTGAAATATCCTTCCGGCACCTCGCCGCGAATGGACATATCCAGCTTATTAAAATCATCTTCGTTCATAATCTGGAATGCTTCTTCGATCCACACCCAACACAGGTACCCCTTGTCAACCGTGATTGAAGTAATGCTCATCGGATCGTCAAGCCCCCGAAAGAGGATTTTCTGCCCGGTTGGCTTATAGACCAATTCCATGGGCGACTTGCTGCACTGCCAGAGGTGGGCGACTCCAAGCCGCTGCATAGCCCATTTCAATTGGGCATAGGTACTGTCTTTATGCCCGTTGAAATAGCGGCGTGCTACCAGAGCATTGGCCAATGGATATTTCATGATATGATAAATGAACCATAAAGCGGCGGTGCAACTCTTTTTTGACCCTCTGCCACCTTTGACGACTCGATACCTGCCGCGAAACGACCAGAACGAAGCATAGCCTTTGCCGACGATCTCGGGGAGGTTAACCTGTCTTGGCTTCATTGGCTATACCGTTAATTCCAAATAATTTTGATAGCTGATTTAATATTGAGGCAGCTAATTGCTCCGCGTTTAATTTATCAGGGTTGTCTGCCAATATTCTAACTTCTATGGCTGCGCCATCTGGTATCGTTAATGGCCCGCTATCTTTTATGTGGCGGCAATGCGCGCCCCAGGAGTCCCCTGCCGTGTCCGTCATGTCAATGTCAATAAAGTTAATACCTTTAACCTTCATGATCGTTTCCCCTTATTAACTCACTGAATATTTTTTCACATTCTTCAGCAATGATTTTTCTGTCGATCCCGGTATTTTGACATATTACGGGTTCCTTTTCTTCCGCTTTACTTTCCCCGCCCAATAAGCCGGGATTGTCCCGGATAATCATGGCAAGGGCCATAGACAATCGCTCGATCATCCCTTCGTCGTGCTCATAATAGCCGCAATGCGAAAATATTGCATGCATCAATTCGTGTAGAAATGTTTGATAGGCGCATTGTTCAGCCTGCCCTATTCTAATACGGATATCTCCTTTTTCATAATCAATTTCGCCTAAATAGTCATGTCCTTTTTTTAGTACGTCGGTTATATTTATGCGGTATTCGATGCCGCCGACTTTGACTTTATCCGGTATATTCATTCAATCCTCCAACTTTTCTTCGCCGGCGAAAATGACGGGAACATTGACATCAATTTGTGCAGCATTGGCATTGCGTTTCCATTCCTCATTATTGCGGTTGCAAAGCCAGAATATCGCTGCCGTAGTGTTGGGCGCGGCCTGCTTTGTGATTATCCGCGTGACCTCAACAATCTGCTTGCCATCCTTGCCTAATATTGCCTGCCCGGTAATCGGATTAAATAACGGCTCCCGCGTGACCTCATTATAGGTGTATCCAGTCGCCGCTCTATAAACTGCGTTTTCCACTTCATAGTCCGCAACCTCTTTACCAGCCTTTAAAGCATCTGATATTTTAGGATACTGTTTTTTCCACTCGTAAAGTGTGGCCGGGACAATCCGCATATTACTTGCGATTTGCGGGACGCTAAGACCCCTCTTTGCCCAACCTTCGATCAAAACCAACCCTTCATGAGTCAGCCAATCAAGCGCCTTACTTTTCGGCCCCCGTTTCGCCATCGAAACACACCTCCCCTATAAAAATTCCAATAGAAATCATACAATTGCTTATCATTTTCAAAGCTGAATTGTTCGATTTTAGGATTTTCATTTAAATTACTACTCGTTTCCAAAACGTAATAATTCCCGGCTTTTGTTTGCATCAATATCACTTTTGAGTGATTTTTTGCAACCTTGAACCGCCATCCCTCGGATTCGCAAGCCCTTGTCATTTCAGAGTAGTAATCATGCGATTTTCCTTCATCCGTTGAAAATATACCGTCAACTATAAACGCTGCGTTTTGCAACATTCCCGCAGAGTGCAGCGTTATCATCGTTTCAATTTCTTTCTTGCCAATTCTCAATGTGGCGGCGAATAAATTCGTAATCCCTTCTAATCCCGCAATATAAAGAATAAATGCGATCGATGAAAACCCACCGTGCGATATAAATTTATATACTTCATCGTGAGCAGGGGGGGGATGGCATCACCTGTTTTAATTCCACAACCTGCTTGCCAATAATTTTTAGAACATTTATTTTTCTTTTGGTTTTCATGGCTGCCTCCTAAAACAAACAGGCGGTTCCATAGCGGAACCGCCCTACAAGAAAGAAAGAGGGGAAAAATGAGAGGTGAGCGTTATCTAAATCTCACCATCTCAAGCATAACACAGATTCCGGGCTATTTTGTTGCACGATTGTTGCATCTTCAAGTTTTTGGCAACCCATGCGTATGCAAAACGTATTTCTTCATTGCGGAGGTTCTCTTTCTATACACCGTCACGCGGTCATATGATAGCTTTTCGGCGAGGATATCGGCACACCGATACTTTGACATAGGGTAGATATAAAAACCTTCTAAAATCGCTCTCTCTTCGCCGTCAAGTGATTTGAGTCCCCTTTCGATCATTTGCACCCTTTGCCGATTAATCGCCAGGAGGCGCTTTTTCTCGGTTCGCTCCGAAAGCGCATTGAGAATGTGATCTTCGTAGTGACTGCCCCCGCCGTGAATTGGGACATCATCCAGCACCGGGCCGCGAAGGGATACCTCCCCCAATACTTCCAACCGCTCTTCTAGGCTCTTGATCGCATCTAATAGCCCGGAATATTCCCGCAAGTCTGATTCTGCCGCTTTATACCAATCTACACTCATTCCATCATCGCCTCCAATCGTGCCGGAATATCCTGCATTTCCGGCATTCGCTCTTCCGTGTCCATAGCGCAAACAATATTCCAGGCTGCCGCGCAAAGATGATCTTCATCGGTTTCTCCGGCGACATATTTGAGCAGATGCCGAATTCCGCTGTCGATGAAACTATGAATCGGAATTCCACGCTCCCAGTTCCGATCACCATATTTAACCGCGCCGTTTTCAAAATGCCGCGCCAATCTCAACAATCCCCTTGGCGGCAATAAATCGCATCGGCCCTTACCTTCTCCCATGTCTCGAACGGCCCCGGAATCAAAGTGGGTACGGTCACCGCTATCCTGTAGTTTCATCCCCTCCCGCAATTCCATGACGGTGGATTTCGCTCCCTCAAGCATCTGCCGCAGCTCCGCATTCTCAGAGCGGAGGGTTTCGATTTCATCGGAGAATTTGATTTCAACCGGCGCTTCAACCTTCACCCGTCCCCCGGTAGCGCAGACCTTGCAAACGTGAGAGTAACCGCTTTTGTCCCGATTGTGCTTCGTGAAATCGGCAAGCGGCTTGACCTCTCCGCAGCGCTTGCAAGTGCGGGTTTCCGTGTCAACGGGAATACCATACTTGATTTTTTCCGCCGTGGTCATTGTGCGAACCGTGATCTCGTTCTGCTCTTTGCCCTGCTCTATGATTTTCTGCCGTTCATCGGCGGTCATAATTAGTGCCGTCATTTTTGTTCCCCCTCCTCCACAAACACAATTTGCCCGGATTGATCATAGGCGACCTCCCGGAGAGAAGCAACCGGGGCATATTTCTCAATCTCTTCGCGTACCCGTTTAATACCATCCTCGGTAAAGAGCAGGCTATAAGGGAATCTACGCCCGGTTATTTCCTCCGTGCAGGTTAAATTTTTTCTTTTGCGAATGTCTCGTTTGTCAATATAAACTACAACTCCCGATTTCTCATAGCGCTTGCCTTTAGACGCTTGCTTATAATACCCAAGCGAAACTCCGCTCTCTCTACCACCAGCAAGGACATATTTATAATATCTGTCGTTATAATCAGAGCTGCTAGTTTTTGTCATTTTTCCCCCTCCAAAACTTCAAATTTTCCACACGCCAGGCCGTAGCCGATCACCGGCGCGTTGATCAATTTACATTTTTTGTGATCACAATGCCGACACCGGCGGCAGACTTGCCCTTGCGGCCCAGGGCCGTACAAGATGATCATTTTTTCGTTTGTGGTCATTAAAACGCCTCCTCGATTTCCACCTCAATCCTTGGATTCAATTTATCCGGCTCCGGAAACTCATCGACGAACGATAACAGCCACTTCCTGGAATCATCCGGCAGTATCCCAGTCTTGACCAGCGCGTCAAGAATAAACTTCTTAGCAAAGGCAATATTGTCAATATCCCGGCGCTTATCCTCTTCGTACCAGCGAAATATCATCCGCACGGGCGCGCGAACCCCCTTAAGCCTTGCGGCTCTCAGCGCGATTCCAACGAGAGTTTGCGCGTCTTGCTTGACTTGATTGCCGCCGTATTTATTGCCCCGGCACGACTTTGTGTATTCGTTAAGCCCAGGCAGACGCCCTGGGATTGTAAAAGTTTGAACCAGGCTTGACTTTCTAAACGTCGTAGATATCCCGGGGTCCGCGTTTTTTTGTGTATGATGAAAATCCATCTGGATTTCGTTTGCTTTTGGGTTTTTCATTTCCGACTCCCTCCTTAAATTCATCCTCCCAACCTTTGGCTCTAAGCCATGTAGCAGGATAGGGAATATATTGTCCGCTGTCCCTTGCCCATTCCTTGGATTCCTTGGCCGTGTCCAGGGTCCGCATAATTCGCTGGAATAGCGCTTCATTGGGTTTAATCGCTTTCCATGCTTTTTCCGCGTCCCCCTTGCTTTTTTTCTTGGGGTATGCTTCCCAGAACTTTAAAAATCGCTCGTCAATCAAGGTCTTGGAGGGGCTGGCAGGCTTGGATATATCTGCTCCTGCGGCCTTTTCATCCGCTAGGCTCTCGCTTGATTGGGATTCAATCACCACGCTCTCCCCCTTGGGGGATATAGGGGGTATATGTTTATCATTATCATTATCATTATCATTATCATTATCATTATCATTATCGGTATGTTTCGTATTACGATTTTTACAATCGTATACGTTCGTATCCTGTTTGTTGCCCCATCTCTTACTTATGTTCTCCTTGTTTTTTTGACATCTCGCCTGGTATTTCATCCCATCCCTATCCATTGCCTGCCTAATTGGGATGAAAGCAAGGGATAGCGCCCCTTCAAGCTTTGGAGCCTCCCCTGTGCGGTTATATGATAAGATTGCCATGAAGAGGTCGCCCGCTTGTTCTCTGCTTAATTCGCTTACTACCTCTTCGATGTCTTGATATAAAACAAAGCTCTTTTTTTCTGGCATGGCATCATCTCCATTTCCCCCCACCCCTGCCGGATCGGGGCAAGGGGAAATTTTATGCAAAAGTTTATTTATTTTCCGCACTCCGGCGATACGGAATAATTATACGAATTAAAACAGCTTGCCCGCCGTCCCGGGTTAAAATAACTTTCCTTGCTCCATCACGGCGTTAAGCCGTTTTTGCGCTGCATCGTAGTAATCTTTGTCAATCTCGAATCCAACGTAATCAAAACCGAGATTATAACATGCGATCAGGCTTGATGCGCTGCCGACATGAGTATCAAGTATTTTATCGCCTGGTTTGGCGTATTTTTGCAGGAGCCATTGATAGAGGGCTACGGGCTTTTGGGTTGGATGGATTTTTCCACCGTTTTCTTTTCGGCTGGTCATTTCTTTATGTATGGCGTATCTAAAAACTTTTGCGGGCATTTTAATGTTTGTCCACGCATATTCTGCTGACGCGAAATTATCCACCGTCTGAAACTTGTCCCATACAACAAAATATTCGGTTTCGGGCAAATCGAAATTGTTTGCACCCCAAATTATTTGATTGCGGCTTACTCGAAACATCTCAATGAAATATTCCTTAGGTGGCTTTTTATCCCATGCCAAACCGCTTTCTGCCTTCTTAGATTTATCAATCCTTAAGCTGCCTCGCTTATGCCTTTCCAACCCATACGGCGGATCAACAATCGCCAGTTCAAAGTATTTATCCGGGAACTGCGCCATGCCGTCCATGCAGTCCATTAAATAGAATCCAAAATCTAACATAAAGCACTCCTTACCACGGCACATCATCCGGCGGCATCATCTCGCCCATTTCCGGTATTTGTGCGCTTGGGCTTATATTATTATCCTTCGGCGATAAGAATTTGACATTCTCCGCCACTACTTCTGCCACCGTCCGCTTCGTCCCATCCTGGGCCTCATAAGACCGTATCTGTAAGCGTCCGTCCACCGCCGCCAACTTGCCCTTGGATAAGTAGGTAGCGCATGACTCAGCCTGCGCCCGCCAAACAACGACGGATATAAAATCCACTTCCTTTTCGCCATCGGAGTTTTTGAAAGCCCGGTCCACAGCCAAGGTGAAAGTAGCGACGGCAATTCCGTTTGGGGTCTGTTTTAATTCTGGGTCGCGGGTTAGGCGGCCGATTATTACTATCCGATTTAGCATTTTCATTCCCTCCTTAACATATATAAACTTCGGCCCCGGTTAGCCGCTGGATTGATTCCCGGTACATTGCTTCATTGCTATTGTTCTTGCTCATATGCAACAAATAGATTTGCCGCACCCTGCTAATATCGTTAGCCCTCAACATATCAATCAGATGCTCCAACGACATATGGCTCTTAATAATCCGTCTGGCCACGAAATCCGGGACATTGCCGTCCTCGACGCTTTGCCTCATCGTTTCTAGATCGTAATTACATTCTGCCATAACGTGCGTTAAACCGGTAAACCTATATTTTACATAAAACGTATCAGTGAAATATAGCAGTTTTTCCCCCGTCGCCGTTGAAGTTATCAAAAATCCTAACGGCTCCGGCGCGTCGTGCTGAACATCAAACGGCAAGACCTTAAAACTCCCTATCGTTACCTCCCGTAATGATTTTACAGGCTTTATTCGATGTCCTGCGAGGCCGCAGGCGTCAATCGTCCCTTGGCTGGTGTAAACATTAACCCCACGCCGGGCAAGGTCTTTTATGGCCTTGCTGTGGTCTTGGTGGGAGTGGGTGACGAGACTCCCCGCAATCTCCGCCACCCTATAGCCTAACCCCTCTTGTATGCGTTTGATCGGGATTCCTGCATCTAACAATAATGAGGTCTTGCCGTCGCTGATGCGGTAGGCGTTCCCCGTGCTGCCGGAGGCCATAACTTTTATATCCATGCTCAAAAGTCCGGGGTATCGCCGAATAACTCACCACCGGCAGGCGCTTCATCGGCGGGGGGAGATTCCTGGATGATCTCGCCGGTTTCAAGGTCGACGTCATCGCCGCCTATAACCGCTTGATTTGCGCTTTCCGTGATCTCGGCGTCGACTTCCATCACGGCCACATCGACGCAATTATAATCATCTTCGCCAATGTCAATTACTTCATCTGAGCTATACAATCCCATGATCATGTCCGGGCAATGCAACCGCCCGAAAAATGAAGCGGCGCGGTAGCGGATCATTACTTCCGGCATGGTTTGCCACTTCGACCCGGTACGGCCCAGCCATCCCTCTTTTTTCGCCATTTCCATGGTGATGGTTGGCCCGACAACTCGATGACCGTTGTAATCATCCGCATAAGCGTAGCAGCTCATCTTATCCCCAGTGCCGGTGATTTCGTACTGCAATTCCGTTTGATATTTCTTGCTATTGTTAATCATCGCGATAATATATTGACTGCTCCACGCCGGACGCCCGTTAACCACGTAAAGATTCTGCATGACCATGAGCGGGGAAGTATTCAGCCGCGCAGACATTTCTAGCGCAATCAAGCAGTTCCCAAGTTTGCCCTGGTAATCCTTCGGAACAATGGTTGATGTAGACAAGGCCGTAGCCATCCGCTGCGCAAGTTCAAATGTCTTGCTATCTCCAAATATATTTCCTCCGGAAAGTCTTACGGGTGCCTGTGCTGTGGTTATTTGATTCGTATTTGTCATTTTCCAATCTCCATTCTTAGTTTTTTGTCCGCCTCGGATACTATGAGCCGTATCATCTGTGTGTCCTCGGAGTGTTTAATTCTCGTAATAGACTCGGCATTGTCGATGAATACCGGCATTGACAGGCCCCAATGTTCCGACAGGATGCCGATAATCTCTAACCCGGCATTGATGCGGCCGGCATTGTTGGCGGTTGGAAACGGGGTGAGAACACCTTCCTTGCTTGGTACAAGAACCTCACAATCTTCTTTGACTCCGCCGTTGACTTGGTCGATGAAGAGTCTAAAGCGGACGCCTTTGAATCTCTCATTAATTTTATCGGTCAACATGCTGACCTTGGTTTTAGTGAATAAATCGCACAAACTTATACCGCGCTCCAATTCCTCATCAGCCGCCGCAAGATCGGACTCTTGCTTTTCCAACTCGGCGATTCTTGCCGTCTGCGTGGCGGAGATGGCAAATTTAGCCCTAATGTCGCCTTGCGCTTCGATATCGTCCCTCAATGCGCGAATCTTGTCATCATATTGAGAGAGCACGCCCGCCATCGCCTGCTCCTTGCCATCCTCGTCTTCTTGGTAGGTTTTGATTGCCATATTCAAATTAGCGTATTCATCCGTGTCCTCAAATGGGGTGCTGCTGGACAGCTTTTCTGTGGCGGTGACAAGCTGCTTTTCAAGGGATTCAATCCGCGCCCTGATCGCGGCGCAGGAGATTTCAAGCGCCGATCTATGCGCCTCCAGGTCGGCAATCATGCCCTTGCTGCATTCCTTTTGACCTTGGGTGTTAAGGGATATCAATTCCTCGCTCTTATTTTTATTAAATTCCTCCCGGAGTTTTTGAACTTCATCTTCCGGTAATGGTCGGTTGCAAGCTGGGCATATAGCGGACGATTCAACCCATGTCTTTTCCTGCACATGTGCATAATATTCCAGCAGTAACTTCCTTTCTTGCACCATGTCGGCAAGTTGTTTTTCGCATATTTTCAAGTCATCTGCCGTCGTCCGCTGCTGCGCGGTGGCGACGCGAATATTGTCCCTAATCGCGGCGATCTCATCGTTTATAATCTTGTTTTTCGCCGCCTCGGCCTCCATGTGTGTGGCTCTCGCCTCGGATATTTTCGCGCGGGCGTCTGCAATGCGCTCCCGGAGAGCGGCAGCAGATGAACCGCCTGCCATCGCCTTGGCCTTGTCGGACTCAACCTTTGCTTTCGTCTTTTCCAGGTCGGCGATCTTTTTTTCAACCGCTTTTTTGTCAACTCCGTCAAGGTCGGGAATAGCTCGCTGGGCCTCGTCGATGCGTCCGGGGATGGCGTGTAAGTCCTTATTGATTTTCGCCCTCTGTGCCATTGCAATTTTTTTGTATTCGTCGACGGAATAAAACTGATCCTCTGTACCCTGCATGAGCAGCAGATTATTCAATCCTGCGAGGCCATCATCAGAGGCGATAACATCCGCATCGGAAACGTCACCGCATATTTCCAGTAGCAGCTTGCGCCGGGATTCCCACGGCATCGCCTCCGGGAAATATGCCGGCATCGTGAGCATTTTTAATTGTTCGGGAGTTCCAAAATGGTTGGCAATCGTGGAAAGGTATTCCTTTTCCTTGATGGGAACGCCGTCAACATAAAAGTCCGTGGTATGCCCGTCAAAGGTCTTTGACGCCGATCCGCGCGTTGTTTTGTAAACTTCGTGATAATCCTTCCGCAGGGTGATAATGCGCCCGGAATCCGCCTGGAATTGTGCCTCTGCCGCATGTGAAAGGTTGTGCAAGTCCCCGTCTTTCCCATTTGTTTTCGGGGTGAAATTTTTAGCGCCCATGCTGGGCTTGTCGAATAATAGCCAGGTGTAGGCATTGTTGATTGTGGTCTTGCCGGTAGCGTTATCGCCGTAGATCGCGGCGTCCCCGCCACTAAAGTCTAACGTTTTATTTTTGATGCCCTGGAAGTTCTCCAGGGCGAGCTTTAAAAGCTTCATTTGACATTTCCCCTCCTATCGGATATAATAAAGTTGGCTTATTTTGTTTTGGACGTCTTTGGACGTCTGTTTTTTCTAATTTCGCCTCTCGTTGTCGATGTAGAATAATTCTCGCTCGGAGTTCCACCAGAGCCGATAATCCCCTATCCAGTCCGCCTTGATGTTGAGTGACTTCATCGGAATTTGAACGTATATTCTTGATAAATGCGCCTTACCTTGCAACTTGAACCCGTTTTTAGCATCCGCCTTTTTTATATAAAGGCGATCGCCCAACCTCGCCACGGTGATATGATCGCCCGTGCCTATCGTGTCACAGGAATCTCTCGCGATAGACAATGCTATATGCTTGCCCTTGCTGATCAGTGTCAAGGATACGTCTACATTGTTATCCGTCCGCTGATGCCTCCCTTGTCTTTCCACGAAAACTAAATCATTATTATTCATTTTTCATTCCCCTTTCTTATTTTGTTTGCACCGCTTCGGCGGTATTTTTTTGTGGTTCGTCGGAATCTCCTAATCCTATATGGCTACTAATAAAATCTACGTATCGATACATAGCCTCGGCCTTGTCGATGGCCTCTACTACCCTCTCCACCTCCGCAATCAACCGCCGATTGTCTACCCTCAATTGCGCGATATCTTGTTTCCGCATCGCCTCAACAGGGATTTGGCGGATTGCCTCGCTCCGTTTGCGGATTTCGTCAAAGTTGGTCATTTTTCATTCCCTCCATTCCACCACCGCCACCAACCTACCAGGGCTTTCGCCATCGTCGGAAAAGGCGGGGTTTAATATAATCATGCGGGGAGTGGTTGATTTCTGCTTAACCATATTATTACCTCCATTATCGCCTTGAATATCGGATACGCCTGCTGTGGGACAACCGCGTTTCCTAGACATTTAAGTCTGTCCAATGCGCCGGGAATCCCATCATCGTTTCGTAGTATTCCGCTGATTGGGTTGGCGAAAGTCCCATCCACATAAAATGGTATATTGCATGCTGGGAATGCGCCTTTTGCCGTTGCCTGTGTAGGCATCCCTGTATATCCGTTCTGTTGCATCTTATCCAGCTTACCCCATCGCCTGCCTGCGGAGTTGGCAATAATGAAAACTCGCTCTCGTCTATGCACGGCACCAACCCATGAAGCGGGGAAACAACACCATCCAGCATTATACCCCAGGTCGGCCAAGTCTCGCAGAATTCCTCCAAAGAAACGAAAATTGTCACTTGTGAGTAGTCCCCGTACATTTTCTGCCACAACCCAGTCGGGTGCAATCTCGCTAACGACTCTTCGGAACTCTGGCCACAGGTCACGCTCATCACTAGACGCCTTACGCTTTCCGTTACTGCTGTGCGGTTGGCAGGGGAACCCCCCTGATACGATAGCTGCCGTTCGTCTTCCTGTCCGCTCATAAAAACTCTCCTTCGTTAATGTCCTAATATCCCTCCATCTTGGCACATCGGGCCAGTGTTTTTCTAAAATCTTTGTCGGGTAATCGGCAAATTCACATTGCCCCACCGTTTCAAACCCCGCCCATTCTGCCGCCAGATCAAGCCCACCGATACCACTAAATAGGGACAGATGGGAGGCCATCATCACACCGCCCCCGCAATCATCAAAATGGTAACTATTACTGCAAAAAGCAGGCAAACGGCTGTAACAAGATGCAGCGCCCATTCCTCGTTCGTCCATGGTTCGCGGTCGCATTTGTATTCCGCGAACTCATCAAACGGATTTTTCGGGCCGTTGTAATCGGTCATTTTGAAGCCTCCTCTCTCAGCATGGATATGAGTATATTCACCTGCCCATCCCTCGCAGCCTCCGCAGCAGCCCTCGCAGCATCCATCGCAGCACCCCACGCAGCAGCCTCCGCAGCATCCCTCGCAGCATCCCTCGCAGCATCCCACGCAGCATCCCTCGCAGCATCCCTCGCAGCACCCCACGCAGCCCTCGCAGCATCCATCGCAGCAGCCCACGCAGCCTCCGCAGCGGCCGCAGCGGCCAACGCAGCCCACACAGCAGCATCTGCAGCAGCCCTCGCAGCAGCCTCCGTGGCATCCATCGCACCATCCATCGCAGCAGCCCTCGCAGCATTCAATTCAGCGTCCGTGATTTCCCCCTTCATCCATTTGCGTTTTGCCGTGATAGCATCAACACTGCGCTGATCGGGATTTTCGATAGATGCCAGCGCCTTTTCTGCGCACCGGCAGGCGAACTCATGCATTATTGCATCATCGAGCAATTCCGGGCGCAGCACTAGCCACAGCTTGTCGTCTGCGGATACCCCATCAAGGGCAAGAATATCCAGGGCGCTCCATTCTGGCTTAATCGCCGCATATTGCTTGATCTTCCTGCGTCCGGCCTCATCCTCCAGCCAGCATGGACCGAAGGAGGTAAAATCATCGACTGTGATTGTTTTCATTCGTTTTCCTTTCCCCTCTTGGCAATATCCCGCACTCACCCACGCGGTGAAATTGATTCGCCAGCGGAATAAGCGCCTGCTGTGCTGCCTTTACCTCATCGTCGTCGCAGATGACGCGGCAGAAATGATACGCGAGTTGAGCCGCGATGCGTTTGTCAACTTTGACGTCAAAGCTACCACACCAGAGGGGCCAAGCGGAGAAATCAAGGTCGGCACCCCGTAGGTCGGCGCTCCGTAGGTCGGCACCCCGTAGGTCGGCACCCTGTAGGTTGGCGCTCCGTAGGTCGGCGCTCCATAGGTCGGCGCTCCGTAGGTCGGCACCCCGTAGGTCGGCGCTCCGTAGGTCGGCACCCCGTAGGTCGGCACCCTGTAGGTTAGCGTGCCGTAGATCGGCACCCTGTAGGTTGGCGCTCCATAGGTCGGCACCCTGTAGGTTAGCGTGCCGTAGATCGGCATCCTGCAGGTTAGCATGTTCGCCGTCCTCCTTGTCATCGATCCAAAGTTGATGCTTTCTAAGAATTAACTGCAATTCTTCCTCTGTGATTGTTTTCATTTTTCCTCTCCTCTCTTTAACTTAAATACCGCGCTAATGTATATACGGAATACCCGACGCCTTTCTTGAATCCCGGAATTTGCTTCCTAACCGTGTTGGGCGTTTTGTGAAGATAGCGTGAAACCTCCTTGGCGGTCAAGTTATTCCTATCGGGGTAAGCGTCCCGGATTGCCGCTAGGTTATCCAGGTAGGCCTCTTTTTCTCGTGGCATGAGATTGCCTCCTTTCTTATTCGATTACCTTGTATTGCCCGACAATCCCGGCAAACGCGGCCCGCAATCGTCTGTCCTTGCTGATCGCGTCTAATTTCGTAATAGCGGATTGTTTCAGAAGGGTATACCCTTGCGCCGCCATGCGGTTTCTCAATTTCGTTTGCCGGGCGGCAATGTTTACCCTTTCGCAATCCTCCAATTCCCTATAAAGCCTTGCCCTAAAGAGTATCGGGCTATATCTTTTAGCCATGGCAACCTCCTTGATCGTGGCGTTCATTTCATCCTTCCAGCTTTCGGGGGTAACTTGTGTCGGGGCCGGTACCGCCAAAGTTGCGTCAACCTTATGCTCGATCGCTTCAATCCGTTTTTCAAACTCAACATTGGATTGCGCGAGGTGGGCGACGATTTCAGCGGTGGTCATCTTCGGTGGGAGGTAACTGCCGGTCTTGCGGATGGCGGGGAGGACTTCGCGGGTAACCCACCGCTTGAATGATTTTGCCTCCGGCTTATCGGAGCGAAGGATAACGGAATAGAGTCCAGATTCGCTGACAACGGTTGTTTTTTGCCGTCTACCGTTTGGATCGAGGATATAGACCAGGTCTACCTCTTCCCTATCAAGCCTGCTAGAAGTGTCACTAACGTTCTTTATTCCTAGCACCCTGCAAATGTCTCTTAGAACCCACCAGGGGGCGTCATCGACGGATGCAACGCGGATATTTCCGAAATCCTTGTGATTGAAAATTGTTAAATCGTTCATGGTTTTCCTCCTCTTTCTTCCTATTGATAAAATTAGCTTGCTTTCTTTGCCGATTCTTCTTCCTTGGCGGTCAGATAGCCAAGAATGAATGATTTGCATTCCGTGGACATTGCGGCGAATTTCGTCATCGCGCTTATTTGATTCATGCGGATTCCTCCTTTCCCTTGTTTGTGGCGATCATAAAAATTTATTTGCGAACAATATCGCGCATAGCGCCAGTAGTAACCCGGTCAATAATCCTTGTCTAACGCCCTCCCAAAATCGGGAACGGTCATCCTTCATAGCGGCCTCCTTTCCACCTATTGAAACTATATCGGAGTTGCTGATGACATTAGGCATCGCTCAAAGTCACGAATAAGTGTATCAGCCATATGGCTAATCTCTGATTTCCGGGCTTGGGTATCTTTCTCTTCTTGCCGTTCTTGTATTGTACCTACGAGAGCAACTAATTCTTGGGGTGTGACTTCGATTTCAATTTTCATTGGTGGCCTCCTTTCCGGGGAGAGAGGATTATTCCCCTCTCATTGCTTGACATTGTTCGGTTGATTGTTTTTTTGAGGGATAATTCGCATCAATAATCATTTGCGGCTTATCCCCTTTTATTTCCTCTGGCTCAAATGTTGTGCTTTGGGGCGGGTCGCCGAACCCTTTAAGATTTGCAAGATATGACTGAATTTTCTTTTGTAGCCTCATTGTCTTTCCTCCTTTCCATTTTTTACCATGTTGCCATGAATCAATTATACGATGTATGGAATCTATTGTCAAGCATTTTTTGATATAAATGTTGACATAGTGATAATTTTTTGTTATTATGTGATAAAAGGAAGGTGATGAAGTGGGCCTTAAAGACAGAATAAAATTAATCCGACAGCGGGAGGATCTTACGCAAGCGGAATTTAGCATAAAGTTGGGATTGTCGAGAAATGCTATAGCAAGCTACGAGATAGGCCACCGCTCCCCGATGGAAAACGTGATATTATCAATCTGTCGGGAATTTAATGTCAATTATGAATGGCTGAAAAACGGCAGAGGGGAAATGTTCGCTGATCAAGATATACTTGATTTAATTGAAACCGTCTTGGCGCGAGAAAACGAATTTACAAAGCGGGTTTTTCGCTCCTTCGCGAAGTTGCCGGACGCGGACTGGGAGGCCCTGGAACGCTTGATTGACTCGATAAGCGATCAAGCGGCAGGCGGGTATTCCGTAATCAACGAGTTCCCGCAATACGCCGATATGAAAGGGTTTTCGCTCCCCGTGTCGGCCGGGCGGGGCATTCCGCTGGATGGCTGCGAAGAGGAAGTGATTGCCGTCCCGGTGTCGGTGCTTGTGGCCAAGGCTGATTACGTAATTCGGGTGGCAGGGGACAGCATGACCCCATTTTATGAGGATGGGGATATATTGCTAGTCAAGGAACAAGGCTATATTGACCATGGCGAAGTTGGGATTTTTTGCTTGAATGGCGAGGGATTTGTAAAGCAGCTATACAAGCTCAATGGAGATACCCGGCTCATCTCAATGAATAAGAAGTACCCCGATGTCGTTATACATGACTATGACCGGATTGACTGTCGAGGTAAGGTAATCGGCAGGGCATAGAAAAAGCCGTCCGGCGTTGCAGCGCTAGACGGCTTAATTCTACCTATATTATAGGAAGGGATATATTGATATGTACATACGCAAAGACGGGCGCTTATGTGAGCGCGTAAGGTTACCAAACGGCAAAATCAGAGATATTTATGCCCTAACCGAAAAAGAGATGAAACAAAAGCTTGTGGCGTTCAATATTGACCTGGAACACGGGCGGCTCTTTTCGGCGGTCATAGACGAGTGGTGGGAATTTCACAAAAGCGAAATCGAGTATAATACGATCAGCTCATATATAAGACCAATCAAGGATGTTAAAGAGGCTCTAGGCAATCATCGGGTAGGTGAGATTACCCCGCTCGATATCCAGCGCTATTTGACCACATACGCCCATGCTGGAGGGGCAAAACGTGCCCGGCAGACCGTTAAGTTAAGGCGCACGGTTATCAATCAAGCGCTTAATTTTGCCATCCTCCAAACGCAGGAAATCAAAGTCAATCCTGCCGTTACGGTCAAAATCCCGAAGGGCTGCCCGTCACAAACCCGGGAGCCACTCACGGAAGAGGAAATGGCGATTGTCAAGGCTTCGGCAGGCAAGCCCTTCGGATTGTTCCCGTTTCTACTCGCCTACACCGGCATGAGGCCGGGGGAGGCCCTGGCGCTCAAATATGAGGATATCGACCGCACCAAAGGTGTTATCCACATCACTAAGAGTTTACTATTTGCCGCCAGGGGCAAAAGCGAAATAAAAGCGCCAAAAACGGCCAAAGGCGTCCGGGACGCTATATTGCTAAAGCCGCTTGCCGATCGGTTGCCGAAAAGCAAAAAAGGGTTTATCTTTTCGCCCGATCCGGCGCGGGCGATAACGGGAAAGGAATACCGGGGGCAATGGGCGAAGTACCGGGAAGAAACCGGCACAAGCTTTGACCCCTACCAATGCCGGCATTATTATGCCTCGTTGCTTTATGAGTCCGGCGTCGGCGTCAAGGATGCGCAGGAGTTGATGGGCCACGCCAAGGCGTCAACTACCTTAAACATCTATACCCATATCCGCATCAATAAAACGGAGGCACTTGCTCAACAGATTGAAGCGCATATTCTCTAATATTTTACGTTCATTTTACGTTCATTTTACTGATTTTTATTGATATTTTATGATATTTTTTGAGCGGTCAAAAGAGGCGAATCTGGCTATATCTAGCTGGTATTTGGCGGAGAAGGAGGGATTCGAACCCTCGAAACCGTTTTGCGGTTTACACGATTTCCAGACACATCCCATAATAGCATCTACCAGGCGATATAATGATTATTACTTCGCCTTACTTTTCTATGCCCCCAAAAATCTTTTTTATTTTTTTTGAAAAAATATCAAAAAAGGCATTGACATTACGCCAATAAGGGCGTATAATAAGGTCATAAGATAGATCAAGGGAGGGCATGAAAAATGACGATGACAAAGAGGCAAAACAGATTATACGAAGCGGGCCGCGCATTGCGCAACGCCTACCCCGCGCATACGTTTCATAATGCTCTGGCGGTCGCAAGTCAAGAATACTATAGCATCGACGAGTTAGAGGATTTAACGGGATATGCCGATGCGGTATTTTTCGAAGCTGGATTTAACGAGTTCGCGCCGCAATGGGTGGAGGCATACAGGTTCGGGGCTATCCCGGCCGGTGGCCGCTCCACAAACTGGGCAGAGGGAACGATGGAAAGAGGCGTCTCTTGTGTATGTTTAGCTGATAGCAGATCGGCAGATGAAATGAGCGTATATGATGTAATATACGGAGTACAGAGCATTGACAAGATCAAGATCGCCGGGTGGTATCTCGGGATGTCTGGAAGTGACGGAGAACCCTTGCTCCATGAAGCAGTTAATTGTTAAATAAAATGATAAGCCGCCCCCGCCCGGCAATAGGCGGGGAGAAAGAGGTAGAAAAATGAAAAAATATTATTACATTGCTACTAATCAGTGGGGGCATGGAAGATCGTTAGAACCTAATAACGGATGGGGCGTCACGGCATACACAGATAAGGAAAAACGTGATGAAATTTATGATGAAATGTCATTTGAACGCACAGGCTGTACAATCCCATCAATAGCAGAAATATCTGAAATTTTTGGAACAAATAACTGGGGGGTTTGTGAGTATATACAGTATGAGGATGGTGGTTATGATTGTGGCATAGTAGACTAAGCAAGTTGTAGGAAAATGAAAAAATAAGGAGGTAAAAAAAATGGAAAACAAATATTCAACTTTAAAATCGGCGGTTGAAGAAGCCGCAACCCGCCTTGATGGCGACCTGCTGATTGATAACGCTGGAACCATATGGGATACGGACAACTTGCTCGATGAAATAGCGACGGTAGGAAACGGGGAAGACCCTAATGGCGGCTATTATTGCGTCGGTTATAACGGCTCGATCGGCATTACATATGATGATGGTCATAATGTGACATGGATTTACAAAGTAGTCCCCTGCAATACCGTCAAGCGCTTACGCCTCGATGCGAACCTAACCCAAGCGGCACTTGCCGAAGCGGTAGGAATCAATATCCGCCACATCCAAAAAATTGAGGCGGGGGAAGTATCACTGAAAAACATCACCGCCAGTACTTCCTCCAAACTCGCCGCCGCGCTCGGAGTGACAATGGAGGAACTGATGCGGCAATCATGACTAAACGCAAAAATACCCCCTAACCGTTGAGGCTAGGGGGTATATTACTATTCGGTACTCAATTTTAGGCCCCTAAATCGCTTCTACGTTAGCCGCGATAGCAGGGGTTTTGTGAAAGCAAAAAGCCGCCCCCAAAGGAGCGACTTTTCATCCGGGAAACCCCGGATATCCCTGTCAGATGGCCCGCCGGTTGCGCATAATTCATAGGCTGGCGGGACTGTTATATTTATTATATGTTATCCTTCCCTCAATGTCAAGGGGTTATATTGCATTCATCGCGTTGCTTATTACGGCGGCTATCATGGCCCCAATCCCGGCGGAAATGATATAATCGAACCATTTCGCCGGTCGGCTCTCGATTGCGGAGATTCGGCATTCATGATCTTCGGCCCGCTTATCGCTTTTCTCGATCAGCAGCCCAATTCGGATTGATAAATCTGCAACAGTTTCCATCTTCGCCTCTAACTTGTCAAGTCTTTCTTTGTCCCGCGTAAACCGCTCATCGTCTATTTGACAGCGCCCGGCAAATTCGTCTTTGCTTACTTGCTCCATCCCCACCCCTCCATTATTCGCTCGATTTCGGCTCCGTATAGGTCAACGCCTGGGCGCTGTCACTCAACCCTGTGGTAGTGGGATCATTGATAATGCCCCAGATGGCCGACAGCATCGCCACAACGACAACGGGATTGCCGATGCCGGCCACGATAACTTGCCAGAGTGCCGCCCATGATGTGATCTGTTCCCAAGACATTCCCGCCGCCGCCAGGATCGGCGCTAAAACCGCGACCGCCAACTGAATCCAAAACGTGGGATTTTTCACTCTTACTTTCCAGTTGATGTTCATGTTTTGCCTCCTTTTATTCTCCGTATAATTTCATTCTATCGTTGACTACGAAAATCCTCATTTGTGATTCCGTCAAATACAGGTCGCCTGCGCTGTTGCCCAATAAGGCCCCCGCCATCACAAGCTTCTTGATCGTCGGCTTCGCCCAATCGGGCATCTCTTCGACCGTATTGTATAATTTCATATTTTCTTCATCCTCCGTTTCATTTATTTTTGCCGCCGGCGCGGTTACAAGATAATAATTAGCGCCCTCGTCGGACTTATATTTGCGGTCTTTCTCGAGATTCGCAAACGACACATAAATCACGCCGTCCTGCGACCCAGCCGTGACCAGCGACTTACGCCATGAGCCGCTATATTTGCCTGTGCGCCACCCCGAATCAATCACGATTGCCCGCTCATCTGCGGTTAGACCTGCGACGCAAACATAATGCCCGCCATCGGACAATAGCCCAGGCCATCCGCTATATTTGCCGCCGCTGTGGAATACCGCCATGCCCCCCGCTTTGAGATGCGCCTTGACTTTTGAAACGCTTGTTTCCGGCGAATACGAAAATCCGTACTTGCTGCCCAATGCTTTGAGGATTGCTGGAATGCTTGTGCCGCCGTCGATGCGCCCCCCGGAGGCGATGACAAAGGCAATCCAATCCGCCATTTTGTAGCGGATTCCCGTCATATTCTCAACGCAGTTCAAAACGCTGCATGGGCCGCAGCCACCGGTCTTAACGGTGGCATTAGGGTAAGACGGGGACGGATAGCCGATGTTCGGGAAGTTGTTTTGATTGGTGATTAGGTAGTTCATTATTCCGCCGCCCCCTCCGTTACCATCGGCGTATCCCCCCATACCGCCAATACGCTGGATAAGTAGGGTTCCTGCAGCTCAGCCGCAAGGAGGGTTCTGCCGTCCACGCTATTGATATATGCGCATCGGTGAGGCTCTCCAACGATGTATACTTGCCCCTCTACCGTTACTTGCTGCCGCGTGATGATGCTTACGCTGTCCGGTGTTAGCATATCGATTGTGTATTGATTTTCCATTGGTTTTCCTCCTTTATGTGCTTATCGTATAGATAAAGCTGAAACACTGTGCACGCCATCCACTAGTGACTGCGCTAGAGTCAAAGCCACTACCGGAGGCATCAATAGGATTAATATAATTAAAAGATGGATATTTGTGCAGCCGGGGGAAACTACCAGCCCCTACCACACCGGAGCCGCCACCGCTACCCGGGAACGGTAGCCCAGATATCCGCACCTCTCCGCTCATCGTTTCTCTGCTGTAGACCTCAAAGCCACCAGTTAAGATGACTATGTCCCCAATCCTAACATATTTGCCCCAGCGGTCGCCTGCGGCAAAGCTCGCCGCGCCGCCGCAAGAGCCATACAGTGTTATCGTCCATGTCCCCGTTTCATAAGGCAATCCCAACGCCGTCAACGCCGCCGCTGCCGATGTCGCCCCCGTTCCGCCAACGCTGATGGATAATGCACCGGTAGTATTGCCAAGCCCGATCAGTTCGCGGGCCGCCACTGGCGCAAGCTGTTGGACTGGATTTGCGTTATTGCCCGCCAGAAATGAGTTGAAGGTTAGAGATGCTCGCCCGATCCCCCCTTGGGCTACTGTCACGGTGCCGCTAGTAATATCCTCTGCGTCATGCACATGCTCGCCGTCTGCCTTGCCGTTCCAGGTTGCCTTTTCCGTATCACTCACAAAACGCTTGCTTGCGTCTTGTACGATGATACTAGCGGCGTGTGTCGCCGGATGAGTATAGGCATTTGCCCCCGCCTCAATTCCTGTCAGCTTCGTTCGTTCGGCGGCGCTAAAATGTATATCGCCATCGACAATGTGATCCTCCGCCGACTTAAGTTCCGTGTCTACGGTATCCCAATTCGGGTTGATGACGGTGATATCCGGTGGCGAATCGGTAAGTTCTATTTTTTTCAAATCATAATTTGTCGTTTCTAACATTTTTTACCTCCTTATATCAAATTCCTAAATTCTGCCCAATTTGCGAATTTCGCGTATTTTTTCCAATCAACCGTACCATCGAACCAGCCGTTTTCGTGCAGAAATACATAGGATTCCATCTCCTCCGCCGTTGGCTCATTGCCCGCGCCGAATGTGGCGGTGAGGTCGCAGGTGAGAGCGTTTTGCATTTTCATGATTTTGCCGGTGGCGGTTTCTTTATCGGCATAAGTGTGCTGGAAATATTGCCGCAATATAGTACCCGCCCAGGTCGCGTCCATCGTGAAGTTGAACGCTGCCTTGTACCAGGTATTTATGGTGGGGGTGGCTTTTGTGTATGATTGTGTGAACGTAGTACCGTTGTAATTAAGACTGTTCACACTCAAGCATAGACTATTAGTCACCATGAACTCGAATTGAGTGTAGATAATTTTGCCTGTCGCTCCCGTGAACCCGGCAATATCCTGATGCGCATTTCCATACGCAAACGCCCCTGTTAGCTGAATAGACAACATATTGTCTGCGGCTGATATAGTAGACAGCAACCCAGTCCACCCCGTTGTACTCGTAAAGTTGCCGTTGGTGATGAGGTTGGTTACCTCAAATGATTCCCCGTAATCACCTTCTGCGGCATCATAACCGCTCTTGATTGCGCCCCAACTCCCATACGCGGAAACCCTCTCGGCCCAGGTATTATAATAGCGTTCAACGGACAGGGTAACGTGAGCAGGCACCAAGGGCGATAATGCCTTTTCCACGTCGGGGAATAAAAAAATCTCACCCCACGAAGGAGGCAAGACCCGGACCGTAAGTGTCGAATCCGCGAATGAGACAAGAGAGTCACCCCCGGAAAAGGTTTCAACGATTGATTTTATTTTCGCCTCGTTGAGCTTGCCAGCTCCCCTTAAACACCCTAAAATCATCATGCGCCGCTGAACAAGCGTCCGATCTTGCGGAATAATGCCCAGCAGCTTCTCCCATTGCAATATCCGCTCTTCCTCTGCCGTGGAAATGACGGCATCACGGGGAATCATTGCGAATGTGCCGATCAAATCCTCGTTTTCGGCATCGAAAGCAGTTCCAACAGCGGCAATTTCGGGGATTTCTTCATAAAATCCAGGAAGATAATCTATATAATTCATGTGATCTCTCCTATAGTTATCTCGTCCAGGACGCCTATTTCCTCATTGCCTAGGGCTATGTCGGCGGTTCCTGTGTTGATTGTTAATCCGGTTGCCGCCGCCACCCCCTCCGCATTGATAATCGCCGCGCCAATGCCCACGTAATAGACGCTTGATTTGACATAGGCAATTGAGGCAAGATATTCCTCGACCGCGTCCGTCACATTGTCCTCGACATCGGCAAACAAATAACCAGGCATAACCGCAATATTAACCACAATAACAAGATTACTTACCGTCGCCGTAGACACCGTTACAATCGCTCCAATAGGGGCCATTCCATTGCCCAATCCTTCACTATCGGGATCGAGGTATTCCTGAAATTCATCCACAAGGGCAGATGACGCAATCTGGTTATTGCTGTCTAATATGCTCACCTTGACAGTGTTCACCCCATCCCAGAGCGGGAATACCTTCGCCCTGCCAATGCCCTCAAAGGTGGAGGCCCAAGCGGCATATTGCGACACATTGCCCTCCTGTACTTCGTTGCGAATGTATTCGTAGTACCGATTCCGCAAGGCATCGTCTGTTTCTTCGTCTTCTCCGACAATCAGCACATCGGATAATGTCGCCGACCCTAACCCCTCAATATATGTAATCGGGGACAGCGGCCCAACATAGCTATTCGGAGCGGCCCCTGCCGTCTCCGCTTCAAGTTGATATTGCCCGGTTGTGATCTCTTCCGTAACGACATAGTTTTGGCTCATCGCGCCATCCAGAGAGGTAAATCGCGCCCCTATAGCAATAGCCATTGCCGCCGATGCCGTATCCGTGAATACCCCCTTGCGAACTGATTTTGTCGCCGTCAAGCGCGTCAACCCCATTTCGCCGACCCGGAGATCAAGCGCCGTGCCAACCGCAGTTTCAATGTATGATTCGGCGTAGGCTTGCAGCAGATAGCGATAAGCCGCTGATATCTCCCAAGCTGCCGGTGCCAAGGCATCATATATAATGCTACCTTCCCGTTTATCAACTGTATCCGGCACCCGTGACAATAGCCTTGACAATACCGCCGCCGCTGTCATTTCGTCCGTTGTCATAATCCATACCCCCTTTCAACTGCTATAATCCCATAAATCGTTGTAACGATGAAGGATAGCGTCATTTCATCCCCGGTTACGGTAGACTCAAAATTGGTAACGGCGGTTATTCTATCATCCCGAAGCAATGTTTCCGTGATTCGGCGTTCAATTTCGCTTCGGACAATCCCCGGCGATAATCCAATCAGATCGTTAACTTTTAATCCATAATCATCGGAGTATATCTCATATACCCCGGCGTCGGTCATCAATCGTTTAAGTATTGCCTGCCTAATCGCCTCGGACTCATCCACTATGCCGGATATTGTCTTAGCCGCGAAATCCAGTTTGTAAGTCCTGTCGACGCTCGCGGCCTCTGTTTCGGCGATTGCCTGCGCCGGGATCAGCCCTACCGGCTCGTCGTAATCATCGTAAAATGCATCTGCCAATCATTCCACCACCTTCCCTAAAATAATATACTTTTGCCCGCGCTGCGTCCGAAGCATAACAACCTTATCCCCCGCAGCCAATACCGGAGTTTCGGAGGTGGCAAGCAGATTGATAGGCTCCAATACAACCTTTTGATTCAGCTGCACCCGCAGGGGCGACGCCGATACGATTGTACCGGCGGCATAATCTGTCAATGCCCAATTCTCTAAAACATTCTGCACAATCCTTTTAATCGTTGTTGCCATGTCTGCCATGCCTACGCCTCCTTATTTCATATTTACGGCAATAAAGGCATCAGGATCAACTTTGGGATTTGGCGGGTATCTATAACTGCCCTTGTGGAGTTCAAGATGCAAGTGTGAGCCGGAGGCGTTGCCGGTGGCACCCTCTACGCCAATCTGTGTACCGGTTGTAACCCCCTGCCCTAAAACTACCTTAATAGAGCTAAGATGAGCGTACAGGCTCAAATACCCATCCGGGTGCTTGATATGGATATAATTCCCGTAACTCTTATCGCCACGAACAATCTTGACCACCGTGCCACGAGATATGGCATAAATCGCCTTGCTTGACTTGCCGACATAATCAACGCCTGTATGCCATCCGCAAGCCCAGCTACCCAGTGTCCTAAACTTGCAAGTAATCGTCCCCTTAGGGTGATGCGGCCAATAGTAGGTGTATCCCGTGACCGGTTGGGCTGGCGTAGTGCCGGTTGACCCCGAAGCCGACCCACTGCCGCTGCTGGTGCCCGTCGTTTCGTTGCCTGCCGTGCCGCCGGTGGTAATGTCGGCGATGGTATCAGCCGTTCCTGCGTCGTCTGTAGCACTCACAGATACATATTCGGAGGACGAATCTGTAATCGTGGTAAATTGTGTATCAGAGGCCAGGTAGACCGTAAATTGAAGATCCATTGTGTAAGAGTCGGCCTTGATGTTATGTGCCGCTGATTCAACCAATAGCTTCATTTCCAGATCGATGTCACCTAAACCGGCGATATTTAATGTAACGATATTACCGGCGCGAATATCCGGAACGCCTAAGCAAGTTAGTTTAAGCGTCCGGCGTTTCTGCGCGTAATATGTAAGCATATCCTTCGCAAGCTGTTTAATCTGCGCAGCGGTATATCCTTCATCGACCCGCTGATAATATTGTAAAAATCCCCATTCCTTGATTAACTCGGAGGCCGACGCTATATAGACATCGCCTTGCCCGGTGTCGGAATTGGGGCGTACCAACTTCACATAATTATAGACATCGTCATCAATGGAAGTCTTATAATTATAACCGCTTGCCAGGCTGGCATCGCCGATAATATAACCGCTCTGCATATCACCGGCGGCCTTTAAGGATATTTGCCCACAATCGTCATAAAAAACATAGACAATCTTATTCTCCACCGATGTCATCTGGATTGCCTTGGTGATCGTGTCGATGCAGCTTTTATCATCCATGACTAAAGATGGGATGGCGTATTTCGTGTTTACAATGCTGCCGGTAATTAATCCAAAATCCTTGGCAATCCGCTGGACTACCTCTGTAGCTGTCATGCCAGAAAAATTATAGCTTTGTTTCGCCTTGAGATAGCGAATTTGATCATATGCCCGGACTTTGATTTCTCCTTTTTCATTTTTGTCTTTTGAAAAAACATAACCGACGAAACGAATCTTACCATCTATCCATAGTTGGATGGCATCACCCTCAAAAAAGCTAACCCCGGTTGTTTTGACCAGTGTGAAATCAACGCTACCGGGGCTTTCCGTACGCTCTGTGACCCATTTAATGTCTGTAATAGTCTGCGTGATATCGTTGCCTTTGCCGGTTGTACGGTCAAGGATATGCAGAGCATATGAGTGGATAGCGCTATAATCGCTCATGAGATTACACCCACGGCAATGGGGCGGTATTCTTGCAGCTTCATTTCTACCCACATATCGCCGATGCTCCCGGCTTTTTCCGTTACCTTATACTGATCAATCACAACCTGGATATTCGTGTTGTAGATATCGCCTGCTTGCATATCCTTTCGAACAATTACGAGCCGAAGAACCCGGCGCTTCTCAATGATATTCCGCAACCAATTGAGGTAATAAGATGGCGGGATATCATTATCATGAAGCAATACGAAGTTAAGGCTGTAGGTTCGCAAGGCGGGCAAGCCGGGGACAACGATTTCACCGACCGTCAAAACGGAGTATTTCTCATTGTCAGCCTTGGCGGTCATTTCAATTTCATCCGGCAGTCCGGCGGCGGGCAAGGTGATGGTCTGCGAATTTGTAGCCGTTGACCCGCCTTTGCGGGGGATTACCACTTTTACGTTTGTTGCCGTTTCATCAAGCAATGCAATGTCGTACATTCGCCCGCCTCCTTAATACGCCAGATCGGCGCTGGAATACATTTTTTCTTCCATATCGGCAATCAATCGTTCGGCAACGCCGTTCATATCGGCGGTTTCCCTGATGTCGCCGCTGAATGTCACGCTGATATTCGGTTGCACCGTTTGCAGATTGATTTTGTTGACATATTGCCGGGTGATACCATCGATGAGGTATTTTAAAGATTCATCGGATATGTTGACATCGGAGTTGATTTTATTGATTGTGTCAACCGTGTCCACGTTATCAATATCAGTAGAGGTTAAATCGCTACTCCCGGAGTCATATACCCCCGATACAGCCCCGGCAATAGAGTCTTTAATATTACCAATAGCGTCAAAACCTTTTTGCCAGGTGTCGGCCAAGTCCATATAATCCATTCTGGTGGCATTCCAAACGTCTTTATCCGTAGTTGGCGCTTCGCCAAGAAGGGTTTTTGCGGATATATCGACACTATAATCTGTACCCATGACGGCATTGACCGCCGACAATATTCCGGATAACATAGAGTCAAAATAATTAAGCACGTCACTTGCCAGATCATAAAATAGCTTTTTAATTGCGTAAATCGGCGCGATGAAAACATTGTAAAGAAATTCGGCAAAAGTGGCCATCGTGTTCCACATCATTGCAACGCTATTGTTTACTATCGCAACCGTGACCAGGAGGGCACCGGCAAACCCGCCAAGAAAATCAGTCAAATCCTGCATATCTGCCCCGGATTCCTTGGCCGCAATCCCAATGGCACCTATAGCGATCACCACAAGGGCAAGCTGCCAATGGGCAGCCCACCACGCCACCGCAAACGCCACGGCTTTTGTCACAAGCGCGGCGAGGAATGGCAATGCCACCGCCGCCCCCGCCGGGATGGCAAACATCAATACATAGTCAATATTGCCTCCTAGGGCGTCAAATACATCCATTAACCACATAGCGCCTGCCGCCATGACGTCAATTCCGCGCATTATTACGATTGTGAAATTCTCAAATTCTTCACTATTGAGAAAGTCGGAAATCCTTTCAAAAACGGGGGAAAATGACATGAGGGCATAGTTTTTAATGCTTTGCATGATATTCCCGAAAGTTTTCGGCATTGTCTCGAACTTGGAGTTAATATCATCTGCTGCGCTAAACAATGCGCCCTTGATAATATCGGAGGTAATAAGCCCCTCCGAAGACATTTCTTTTAAATCACCCATGCTTTTTCCTGTATAATCAGCAATCGCCTGCGCCAAAAGCGAGGCGTTCTCTGTGATTGATCGAAATTCATCGCCTTGCAGCTTGCCCGCCGCCATCGCCTGAGTGAGCTGGTACATGCCAGACTGTTGTTCTTGCGTGCTTGCGCCGCCAACCACAAAGGTTTTTTGCATTAATTCCGCGAAATCGGTAATTTCGGCATTATCACCGAATGCATCACCGGCCAAAATACCAAGTTTGGATACCGCCGCCGCCATATCACTGTACGACCCACGGGAGGCTTGCGCGGCCTGGAAGATGCTTTCCTGTAATTCGGCTGTCGTTTGTAAACCGTCATTGATAATATTTAGCCGCGACAATGTAAGCACATAATCATCAACTACCCCCATAGCCCCGCTAAGGGCATCAAAGGCAGACTTAACAGCATAAATAGCCCCCGCAATTCCCGCAAAGGTCCCCTTCCATCCGCCGAAGCCGTTATGAACTTCGTTTTGCACGTTATCGATTTCTCTAAGATTCTTATCAAATTCATCAAGAGATTGATTCGCCTTGTCAATATCACCCTTCGCATTCTGCCATTCATTGTTCAATTCCATTTCATTACCGGTGGCGGCTACCCTGTGCATGGCCGATACGGTGCCATCCAATGCCCCGATCGTTTCTCTTAGCGTGGATATCATATTGCTTTGCAGGTATATGGAATTTTTCAAGCTTGCCAATCTTCCACCCCCTTCCGGGCAACAAAAAACCACTTACCGTATAGTAAGTGGTTGATTATGTTTAATTTTCAGTTAAACCGACTACTCTAAATACTCTATACCATCGAGGATGAATGATGTGGGCGTAGTCCCCTCATACTTAATTTGATATTCAGAACGGAGCATCGCACCAAAAGAATTTTGCGCTTCAACATATGATTGAACTATTACAATTCCATCTTCCTTCCATATGGACGCTTCCGTAATATTAGGAAATTCAGCAGTTGATGGAGCCTTTAATGCGGCCTTTACGATGTCCATTGATGTAATATAATAATCACTTTGTTCATTGAATGTAATGGCATAATCATCGAGTGATTTAATGACGGTACCATTTTCATAAAAAGTTATATCCGCATACCTAACCAGGGTAACTTTTCCATTCAGAACATAAACGATAATGTTGTTCATGCCGTTGGCAGAAATTCGATATCCTTTCTCATCTTCGGCATTCATATCATCCAGGCATTCATCGTGCTCAATGGATTCGATTTCCTTAATTCCGCACGCGTCAAAAGTGGATTGTATTGCTTGCTTTTGTTCTTCAGTGATATCGCCAAGCGAAGTTAACACACCAGCAGCCCCGGCTCCCCCGGTAGTTTCAGCGTTGTCTTTGTCGGAATTGGTTAAATTAAACCCAATCATAAGAATGATTACCAGAACTAATATTCCTATGACTATATTTTTAGAGGCTTTCTTTTTTGGAGAAGGAGGTGTAGTTACTATTACCTTGTCCTGCGCCCGATAATCGACTTCCTCACTAGATTCGCGCGGCTTTTCTGGTTTCAGCCCATCCTCCTGTGCCGATGTCTCGGACTCCCTTTTCCGTATGATTCTTTTGATAAGATAAATTATCGCAACGATTGACGCCAAGATAAAAACAATGGCAAACGCTCCGTCCCCCGCTTCCCCCTCCCTGAAATATCTGGGAAGATTGACCAGAAATCCAAGAGAAAAGAAAGCTAAAACGGCAATTGGAATAAATGATTTTTTCAAAACGAACCTCCTCCCTTTCCACCAAATATTACCACATTCTCAACTTCAAAGCAACAATATTTTCAGTGCTTGGGCCGCCGCCGAATTTCTTCTTCGATCATAGCGATGACGGCGGCCTTTTCTTTGCGTGGTAAATTTGTAAATCTTGAGGGTTCCCAACTAAAGTTATGGAGGGCGTACATGGCGTATATTGTTTCGCCATCGCCCTCCTCTATTAGTTTTTTACCTCTTCCACCAGGAAATCCATGTCTTGGTCAAAGCCGGACAATTGGGAGATCGCCTTTGTGAGATCGGCGATTTCGCCGGGTAAAAGGCTTCGGGATACAAATTCTTCCGGCGTTTTGCAGCCCGCTTTTTTAATCATCGCGGCATCGCGGAAATTAGGCTCAACTGTGTGATTAAGCACGATAAGCAAGCTAAATTTGCTTGAATCAAAAACAACTTTGCCTTTCTTGCCGTATTGGCGGCACTGTCGGACATAATCATCATATTCACGATTAGAAACCACGCGAATTTTGAAGGGATATTTTTTCAATCGGGTGGAAATCGTGATATCCTCTGTTAGATTGTCAACTGGATTATCGACTAGAAAATCTGCTAAGCTGCCCATACCTTATGCCCTCCCCACATTAGCCGGATCGCTGAATTCATCACCCGGGATATACTCATTGAACTTATAGTTAATATCAATCGTCATGCCGTCATCGCTGGTGCCATCTAGAGCGGCCAACGGCACATCGCCGGTCAGTATGCAATCGTTGAAGCTTGCGGCCCTGCGGCCTAAACTGGTGCCGGGATCGTCATTTTCGACCAACAGGTCAAAGCGCGTCATGATGCCGGTCTGATCGTATTTCCGTACGATGTCGGCAAAAATCTTGATTGCCCAGTAGGCAATCGTCATTGTCCCGCTGCCCTCTAGCCCCGCCGGTGCAGATTGCGTCTTGATCGTGCCGACGGTGTTTAAGGTGCGTTCCTTCAAGGTGTAATGCCCTTCGATCTTTTGCAATCCGGGGAGGTCTTGCATCTGCCCATCAATCGTAATATAGGCATTCCCCTGCTTGCCATTAACTGAATCTTCGATCTTCAAATAAATCATATTATCCGTTCACCTCCACCGTCATATAGAGTTTTTCCATGCTATCCACCGGCTGAATCGCCATGCTCACAACAATACTGTCCGCGTCGGTTCCGGCGGCTACCGTAATCTCGGCGGCATCAAAATTCTGGATGGCATCAGCAGCTTGCACGGTATTGAGGTACTTAACAAGCGCCTGCCGGAAGAGATCGCGCCCTGCGGCGTTATTGCTGATTTTGCCGATAAACTGATTTTCGAACAATCGCGTGACCGAATTTGCAATTTCATCCCCGGTGCGGATAAAACGATTCTTGCGCCATACTTCACTTTTGTCATCATCAAAGGTAATCAATGTATTGATGTCTTGCTCAATGACGATTACACCATCTGTACGCCGGGAAATCACCATAAAGCCCTGCGCCAATGCCGCTTCAATTTCCGCATCAGATAGTGGATTGACAATGTCGATTGCATCGGTAATCTCGGCGTAGGTATTAGATGCGGCGATAGACGCCCCCGCCGAAGCCCCGGTAGCCCATGCTACAAATTGCGTGGCACTGATCGTTTCGGTGGCGGTGCTATAGCCTTGCTTCGTGCTGATAATGCCCTCATAATCGGCGGCATCGTTATAAACGACGGATTGCACCTTCTTCCCTAGGGTTTCGCGCATAACGCGAATGTAGGCTTCTGCCGCTGCCGGTAGGCCGCTAACCTCGACGGGGAACCCCATGACCTGCCAATCGTAGGTTTTCATCAGCTCCATGTATTCCTGATAAGCCGCCAGATTGGAGGTGCCATTGGTGCCACCCTCTAGGTCGGTTGCCACGGTAGCCGCCAGATCGCCCGTGCCGCTAAATGTCACCCAGTCATTATCTACCAGAGCCGCGATAGTAGCCACTCTCTGGCGGTCTACCTCTGTATCGTCAAGATAAGTGACGATGTCAAAAAGCGTATCGGCGGATAATACGGCGACGCTTAGAGCATTGCCTCTTGTGCCGGGGTGTAAAGCTGTGGCGGTTAATTCTCCCAGCGTCGCATCAGCTTTGGCACCACCGGAGTCTACCCGGTAGGCCAGCAGCTTGTAACAATTTTTTAAGCATTCGCGGAATAAAACCGATTCCGCTGCGCTGATTCCGTATCCAATTTTTGCCGTGGCGTTACCGTCCGCAAAGTCAGCGGATAAGATCTCAACCACTTCTTCTTCCGGCCCCCAATCCATTACAAGGGGCATAGTAGCCACGCCACGGGAGGCAATGCCGGTATCCGTTTCTACGGCGGCTTTAAAGTTCACATAAGCGCCGGGGCGGGCCTTAGTCTGTGTAATCCAGGTTCCACCTGCCATATACTTATCACTCCATTTCTAATTCGATTTCGCCCATTACCGGGGGTGCTGTCGTTGTTTTCGCCAATATCCGGGTAACCGTAAACTCAAAAATCAACACGCCATCTTCGGTGTGATAATTCATTTTGCGCCCGAATATTCGATCATCGTTATATTCCATATCCGCAAGCACAGAGGTCAATTTATCCGCAACGGCGGCAATTGCTTCGTTGCCATCATCGCTAATATAGTGCACGACATACCCCTGATCGCGTTTATAGCGGTTCCCCAATTCCTGCGCGTGGTTAGATTCCAGCGGCAGAATGAAAAAGCAGGGTTTGACAAGCGCTTGCGGCACCTCATCAATATATATTGCATGATCTTCAAAGGCCGTGCCTAAAGCATAGCCGATGATAGATACTGTAGCCTCCATAGACACCTCCTTAGATCGATTTCACCCAAGCATCAAAAGCGGTTCGGAGCCGGGCGGGCATTTCGCGCTCAATTTGCTCCATCGAGAGGCGGAGCATATAAAATCCCTTGACATATTTGTCCGTCAGCATCATTCCTGTTTTAGCATCCGGATCATAAACAAATTTGCCGCCTACCCATACCCCCGGAACCCATCTTCTCCGCTGCCAATGCCCATATTCAAGGTACGAGGCATATTCAATCGGATTAATGATGTCGATTTCGTAACCATTAATCCCTTTTCTCACCTCGCCGATTTTCCAGCTATTTCTCAACATACCGGTATCAACAGGCGTTCGCTTTTTGACTGCTGCCAGACACCTTAACCCCATTTGCAGTAAAAACTTCCGGCAGAAGGTATCAAATTCGGCGTCCATGCCAACAAGCTGCTGCCGCAATTCTTCCAGGCCCCCCGTGTCAACCGCAATGCCCATTTATGCCTCCCCTTTGTATTCAAGCGGCACCTGCTGATGAGATAACGGGTACTTGTGTGGTAATCCCGCCAGGCACGACAGCCCGCGAATTACGATAGTGTCGCCAGTGCGAATATCCACGGATTGGGCACAGAATAGGATATAATCTGATTTTACCTCGTTTACATCCTTGACTGGCGCGCCGGTCTTATCGGCGGTGTTGAGCGATAAGTGGCCCGCAATATTCGCCGCTGCCAAGGCAAGAGACTGCCGGGTGATTTTGTCGGCCCCGACGGTGTCGGTCATTCGGTAGATGTCAAAAGTATCATCATAAATCTTCGATAACATCTCCTAACAGCCCCCTCCTGTAGCGGTTCAACTCCCGCGTGTACCCCCGTGCAATATCATTGTAACGGTCGGTGGCAGTTTGGCGATCGGCGAAGCTATACGATACATCGCCCATGGTCAGTCCAGACAGCGGCCCGGCTACCCCTTCGGTGCTTGCCGATTCTGTCATTGACACAATCGCATCAATCGTCATGTTCGCCCATGTGTAATTAAGCGCGGTCGGTACCTCTTCAATGTGACAATATCCTTTAATGTAGGATTCCGTTTCGCTGATAAGGATTTCCTGTAGCGGCGTCAACTCTTCCAGATTCATCTTGGCAAGGATGATTTCCTCAACGGTCATTCTTCATCACTTCCCCGCTTTTTTAGGCTTAACTTCTTCAACCTCATATCCGTGCGCGGCGAACCATTCCAGAAGGTGGGGATCGGAGGTTTCACCGATCCCCTTTTCAAACTTCACCCCCGCAGAAATGCCGGTATAGCCAGGATTGGGCGCTTTAATTTTTGCCATTTTGCCCCTCCTTAGATGTTGTTTGCGTTGACATATACTTCAACCGTAGCGGTTACAGCGGCGGTATTGGCATAACCAGCGGGCAAGGTGCCCAAGGTAGCCGTAAAGGTGTAGCTGGCATCGCCAATAGCGGGATTGTATGTATCGGTATCAACCCAGGTTGTGACAGGCACGGAAACAGACCCGCTATTGGCCAGCACGGTCGTAGGCAATGCGGCAATAACCGCCGCCGCATCGGCATATGTCGTATCTCCAGCCAAGCCAGCAAGAACATCGGGGATGGCATCAAATGATGTAATCTCAACATCATCCGCAACGATAATCTCAATTGTGGCGGTGGCCGCCGCCGTATTGGCATAAGGCACCGGCAAAGTTCCCAGCGTCGCGGTAAATGTGTACGATCCCGCCACATTAGGATTGTAGGTATCTGTGTCTGCCCAGGTAGTGACGGGCACCGGGACGGTACCGGCATCGCAGTATACCGCTGTGGGCAAGGTCGCCCTCACGGCTGTGGCATTGGCATAGATGGCTTCTCCCTCGGTGCCAACGGACCGGGAGGTAAGCGCCGTAAATGAGGTAATCTCAATCTTCATCTCGGCCAATTGCGCCTCAATAGCGGCAACTAAAGCCGCCTTGGTTAATCCTGTAGTCAAAAGCCCATAGTAGGGCGCAAGTGATTGTAATTGCGCCAATGTGAGGTAATCCAGGGGAGTTAATGTGTCTACCCCCTCGACTACCGTATAGCCCTTCGCGGTGAACCATCCCGTTAAATATGTGTTCGCATCGGGGACGGCTGCCGCACCATTAAAAAAGTCCACCCCATAATCGCAGGAGTGGGCCGCATTTGGTGAATAGATTCTTGCCATTATTGTACCTCCTTAGGCTACTTTGATTCTGCGAAACACTGCGGCGGCCTTGGTAGCTTTAAGCACAACGGCGGCATTCATTTCAACCTCACCGGTTTTCACAGCCCCAGCGGTGGAGAAATCAGGCAACCAGGATTGTACCGGAGCAACCCCTGCCATGCTTACGGCGTGGAACCCATCCAGACCCAATCTGGCGGCATAAAGCGAAGTTTCACCCCCAACGCTTGTACTTACGACGGGATCATTGGTTCCCGCTTTAGCGCCAAGATCAAGGAAAGGGACATTCCCGTAGCTTTCGATCTGCTGCCCAAAATCATTCTTGGTGACTTGATACATACCGGCCCGGCGTGATACCGCCCGAAGTTTAGCAATCATTTTAGTATTGCCAGCCAGGAAGGACGGGGTGCCATCTAACAGCATCAAAAATTCATCAAGCAAATCCAAAAATGCCGTATAGTTCGTAGTTACCAGTGCCGAAGTTGACAAGTCAATCGCGGCGGCGGTGTTATATTCGGTAGACGACCCGGCCAAGGCTTTTTCGAGGCCATCAAAGGAGTCCGCATCAACCGCGCTATCGCCGTTAATGACAGTGTCATTAAACAGTGCTGCAGCCGCCTTGGCTTTTTGCTGAATTTGCAAGGTCACTTCGTCGATAATCCCGCCCATATTCGCGATTACGCGGTCAATCTGGAAGGACCCGCCGAAATGCTTGATATCCGTGGTGTAGCGTTCCTTGGTAACTTCCTGCGGGGTATATTCGCTATTGACCGCGCGAAAATCTGCCGTCGGCTGCGTAATCAGCCGGGTATAGCCGTAAGTCAGCGTGGCCCCGCCACCCGTGGGGGATACGCAATCGTCAAATGTGATATTATCAAACAAGAAACTTGATTTTTGAAATTCATCGATAACGCCTACTTGCAAGGCGTCCTGTACATCGAGTTTGGCTTGTGCCAGTGTTACTGCCATATTCTTTTACCTACCTTTTTTATTTTTTTGCGCCGTTCGCCGCAAGCGTCGCCGCTACGGCCTCGGCAAGATTTTTCGGAGGAGGATCACCCTGCCCGCCTCCCTTGGGCTTGTAATTGTAGCCGGTCTGTTGTTGCTGCTGTGGCGGCGTCTGCTCAATGTCGAATAGATAGCCGTGCGCCTCTTTCAAGGCGGCCAACTGCTCATCCAACCCATTGAGTTTGCCATCTTCATATTTGATCTTTTCCATGTCAAGCAAAGCTTTTGCGGCTTTCGCGCTCTTGGCCTTATTGCCGATCAACGCCAATTCTAAGGCGCTATCTACCTTAATTTGCTGATTTGCCGCCTCGGCTTTTTCGGCCTTTTCCTGCCATTCCGTGGCGGCTTTCTTCACCGCCTCGATGTCCATACCCTTAAACTCTTCGATCTGCTTATTGGCTGCTGTGAGCTGTTTTTTGACCGTGTCGTATTCGCCCTTTGCCGCTTCAATATCTTTGCCGTTTTCTGCCATGATTTTTTCGATGATCTCGGCGGCAATTTCCATCTCTTTTAAAAACTCTCGGTTCATGATTTACCTCCCCAATTACGCTTTTGTACGTGGTTGCATCACGTATTGTCCCGTAGTTTTACGACTTCGGGCCGGTCGATTTTTGAACATATAAAAAGCACCTTGCATTTGCAAAGTGCTTTATAGGCTGTTATTTTGTTTTATTTTTTTGGGCGGCTTTGCGCCATTCTCCATAGATCATATCCCCATCTACCGCATAACTCGATCCGTTTTCTGCCCTAGCAGCTCTCTCGCCGTCCAAATCGGCAAAATAGGGGATTGTGGTACAACGGCAAAGCGGATGCATCGGCGGGTAATTGACCCCGACCAATTCCTTACCTACCTGGAAATGTTTGCTGTCCAACCCCCCGCATTCTTCGCAGGTACGGCTATCCAGGGTTCCCAGAAATTCATATTCTTCAACTTCCAATTCAACATACATATCGCTAGTAGATTGATTCAGAATGAAATTTGTCTCGGTGCGGATAAGCCGCTGCGCCCGGTATAGATCACCGCCCTTACTGCCGCCCTCCTTGCCTAATCCGGCGTCCCGGATTGCGCGGCTCATCTCTTGCACCGATTGACCTCTGATTAACCCTGTAGTTAATACCCGGTTTAGACCGTCGACGAACCCCCTTTCCAAGTCCCAAACGTTTGCGCTATATGATTTCCCGTTCCAGGGGTATTCCATCAACTTTTTTATCGCCCCCGCGCTGGGGGCCGAAAACGATTGCCCGACGCCCAATTGTGCAAACACTTGATGCGCCGTCCGATAATAGGAATCATCGTAGACCTTGCCATACATTCCGATGCTGTCTGATTCGATAGAGTTGTACAGTTTTTCACCCTCTATCATAATAGAGGCTTTCATCGCCTCAATCCGCTTCACCCTGGCACGGGCAGACAACGCCTGTAATTCCTGCCGATGTGCTTGCCTGAGATCGTCATCGGAGGCGGTTTTGATATAATATTCCAAATCCTGCTGGAACTCTTTGCGATCATTATTGGAGAGATAATCTACCGCATCGGCATATCTTAGCTTATTATCGACGGCGTATTTATTGTAGATTTTCACGATGTCGGCATCAAGGGCCTTGACAGATTCCTTAAACTTGGCCTTCATACGCTTCTCATAGTCTAATTCTATTTTTTCGGCGGATAAAACCTTCTCTTCGGCCCGCTTGACCCAATAATCACTCGTCGCCATCTTCTCCACCTTCGATAGGGCCGACCTGCTGCCCATAATTGTCCGGTTCTTCGGCGCGTTCTTCCTTCAATTGTTCCATTTCCATTTCGACGTCCTCGACCCAAGGATGATTCATCAGGATGGATTTCTCGCTGATGATTCCCGCGCTTGCCTGGGCGATCTGCGCGGTTTCTAGGTCGTTGGAAATCGTATTGCGAATGAATGTTTGTGATATCTTTGTATCTTCGCTAACATTGAGGTAGTGTAATATCATTCGTAAAAGCTGCCCGAAGCCCACGCGAAACTCTGTTTCCAAGAGCCCCGCCTTAATCTCTAAAAGGCTATATAGATACTTCAAGGCCACGCCCGAAGCATTGCCGAAATTATCGGGATCAGGATCAACCCCTTGCCCGGAGATGAATATTTGTCGTTTGAGAATTTCCAGGAATTTGACCCTTGCGTCAACCGGGATCTCAATTTTCATTGTCTCGACGCCGCCGGAAGAGATGGAATCACCGTCAACCTTGATTGCCTTATATTGCTTCAATTCAGACAAGAAAGTATTCAAGTCCTCCCCGCCGTAATTGCGTATCACGAAGATGATTTCCTGGATATCCTGCAAATCATTGGCATACCCGGACACAACGAGGTCATACTGATCTATTAACTCTTTATACATTGTGATGTCACCGCTTCTAGTGCTGTTGTTGTAAAACGGCACAAACGGCACATATCCCATATCGTGAGTAATAATATTAGTATTTGACCCGGCAAGCGGCATTGTTGAAATCCCCTGATTCCCCCGGCTTTCGTAAAATTCGGCGTCCGTATCCGTCCATATTTCGTACTTGGTAACGATTTCGGCATTGTCATCCCTGGATTGATAGACCCGTAACACGGCCATTAATTCTTCGTCCAGGTCTTCCCCATACACCGGGATTACTTGGTCGGCCGAAACATCGGCGAATTTAAACACGCCCTTATCATCCACCCAACAGTGGAGCCAGGCCACGCCGGTATTAGATGCTTCAATGGCCAAATCCTTGCATTCCCGTGCAAATCGATCACCTAATACCTCCATGATCCGATCATTCAAGGCGTCATCCCCGGAATCAAAGGTCGGCGGGTAGGTGAAGATATAGGCCGATTTTTGATTAACAAGGAGCTGGTGCCAATTGTGGGGAATGCGGAAATCAGCATTTCGCAGCGGGTTTTCTGCTTGCGCCAATTTTAGTTTGATATCGGCAACGCCGGTCCATG
>Ga0265295_1001591_pt1 | contig 39394 bp, 31 predicted proteins | sample Munlansysbiofilm_FD_192503 | JGI IMG/M metagenome (GOLD analysis project Ga0265295, IMG submission 192503) | Leachate microbial communities from a municipal landfill in Southern Ontario, Canada - Methane capture system biofilm | ecosystem: Engineered > Solid waste > Landfill > Unclassified ... | reverse complement strand
GCTCGCCCCGCAACATTGCCATCAACCGATGGGATTTGCAATTTTTTACAGGTTCCGAAAAATCAAAATAATCCCGATAGGTTACTGCAATTTCTTCTTTCCCTTTCACCACCTTTGAACGGATATACGCATTCTTTATAAATATAAGGCGTATAGCACTCCGGACACCAGCATCCTCATTTATCTTTTCAGCAATAATATCGCGTGCTCCCGATAACGCATCTTCGATATTCTCAACCTCATTGCCAACAAAGGCACGCGCTAAGAACTCGGGATCGTCCTTTGTTTGTCGCAAAATAACCTCCGACAAAGGTTCCAACCCTTTCTCCCGAGCTATTTGAGCTTTAGTACGCTTTTTGGGTTTATAAGGAAGGTAAATATCTTCCAAACGAACCAACTCCAACTCATTTTCAATTTTAGAACGTAAATCAGGAGTCAAAGCTCCATGCTCCTCCATTGACCGAAGAATGGTATCTTTACGTTGCTCTAAATCATTGTACCGATTTAGATGATTTTCAATTTCAAACAGCGCCACTTCGTCAAGATTTCCAGTGCGTTCCTTTCGATAACGACTTATGAATGGTACGGTGTTTCCCTCCTTTAGTAGCAATATAGCGGAATTAAGGCGTTCAATATTTACAGTTAATAAACTGCTAACATGATTTAAATAGTAATTTTTCACGATTTAAATTTTTATTTTTACAAAAATAGCAAAACTCATTAGTTTAAACCTAAATAATTGAAACTGTTTCGTATCCAAAACACCTTATAAAATTAAAATCAACACAAATTTGTAACCTTTTGCAATGAAAACAGTTTAAAGTAAGGGGAACTATTTGAAAAAAGATCATCGTTTTCATGTAATTTCAGTGAATTGAGCATTATAATTTGTCGTATAATCCTTTATTTCACGACACTTTTAAAAAATAAATGTATTTGCGTTGCAAATTTGTTTTTTTATAAAAAAGACTTATATTTGTGGCGTAACCTTAGTTAAACTTAAACAAATATCAATTATGAGAAAGTTTACATTAGTAATTAGTATGTTGGCAATGGGTTCGTTTGTTTTCGGACAACAAATGGACAATGTTCAGCACAGACTATCAAAAATGACAGAAAATTCTGTCGAGACAACTACACAAAGCTCTAAGCGCGATGTTATTGGAGCAGGAGACATTATTTTCAGCGAAACTTTTGACTCTACCGATTGGCACACTGCAATTGATGACAACTTAGTAGCTATCCCTGCAAACATGCCTAACGGTTGGACTGCGTACGATGCTACCGGAAACAACTTTTTCATCCGTTGGTCAACAACAGGTGCACGTGGAGCATACACTTCGCCATCCTCTGGTACTGCAGCTCTTGTGGATCCATGTACCACTTGTTTGGTATATTCAACGAGTGATGAGGAAGGAGACAGAGGATTCCTACTTCTTGAGCTTGATTTTTACAACACAATGCCAAATGGAAATCCAGTAAATCCATCTATTGCAATGGACACTTATGTTCAAACAAGAGCCATTGATGCATCAGCTAACGGAGCTGTTTCTATTTATCTAGAGCAGAACCATCGATTTTGTTGTGCACCCTATGAACCTGAAGTGGGCCCAAAACTTATGGTAAGTACAAACTTAACAGATTGGACTACGTATCGTATTGACCAAGCAGCTATTAATGCTACTCCTAAGGAAAATCCATCTGTTCTAGAAATATCACTAAGCTCAGTTGCAGCAAATCAATCAACCGTTTATTTGCGTTTCCACCTCAAAGGTCATGAAGCCTACTATTGGTCAATGGACGATGTTTCGCTGTATGAGCCAATGCCTTATGACACTAGAATGGAAGGTTTTTGGGTTGACTATTTCAAAGAAGACCGAGTTCCTTACAGTGATGCTAATTACGGCAAAGGGTATAATGGAATTCCTTACTTCGGAGCATATTCAGCATTTCAACCTTTAGTTAAAGGTCGTGCAATGGCTGGTAACTTTGGTGCAAGCCAAGGTACAAACCTTACTCTAACCACTAAGGTTTTAAAAGGAACTAGTCAAGATGAAAATCCAGAAGAGTTATTTTCTGCAACATCAACTCCACTTCCACTTCATGCTTTAGGTGCCCTTGATACCGTGGAGGTTGATCTTAACTACCAAATTGCCAGAGAAGTTGCTAGCGTTGGAGCATATCACGTAAAAGGAATCCTTGCTATGGCAGAAGAGGACAATGTTCCGGAAAACAACACTGGAGTTTTTGACTTTAATATTACGGAAAATATTTTGAACTATATTAATCCAACATATGCTCATACAGATCGCTCTAGTCCATTTGGATATGTTGGTTCCGCCGACGGAGATGGTGTAGGTTCTTTATATCATTTAAATCCTCCAACTGAGGTGATTGACGGAACAAGTATTCCAGCACCACACACCGCAGAAGGTATCAATGTTTTTATTGCAAGAGACGGTTATAACAGAGAGATTTGGCGTGCAGGTGGTGTTGCTTATTTAACACCTACGCTTTACGAAGCTGCGATGATTGATGGTGCTTGGGATTTTGATGACACAAATGCTACGTTAGTTGGTGATGCTATAGCCATTGACTCTTTAATGGAAAGCACTTGGGTGTTTTTACCATTCAATAAAGACGGAGCTACTGAACTGCTTACTCCTGCTGTAGAAGGCCATCAATATATGGCTATGGTACGTTTTACAATTGGAGATATAGTTGATGGAGGAAGATTCTGGATTGGTGCTGATAAATACACACAAGCAAACTATAATTCACTACAAGTTGCCATTGGTGAAGGGTTTGGATGGTCTTCTGGAACTAAAGGTGTTTCAATGGAATTAATGGTAAACCCCTACGGAGTAAATCCTAAAGGTGGAGCTAAATTCATGATTGAAATGGAAACTAAAGGAGTGAAAACTCCTGCTGAAGGAGCTATTTTAGTGTTCCATACTCAAGATGGAGACAACACTGCAGTTGCTACAGAATATACGGTAGATCCAACAGGTATGGTAGAAACTATGGATACATTAAGAATGGGTACATACTCATATACTTTAAAATGGACAACTGCCGAAGATGAGCCAAAACAGCTTAATGGTCGTGTTAGCCTAAATCAATCAGGAATTAAAATTGTCAACCTGATAATTAACGCTGACAACACTGTAGGAATTGAAGCTCCAACAATGGAACTATCTATGTATCCTAACCCAGCTAACAATAGTGTAACTGTTGAAAGCAATGTTGCAACTTCAAGAATTGTTGTTAGCAATATCGTTGGACAAGTTGTTGATGTTATTAACAACCCAGCTACTACACAAACAATTTCTGTTTCTAATTATGCAACAGGTGTTTATATGGTAACTATTGTTGACAACGAAGGTAACAAAGTTACTAAACGATTGATCAAACAATAATCCATTTGTTTTAAATATAAAAAAGGGCAGCCAATGGTTGCCCTTTTTTTAGTGCCCAATTCTTATATCCCAATTTTGAGCAACATTCCTAAACGTGATCCTAAATCTGGGATTGTTGAGAAAACATCAATCTTGAACCTAGCCGTTAAATAATGACTTCAAACGAGTTACATAATAATCTGTTGAGCATGGGCGATAAATCTATGGGGATTTAATTATGTCTTTTCAATAATTAAGGTGGTGAAAACTAATTAAAATACATATTAATAAATCGTTATACGTGTCATAAAAAGCAAGGAGAAATTGAAAGATAAATTCAAAATTAATCCCCTTCCCCATAACTCAAATCAGGATCTTTGATCCGTTTTCAAGTTATCTTCCATCGGTGTGTAAATTGAATCCATACTGACAAACCCCAGCACATTAAGAATGCTCGCATAATTAAATAAAGTAGCAAATTCGATTTGTTAATGCAATGTTATTTTTCAAGGGTTTTTATAACTTAGCTAATTAATTACAATAAAAACTATTAACTTTGTTCAGTCATTAATATGATAATGGCATTAAATTATTATGACCTAACTAAAAAAGAGTAAGTATGAAAAAAGTAAATTTGTTTGGAGTTGCGGTAATCGGATTAGCGATCATGTTTAGCAGCTGTGCGAAAAAAGTAGAAACTTCGTCCATGAAGTTAGATTTAACAAAAAGTGCTACTATAAAAGTAACCTTTTTGGCAGAGTTAGATCATTCAAGTCATGGATTGGAACTTGTACCAAATGAAACACCCGTTTTAATCCGAATTGCAAACAGCAGTTTTAATAGTGCGGCAACTGGATATTGGACAACTACAGAAGCTATCAATTCAGGTTCCATTGAAGTTCAAGTTCCTGTTACTGACTTAGGGGTCGATGTGGAAATCTTACCTATTGAGTTTTTATACGACCAAGTTCAGCCTTACGGATCGGTGTCTTCAACCATTAAGACTAAATTCCGTGTTCCTGCTTTTGAGTCTGAACTATCTGTGAAGCCAGGCGAAATCAGAACCCGTGAAGTTACCTACACCGACCTAGGAGCAATGGACAATTTTGTGGAAACCGTATCTCGTAAATTCAATCTAAAGTGCGAGACAGATGCAACAGAATCAAAATGGGATTTCATAGCAACAGGTACAAAGGTCACATTCTTCACCAATGGCTGGATGACTAATGTAACTGCGAGTAACTACGGAGCCGTTGATGTAGCTTTACCTAATAATGAAGAAGTTTATATCCGATTCGAAGGAATGAAAAGAGTATATGATTCCAATGGAGACCGTGTAACATTGAAATATCGTTATGATGCGGTTGCTGGAACATATACAGAGACATCGCCTGTTCGCCAAACATTGAATTGCGGCTCAGGTCAAGTGTGGGAATAACCATACACCTTCATTACTTTAACAAACTATAACGTTTAAGATCACAAAAATGAGAAAACTTCATTTATTATTACTTGCACTTATCTTGACATTTTCAGTAATTGCTCAAGATGAAAAACCCATTGAAGAAAAGCAATATCTGCCCCAAGCGGGAAGTATTGCCATAGGAATTGATGGAGGTCCAATATTCGACTATCTTGGAAATATGTTCAATGGAACAATAAATAATGGGTTAAACTTTAATGAAAATACCCTTTATTTTAGATACTATATTGCCGACGACGCTGCTATACGCGCAGTTTTAAGCATCAATAATTCGACAAATGTGAATCGGTTCAATATACGTGATGACGCTGCTTTTTTTGCAGATCCATTAACTGGTAACGAACTGGAAGATGTGCAAACCATTAAAAATCGTGATATGATGCTTCGCATTGGTTATCAAGGTTTTAAAGGATATAAACGTCTTCTTGGATTCTATGGTGCCGACATCGGCTTTCGCTATGAAAGAGCAAAAACAGCGTATGAGTATGGCAACCAAATGACCGTGTTAAATCCAGCTCCAACAACCCATTGGGGAAGTCTTGCTACGCGGGATTTAGAGTTGAACAATGGAGCTAAAAAAACCATTTCCCTTGGTGCTTTTACTGGAGCGGAATACTATTTTATGCCTGGTTTTTGTATTGGTGGAGAATTTGGACTTTCATACGGAGCATCGTTTACAGGACAAACCAATTCTAAAGAAGAACTTATTGTTGGAACAGTCCATGTTGAGCGTGAGGTTGCGGGCAATCCAGGATCTCGTAGAACAAATCTAACAACGGAATTTCCATACACTTATGGAAGTTTGTATTTCATGATTCATTTCTAGGATTTAGTGTAAAATCATTAAAATAGGAGAGCGGGGGAAACCTCGCTCTTTTTTGTGAAAAATATCGTACTTTTGCGATAAGCTCTAGCTAACATCCTTAATTGAAATATGAATGAAATTATTAATCCTACTTGAATATATTTTTCAAAAAATATTGCCGAAATCGCTACGAAAAGCACTCTCAAAGTTGCGAATAGTAATCTATAGAATGTTAAGTTTTTTAGGCAAACCATACTACGCATACATTCGAAAAAAACAACGGAAAATAGAGACTGAATTGCAAGGAAAGGAAATTGTGAAAGTTGCATTTTTTGCGTTTCAAGATTCAATCTGGAAATATGATGAGTTGTTCCAATTGATGCAACAACATAAAACCTTCGATCCGATTATTGTTGTAATTCCGTACAGAAATTATGGACAAGATATTATGTACGCAGAAATGGAAAAAACATATAAGTCGTTCATTTCAAGAGGCTATAAAACCGTTAAAAGCTTCAACAAGGAGCATCAAACATGGCTAGATGTAAAAAAAGAGATCAATCCAGACGTCATTTACTTTACAACACCCTATAGACTAACTACTCCACCGTATTTAATAAATAACTATACCGACCGACTTACAGCCTATGTCCCATATGGAATAATGACGATCAATATAGAAGATGAGCAGTACAATCAAATATTTCACAATATTGCGTGGCGTTGCTATTACGAAACCCCAATCCATGAGCAATTAGCGCAGAAGTTTGCCGACAACAATGGGAAAAATGTTTTGGTAACCGGATTTCCTGGTTGTGATCTGTTTTTGGATAAAAGCTACATCCCAAAAGAGGTCTGGAAAAATAAAAATCGAGCAGTAAAACGAATTATTTGGGCTCCCCATCATACCATTGAAGCAAGCAATACAATGTACACATACTCTAATTTTATACAATATGCACACTTCTTTTTCTCGCTAATTGAATCCAATAAAGGCAGTATCCAAATTGCTTTTAAACCGCACCCCATTCTAAAACTTAAGTTATATAATCATCCCGATTGGGGAAAATCAAAAACGGACGATTACTTTGAAATGTGGAATAATAAACCCAATTGTCAATTAGAAGAAGGCCCATATGAGGACCTATTCCTCACATCTGACGCACTAATCCATGACAGTATATCGTTTATATCAGAGTATTGCTATACTGGAAAACCCTCGCTATTTATGGTTCGTGATGATACGGTTTTGAGTAAGTTTAATGAATTTGGAGACATCGCTCTCAAGTTATCGTATTTGGCCAGAAATGAAAACGATATACATCATTTTATTGATAACGCCATCAAAAACAATAAAGATAGCCTCGCCGTTGAACGAGAGGAGTTTGTCAAAAACATTTTAATGCCGAAAAACGGTAAAAAAGCAAGCGAAAATATTTTAAACGACCTTTTAAAAATTATCCAAACAAATGAAAATTAAAGATTGATCAAATATTTTTCTCAATTACGACACTTGTCACAATATGCAAAAATATATTTTAACGCTACTTTTAATAAAAAACAATTATCTACATCCTTAAACCTACATTATGTACCTTTTCTTTGATACCGAAACAACTGGATTGCCAAAAAACTGGAAAGCTCCTGTAACCGATGTAAACAACTGGCCTCGACTTGTTCAAATTGCTTATCTGTACTACGATAAGGATGGAAAGAAAATCGACGGGGATGATTTTATAATAAAACCCGAAGGATTTACAATTCCAGCAGAATCTGCAAAAGTACATGGAATATCAACCGAACGTGCCATGGAAGAGGGGAAACCTTTAAGCAGTGTTCTCAATATTTTTGCCGAATTAATTGAAGAGTCCGAGTTTTTAGTTGCACACAACATAAGTTTTGACGAGAAAATATTGGGCGCGGAATTTCATAGAAATAAAATGCCAAACTTAATCGACAAGAAAAAGAAAATCTGTACAATGCTTAGCTCGGTTGACTTTTGCGCCATTCCTGGTCCTTATGGCAATAAATGGCCAAAGCTTTCGGAATTACATATTCGTCTTTTTGGAATAGACTTCAACGAAGCGCACAATGCTGCTGCTGATATTGGTGCTACAGCGAGTTGCTTTTGGGAACTTAAAAGACTGGGAATCCTATAAACAGTTGTTGACAATTAAAAAACTGTTCTACCTTGCCTATTTTAATCCTGTGAAATGAAATTCAACCTTAAAGACTACCTCAAGCTCTCGCTTTTATATACGTTTGCAGCATCGTTTCCAGCGTTGCTTCAGATTTTTATATTGCCAATTATTGAGGGTGAAGGTCGTTTGGGAGCCGTCGATTTTTCACAGATGGCCATATCAGAGTCAATCTCGACCTTTGTAGGAACCTTCATCTTATTCTCGATGACATCGGCTATTTCTCGATTTTACTACGATTACATTGAGAATAAAAAAGGAATTGCAACCATGTTCTCGTCCATTCTTTTAGGAATAATATTTCGAGGATTGATTGTTTTTGGCGTTGCTATTATACTCGGCGACTATGTAGCCTCATTCTTTACACAGCCAGAGCTCCACAATTTTTCGACCTATGGCTACGGAGCCATTGGAATCGGGATTAACAGAGCCATCATAATTGCAGCTACAACATTATATCGAAATCAAAAAATCGTTTCCCGTTTCATTATTATCAATATACTAACAGCCCTGCTCCGGTCTACGGGACAATTAATTGGTATTTTCTGTTTTGACATGAGTTTTGCGGGCTATGTAAATGGCGCTGCCATTGGAGGTGGTGTTGTAACAGTGGCAGTAATAATATTCACCTTTGCGCAATCAGGGATTCACTATTCACGAGCAACCATGAAACCCATTGTTCGATTCGTGTTGCCCCTATTTATTTTTGAAGTTGTAAAATGGGGTGTACTATTCGCTGACCGATTTTTCATGGAAAGTACGCCTGAACAATTAGGAATATATGACAATGCACAACGATTTGCCGCCGGAATATACATTATTTTCCAAGGATTATATGGTGCGGTACAACCCGATTTTTTCCACTATTTACAAATCGGAATCAAAGAATCCATTTCCGATTTGCGTCGCCTTGCAAATATCTATATGTTGCAAGCTCAAATAGCCGCCCTAGGATTAATAATTCCCGTTATTATATATATTCACTTCTTTTTCGAGACATCATTAACCACCTCAGCAACACTTATTGCCATAATTTTTGCTCAATATATAATTACAGCCGTAAATACAATTTTCTCATTACCCATAATATATAATAAGCGCACCGATATTTTTCTAGTAATCAATTTATTTGTTTTAGCCATAAGCCTCACGCTTAACTACTTACTTATCCCAAAGTTTGGATATTACGGAGCGATTTTTGCATCTTATACTGCTAATTTAACCCAACTAGCATTGTTGGTGTTTTTCCAAAACCAGATTATCAAAATAAAATGGAATTACAAAAAATCGGTTGCTACTCCCCTACTTATCGTAATTTTTGCTATTTTAACTGAAGTGTTGAAAAACATTTTCGACCTCAACTATTTATTAATGTCTTTTGTATTTATAGGTTTATCGGGATTCATAATCCTACTTCAATATAAAAAAGAAGCAACCCACTTCATCTTTAAATATCTAAAAGTTAAAGGATAAGTACAATTTTAATAACTTTGAGTAATGTATCGTAATTGATTCACAATAATAACATTTTACAAAACAGGATGATATGAAAACAAATCAAATTTATAGCAGGGCAACAAGGCTTATACTCTTAATTGCAAGCCTGTTAGTAATAAATCAATCGTGCTCCGACCAAGTGGGAATTTCAAGTGGTGGCGGTCGCGAAGGCGAAGTTGTTGTGGTGCTGAATGAGATGTTTGAAAAGGGAGAAGCCGGAAAAGTCATTGATCAATATTTATGCGACTCATATCTATTACTCCCTCAGCATGAACCATTGTTTAAACTGTACGTTATTCCATGGAATGCTTTTACAAATACGTTTAAAGGGTTCCGCAATATCATTAAAGTTGACATTAACCCTAAATACACAGAGTCAAATGCCAAAATGCAACAAAATAAAAATCAAACAGTTATAAGCTTGACTGCGCCAAATAGCGACGAATTTGTAACCCTGTTTCATAAACACAGCCGTCAGATCGTTGAAGCATTAACATTGAGTGAAAAGCAATTCGCACTGCACCAAATAAAAAAAGGAGAAAACAAAAATCTAGAGGTTTTTATTGCAAATAAACACGATGTAAATGTAGTAATCCCAAAGGGTTACGAAATAAGAAAAGACACCACTGACTTTTGCTGGTTAAGCTTAGAAACCAATGAACTCAGCTTGGGATACATTATATATCACTATCCATATACGGACAAAAACACATTTACTCCCGAGTATTTAATTCACAAACGCGATTCATTATTAGAACGTTATATCAAAGGGCCTCTTTATCCAACTAAAATGTCGTACATGCAAACAATGCGAGAACCCGTCGCTCCACTTTTTAAGGAATTTACCATCGACAATGAATACGCAACGGAGCTAAACGGACTTTGGAATATAACCGAGGATTATATGGCAGGACCATTTTTAAGCGTAACGCGTCTTGACAAAGAGCGCAACCGAGTGGTTACCGTCGAAGGGTACGTATATCATCCAAGCGAGAAAAAGCGTAAATATATGCGATGGTTTAATGCCATGCTCTCGGAATTTAGATTTCCAACCAAAACATCAGAAGATTAATTGCGCAGACCATACTAAAACTCAAAAACAGGTTGCAAACCTAACATTAATCATATAAATAGCCTTAGATTTATCATTTGTCAGTTAATGTCTCAGAAATGATTAAGAAAAATATTGCAATTTTTGCAAGTGGTTCGGGTAGTAATGCCGAAGTGATTGTGAAACATTTCAAACAACACAGTTATATTGACGTATCCTGTATTTTCACCAATAATAAGGACGCATACGTGCTCCAACGTGCGAACAAACTAAACATTCCCGCCTATATATTCGTTGCTAACGATATTAAACAAAATGGCAGGATTGCAGAAACATTGGAAAATGAGCGTATCGATTTCATTATTCTGGCCGGATATATGAAATTAATTCCTGAATGGATGGTTTACAAATATAAAAATCGAATTGTAAATATACATCCTGCACTCCTCCCAAAATATGGAGGAAAGGGAATGTATGGTTCCCATGTTCACGAAGCAGTAATAAATGCACAAGAATCGGAAACAGGCATCACGATTCATATTGTAAATAACGAATACGATAAGGGAGGGATTTTATATCAAGCATCCTGTCCTATTTTACCCAACGATAATCCGAAAACATTAGCAGAACGAATTCACAAACTTGAACATCAGCATTATCCTCGAGTCATTGAAAATTACATTCTGAGTTTGAATGTTTCCAAGTAGCACACCAAATAAAACACCGAAATCGTACAGTTATACAATTTCGGCGTTTCTTTATACCCAAAACATTCGACTATAAAGGCGATAGCTTAAACTCATAGCTCTCCATGATCGGATTTGATAAAATATTTTTACAAGCATCTTCCACTACTTGATGGGCCTGTTTTTCATTCTCGGCTTCAATTTCTAATGTCATGTGCTTTCCAATACGGACTTCCTGTACACCCAAATACCCGATGTTATTCATTCTACTTGTAACTGCCTTCCCTTGTGGATCTAGCAGTGCCTTTAACGGCATAATGTTAATTTCGGCAAAGAATTTCATAATATATCTATTTAATAATGAACGTTTTGATTCCAGAAAAAAGCAAGTAAACAGGAATTATTATTACCCCTGCATACAAACCATAAAAAGCTATTGAAGCGATTGTTACTAAAGTTAGAAGAATAACAAATGTTAACTTCACTTTATCTTTCGAAATTTTCTTAAGCGAGAATATTTTCAGCTCAGAAACCATCATAATCGAGAAAAACAGAATGGTTGTAGCTATAATCGTTTCATTTTGAAAGAGGGAATAGTTCTGTATAAGGTTTGCAAATGATATGAAAAAGAGCGCATTTGCTGGGGTGGGTAATCCTAAGAAATCGCTGTCTTGGCGCGTATCCACATTAAATTTTGCTAATCGCAATGCTGAAAAAACAACTAAAAGGAATGGCAAATACTTTACAACCGGGGCAATGCCTTGACTCCAAACGTCAATGGAAACCACATAAAGCATCACTGCTGGCGCAAGGCCAAAACTTATTAAATCGGATAACGAATCCAATTCTTTACCAATGGGAGATATTGCATCGAGCACCCTTGCTGCAAAGCCATCTAGAAAATCAAATGCTGCGGCTAATAAAACTAGATAAAGTGCAATGTCTAACCTGCCTTCAAAGGAATAAACAATGGCTAAGCAGCCACTTAGTAAGTTTGCACTTGTTAATAAATTCGGAACAAATTTTAAATGCTTTAGCATACGTTACCACTTTAGTTGTTATTATATTGTAAATCTATCCACTATCGCCAAAATCAAATGCAACTATTTATTAATTAGTTGTTTAATTTCTGCCCAACGATCATTACTTATTTTTGCGCCAATATTTTCAATTACATTTCCACTCAAAACTGCACCATACCAGCCACACTCTTCTGGCGTTTTATTCATTAAGAGTCCATATAAAAACCCAGACGCATAAAGATCCCCTGCCCCAGTTGTATCCATAGGAATGGCATCAATAACACCCACAGTGGTGATTTTTGAATTTAGCCATACTAAAGAGCCTTCCTTCCCAATTTTAACAACCACAACCTTACACTGTTTACCCATCTCTTTTAAGGCTTCCATTGGGTTTTTACCGGTATATGATTTTGCTTCCTCTTCATTAGCGAAAAGGATATCAACATAATTACAAACTATATTCTTAAGAAAATCAATATTTTCTTCAACCACGTTAAAACTGGCCAAATCCAAGGATATTTTCAACCCATTTTCTTTTGCTAATTGCATAGCTCGCGTCATAAGATCATGATTTTGAACCAAATAACCTTCTATATGCAAAATACTATACCCTTTAAAATCTTCAGATTTCAAATCATTCGCCGACAGTTCAACAGCGGCACCCAGATAAGTTGCAAAAGTTCGTTCTCCGTCGGGACTAACAAGGGCAACAGCTCTACCTGTCTCGTTATCAGAATGTTGCAATTGACTCTTTATGTTTTTAGCCTCTAAATCAGCGTTAAAGAAAGCGCCAAATGTATCATGTCCAACTTTACCAATAAACCCAGTTTCTATTCCCAAATTAGCCAATCCATGAATCGTATTTGCTGCTGAGCCACCCGAATATTGCTGAATCGGTAAACCGGATGTTTTTTTCAAAACGTTAGCCGCTGTATTCATATCAACCAACTGCATGCTCCCTCTGGGAAAGCCTAATTCACTAATTACATCGTCGTTGCCTAATTTTACCAAAATATCAACAAGGGCATTGCCCATTCCTAAAATCTTCATTATTAAAGTATTAAATGTTTCAAATTTTGCGGTTCAAAAATAGTGATTATTATTCATTTAACTATACATTGAATACAAAAACTGCCTGTAAACCATTACATTAAAAGGATACGATACAGGGCTATAAGTCTATATATCTATGCTTTGTACACTCCAACTACCATAAAACTTAAAATAAAATTGAAGTTGTGGAGTTGCGTAAAAATTCACGGTTAAATGAAGAGCTACTAATAATTATTCTATTTGCATGTAGTGTTCATACTTTAATTATCTTTTGCGTTCCAAGTCCAGGAATTCACCCTTCACAACCCATAAAATTATATCAGAACGCGATTCAACGCTTTGAAAACAACGTATTTGTCTATTTTTAAAGAGATTAACGGGAAATACAAATGAACTTAAACCAATATCTTGCTGAATACAACCTAATGGAGTATGATAAATGGGTCATAAATAAATTAGATCATAGAAAGGCCAAAAGGTAAGCATGTGAAGATTTTACAAATTTCATGAAAATCGATATAAAACTCTACATTCCTTTAAATCTCTGATATTGAACACCATTAAACCATAAACCCTCGTATAATTCTGGCTAAATAGAACGCCATGAAAACTAAATTGCATTTTTCTTGAAAAATAAACTCATCTATTTTGCGTCAGATTAAAAAATAATTATCTTTGCAACTCAATTCGCGGATGTGGCGTAATTGGTAGCCGCGCTAGACTTAGGATCTAGTGTCGAGAGACGTGGGGGTTCGAGTCCCTTCATCCGCACAAACTACAATACTTAAAAAACAAACCGCCTCCGGAAACGGTTGGCGGTTTTTTAGAAATTAGACCTTATACAAAACTATCGATTATATTTTTTTTACTGCAAAGCCAACAAAGAAAATCAATTATCGTAGCATACTTCTAAATACGTAAACAGATAAATTTCAAACAGATATGAATATCGAGTTAAACAAAATTGATGATCTCAACGCCGAGCTTTCTATTGAAATCAACGCCGAAGACTACAATCCGCGGATAGAAAAGAAGCTTAAAGAATACCGAAAAAATGCTCAAATACCTGGTTTTCGAAAAGGGATGGTACCAATGGGACACATCAAAAAACTTTATGGACAAAGTTTAAAAGTTCAAGAAATTAACGAAGTTATTCACGAATCGCTTTACAATCACCTAAAAACCAGTGAGATTGCAATTCTTGGAGAACCTATGATTAGTCTTGAGAAGTCTGACAAAATCGAAAACTGGGATTCAGTGGACGAAGTAAAATTTATTTTTGATCTTGGACTTAGACCGGAAATTGACATCAAACTCACAAAAAAGAATAAGATACAATATCACATAATAGAGATAAAACCGGAGCAAATAGATCATCATGTAGAAGAAACTGCAAAACGTCTCGGAACAATTGAAGATGTTGAGGAGATTACTGAGGAAGATTTGATTGTAACCAATATCAAGCAACTTGATGCCGACGGTAACATTATGGAGGACGGAATCGAAGCAAAAGATGCTTTTATTCGTGTGGCAAGTATTGTTGACGAAGAGATTAAAAAAACATTTATTGGAAAGAAAAAAGAGGATGTTTTTATATTTAATCCCAAAAAAGCATTCCAAAACGATACAGAAATCAGCTCTCTTTTAAAAATTGAAAAAGCCGATGCGGAAAATCTGGATTGTGATTTCCAAATTACAATCAACCAAATACGCAGAGTAATTGCTGCAGAATTAAATGCAGATTTATTCGAAAAAGCGTATAAAGGAGAAGGCATAGCCAACATCGATCAATTTAGAGAGCGGATACAAAAAGATCTTGAGGCGAACAACATCATGTATCAAAGGGGTAAGTTTCAAGAAGTTGCACAAAACTATATGATTGAGAAATACGCACCTCAACTTCCGGAAGAGTTTTTGAAAAGATGGTTGGTTGAAACCAATGAGGAATTAACCGCTGAAAAACTTGAGGATATGTGGGGCGATTATCGTAAAAGCTTCCAATGGCAACTAATTATCGATAAAATTGCCATCGACAACGATATAAAAGTTGAAGAAAACGATGTGTTGGAAAAAGCGAAAGACGAAGTACGGATGGCATTTTCATACTATAATATGAGTAATATTCCAGAAGAGACGTTAATTTCGTTAGCTCAATCAAAATTAGAAAAAGAAGATCAGTGGCGAAGATATGCATCCATAGTAATTGAAGACAAAGTTGTTGATAAAATTATGACAATGGTTAATATCGAAGAAGTTACCGTTACAGAAGAGGTATTTCGTGAACTTTAATAAAAAACAATCCTATGTTTCCTAAAGACGAATTTAAAAAATATGCAATCCAGCATAAAGGAATAAGCAGTTCGGTTTTCGATAGCTACTCCTCGCTTGCGAACAACTTTATTTCGCCTACAATTATTGAAGAGCGACAACTCAATGTTGCCAGCATGGATGTATTTTCAAGATTAATGATGGATCGCATCATTTTCCTTGGTCTTCCTATTGATGATTACGTAGCAAATATAATTCAAGCACAGCTTTTATTTTTGGAGTCAACGGAGCCAACAAAAGACATCCAAATCTATTTCAATTCACCTGGAGGTAGCGTACATGCAGGATTAGGAATCTACGATACCATGCAGTTTATTTCAGCGGATATAGCGACCATTTGTACTGGTATGGCCGCCAGCATGGGTGCTGTTTTATTGTGTGCAGGAACAAAGGGTAAGCGATCAGCGTTAACACACAGCCGGGTTATGATACATCAACCCATGGGCGGTGCGCAAGGTCAAGCGTCAGACATTGAAATTACCGTTCGTGAAATTCAAAAGTTAAAACGCGAACTATACGAAATTATCGCTTATCATTCAGGAAATGATTTCGAGAAAGTGCAAACCGATAGTGATAGAGATTACTGGATGACAGCCGACGAGGCCGTTAAATATGGAATGATTGACGAAGTGTTACAAAAACATAAATCAAAAGTTTTATAATTATTTTCTCTCAAAAGGAAAACAGGCATGATTTTCTCATGTCTGTTTTTTTATATATTAAAAACTACATAAATGGAAAAATGTTCTTTTTGTGGACGTTCAGAAAAAGACGTTAACATGCTTATCTCAGGAATCAGCGGACATATCTGCGATTCATGCGTGGAACAAGCTCATGGGATTTTGAATGAAGATTCGAAAAACAAAACCAGTTTTTCAACCGATGGAATCAAACTTCTAAAACCCAAGCAAATAAAAGAATTTCTCGATCAATATATAATTGGCCAGAACGATGCCAAAAAATTTCTTTCGGTAGCGGTTTACAATCATTATAAGCGACTTACACAAAAAGACAATCTTGATGAGATTGAAATCGAAAAGTCAAACATAATTATGGTTGGCCCTACGGGCACCGGAAAAACACTCTTAGCGAAAACGATTGCAAAAATGCTGCACGTTCCATTCTCCATTGTAGATGCTACGGTACTCACCGAAGCCGGATATGTGGGCGAAGATATTGAGAGTATTTTATCGCGGCTACTTCAATCCGCCGACTACAATGTAGCATCGGCAGAAAGAGGAATTGTATTCATTGACGAAATAGATAAAATAGCCCGTAAAGGTGATAACCCCTCCATTACCAGAGATGTGAGTGGCGAAGGAGTTCAACAAGGGTTATTAAAATTACTGGAAGGATCGATTGTAAACGTCCCTCCACAAGGTGGTCGGAAACATCCGGATCAGAAAATGATTGCTGTGAACACAAAAAATATTCTGTTTATTTGTGGCGGTGCATTTGATGGTATAGAACGAAAAATTGGACAGCGATTAAACACCTCCATGGTTGGATTCAATTCAGCGAAAGATGTTGCACAACTCGACCGTAAAAATTTAATGCAGTACATTTCTCCCCAAGATCTTAAAAGTTTTGGACTTATTCCGGAAATCATTGGTCGATTGCCAGTTCTAACCTATCTTGAACCACTCGATAGAGAAGCATTGAGGTTAATTCTTACTCAGCCTAAAAACTCAATAGTAAAACAATACACGAAATTGTTTGAAATGGACGGTATCGAACTAACCTTTGAAGATGAGGCACTCGAATATATTGTCTCTAAAGCTGTTGAGTTCCAATTAGGAGCACGAGGTCTTCGCTCAATTTGTGAAGTTATAATGATTGATGCAATGTACGAACTTCCATCGAGTCGTAAAAAAATATTGAATGTTAATGAAGCGTATGCAAAAGAGAAATTGGAAAAAGCCGATATAGCTCGACTCAAAGCTGCTTAATTAGTGTTTTTACATATTATAGAAAAGCCAAGTTATAAAAAATTAATTTGGCTTTTTTTTGAATCAACGCAATTTGAATTCACGAATGGGTAGCGGCTCAAGATTCCCTTGCTCTATTTTAACAACAATCTCTTCAATCAACTTATCTGCTCCCTTGGGGTCATAGTTCACTTTTAAGGTTTCTCCAAACAATCGTGCTAAGCCTTGCCAAAAATATGCAGAAAGCGTACCCCGCATTTGCTCCACTAAATCATAGGACGTATGCCCAGTTTCCCGATCAATAAGCTTTATTAAAATCCTCCCCTCACTGACTTTCATCTTTACCAGTTCAACCTTGTATTCGGCCAGCAATGCCCTTTCGTAAGCCTTTATGTATCTACGCCGTGCTCGATCTTGCTCCATATGAACTAAGGTATCCTTTATCTCGTCCAAAACACGTACTGCCAATTTAGAATATGGATACACTTTCCGTACTTTTAATGCCAAGATGATATAATCGCGAGAGAATCGATCATTTCCCAATATACGTTGAGGATAAACCACTACGGTTGGTAAATTTATAATCGGTATCGTGTCTTGCTTCTCAAAATAAACCGGAAAAAGAGACTTCGTTGTGTCAAATTGACTCCATGGAATAAATTGGGCTTGAGCAATAGTTGAACAAACACCAAGCAAAAATAAAATATAGGCAATTTTCCTCAACACGTTTTATCCTTTAATGGTAAGAACAAATATAAATAAAAAAAAGCAGCCATGAATGGCTGCTTTTTTAAAATATTTTTATTCAAATTACTTCACAATTGATGTGAAAACACCATCATTGAAATAACGAGCAAATTCTAAGTCTTTTTGAGCATACTCTTTAAGATCTGCATTTTTCTCACAAGCAGTACGTAGATTATTCATGGCTAGGTCAGAGTTCTGACGACGTGCACCAATAATCGCTTTTAGATAGAATACATAAGCATCATCTTGATTTTCAACTTTGTCTAAAATCTCAAGTGCTGAATCATATGCGCGCTCATTTTGAGTTTCACTAAAGCTAATTACCTTAACTAAAGCGTGGTTGAATGTATTAAATTCAGCACGATTGTAAAGTTCAGTTGCTCCTGTATAATTTCCTTCTTTAGTTGCAATAACTGCTTGATTGTAGCTAATTTCTTTTCCACCTGCAGATGCAGTTGCAAACGTTTCTTTAGCTCCTGCAAAGTCTTTATTAATCAATTGACATGCACCAATGTTATTGGTTATTGTTCCGCTTTTACCTACATCACCTGCAGCTTTAAAATATTTCTGAGCTTCGTCATATCGACCTAAGTTAAATGCAGCCCAACCAGTGTTGTTATGTGTTCTCCAATCGTCAGCAAATAACTCACTTGCTTTTTGGTACACGGTAAATTGTTTATCAAAATCACCTTGGAACAATGTAGCAGCAAATAAAATCTCTTCAAGATTCAATGTGTCTGGATTGGTGATTGCTAAATCTTTTAGTTCCTCGTCTGTGTATCCATTAACAGTAACAGTTACTTTAAATTCAGCACGACGTAGTTCAGGAAGAATTTTAGTTTTTACTTCACTAAATGCAGCCGTGATGTTTTTAATCTCTTTCTCACGTACAACAGGATCAGTGTACATTGAAAGAACGCGAAGAATAAGGTCTTTATCTTTCACATCAGAATTTTGCATTAATGTTTGGAAACCATCCCAGTCTTCAGCAGTAGAACGAGTTTTGAATGCATCTTTGCTTATTTCAACTTTAGCCTTTTTAGAAGTTTGTGCTAAGAATTTCTCGGAAATTGTTTTTCTTTTATCAGCAAGTTTGGTATTCAACTCAATTGGTCCATCTGGAGAAGCGTATGCTTCAAGAACAATGTCTTTAATTTCTAAGTTTTCAGTTGCAGCAACTGATTTGATATAATCTTGAAGTGCAATAATGTCTTCTTTCCTAAGTTCTCCACTTCGTATATCAGATTGGTTGATAAGGAAATTGATTCGTGCTCCTTTTTCTTCGGTTGTTGTACGAACAAATTTATTAGCCGCTTGGATAACTTTTGCGTCAGCTTGAAGAAGTAATGGGGTGCAAATTACACCATCGGCAACTTTTTTATCAAAAATACCTAATTCTTTACCTTTCATAAATCCTTGGCCACGTGCAAACAGTTCCCCTTTCATCATACCTTCTTCGTATGCATAAGTACCTTCCATTTCGAAAGTTCCACCCATATCGTATGATATTGATTGGCTGTTACCTTGAACATCTTGTCCTTGTAGTCGCTTAGCAGGCAATGTAATCTCTTTTCCAGCAAATTTAAAAACAGGCGTTACTTCAAGCTCAGCTTTTTTGATAAAATATTTTGGAGGAAAAGTCCCCTTCATTTTAACCTTTACGCTGTCACCATGCAATTCTAGTACCTGTGGTGTAACTTCAAATTTAACTTCGTCTGCAACTTTCTGCATTTTAGCTAGATTATCACAGCTACTGAGTGCCATCATTACTAACACTGCAGTTGATAATAAGGTCAAATTAATTTTTTTCATACTCATTTGGAATTTTATTATTGAATTATTGTTTAATCTACATATAACGTACAAATTTATCAAATGATTTTTAATATCAAAAACTTTAGAGCTAAATTCGTATGATTTTTGAATTTTTATTTGATTGGTGCGATTTTGAAGTGAGTTGATATTTAATAACAACCTGTTTAAATATGGTATCTACAACTGAATTAAATGCTTTTTTAATAGTCGCTTCATGTTTCATAAGAATCGAGATGGCCTCTCCTGAATTCCCCTGAACGCCTCTATACCGTTGCATCCTTGACAATACTTGATGCAATGTGTCAGGGGCGGCATAGAGCATGAGCCATTTATTGCGAATAAAAAACGGTGCCATCATTTTCGTTTTTAAGGGGAGGATCTTAAAGTTATTCAAAATAAGGGTGTTTACATCACTTTGGAATTCGCTCAAAGATAGCCGATTTCGTTTTTCCCAGTCTTTAGCTAGAATATAATCGAATACAATATCGGTTACAATTCCACTATATCTCCCATGAGAGGATTTAAACAACTCTTTAGTAGAGATATAATCAGGGTGATTGTCGGTAGTAAAATCAATTTCGCGATGCATTAAAATACCTTGAGCTACACCTTCCCGAAAAGTTTTATATTGATTTCCTTTCACAAAATCGGCTATGAAATTTCCAAGAGCTAAGTCATCATCTGCTTGACTTAGATAAAGATGTGCTAAATAGTTCATTAAAATATGGATTTAAAATTAGTTTACGCAGATTATACTATACTGCGCAAACATTCTACTGTGTGAAAAATAATTATTGTGTCAAACTAGATTGATTAATTCTAATTATATTGGTTTTCACTCTCCTTGAAACCTATGATTCAATGTTTAAAACTTCGGCTATTTTATCAAGTACATAAGTAATTATTAATGGTTTACGAATAAAGAACTTTGCTCCTAATTCATACGCTTTTGCTATATCTTCTTTGCTTGTTCGAGCTGAGATTACAATTACATGGGTATCTATTTTGTTTTCCTGCATATATTCCATAACATTATAACCGCTGTAATCGGGCATCATGATATCAAGTAGAATTAAATCAGGTTCTTCTTTTCTTATTACTTCCACTGCTTCTAAGCCGCCATTAGCGGTAAAAACCTCATAATTAAAGTCTAAAAGAATCTCTTCGAGTAGGAATAAATTGTTGTCCGAATCATCAACAACAAGAATTTTATATTTTTTAGAATCCATTTTATTTGTTTTCAACTTTTAGAATTTACAACATACTTAAATTTCAACATATACACTCTTATTCTAACACTAAAAACGACATTATAGTTCTAGGATCGGTAATAAAAACTGCCCTAGCTTGATAACAATTATCACGTTTATTTTAATCAACGTTAAATAACCCATGTTTAATGGCGTAAATTACAAGTCCAACCGTATTTTTAGATGCTGTTTTATCGAGCAAACTGGCTCTATGTCCATCTACTGTTCTTCGGCTTATGCATAAACGATCGGATATTTCATGGTTGGAGAATCCTTTGCAAATCTCCTTTAAAACTTCAATTTCGCGTGCCGTTAACCGATCGGCAAGCATTCGAGAGGATTCAAACGCATTATTATTTTTCAACATTGAAGCTGAGAAATAGGAATCACCGTCAATAATTCGATTCAAGGCACGCTCCACTTCAAAATGATCGGCTGTTTTTAATAAAAACCCAGAAACCCCAATCTCCACCATTTTAGTAAAATAAGCTTTCTCCTCAAACATTGTCATCACAATGATTTTCAGATTCTTATTAATTTTTAATGCTTTTGCTGCCGCAACCATACCATCCATTTCAGGCATTTTAATGTCCAAAAAAATTATATCAGGCTCTAAAATGGGCAGTTTCATTAAGAGAATATTACCATTCTCTGCTTCACCAACAACGCGTATATGATCAATTGTACTGAGCAACATAATTAAACCTTGTCGAAAAATGGAGTGATCGTCCACTACCATTACTTTATATTTTTTTTCAGTCATGATGTTGGTTTTGCTTGTAGCTGTTTGCAAAAATAAGAATGTTTTTATGGGGAAACTAAAAATTCGTTCTATTTGGCTTTTTTTTCAATTGCTGTGTTAAAGTTAAGTCGTTGTGTTGTTGATATGTTGAGGTGTTGTGGCGATAATTGGCAAATTAAAGTTGAGATTTGCCTTCTTTAGATAGGCTTCGGAAAGATTGAGTATTGTATTGATCCTATTTTATCAAAAACGTACTCTGCAATTTAATCATTTAAAAAAATGCTTTAACGAGCACCGATCCCGTATGGATTGTTTTCATTTCTGGTGCCGAACGCCCGTGATATTGCAGTGTAAGTTGAAATTTTTTAGCTAAATTAATGATTGAACCCAATTGCCATGTAAGGTTTTTCCCTATCTGATATCCTTCTAAAAGTTCGTAGTTTGCCGGATCGTTCTCGTTTTCACCCATAAATTTATTCAAAATGTAACCAATGGAACCGTTAAAATTTCCTTTTCGAGCTTTTGAATAATTGAAACCCACTGTAAACTCATGAGCCTCAACCCTATTTTGGCTCAAACTATTCTCTTTTTCAGCATATTTATATATGGCTTCGAATCGAGTAGCTGCTCCAAGATTGATAAGAAACTTTGTTTGATTTGAACGGGCTTCAATGGTGTAGTTTTTTTGAGAAAATGCTTGCGACTCGTAGTTTGAATTTACCATTGCGCTTTCATTCAAAAAAGTAAGGAAAAGTAGCGGATTGAATCGCAATACTACCGATTGATTATCGGATGCTCTGGTTTCAAATCCACTTGCCAAAACGTGACGATTTTCGTTGTTCCCAATCGTATAATCGATGCCCCACTTGGGATTGGATCGACCATAACTAAATACGGAGCGAAACGACAATTGGTTGGAGAGCAACACCGTATCCGACGATACATTAAAAAACGGATTTGCATAGGATCCAAAAGTATTGTCGGTAATTTTCTGATTCACTTGAAAATTTGTTTGGTTAGAGATTTGTGAAATCCCCCTTAATAGAACATTTTTATTTGACTTCCAGCGATCAAAATTCAAATTTGTATTTATTCTAAACCGGCAATAATACGCACTCATATATTCGCCGGTGGGAATAAATATGCGGATAAAATCGGCCTCAGCAGGAATGGAGGCTTGTTCAAATTCTGAGATCTCACGAATGCCGTTTCCATTCAAATCGCGCCATATATGAGTTCCCTCGCCCGGTGCTGTGCGCAAATAGGCGTACTCCTTTTTTGATTCTAAGCCCGATCCAATTTCGTAAAAACTAGACGATGTAAACATCCTTTTGAAAAGTGCAAACCGATTGGTAATTCGTCCACTGACGATATTATCGGAATTTACATTCTCCCAATTCTCTGCGTTTCGAACTTCAATGTTCTTATAATTAAACAGATAACCCCATTTATGAGATGGGGAAAATGCAAAATCGCCCTCCGACTGAATATATTTAGCATTTGTAAACGGCGTAAGTTGATTGTTTGCGGTCTTTTGATCGTCGCGAATTCCAACGGAAAACTTTCCCGTTAACTTTCCCTCGCCCACCCTTTCGGCATAGGCCGATATATCATAAAAAGAGAATGCCCCAATATCTAAGATAGAGTCGTGGAGTGTTTTACGATTATCTTCAATTTGGAATCGTGCTCCAATTTTAAAGCGATCTAAGGCATACCCAACACTGTTTAATGATGAAATAAATTGAGATTTAGTAGTGTCAGCCATAGCATTTACAATTGATCCGGATGTTTCGATGGTGAAATTATTTAACGTTAAAACACCCGACAAATTATTTCTAACTCCCTTGTAATTTAACTCTTGCGAAAACAACTCCGTCAAATAATTCAATTTCCCCCTATTTTTCTTATACAATCCGGCACCCACTTTTGCATAATGCTCATTGAATCGCTCGGTCATGGAAGAGATATTCCAATCGCGTTCAAACTCCGAAGATCGGAACCGTTGAAACGTATCAAAGTATCGGTGAACATACTGATATTCACCCAATAAGGACCACAACGATGAGTCAGTTCCAACATTTACACCCGATAAAAAGGCAATTCCATGATTATCATCGTTATCCAGTTTCGAAAACGTATTCAAATCAGAGTGGGAGTAGGCAACTTCGGAATAAACACAAGCGTTGTTTAAAAACCGATGTTCCCCATTCAAAACGATATTCTGTTTGCTTTTTGGCGGAACTAAAACAGTTACAGGTGCATAGTCGCCCTGTTTTGCACCGTTTACAGGAGCAACCCAACCATATACACGGCCATTAACCAATCCGGTTAACGAAATGTAGTCACCTCCACCTTGTCCCATATAGGAAAATCCAACACTGTATTTTGCACTGTCCGGGTTTATTGAATATTTATAAATCTGATAATCAACCCCTTGATACGACGTATCGATGCGCGCATAACGAACGGCCTCTAAATCAAACAATACTTCCTGCGCATTTTCAACAATGGCAGAATCGACATTGTCGCCTATTTCGGACAACAAATCGATCCACTCATCTTTATAGTCGATGTCGATGGTTTGATTTTTTGCGTCGCTTTCCGAAGCTATGGAGAATGAAAATCGGCTCTGCTTGTTTTTCCAGGTACTTGTGTGGGCCGTCAAAAAGCGTGCATAGGTTCGATCGGTATATTCAAACTCAACCACAACCCTACTCTCTCTACTAATGGGTTTTCGAGGAGTAAATATCACTTCGGCCGCATTATAATCGATTACGTAATCGGAATTTTCGCCCCGCTCCATCAACACCCCATTAATATAGACCCTTTCGGAGCCCGACAAAACCATTATATATCGCTCATTATTTGCTCCTTGTAGTCGATATGGCCCCTGTTTTCCTTCCATTGTTAATAAAGTTTGCCGATGGTATTTCCCTTTACTAACCGATGCTGACGTTGTTCCACTATACGAAAATGATGCGCTATTGGGCTCTTGTTCTTTTACTTCGAACAAGAATCCCTGCTGTTTTCGATTCAGTTGCATGAACCTAGAATTACGTAAACTTAGTTGATAATCGCCCAAGGTTGTACTGGTTTTATCGTTATAAACCTGAATAAATATTTTGTCAAACTCGCTCAACTGCGCCGTATTTCCTTCAGGCTGAATGGGGATATTAGCGTCGGTTAGCGACGCTGCGAGCCACAGATTAGGCGTAATTTTCCCCGACATTTGTAAATTAAGCCCTCCGGTTAATGAAACATCTCGTCCGTTTCCAACACTAATTCCACGACTTACGCTTCCACTTTTATCCAATTGAGTATATGTGGATTGCAAGTCTGGAATGGTTGAGGCCTGATATTCGAACTCATACGCAGCGCGTGAAGCAATTGCCTCCGGCTTTTTAAGTAAAAAATAGGTGCGCGTTAATTGTGTCGGTAATGTCCGAAAACAGATGTTTAAAACCCCGGTAGTATCCTCAATGTTAACACGTAACGATTGTGTTTCATGGTCGTAGCTATACTGAGAATTAGGAATGGTGTCGCCATGTTGAGTCAACACGAACGTGTTTGGATTTATGGCAACGGTATCGAAGGAGTATGTTTGGCGCGCAGAGAGTTCGAAACATCTTTTATTGCTCTGTGTTTGCGACCAACCATCGAGTACAAGACCAACAACCAGGGCGAAAACTAGAACGAGATGTATATGTCTTGAACTCATTGAAATGTTATTTGAACCTCACAAAGGTAATCAACTATCGATAACGGTTGTATTTCCAAATTCTTGTTTATAGGACAAATAGTTTGAAGTTGTTGCACTGTTGGTAACAGAACAAAGAACGCTCTTTTGAAGATTTAAAGTGCTTTTTTAACAATTCAATCCATGAGATAAAGATCGTATAATAAAGCTTCAGCAAAACATAATATGAAATGAATTTGTTATATCTTAGCTCAATGAGTGGTAGAACTTGAGATATACGTTCACCGATTTTTCCCATATCCTTATTTATCAAATTGATAGGTTACATCTAACAAATAAACTAACGCTTATGAAAACAACAACATTTGAGAATTTTCACTTGAAAAACATTTGGCTAGGATTTAATTTCCGTATTCCCATGTTGCTGAAAAACAGCTCACTATTGTTCCTTTTCTTTTTAATTGGGTCCCTCAGTTACGGACAATTAATTATTGACGCTGAATATCGGTTACGCAGCGAATTGCGCGATGGCTACAAATCACTCTCCATAGACTCTTTATCCCCAGCATTGATCACATTTCAACGTACACGCCTCAATTTTGACTACAAGCATGATAAAATTCATGCTTATATATCGGTGCAAGACGCTCGTATTTGGGGCGAAAATAAATGGGGAACCGAAGATCCGGGTATTGGTATTCATCAGGCGTTCATAAAATACTCGATTTCAGAACAATTAGCCGTAAAACTAGGGCGACAAGAGATTATTTACGACAGAAATAGGCTTATGGGAATAAAGAACTGGGGGAACGTTCCAATTGTACACGATGCAGCGATACTCCAATTCAATAACGAAGATCAAACCAAAGCCGATTTAGTATTGGCGTACAACAACGATTCGGACAAAATCTACGAATCAAACTACGCCGTTGATATGTATAAATATCTAACCGTATTGCGTTTATACAATAAATTTAGCGAAGAACTCAACCTGTCGTTTCTAACAATAATAGACGGCAACCAAGCCATAGGAAACTACAAAAAGGTTTACGCACGGGGAACATCGGGAATTTTTGCAGAAATCAACATTGATAATTTTATGATCGATGCAATGGGGTATTACCAATATGGTAAATCAAAAGCTGGCATAAAAATCTCGTCCTATTTTTTCCATGTAAAGCCCACTTTCATGGTCAACGAAAATCTAAAAATTGGATTAGGAATCGATTATTTATCGGGAGACAATGCACTTGACAACAACAATAAAGACAATGCATTTTCGACCGTGTTTGGCGATGGACATGGCTTTTACGGCTATATGGATTATTTCACAAATATTCCCACACACACCAATAGAGGCGGACTTAACGACATATATCTTCAAGCCGACTATAAACTATCGCCAAAACTATCATTAACAGGGGCAATACATAATTTTAGACTGACAAATAATATTCTAGATGTCGGTTCAACACCAATAAACCCTGTTGCAGCAAAAAAACAACTTGGCATTGAACTTGATGCTGTGTTAGCATATAAATTTTATCCAAATTCGACATTAACCGTGGGTTATTCAGCAATGATGGCTCAAAAATCAATGGAACTTATAAAAATAGGCAGCTCAAAAGGAGTACAAAACTGGCTATTTGTCGCTGTAATTTTCAAACCTGAACTATTTAGATCAATAAATAAGGAGACCCCAAAATGAATGCAATAAATAATTTAAAAATCGGAGCTCGGTTGACCCTGTTTTTTATCATTTTTTTATTGGTAACTACCTTTGGTTTTGTTTATGCTTTATACCAAACTCGAGTAATCAATGAACAGATCAATAACATTTACGGCGTGCATCTTGTAAGCATCGATTATTTGCTGCAAGCCGACCGTGATGCCTATCAATCAAGTATTAGTATAGCTCATTTGATGCTCGTCAGAGATAATAACAACGAAAATCAAATGGGAAAATTGCGAAAAGATATAATCGAAAATCTAACCCAAACTAAGGATCGATACGGAATATTTGAAAAAACATCCGGACTCGATAATAGGCCTGAAAATGCCCTTCTATCGAAAAATTTCCATACAGCCCATGACCAAATTAAGTTAATAACCAACGAATTAATAAGTCTAATTAACGAAAACAAGTTAGAAGAGGCAGAAACAATATACCTTAGTCGATACAACGAGCAATTTGAAATAATGCGTGGGGCAATGGATGAATTTACTGATCTCACGCAAATTGAAGCCGATGCTGCCTATAAAGCAAGTGGAGAGTTAAGTCGTAACATTATGGTTAATAGCATCATTATTTTGACTCTTGTAATAATATTAATAGTGATTGGCGCTCTTGTCTTAACCCGAAGTATTACTGCACCACTTTTTGAGGCTGTTGGGCTACTCAATAAAATGTCAAACGGTGACCTTACAATTGTTGTATCCGAAGAACTTGGAAATCGTCGGGATGAAGTTGGCACGCTAATGAAAAGTTTGTCAGTTATGGTCGATAACATAACAAATATTGTGGAAACCATCGTTGGAAACTCAAATCAAATAGCCCAAGCTAGTGTTGAATTAAGCAAAACATCACAACAACTTTCTGAAGCAGCATCCGAACAAGCATCATCTGTTGAGGAGGTATCATCAACAATGGAGGAAATTGCAGCTAATATTTCTCAAAGTACAGACAATGCGAAACAAACCGAAAAGATAGCGGAATTATCGTTCCATGGAATTGAAAAAGTTGGAAACTCGTCAAAACAAAGCCTAGACTCGATAAACGTAATATCACAGAAAATTACCATCATTAACGATATTGCTTTCCAAACAAACATCTTGGCACTAAACGCAGCTGTTGAGGCTGCCCGGGCAGGTGATCATGGAAAGGGATTTGCGGTAGTTGCTGCCGAAGTTCGCAAACTTGCTGAGCGTAGCAAAATAGCAGCCGACGAAATTATTGCTTTAAGCGATAAAAGTGTTTCTGTAACCAACGAAGCTGCAAAACTACTTGAAAAATTACAACCCGAAATTGCACGTACAGCAAGTTTAGTACAGGAAATAACAGCATCGAATATAGAGCAAAACAATGGGACAAATCAAGTAAACAACGCTTTAATGCAACTCAGTTCAATCACGCAGCAGAATGCAACCATGAGTGAGGAGTTAGCATCAAGTGCCGAAGAACTTACAAATCAATCACAGGCTTTGATTGAACTGGTAACATTTTTCACAATCCGTAAAAACAAAAGATAAGCCAACCATTAACATGTAAAATACAATTAAGTCATGTAGAATAAAAAAATGGGGTTTGCAACCCCATTTTTTTATTGATAGAATTTGGCTAAATCTTTTTTTCCAATACGTTGAGAAACAATTGTAAATCTAATTCCAAAGACCTTTCTACAAAATTCGTAATTCATGGGCTAAATACCTTACAAATTAGGTTTCAATTTAAGTTTTATCTCTTTTATGAATAAAAAAATCCGTTACTGAAAATTCCAAGAACAGAATTTCAGAACGGATGAAAAATATTCTATACACTAATTTTTAATCCCCAAATGAGATCCCGAGTCCGCGTGCTGTTTGAACCATATTGCACGTCGCATCAACCAAATTAGGTCTGTTTACGGCTTCGGTTAATGGCACTGAAATAATATCGGGATGACGATATGCAACCATCTCCCCAAAACGCTTTGCAAGAACCATTTCAAACGCCTTTACTCCATATTGGGCAGCCAATATTCGATCATAAGCAATGGGTATTCCACCACGTTGCAGGTGACCAAGGATTGTTTGACGTATATCGCCTTCAAAACCAGCCTCTTTTAATTGGAGCGCAAGGGTTGACGAAACGCCACCCAACTGAAGGTTTGCATATCCTACTTCTTCGTTTTTCTTAGCAGATACGGTACCGTTAATCGGGGTCGCTCCTTCGGCAACAACAATAATGGCATGACCTTTACCTCTTGAGTATCGTTTTTGCAGACGCTCAACAATTTTATTTACGTCGTAGGGAATTTCAGGAATTAAACAAACCTCAGCTCCTCCAGCAATGGCTGCATGTAGGGCAATCCATCCTGTAAAACGTCCCATAACCTCCAAAATCAACACCCGATTATGGCTGGTGGCGGTGGTTACAAGTTTATCGACTGCTTCAGTTGCCACTTGAACAGCGGTTTGAAATCCAAACGTAAAGTCGGTGGCCATTAAATCGTTATCAATGGTTTTGGGAACCCCAATAATGTTTAACCCCTTCTCGAACAACTTATGTGCAATATGTTGCGATCCATCGCCACCGATACTGATTACAGCATCGATGCCCAAATATTGCAGTTTCCGAATCATTTCGTCGCTTCGATCCACCGCTGACCAAGTACCATCGGTGTTTTTAACAGGCCATGCAAAGGGACCTCCTTTATTGGTTGTTTCGATTATGGTACCTCCTTGAATGTGAATTCCGGCAACGGCTTTCTCATCAAGTATTCTGATTTCAGTAGGTTCACGCAATATACCGTTAAAGGACTCGATACTCCCCACTACTTCCCAGTCGCGCTCTTTAGACGCACGCTTAACAATTGCTCGAATTACGGCATTTAACCCTGGGCAATCTCCGCCTCCGGTTAAAACTAAAACTCTTTTCATCTCTTAATATTTATTGATTTTTTTGCTTAAAGAAAAGCCAACAAAGATACGGAAATTTTATTTAAATCAAGATTTACTGAGGCAAGATTATTTGAAAAAAACTTCCATTGATTGTTTGAAAATTTCGAACAAACTCCCAATGGGTAATAATAAAAAGGAGTTTTAGACCAAAACTCGAACTCCAGTAGCAATCGATGTTCTCTGCCGCAAGGATAGAGTTATTTCCAGTTTACCCGATTTGACTTTGGTCAGTAAATGTTGGCTTTTCAATAACATGCAAAACATATTATTGATTGAACTCTACTCACATTAATCTGTTAAAAGAATAGCAACAAATCGCATCAATTTATTTGAAATTACTGAATTGTTCGAAAATGATAAAAATAAAATCAGGATTAATCCGCAAAATAAAACCTAAATTTGTGTACGATAAATAACCCAATGGTATTCATTTATAGAAATCGAGTTATGGCTAAAAAGCAACAATTTATCCATAAAGCATACTGTATAAATCTGGGATTAAATCAGTTACAAAACAAATAATATATGCCACGTTTCAAGTTAACAATAGAATATAATGGTACTCGTTTCCACGGATGGCAATACCAACGAGATGTTCCCACAATAATGGGAAAACTTCAGGAAGCCATTCAAGAGGTTTTTAAAACCGATGATTTTGAACTCTATGGTTCTGGCAGAACCGATGCAGGTGTACATGCTCTGGGACAAGTTGCCCACTTACAGATAAATACAGCAATGCCGCCGTATATTGCTTTGGTTCGAATTAACGAAAAACTGCCCTCGTCGATTAATATCTTAAACATAAGTAAAATGGAGCCAAAATTCCATGCGCGGCACAATGCTATATTACGAAGTTATGTCTATCACATTTCGAAACGAAGGAGTGCTTTTGGTCGTAATTTTTCATGGTGGGTACAGAGTCCACTCAACGTAAAAGCCATGGCAGATGCTACAGTCCATTTAATTGGAATGAAGGATTTTAGCTCGTTTGGCGTTGCCGATAAGGAGGAAAAATCGACGCTGGTTAATCTGGAGGTATTAAAGATATTTGAAATTGACGACTCTATAATTATCCATCTTGTAGGTTCTCATTTTTTATGGAAAATGGTTCGCCGCATTGTAGGTACGTTGGTGGAAGTTGGCAAAGAAAAAATATTGGCCGATGAGATGGGGCTATTCCTTACACAAAAATCGGACTTTCCTGCTCGCCACACTGCTCCTGCCAATGGACTTTTCCTAGAGCATGTGTATTATCCGGGCGATAAAGTAGATCTCGAGCCCATCTGGCTAATGAATATCTTAAGTAAAAGATAGATTCTTAATATTACACTTAAAATACAAAAGAGTTTTGCAAATAAATGCAAAACTCTTAAGGATCACTAACCAAAAATCAAAATATGTATGAAAAAACTAATAATTTTCTTCCTATAGGCACTCGTTATTTGCGAACGATTCGTGCACACATTTCATAATTCTCCTCTTTTTTATAGAAACGAAGCAGCTTACCATAAAACTCATCATCTTCATAATAGGGATGATTTCTATTAAAAACTATTTTATTTTCAGTAGTAAGTATAAAATAATCATCGGCATTAATCTCCGAGATTCCTATTTCTCTGTTGTTCATTTGTGTTAAATTGGATGGAAAAAACGGCGTTTCTTCCGACTCCACATTCATTAGAGTACTATCAGTGTCGGATTCGGATTCATTTTTATCTTGAGGCACAGGGACTTTATAACTATTTAAAAAGTTAATCATTTTCAATTGAATATTTATGGCCTCTTTATTCTGATTTAGTAATATACGATTTTTTTCATGCAATACTTTTATTAATTCCATCTCTTCATTATGCCTTCCTTGCTTCATGATTTGATGCACAATTTTTTCGTTGCTCCGAATAATCTTTAAATTTTCGGTCACATCGCATCGTAAAGCATCAATTGAATTTCGGAGCGTAATTGATAGGTTGGATTCCATAGTGTGCTATTCTTTTTAGTCAACCAAAGAAATATCAACATATATGCCAACAGAAACAAGATCTTGTATGTCAATAATTTAAGCACACGTAAACATACACATATCAGCGCCTATACGATTCACTTTGAGAAGTTTCTCCCAATTTTGGAAAAATAGAGCGCAATAAAGGTTACTGCGCCATTAATCATGAGCAACTCATACCCTACTTTGTAGCCGTCGAACACTGATTCTGCATACATCTGAAGAAAATAACAGAAGAGTGGTGATAAAATTCCAATAATGGGAATAGCCACGGGACGAACTTGATACTTGGTAAACAATCCAAATGCAAACATTCCAAGCAGCGGACCATACGTATAGCCGGCTACGCGAAATATTGCACTAATTACACTTTGATCAGAGATGGCATCAAAAACAATTATAACAATCATCATAACTGCTGACACTCCCAGATGAACCCATCGGCGGACTTTTACCGAATCAGGAGAGTCGAGTTTTTCATGATTGTAGCCCAAAATATCGACCGTAAAGGATGTGGTTAATGCCGTTAATGCTGAATCGGCAGAGGAGTATGCTGCGGCAATTAATCCAATAATAAAGGCGAATGTAACTACGGGATGGAGGTAGCCTCCGGTAGCAATGGTTGGATATAATTGATCGGTGGCCTCCGGAATTGCAATTCCATTGGTATTGGCGAATATAACAAGCAAAACCCCCAATCCCATAAAAAGCAAATTGATTGGAACAAAGGCTACTCCATAGGTAATTACATTCTTCTGGGCATCTTTCAAATTACGACAACTCAAATTTTTCTGCATCATGTCTTGATCTAGCCCTGTCATTACAATGGTAATAAACATCCCACTAAAAAAATATTTAAAGAAATAGGTCTCTGAACGCCAGTCGCTAAAATTAAAGGTATCGCTAAGTGGGCTTGCATAAATTTGGGAAACCATCTCCGTAAAACTAAAGTCGAGTTGTAAACATATTTGAACTACAGTCAAAACAACAGCTAGCAACAGCACAATCGTTTGTATAAAATCGGTCCAAATAATGGTACCTATTCCACCCTTTGCGGTGTATAACCATATTAGGACAATGGTGATAAATACGGTTACATAAAACGGAACTCCAAAATGGTCAAAAACAGCAATTTGCAATACAGTACCAACAATAAACAGTCGAAAAGAAGCACCGATCGTTCTACTTATTAGAAATAAAATTGCCCCGGTTTTATAGGCCGAAAGTCCAAAACGTTGCTCAAGATAGGTGTATATGGAGGTGAGATTTAGTTTATAATAGATTGGTAATAAGACATAAGCAATGACTATATAGCCAAAAATATATCCAATTACGAGTTGTAAATAACTGAAGTTGCTTGTCAGCACCCATCCAGGAACTGAAATAAAGGTTACGCCACTCAACGAAGCCCCTAACATTCCTACCGCCACAATGTACCATGGTGACTTTCGTCCTCCCAAATAAAATGATTGATTATTGGAACGTCGCGATGTAATCCAAGATGTTAAATAAAGCATCCCAAAATAGAACACCAATAGAATAATAATATATTCGGGTTTCATAAAACAAGAGTATTAAATTCCGATGTAAACAGAGCGCTTATCAAACAACCTCTTCCATATTTATAGTCTGAAGCAACTCAATAGTGCTTGAAAATAGCGGACAAAAGTAAGGCTTTATTATGTGAAACGTTCAATTTCAGAAGGCATTATGTCATTAAAAAAGTGAAATTACGCCTAAATTAAACGGGGAATACCGTCTATTTAAAAAAAACTCATTCAAATAATTAACATCTGGTTAGGAATTTAGAAAAAAAAACCATGCCGAAATGACCTATCTTGCACTCGGAAATTATATGATTACAATAGTGATTCCTATAAAATAAAATCAAAAGTTATGAAACAACTCTGCCTACTACTCCTAAGTCTCTTTATATTTTCAAATTGTGCATTTACGCAATCCGAAGAGACCTTTCCTCCCGACTGGGTGAGTAATCCTCCAAAATCGAAACATACACTGTATGCTGTTGGATTTGGACAGTCGCGCAACGAAACGGTTGCCATTGACAAATCAAGACTAAACGCCTTTGCTGAAATGGCAATGCTAGTGGGTCCCACTGAAGTTTCTTCGAAAGAGGAAAAAAAGAGCACTAAAAAAGAGAGCCACGAGAAAGAAAACAAAGCAAGTGTAGATATTACGCTTACGGATATAACCATCGAAAAAAAGGCCATAGAGCAAGATGAGGATAACATATTTAATGCATACATGTTAATTTCGTATAAACCGAAAACAAAACGTTGGATTAAGAAACAATAGCATATCGAGCATTGAAAAACCCTTATATAAAAAAACATATATTCGAGAATACGGGTTTCCAGAAGTCAACCTTGTTTACAACCAAGTCCAAAGTTACGAAAGGCATCACTTAAAATTAAGTGATGCCTTTTTTAAAATATCCAATTTGTATTGTTCTGAAATAGGTTAACTATAATACTCCCTCAAATTGAGACCACTACCTAAGACAAAAAAATAATCATTATATTTGGGTAGAATTATGAAAACAACACGAAGAAAACATTCAGCAGCCTTCAAGGCTAGAGTCGCTATTGAAGCGCTTAAAGAAAGAGAAAGCTTGGCAGAACTTTCCACTAAGTATGAAGTAAGCCAAAGTCAAATTAGCAAATGGAAACAATCATTTATCGAAGGTTCCAGTTCTGTTTTTGAGAAAATGACTAAAGACCCAGAAGTGGAAGGTATTGATTCCGAGCGACTCTATGCTAAAATAGGCAGATTGGAACTAGAGAATGAGTATTTAAAAAAAAACTTAAAGAAACTGGGACTGTGAGTGTATTGAGGAATATGATAGATTCAGACGAGCAGCTAAGCGTGCGTTCACAGTGTGAATTATTGGGTCTTAATCGAAGTGGAATATATTACAACACAGTAGGAGAGTCTTCCGAGAATCTGAAGATAATGAGATTGTTAGATGAATATTTTATCGATCACCCAACCTATGGTGTATTACAAATGCAAGATTACTTAAGAGATGAAGGCTATCGTATTAATGAAAAAAGAGTACGTAGGCTACTTCGTAAAATGGGCATCATGGCTATCTACCCACAACGCAATTTAAGTAAACTATTGCATGCGAAATATGTTCATCCTTATTTACTAAGAGGACTCCCAATTGTGCGTGCAAATCAAGTGTGGGCGATTGATATTACTTACATTCCCATGGCCAAGGGTTTTATGTATTTGACAGCTATTATTGATGTTTACAGTCGTTATATTGTAGGTTGGGGTTTGTCTAATACGTTAAATGCTGATGCCAGCATTAAAGTGCTTAAAACGGCAATTTTAACTCATGGAAAACCAGAGATCGTAAATTCAGATCAAGGAGCGCAATTTACGTGTGAAAAATGGGTTAACCTGTTGAAAGATAATCAGATTAGAATTAGCATGGATGGAAGAGGAAGAGCCTTAGATAATATTTACATAGAGCGTTTTTGGAGAACTGTAAAAAGAGATTACGTATATTTGAATCCGGCAGATGATGGGTGGGAACTATACGAGGGATTAAAAACCTTTTTTAATGAATATAACTATAAGAAACATCATCAAGGGATTAACCGACAAATCCCATACGATGTTTATAATATAAAAGCAGTTGCATAATTTTTATTCTTATCATATCAGATGACAAAGATAAATTGAGTCAAGAACCTGTCAAGGTAGTATCAAAAAATCTCCACCCCGAAAAAGGGTTGTATTTTTTGCTCTCCACCTTGACAGAACCTCTACCTCAATTTGTAAAGTCTCTGAAATGAAAAAGAAAAAAAATTGTCTAAAGAAAAAGGTTTAGTGGTCTAGTAAATGGGGAGTAATATAAACTAATTAATGAAAAAGGACGTAACCCAAGACAAAATGGGAAGGGAAACTAAGATAGTTCCATAACTTTCTCGACAAGGTTAAATGCTCCGTCGTAAATTTGTTTGATGGTGGAATCGAGCATATAACATGGCGTTGTAACAATTTTATTTTTACGATCCACCACCACCTCGCCATGGTTAGTTTTGGAATGGGTGGCTCCAAAGGCTAAAATCGCCTCCGCTGTCTCTTTATCCGTCCCTATCGTAACATCAACCTTCTGCAAAACTTTAGCAATCAACACCGGCGAAATACACAATGCTCCAATGGGTTTTGATGCTTTGTGTGTTTCTGTAATTGCTTGTTCAACAATGGGATCAACAGCGCAATTGGTTCCCTCTAGTGCAAATGTGCATAAGTTTTTCGCCACTCCAAATCCACCAGGAAAAATCAGTCCATCGTATGATTGAGCTTTATATTCGGCAAGCGACGTGATTTTACCCCGTGCAATTCGTGCAGCCTCAACCAATACATTTCGAGACTCCTTTGTTGGGTTTCCAGACAGATGGTCAACGACATGCATTTGTGAAATATTGGGAGCAAATAATTGATAATCGGCTCCTTGTTGATCTATGGCAAGCATTGTAAATACAGCTTCGTGAATTTCGGCGCCATCATAAACACCGCATCCCGACAAAACAATTGCAAATGATTTCTTTTTCATAGTTATCGTATTTATATTGATTTGTTGAAATATATCGATTTTGTTGTCGATATGCAAAATAACACGCTGTAAGTTTTATAAACTGTACGCTCATACTTAATCAAAACAAATTGTACTAAAAACGTAGATAATAGAGTTTTCTGATGTTTTAGGGATTTGATATGTTGAAGTTTAAAAAAAAAACAAAAAAATGCTTTCCATTTTGGTTAATTTTCCCGACTTTCGCAATCTGAAAGATACATAACCATTACGCATATAGATTAATAAAAGATTAATAAATAATCTAACTACACCAAATTTATCAACTAACAAAAAGGAGAAACAATTATGCCTGTAATCTTTTGGTTAGCCCCATTTAGCTCGTTGTTAGCTTTGGGCTTTGCCTATTACTTTTACAAGAACATGTTAAAACTTGATGAAGGTACGGACATCATGAAAAAAATTGCGAAGCACGTAAGAGATGGTGCTAGCGCTTATTTGAAGCAACAATACAAAGTTGTTTTCATTGTTTTTATGATTATAACTTTAATTTTCGTCATTTTAGCCTATGTTCTTAAGGTACAAAATCCATGGGTCCCTTTCGCATTTTTAACGGGAGGATTCTTTTCAGCATTGGCTGGATTTTTCGGAATGAAAACAGCCACATATGCATCGGCAAGAGCAGCTAATGCAGCTCGTCATTCACTCGATGCCGGTCTTAGAGTAGCATTTCGCAGTGGTGCTGTAATGGGCTTGGTGGTGGTAGGATTAGGCCTATTAGACATTTCAGCATGGCTTTTAGTTTTGAATTATATCTATCCATATGCTGCTGAAACTACAAATCTATTAGTGATTACAACAACCATGCTTACCTTTGGTATGGGAGCATCAACCCAAGCACTGTTTGCCCGTGTTGGTGGGGGTATTTTCACCAAAGCAGCCGACGTAGGAGCGGACTTAGTAGGTAAAGTAGAAGCTGGAATTCCGGAAGACGATCCACGAAACCCCGCTACCATTGCCGACAATGTTGGAGACAACGTAGGCGATGTTGCTGGAATGGGTGCCGACTTGTATGAATCCTATTGTGGTTCAATTTTAGCAACAGCGGCTCTCGGAGCAGCAGCATTTGCAGTAGAAGGTACTGGTGTTGCGCTAAATGCTGTACTTGCGCCACTACTTATTGCCGCTTTAGGAATTATCTTATCCATAATTGGAATTTTCTTAGTAAGAACCAAAGAGGGTGCTACCCAAAAACAACTTTTAAGTTCTTTGGGACGTGGTGTGAATGTTAGTGCATTCTTAATTGTACTTGCCTCATTGGGAATCCTTTATGTTTTAGAAATTCCTAACTATTTAGGCATTTGGGGATCCATTGTAACGGGTCTAATTGCAGGTATAGCCATTGGTCAATCCACGGAATACTATACCTCTTCGTCGTTTAAACCAACACAGCGTATTGCTGAATCAACAAAAACAGGTCCTGCTACAGTTATTATTAGCGGAATTGGAACTGGATTTGTTTCGGTAACCTTCCCAATGCTAATTGTTGCCACTGCCATAACATTATCGTATCTATTTGCTGTCGGATTTAGTTTCGACATTGTACATATTAGCAAAGGTTTATATGGAATTGGTATTGCAGCGGTTGGAATGCTTGCTACTTTGGGAATTACATTGGCAACCGACGCTTATGGACCTATTGCTGACAATGCGGGTGGAAACGCCGAAATGAGTCATCTTGAACCCGAAGTACGCAAACGTACCGACGCTCTTGATTCACTTGGAAACACTACTGCTGCAACCGGAAAAGGATTTGCTATTGGAAGCGCAGCCCTAACAGCGCTTGCTCTTTTGGCTGCCTATATTGAAGAGGTGAAAATGATGTTTGTGGAATATTTAGGCATGCCCAATTTTATCCTCAATGGTGTAGCAGGGAATATCGCTGCTAAAGATGCTACTTTTATGGACTTTATATATCACTACGAAATTACACTTATGAATCCAAGAGTTATCGTGGGTGCTTTTATTGGTGTAATGGCAACCTTCCTATTTAGTGGAATGACCATGAATGCAGTAGGCCGAGCAGCCCAAAAGATGGTTGACGAAGTTCGCCGTCAATTCCGCGAAATCAAAGGCATTATGCAAGGTACCGCTGAACCTGACTACGCTCGTTGTGTTGCTATTTCAACAAAAGCAGCTCAACAAGAAATGATGATTCCTTCGTTTGTAGCCCTATTTATTCCTGTAGGAGTAGGACTGATTTTCGGAGTTTCTGGAGTAGTAGGTCTATTGGTTGGAACAATCACCTCCGGTTTCGCTCTAGCAATTTTTATGGCTAACGCTGGTGGAGCGTGGGACAATGCAAAGAAATATATTGAAGAAGGAAACTTTGGTGGAAAAGGATCGGAGAACCATAAAGCAGCCATTATTGGCGACACTGTTGGCGATCCATTTAAAGACACATCG
>Ga0265295_1001589_pt1 | contig 39401 bp, 27 predicted proteins | sample Munlansysbiofilm_FD_192503 | JGI IMG/M metagenome (GOLD analysis project Ga0265295, IMG submission 192503) | Leachate microbial communities from a municipal landfill in Southern Ontario, Canada - Methane capture system biofilm | ecosystem: Engineered > Solid waste > Landfill > Unclassified ... | reverse complement strand
GCGGTGATCGTCGTTTGGGCACTGTCATTAAAAGTGCCTGGGAAAAGGGCGCAAAATTTGATGCCTGGGGCGAACGCGACAATTTGCAAATCTGGCGTGCTGCTTTTGAAGAAAACCAGCTTGACCCAGATTTCTATTCTTATCGTGAACGCGATTTGGACGAGATTCTGCCTTGGGATTTGATCAATATCGGTGTTAGCAAAAAATTCCTTCGTCGCGATTTCGAATGGAGCCAAATTGGCAGAACCCGTCAGGATTGCAGAGAAAGCTGCTTCCAATGTGGCATTCTTGACTCTTTTGGCGATATCCGTCCACCGGAAACTATTGGCTATTGGGGTTGCCCATGAACGATCAGAACGACACACCATACCGCGTCAGAGTGCGCTATTCTAAAACCGGGAACCTGCGCTTTATCGGCCATATCGATACGCACGCCCTTTTTGAACGGGCGCTGCGCCGAACCAAACTGCCTGTTCGTTACACCCAGGGTTTCAACAAACGCATACGCCTGAATTTGGCAAGCGCCTTACCTCTCGGATTCATTAGCAGCGCAGAAATGCTCGATTTTTGGCTGAACGAGCCGGTAGATGCCGCCGAGCTCCGTGAAAGTTTTCAAAATGCTCTTCCAGCCGAAATCAGGGTTTTGGATCTCTTTCCGATTGACAACAGCTTGCCCTCACTCCAGGCTTCATTACTTTCCAGCGATTATCTGATAAGCTTGCCCGAAGAATTAAATAAAGAGCTTTTTATTGACAACTTCGAAAACTTGCTCGCTCAAGACAGTATTCTGCTAACCAGAAAAGAGAAAACTGTTGATGTCAAGCCCTTGATTTTGGATTACGCTTTTCCTGAGGATGACTCTCCTAATTTAAAGTTGAAGGTTAGACTGTCTTCGACACCAACTGGCAACCTCCGTCCGGACGACCTTTTGAAATTGCTTGAAATTGAGCCGGCTGATTGTATGATTGAACGAATTGCACTAAATTTTGAAACAAAGGAAGAAAGGGAAAAAGAAAATGGATAATTGTATATTTTGCGCATTGGCTGAAAAACGCATTCAACCTTGGTTGGTAATGGAAAATGAAACCTGTCTCGCTTTTTTGGACGCCAACCCGATTTCTCCATATCATACGCTCGTTATCCCAAAGCAACATTACGTGGGAATGCTCGATGTCCCGGCTGAAACCTTAGCCAACGTTACGGCTATGATGCACCAAGTTTGCCAACTCTATCAGGAAAAACTTGGCATCGACAGCTTTCAAATTTTCAACAACACGGGACCCAACAGTATGCAATCTGTCTTTCATTTACATTTTCACATCCTCCCTCGTTTTGAAAATGACGCAATCAGCTTCAACGTCACCCCCATGCCTGAACTGGTCGAAAAATTTCCGGAAATGTTGGAAAAATTAAAGCTTAAGAGTTGACAGTTGGCATTTTACAACAGAAAATTTACCAGTCCATAACTCTTCGACAGCTGGGGCATTGCTCCTTTGCACTTGGCACTTGGCTCTGTCCCTGTTATAATATCGCTCTCGTCTCCGTGGCCTAATGGATAAGGCACTGGCCTCCGAAGCCAGCAATCTGGGTTCGAATCCCAGCGGAGATATTCTTCACTTTATCGCTTATCCGGAGGTTAATATGGCAGACAACCAATCACTTCAACAAGAACTTGCTAATTTACGGAAGGAAATTAACTACCATAATTACCTCTATAACACGCTCGACCAACCCGCCATCAGCGATTTCGAATATGATCAACTTTTTAACCGTCTGAAAGAAATCGAAGCCCGACATCCTGAACTAATCACACCTGATTCACCTACACAACGCGTCGGAAGCAAGCTCTCCGAAAAATTCCCAAAAGTGCAACATCCGGCACCCATCCTCAGCCTTGCAAATGGCTTTGGTCCCGAAGCAACCATGGATTGGTACGAACGCATTGCAAAAATTGACCCGCAAGTGAAAACTGCAAAATTCGTCCTTGAACCAAAACTGGATGGCTTAACCGTTGTTGTTCACTATCGCAACGGACTTTTGAGCCTGGCAGCTACCCGTGGCGATGGCGTAATTGGCGAAGACATCACCGAAAACATCCGCACAATTTCATCCCTTCCCCTCAGGATTCCGGTCAGTGGCAATGAAAAAGCCCCTGAAAACATCGTCTTCCGTGGTGAAGTTATCATCACAAAAGCAGATTTTCAAAAATTGAACAAGGAAATCGAAGCACAAGGACAAAAACCCTATCTCAATCCACGCAACACAGCTGCCGGTTCCCTGCGTCAGCTCGACCCGCGCATAACCGCCTCGCGACCTTTGAGACTCTACCTCTACCAAATTGTAACGTCCAGCGGTCCATTGCCAGCTTCGCAATCGGAAACGCTCGACTATATAGCAAAATTAGGCTTGCCAGTCAACCCATTACGCTGGCATGCCAATTCGATCGAGGAAGTCCTTCAAATTTGCGAGAAAGAAGGTTTGGAACGCCATAGCTGGCCCTATGATGCCGATGGCGTTGTCATAAAAATTGATGACCGCCAGCTTGCAGAATCACTCGGCGTTGTTGGCAAAGATCCGCGTTCCGCCCTGGCTTATAAATATCCGGGCGAAGAAGTCGAAACAATCCTGGAAGATATCCAGGTCAATGTTGGCCGAACCGGCGTTCTAACGCCTCTCGCATTGCTTGAACCGGTCAATATCGGCGGTGTAGTGGTAAAACAAGCCACTCTGCACAATTTCGATTTCATAGCCGAAAAGGACATTCGGATTGGCGACCATGTTTTGCTCAAACGTGCCGGGGAGGTAATTCCATATATTATCGCCACCTTGCCAGCAAAACGCGATGGCAGCCAAACTCCCTATTCCCCACCTGCCATTTGCCCCTCTTGTGGTGCTCCAGTTGAAAAAGACGAAGGCATGGTTGCCTGGTATTGCATCAATTCCACCTGTCCTGCTCAGCTTAGCCGCAATATTGAGCATTTCGCTTCTCGCGAAGCGATGGATATCAGTGGACTGGGAGAGAAAATTGTTCAACAATTAGTTGGTAGCAAATTAATCAGCTCAGCTTCCGATTTATATCATCTCAAAGAAGAAGATTTGCTCAAATTAGACAAATTTGGCGACAAAAAAGCCCAAAACTTGCTTGACTCGATCAAAGCATCCAAATCTCAATCCTTGGCACGTTTAATCACCGCCTTAGGCATTCATGGCGTTGGCGAAGTTGCTGCTGAAAAGTTAAAAGAAAACTTCAGTGATCTTGACAGCCTTGCCCAAGCCTCTCAGGAAGCATTAAGAGAAATTGACGGAATCGGCGAAGTCGTTGCAAACGATATTCATGCCTGGTTTAGTGAAGTTGACAATCAAAAACTGCTGGATAATTTCAAAGCTGTCGGACTCTGGCCTCAAAACGAATCAACCCCGGCTTCGAGCGGTGAACTACTGCTGTCTGGGTTGAGCTTTGTTATCACCGGCACTCTCCCCACACTTTCAAGAGAACAAGCCGAAGCACTAATTAAGCAAAACGGCGGAAAAGTTGTCGGTTCTGTCAGCAAAAAAACCAACTACCTCCTCCTTGGCGAAAACCCTGGCTCAAAATATAACAAAGCACTTGAACTTGGCATAAAAGTTATCAGCGAGGAAGATTTATCTAAAATGGTAAGGCTTTAATCCTCCAATTTTCGATATAAAAGATCCGGATTAATCCCAGGCAATTCTTAATCGAATAAGCCGTATAAAGCTTTAAATCCCATCCCAAAACGTTCTTGGAGAACAGACTCAAGATAGTCTGTTGGCCAGTGGTACATTTCCTTTTCTTTCGTCCCGAAGGCATCATTAAAAATCCGGTGAGCGGTTTGCAGATCTGGGTACTCCCCGCCAACTTCATCAGAATCGGGGTGGAAATCAAAAGCCGCTTCTGTACCGTTTTTCTCAATATACACATTAAATTTTCTCTCGGGCTCATAATAGAGTATCCGCAACTGATAGCCGTTGACATCGTAATCTATAAATTCCATATTCCAATCCACCCTGTTTTCTTCTGGTGCGTTCGCATCCCATTGGCTTTTATGAATGGAAAGCTCAAACTTGTGAGGGTTCAACTCCTCATAAAAGTAAGTTCCCTTGTAGTCAAGGAAAGTGAAACCAATCATTTCGTAAGTGTTTTGTGCTTCTGAAACCACATCCGTTTCGGCAAACGGTAAATCGAAAAGAGACTGGGCATCCATTGAAAAGTTTTCCGCCAAAATGTTCGCATGAATTTGAAATGGAATTTTTAGAATATCATCTAAAACTTCTTCATTTGGAAAAAAATCAAGTACAGTTTCTTCCGAGCTGTTTCTGTCACCATATCCAAAACCAAAGCTTTCATCTGAAGGATCATAGAGATAATTCAAAGCCATCTCACCATCAACAAAAGCCATCATTACATATATATCAAAGTTTGGGTAATATCCGATGTCAATTTTTGCTTTTTCGGAACTAAAAACTGTTCGTACATTATTATTCATCCATTCATCTTGAGCTTGCCCCCATTCCACGTGGTTTATTCGAATTGAGGCTGATCCACTATCATAAATAGCCTGATTACCATCATACAACTGAAAACCTAAACCTTCTAAGCTACGCTCCAAAGTAAAATCGTTAATTTCTAAATTTGTGTAAATTTCTGCAAGCGGAAAATAGTTACTTATTTGTGAACCAGCCAAATACAGCTGTTTCAATTTCTTTAGTGGGCTAAGCACTGTCACATCGCTTATGGCGGCATTATTTAACACCAAAATTTCAAGCTTATCCAAATTTGAAAGTGGGCCATAATTCTCAGCCATACATTCTGACAGAACCAACAACTTCAAAGATTTCAAAGAAGAAAGCGGAGAAATATCTAAAATTGGATTACCAGAAAGATTCAATTCTTCTAAGTAAGTTAAATTTCCAATCACAGCTATGTCAGAAACCTCATGGTTCGAAAGATCAAGTCTTTTTAGATTTTTGAAGTATTCGAGACCCTGAAGACTTACAATTTCCTGATCAGGATACAGTTCTTTATGCCATTGATTATTCAGGTTTAAATATGTCACAGCCTCTGCGTCAGCTTGACTAATCTGACCTTCAGATTTACCTGTTGCAGCGTTAACCATTGCTTCCAATAGTGGATCTGTAAATGTGACAACTGATTCATCGACAGGCTCCACTGCCTTTGATGTCGCTGTTGATATCATTTCAGGTTGAATATCTTCTCCGGTTTCAGAAGAAATTGGGGAACATGATGCAAAAGCAACCATCACCAGGATGAGAACCAAAAAAATTGGAATTATTTTTTTCATTGTAGCGCCTCACAAAAAAGTGAATCTAAAAAGGGGGGAAAGCTATTCACAATTTTAGCACAAACAGGAATTGCTGTAAGAAAAATATAGGAATCCGGGTTCAAAAAAAAGCGTTTTTCGGACCATTATTTCAAAGAATTTGGGTTGCGTTAATGATTCGGGCGGAGTTCTGAAAGATTTTTGAAATTGAAAGAAATGCTGAAATAATCAGTAGAAATCCTTCAATTGCACTAAATTAAACAAAGCAATGAACAGCGTAAATTCTTTTACGAAAGAAATTTTTTACCCGCTCCCCGCTCCCCGTTTCCCGATTCCTGTTTCTTGTTTTTAAAAAAGCCCCGCAAAGGGGGCTTAGTGGAGATGGCGGGAATCGAACCCGCGTCCGAAAGATTAAGCTCTCGAACATCTACGAGCGTAGCAGAAGATTTCATTTCATTTACCATAAGGTGTTCTGCGCAACTACCGGCAAACTATTCGCTTGAATCCAATGATCCTCTTTTAAGTTTATCGCGACTTTTGACTCAGCATTCTGACTTCTATGACATCCTTGCTGAATTCGGTCAGAAAAACGACTTCAGGGGACGTAACCTCATCTTGGAGGTTAACTACCTTTAAACTTTAACTTATGCAGCTAAAGGAAGGGTAGCGTAACTTGTGCGATTGGCACTTGTGTTTTTGTACTGATTTATACGAGGTCGGTACCTCTCGGCTCGCAATCCGGAACCAGCCTCTCCCGTCGAGACCTGGCATCCCCATGCAACATCATTATAGCAAAATAAAAGTCCCACTGCAAGCGCAGTGGGACTTATTAACGTACTTTTTAGAAAACTATTAGTTGAGCTGTTCGAGTTGTTCGGCCAATGAAGTATTGCCAAATTCGTTCAGTTTGTCCAATTCTTCCTGGACATCCAAAGAAGTATTGTCAACCAAGGCAGCCATGACAATATTAACCTGTTCGCGAACAAAGTCATAACCGGGAACGGCAGGTTCAAATGCACCGTAGCCGAGCAAATCCCAGGATGCTTTGAAAGTGGGGTTAGCAGCCATGTAATCGGTCATCATGTCAGCGGCAGATTGGCGCACAGGATAATAACCGGAAGCTTCAGCCCAAATTTGCTGAATGTCTGGCTGGGTGTAATATTTCAGGAAGAGCCAGGCAGCCAATTCGCGTTCGGGGGTTGATTTGGGGATAGAGACAGAGGCGCCATAAACATTTTGTTTCGGGGTACCGGTAACGTTGGGTAATGCACCAACGGTCCACTCGAAATCTGCACCTTCTTTGACTACATTTGGATAGTAGGATAAGCCAGAGCTTGAACCAACGGTGAAGAGCAATGCGCCATTACCAAAATCGGTCTGGTCGCCATAATTCTCAGCAACGAGAGTTGCACAACCGGAATCGAAAAGATCCTGAAGGAATTCGAAAGCGGCAACAGCTTCGGGGCTGTTCAAGGTGTACTGGTTGGTTGTGCCGTCATAGATATCGCCACCAAATGCAAAGGTCCAGGAAGCGAAACGGGAAGTGTCAATGCTCAATTGATAACCCATTGAAGTGTCGCCTTTGGATTTGCTGAAGGGTTGTTCAACAGCTTTACATGCCATTTCTTTGAATTCTTCGGGGGTCGTAGGAGGACCATCGTAGCCCATTTCTTGCAGCCATTCCAAGTTGTAATACATAACTTCCATGGAGCGGTTTGGAGCTAAGCCTAAGCGTTGGTTGTCATACAGGGGGAAGACATCTTGCTCGAAGAAAGCGGGGATGAAGTCTTCCTGGTCGGCTTGGGGCATACCATAAATGGGGTCATCGATGATTGTGTTCATATCGAACATTGCATCAGCAAGTTGATAAGTTGCAACTTGATTCTGATAAGCAACCACGATATCAGGAACATCACTTGTGTTGAGCAGAGCTAACATCTTGGTGAAAATATCAGAATAACCACCTGAATATTCAGCAGTTAGATGTACGCCATGTTCTGCACCAACGGTGTCGTTGAAGCCGTCGACAATCTGTTTCAAAGCGGCTTCGCGAGCTTCACCGGTGTGTTGATGCCACCAGACGATTTCCGGGGCAGGAGTTACATCAGCCCAGATTGATTCCACCGGTTCATCGACTTGGGGTTCTTCGACAACTGGCTCTTCAACTGGTTCTTCAACCGGTTCGTCAACCGGTTGTTCGACAGGGGTTTCTGGGGCTTCTACGGCAGGTTGGGAGCAAGCGCCCAAAACCATTGCAGCAACCATCAGAACTGCTAACAAACTAAATAAACTCTTCTTCATTTTTTCAAAACCTCCATTTTGAAACTTAGAAATTGATAACGAGATTATTCTCGTATATCTCCATTATACTCTAACCTTTCAAGCCTGTTGTGGCGATGCCCTGTGTAAATTGCTTTTGGGTTATAAAGTAAATTATCAGGACCGGTATCAAAGAAATTACCGCACCTGCCATCAATAAGTGAGTTTGTGGACCTGCTTCTTGTACAAAGCCCCACAAACCAACCATGATAGGACGCCATTTATCGTTTGTAGTCACTAAAAGTGGCCACTGGAATGCGTTCCATGAAGCCGTAAAACTGAAGAGTAAAACCGTCATAATCGGTGCTTTACTAATTGGCAATACGATCTGTATGAGGAAACGCATGTGATCTGCCCCATCAATTCGGGCAGCATCCCAAAGTTCTTTTGGAATCTGTGAGAAAAATTGCCGCAGCAAGAAAATGCTGAAGGCATTAGCCATAAACGGAACCGTCAAAGCCCAATAGGTATTAAGCCAGGAACCGCCCGGTAATGGTAAGATAGCACCTCGAATCAGCAAATAATTTGGAATCAAAGTTACCGATTCGGGAATCATCATCGTTGCCAAAAACAAACCGAACATAACACCTTTTCCTCTAAACTCAATTCGGCCAAATGCATATCCAGCCAAAATTGAAGTAAAAAGAAGTCCGGTTAATGTACCTAAAGTAACAAGAACACTGTTAGACAAATATTTTGAAAACTTTGCTTGATTCCAAGCATCAAGATAATTGGACCACTGTGGCACCTTTGGCAGTAAAACTCGAGTAGCAGTTTCCCCAAGGGTCATCAATGAATTAGATATCATCCAAAAGAACGGAAAAATGAAAATAAGCGCTCCGCCAATCAAAACCGCATAAATCAAAATTCGGCCTATTATTTGTCCGGCAGATTTCTTGCCGCGAGATATCTTCTGCTCTGAGCTTGTGATTTCGGCTGCTTTATCCATAGAAAACTCTCTCTCCGATCAGTTTGTTCTGTGCCAAAGTTAAACCCAGAATTATAGCGAAAAGAACAATCGCCTGGGCAGTTGCCACGCCATATTGATTCGCCTTATAGAAATTATTGAAAATCAGTAAACTTGTAGTAATCACCGAGTCACCGGCGCTTGGTTCGCTCAAAACATAAATATGATTAAAGGCTTTGAATGTGCCGATGAAACCGACCAAGGTCAGATAAAAAGTTGTCGGGGAAAGCAAAGGCATGGTGATATGGCGGAACATTTGTGATTTTGAGGCACCATCAATTTCTGCCGCCTCATAAGTCTCTTTTGGAATGTTTCCCAAACCTGCCAGGAAAATCACCGAGTTGTATCCAACAAATGACCAGATACCATAAATCATGATAGTTACCAGCGCCAAACTTGGCCCGGCAAGGAAACCGGATAGATTTGCACCTAACAAGTTGAACAATGGAGTGATTTCAAATCGCCATTTTTGTGGGCTTATTCCAAAAAAGCCAATAATCCGGTTTGCTAAGGATGTCTCTCTTCGGGAAAATATGATTTGGAAAACCACAGCAGAGGTTACTGACGGCGTGATATAGGGCAAAAAATACAACATTCTAAAGAGATCTTTACCCTTAATGTCCTGATAAAGCAAAAAGGCTAAAATCATTCCTAAAAGGATTTCTGCAGGAACTGTCCCGAGTGCATAATACAAAGTTACCATTAAGGAATTAAGGAATAATTTGTTACCGGCTTCATACATTTGCCCCCAACCAGTGACAAAAACAACGCCACCGAGAATCAAGACGATTGCTCCTAAAATCTTCGCAATCTGTGTGCCTTTATTTAGCGATTTAAATGCATTGTTCCACAACCAAAAAGCTGCCACAATCAAGGCAATACCTGCCAAGGTAATTAAAAAATTTGTCCAACTTCCAAATATCAGAAGGTAGTTTTGATCTCCAACAAAGGCGCCTTTTGTCACCCGCCAATTAAACAGGCTCATGTAAAAAGAGTATAGGATTGGAAAAAGTCCAAAAATAAAAATAATTATGAATGCGGGAAGGATAAACAAATAGCCGGTTGCTTGTTCACGCTTCCTGAGCTTATCCAAGGTAAGTCCGGAATTTAATGGCTTAGAACTAACAGTATCTTCAGTCAAAGAGAACTCCTCTCCTTCTTGTTTTTTATAATGGTTACAGACCAATTATAAACAAGATTTCAACCTTTTTACAGGCAAATTTCCGATTTTGACAGAATTGTCTCATCTAATCAATTATTTTACCTGATATTTACAAAACTGAGGATTGAATTTGGAAACTTGTCTGTGATAATCAGAAAGCCAATATCGTCCAAATCAACGATTCCTTCCCAGTTTCTGGCAACATTTTTCGGCAAAAGCTCCAGATAAATTGGAGCTTCCTCTATGAGATTAATCCCTTTTTCATCAAGCTTAAATTTTAGCAAACGTTCGACAACTTCATTTTCAAGATGGCTTTTTCCAAGTCCATATTTATCGCTGATGGCATCATTTTCGACTTTCAAATGCGTATCTCCAGGGTAAAAGTAGTTGATCATCCAAAATTCACCATTTTCGTCTATTTTGCTGGCATCTGTCAGCCTAAAATTTACCGGATCAATTAGCAACTCATCAACGACGACTAAATCCTGATTAATTTTGAGAACCAAAGGTTGTTCGTTTTGATCTCCTCCGTTCTGCTCAAAAATTGCATAAAGAAATTCCCCATCAGTAGTTAAAGCTTCATAACTTGCGTTTTTATTATTGTTTTGAGGTTCTAACTCGAGCCTCAGCGTCTGATCCAGACGAATATTTTGAAGATTGCCATCAGCTTGCTCCACATCCCCCTTAACAACGTAAGCTTTCATCTTTCCATTTGGGGAAGCTTCAATCGTTAGATAAACACTGTCGTCGATAAATTCAATCGCTTCATATCCTTCGAAACCGCTGATTTCTTTCCCCGTAAATGCATCAATAAAAGGAATAGTCTCAATCTCAATTTCAAGCTCAGGATTTTCAAGGTAGGCGAGGGTATCTGCTTTACCAATCATGTAAAGTTGGCTTTCTTGATTTCCCCAAATGCCGCTCGGATACTGTGGCAACAAAATTAGGCTATCGTTCCACCATGCTAAACCAGAATATTCATTCTCAGCATCACCCGCCTCACCATGAAGTGGCAATTCAATTAGCGAATGCTCTTCAAGCTGAATGGGGGCATCAGCCTTCCCATCTCTTTCCCCGGACAATTTGATCTCATTACTACACGCAAACAGGTTGAATAGCATCGTTAATGTGAAAAGATAGGCAAAAAGTCTTTTACTCATAATAGTTAAAATCGATAATCGTCAAAATCGGATCGTGGTCACTTAATTGCTTGCTTGCCGGTAAAACTGAATTCAAATGAATGGGCTTGAAAGTCTTGATATGCGGAGCAAAAGCCTTAGAAACCATTATATGATCCAACACTTCACCATTTCCTTCATAATTATAGCTAAACCAGGTATCCATATCCGCATCATCCCACAAATTCACCAGCTCATTTCCTTTAAGTGTCTGAATAGTTTCACTCCAGGGAAAATCATTCAGATCACCGGCAACGATAATCTTTGCCGTTGAGTCTTTATCCAAAATCTCTTTGATGAAACGGTTAACCGTGCTTGCCTGAGAAATATGTTGTTCTTCGCTGCTTAAGTTAGGCGGTTGTATCGCCCCAAAAAGCGGACCATCCGGACCTTTTGAACTGAGATGCAACCCAATCACGTAAAAAATCTCATCCTGATACTGGAATTGTGCAATAATCGGTTTGCGACTATTCCTAAAAGCGTTGTCTGCGGGATAGATTAAACCCGGATTGTTCGACAGAGTTGTGTTTTTCTCACTGCCATTCAAACTAACTTCTTCAGCAGGTTCAGCCGGCAAGGCAGAAAGGAATTTCAGTCCACGATCCATCCGAAACATGATGATTGTTCGAATATTCGCTCCCTCAGCTCCGCCATCTTTGTTGCGAACAGGATTGACATTAAACCAGCGATAAGTCGGTCCCCCGGCATCTTCAACGGCAACCTGCAACGCGTTGATGTTCTCGTCCGCACTGACGATTGCAGAATCCAGATAACCATCGTCATCCATAATTTCTTGCAATATCATGATGTCCGGAGAACTGAGCTTGTTTACTATCATTTCAGCATAATCTTCAATGCGTTCCGGTTCTTCAATATGACTGAGATTTTCCGTATTCATACTGACAACCGATATTTGGCTTTCGGTCAGCTCAATCGGTTGTATCGCAAGAAATTCCTCTTTGAGTCCATTGCTTTTATAAACCGGTCTTTCAATTGGTTGAATCCGATAATTGCCGAAATCATATTCCAAAATGCCAATAACCGGAGAGGTGGAAACGTCACCGGGAAATAGTTCGGGCATTTTTATATACTTATCATCCAAAATCAAGCGTTCCGGATTGGGATCGTCCTCGCTGAGCAACAAAATACCACTCGAATTCAAGCCGCTGGCATTTTTTCCCAGGTCAGCCAAGACCACAAGCTCGTTATAAGAATTATTTGCACTGACCACCAGTGCGTTGTTGATTTGAACCAGCATGCCTTCCAAACTCTCATAGAAATCCATGCCGTCTTCATCAGGGTCAAACTTACCTTTGTCCTCACCAATAACACCTATTACATCATTTTCAATTACTTTATCGGGGATAGCTCTGCCACCTTCACCCAAAACAAGCGCTGTTGGCAAAGCATTTCCGCTACTGATTATTTCAATATCTCTTGTTCTTAAACTGGTGGTAGTCAATGAATTTGCACCTAATCCAGCTGGGTTATATTCTCTGATTTCACCTGATGTGACAATAACTTCGTCGCCCGGCTTAACTTCAGCCACAGTTAACAAGTTGACAAATAATGCTTCTGATGTCTTTTCATCATTATCGGCTTTAGTGCTTTGCAAAAAGAAGCCATTACTGTTAACCGCTGTAACGATTCCTCTGACACATCGAATATCTTCTCCATCATAGGGTGAGAGATGCCCGGACCCCTGAATTTGATTAATCGCTAATTGATTTTGGCTTTGGTTGCAGGGTCCGTCTCCTTGACTGGATTGTATGAGGTTACAAGCATTTAATAAAACCAAGCTGAGTGAGAGGATAAAAAAGTGTTTAATAAATCGGATTTTATTGGTGATTTTTGTTTCCATATTTTCTATTTTACTGTATCAATTAAAATTCGTCCTGCGTTCAAGCAATTAATGGTTTAGAATTCAAGCATGGAAATAGAAGCAGCAATCTCAAAAATCGATCGCCATGCTTCCAGCGAACAAGGCAACAAGGTTGAAATCATTGAAAGACCCAATGGTGGCATATCGATTATTATGGCAGAAGGCAAACTCAATGGCAAACGCTCCAAAGCCCTGACCATGAAAGCAGTCCATGACGTGCTCAGTGAGATCTCTGATGGCGTAAACGACGGTGCTTCTGTTCGACTTGTTCTAACTCGCATCAGAAATGAACATAATGAAAAAGCACATGTCAACATTTCAGTCATCTCCTGCGATCTTCAATCAGGCACAATTGTGATCACAAAAAACAATTCCATTCCGGTTTTAGTCTATGAGAATGGAGAATGCCGCTTCTTACCCCTCACCAACAATTCGGAAATCGATCGTTTTGATCCGGTCGTCTATCAATTTGAATTCAAACCGGAACAAACCTTTATCCTAATTTCACAAGGGCTTCAATTAGCCGGAAACCATTACGAAAACACAATTGACCTTACCACTGCTGTCGATTCTATCTACGACAACGATGAAGAACCGAATGTACAAAATGTTTCCGACACACTGCTCAAACAAGCCATCGCCTTCGATGGTGGCAGACCCCGCGATGATATGACGGTGATTGTCCTGAAAGTCTCACAAGCAACTAATAAAGACATTCGCCGTGAATATATTTGTTTTCCAATAAAACACGAATTTGTAATTTCACAGGAGAGATAATTTACTATGCAAGAAGAAGTTGTTTTGATTACCGGTGCAAATGGAGAAATTGGTCACGGACTAATTGATTATCTTCATGCAAAGGATTATAAAATTGTTGCTCTGGACCTTGCCCCTTTGGATGACGCCTTGCGCCCTAAAGTTTTCCGCCATTTTGTCGGTGACATTTTAGATCAAATGCTCATCGGTCGCCTTATTTCAGAGTACAAAATCAGGACAATTTATCATTTGGCTTCCATTCTTTCAACAAAAGCCGAACTCAACCCCGAATTGGCTCACCGAATCAATGTGGAAGGCACACTAAATTTGCTTCGTCTGGCGGTTGAACAAGCCAAATGGCAGGGTCAGGCTGTCAAATTCATCTACCCAAGCTCAATTGCGGTTTATGGCTTGCCTTCTATTGAAGAAAAAAGCAAAGCCGGCAAAGTTTGTGAAGGCGATGCCAACCAGCCGCTGACAATGTACGGTGCAAATAAGCTCTATTGCGAAAGCCTTGGGCGCTATTACAGCAAAGCCTATCGTCGGCTTTCTAGCGATTTTAACCCCAACAAATCCGTTGATTTTCGTGCCATTCGCTTCCCCGGCTTGATTAGTGCCGAAACAATTCCAACCGGTGGCACCAGTGATTATGGACCCGAAATGCTTCATGCAGCCGCTAAAGGCGTTGAATATGATTGTTTTGTCCGTCCTGATGCGACCCTGCCCTTCATGGTCATGCCCGATGCCGTAAAATCTTTGATTCTGCTCGAAGCTGCCGACCGTGCCAGATTAACTCAAGATGTTTATAACGTAACCAGCTTCAATCCGACCGCTCAGGAAATCTATGATATCGCCCTCCAAGCTTTCCCGAATGCAAAAATCAATTTTGCGCCGGATGTGAAACGCCAGGGAATTGTGGATACTTGGCCAGAAGACATTGATGATTCTTCCGCCAGATCCGACTGGGATTGGCAACCGGACTATGACCAAAAACGAGCTTTTGAGGAATATTTGATTCCGGCAATTCGCAAAATCTATCAATAGTAAGAAGCTTTAACTATGCCACTTTATGAAAACTGAAACCTATTTCAAGGGTAAATCCGTTCTAATCACCGGTGGATCCAGTGGGATCGGATTTGCCTTTGCTAAAGCTTTGGCAAAAATTGGAGCAATTCCAACTCTCTTAGCCAGAGATGAAGGAAAATTGGCAAAAGCCAAATCAGAAATTCTCGGTTTGTTTCCTAATGCCGAAATTCACACATTGATAGCCGATGTAACCAAAGCCGAAAATCTTTCCCTAATTCTGGCAGATTTTTGCGCCAAATTTGGCACACCGGATATTTTGATTAATTCTGCCGGTGTTGCCAGACCTGGTTATGTGGAAGAAATTCCCCTCGAAGTCTACAAATGGACGATGGATGTCGACTATCACGGCACGGTAAACATGGTCAAGTTGCTCCTGCCCGGAATGCTCGAGCGCGGTTCCGGTCATATTATCAATGTTTCTTCCATAGCCGGTGTAATCGGTGTTTTTGGCTACACAGCTTACAGCGGAGCAAAATTTGCCGTCAAAGGTTTTAGCGATTGCTTGCGGACAGAGTTAAAACCCAAAGGCATCAAAGTTTCAGTCCTTTATCCGCCTGACACCGACACACCCCAGCTGGCTTGGGAAGACCAATTTAAACCAGCTGAAACCAGAGCCATCTCCGGCACCGCCAAACCGATTAGTCCCGACCTGCTTTCAGAAAAAGCATTGAAAGATGCCGCCAATGGCAAAGCCAGCCTCTTGCCCAATTTTGAATCAAAATTGATGTATTTTGTTGGCACTCGATTGGGTAATTCGGTTTACGGCATTATGGATTTGATGGTTCGAAATGCCCAAAAGAAAAATAAGCAATAATTGATTTACTAAAAATGGATATCGACCAAACCCTCCAGGACTGGCTAAAAGACAAAAGCTTTGCCAACAACCTCTCATACCATAAGTTAACCACTGCCAGAGAGGCTTCCTCAGTACCTTTTCCAAATTCTGTTCATAGTAATCTACAAGAAGCCCTTAATCGCATGGGAATTCATTCACTTTATATCCACCAGGCTGAAGCCATTCATTTATTAGAGGAAGGTGAAAATGTCGTCATCTCTACCGGCACTTCAAGCGGAAAAAGTCTTTGCTACAGTATCCCGATTTTAAATCGTCAAATCAATGAAGTCGGAAGCACAGCCCTTTTGCTCTTTCCGACCAAAGCACTCACGAACGATCAGCTGAACAGCTTCAAAACCTATTCCCAAATTTTGACCAGCGAAACGATTAAACCGGTTGTCTATGACGGTGATACAGCCAGTTCCCAACGTTCGGCTATACGCAAATCTGCCACAATTCTAATGACAAACCCCGATATGCTCCATCAGGGCATTTTGCCTCATCACACCGCCTGGGCGCGCTTTTTCTCTCACTTGCGTTATATTGTCATTGACGAAGCGCACATTTACCGTGGAGTTTTTGGCAGTCACTTAGCCAACCTTATCCGTCGTCTGAAACGAATTTGCAGTTTCTACAACAGCTTTCCCCAATTCATTTTAACTTCAGCAACCATCGGCAACCCTGAAGAACTGGCGACAAATTTAATCGAGCAAAAAATTCACCTGATTGACCGTGATGGCTCACCAAAAGGCGAAACGCATTTCATGATCTATAACCCACCTTTTGTCGATGAAAAACTTGGTATTCGGAAAAGCAGCATTGAAGCCGGCGTAAATTTCACTCAAAAGTTAATCAAATCCAAACACCAAACGCTCGTCTTCGCCAGAACCCGCCGAACGGTTGAAATGTTGCTAACTTATCTTCGCAACAAACTACCATTTCAGGAACGCGAAACCATCCGGGGATACCGTAGCGGCTACTTAAAAAACGACCGCCGCGAAATTGAACAAGGGCTAAAAAACGGGGGTCTACAAGCCGTTTTCTCAACCTCAGCCCTCGAATTGGGCATCGACATCGGCAATCTGGATGCCGTCATCCTCGTCGGCTTTCCCGGCACAATTGCGACCGCCCGTCAACGCCTGGGACGTGCCGGGAGGAAACAACAGACCTCCCTCGGCATCCTGATCGTCACAAACGAAGCTCTCGACCAATACCTGGCAAGTCATCCCGAATACCTGGTTGAAAACAACCCTGAACAAGCCCTGATTGACCCACAAAATCTCGTCATTTTGCTTCAGCATATCGGTTGTGCTGCCTTCGAACTACCCTTCTCCAACGAAGAAGGCTTCGGATTAATGACAGCTGAAGAGCTTAATCCATTCTTATACCTGCTTGAGCAAAATGGCAGTTTGTCCCATCAAGGGGAAAATTTCTACTGGTTAGCTGACCGCTACCCGGCAGCTGAGGTATCTTTGCGTTCATCCACACCGGATATCGTCAGCCTGAACCTTGTCGATGAACAGGGCAACACCAGTCTGATTGGTCAGCTCGATGCCTGGGCAGCCCGCTGGATGGTTCATAAAGAAGCAATTTACCTTCATAACGCCGAAATTTATGAAGTCCTTGATCTCGACCTCGAAAAAGGCGTTTGCTTGCTCCAAGCCAGCCAATCCGAGTTTTATACAATCCCGGTAATTAATACCACAATCATTGATTACAAGCTTTTATATTCGGTTCCCTATCAAAATCACAGTGCAAACTATGGCAGTCTCGACCTCGAAATCGCCATCAACAGCTATCAACGCAAACGTTGGATGACCAACGAATTGCTCGGTCTGGGGAAAATTGATTTGCCTCCCCAAAACCTTCACACTAACGGTTTTTGGCTTTCTTTTTCTCCGCATTACATTGAAAAATTACGGGAAGCAAAAATGTGGACATCCGACCGGAATAATTATGGCGCTAACTGGCAAGTTCTCCGTCAAAAAATATTGCTCCGCGATCAATTCACCTGCCGTGGATGCGGAAAACGCTTCGATTCATCCGATCTTCAGGTTCATCACATCCAACCTTTCCGCACGTTTTCAGACCCCGCCCTGGCAAACCGCCCGTCGAACCTGGTTACATTATGTTCCGCTTGCCACAAAAAAGCCGAAGTGAACGTCATGGTCCGCAGTGGTCTCGCAGCCGCGGCTTATGCCTTGCGCAGTATCGCCCCATTGCTCATTATGTGTGACCCCGAAGATGTCTCTCTTCTTTCTGAAGCAAAATCTATTCTCAATGATGCCAATCCTGCCATATTAATTTATGACAAAATCCCAGGCGGGATTGGGCTCTCGCGTAAGCTCTATGATTTGCGAAACAACTGGATCGAGCGAGCAATTGACCTCATTCAATCTTGCCCTTGTGATGATGGTTGCCCGGCTTGCGTTGGACCGGTGGGCGAACCCGGTTTCGGTGGCAAAAAAGAAGCCCTTGCTCTACTAAAAGGTTTGAAAAATGGCTGATTGGTCTGATCTATCCGAACAGCTCAAAAAATTGGGTGTCCGTTTGGGGAGAGATTCTGAACTTTCTAAACCCGTCCGGAAAAAACAGCCGATTGAATCCCTCGTGAATGGTCACGAATTCGAGACGATGTTTGGAACAGTATTTTCTTCAGATCATTATTATGCTGAAGACCACATCCACGGCACCGTCCCGCTCAAACCATTTTCGCGCCATGATGTTTTAGCCCTATGGGCACAAGCAGCACAGCTTGCCGATTGCGCGATTAGCGATTTCATCTTTCTCGACACCGAAACCACCGGTCTTTCCGGAGGAACCGGCACCATACCTTTTATGATTGGAGCAGCCAGGTTCATTCAAAACCAATTTGTTGTCGAACAATTTTTCCTTCGCAACCCATCCGAAGAAAAAGCCCAATTGGCAGCCTTGAATCAATTTGTCGATGGCGGACAAGCAATCGTCAGCTACAACGGCAAATCCTTCGATCTCCCAATCATCAACACACGCTATATCCTAAACCGCCTTGGCAACCCTTTCGAAGAAATGGCACATTTCGACCTCCTTCATATTTCCAGAAGAGTCTGGAAGAGACGTCTAAAGCAATGCAACCTCGGAAACATCGAAAAAGAAATTTTGCAATTCCAGCGAAGCGGTGAAGACGCACCCGGATATCTGGTGCCAGAGTTTTATCGTGATTATTTGCTCAACGGTGACGGCAGTCAGATTGCCAAAGTTTTCTATCATAATGAAATCGACGTCGTCAGCCTTTCTGCTCTTTTCACCACACTGGCAGCAATTCTCGAAGACCCAAACCCCGACAATTTTGCTCATGCTGCCGATATTTATTCTCTTGGAAAGCTGATGGAGAGTCTTGATAAAGAAGATATTGCTACTAATCTATACGCATCGGATAGCCTAATAGTGACTAAAGGCGAAGAACTCGTCCTTTCATTACTTTCAAGAGCAAAAATGTTCAAACGACATAAAAACTACGACCAAGCCCTGCCACTCTGGCAGCATGCCCACGAGCTCGGTTCAGCTGAAGCAAGTTTGGAACTTGCCATCTACTACGAACACCTCGCCAAAGACCTCACCCAGGCACTTTCATATACCAATACGCTGCTTAAACAAGCAGAAAGTCAACCATCACCCAACAAGTCCTCTATCGAGCAAATCACCCACCGCCGCGAAAGAATCTTGAGAAAGATGCTACGTTGAATAATTTCTCTGTGACAAGACTGGTTTTTCTCAAATAAGATTTTAAGATCGCGATGCTGTTAATCTTTTAGATATTCAAAATATTTTTTTCTGTTACAAAGTTCCAGGAAAATCGGATAAACATTTGATGTTTTGGAAATTTGGATATTCCGTTTCCTTCCTCCAAACCAGTCCCCTCTACATTTTTTTGAACAAATTTCGATAATAAATATAATTTTGTTATAGGAAATATGCTCACACAGGAGAAATAATGTCAAAAAACATCCCCGAACTTCCTCTTTCAAACGAACAACTCATTAATAATTATCGCCTGGCTTTTCGATCTCGCCAGGCGTCTATAATCGGCCGGCGCGAAGTCCTTACCGGCAAAGCCAAATTTGGCATCTTCGGAGACGGTAAAGAAATGATCCAGCTCGCCATCGCCCATCACTTTCGAAAAGGCGACTGGCGCTCCGGATATTACCGCGACCAAACCTGGATGATGGCGCTCGACTTGATCAATCTTGAACAATTCTTCGCCCAACTTTACGCCCATGCTGACAACCATGCCGACATCCATTCCGGTGGTCGCAACATGAACGGTCACTTTGCCTCCCCCATGCTGGATGAAAACGGCGAATTACTCTCCCAAACCGACCGCTACAACACTTCAGCCGACGTTGCCTCAACCGCTGCACAAATGCCGCGCTCTGTTGGCTTGGCATATGCTTCCGTTCTCTATCGAGAGCTTGAAGAACTGAAAGGGCTCACGAAATTTTCCAATAACGGGAATGAAATTGCTTGGGTTTCAATTGGAAACGCCTCCACCGCCGAAGGACCCTTCTGGGAAGCGGTAAATGCGATCGGTGTGCTGAAAGCCCCGGCCATCATCACCATTTACGATGATGGTTACGGTATATCCGTTCCAAATGAATTCGCAATGGTCAAAGAAAACATTGGCGCTATTTTGCAGGGCTTCCAACGGGATGCCTGCCCAGCTGACCAATGCGACCGTGGTTACGACATCTATCGCGTCAAAGCCTGGGATTTTGTCGGACTTTGGGAAGCCTACACCATGGCAGAAGAAACCGCCCGCCAACACCAAATCCCAGCCCTGATTCACGTTACCGACGTAACCCAACCGCTCGGTCATTCGACATCCGGATCTCACGAACGCTACAAATCTCCCGAACGACTCCAATGGGAAAAAGACTTTGACGGTATCACTCGTTATCGCCAGTTTCTGGTTGATCACGCTGTCGCGACCAACGAAGAATTCGACCAATGGGAAGCGGAAGACAAAAAAAACGTCGAACAAGCCCGCAAAAACGCTTGGAATGCATTCCAAAACCCCATTAAAGAAGCGCGCGCCCAAGCCAGCGAACTCATCCAAGCTTTCGCAAAGAGCGACGCTGAAAACGCAGAGGAAATAAAAGAAGTCAACAACCGGTTGATGAGCTTGCCCGACCCACTTAACAAAGATATTCACGAAGCAATCCACAAAGTTTTGATTGGCAAAATCGACCAGGATAACGAAGCATGGTTAGCGCTTTACAACTGGGACAAAAAACTTGAAAGCGAAAAACAAGAATACTACAACAAGTATCTCTTTTCCGATTCCAAACACTCCCCCTTGCTCCAGGAAAGTGTTCCGCCAGTTTACACCGAAAGCTCACCCATGGTAATGGGCTTTGAGGTCATCAACAAAGCCTTTGACGAAATGCTTGCCCGCGAACCACGAATGGTCGCCTTTGGCGAAGACGTCGGCAATTTGGGTGATGTCAACCAAGGTTTCCGCGGTTTACAAGAAAAATATGGCCGCCGACGAGTCAGCGACACCGGTATCCGCGAAGCCACCATCCTCGGACAAGGCATCGGTTTGGCTTTACGCGGTTTGCGACCGATTGCCGAAATTCAATACCTCGACTATCTGCTCTATGCCCTTCAAATCATGTCTGACGACCTTTCCAACCTGCGTTGGCGCACAGCCGGAAAACAACAGGCTCCCCTGATTGTCCGCACCCGCGGTCATCGCCTTGAAGGAATTTTTCATTCCGGCTCCCCGATGGCCGGCATCATCAACCTGGTTCGCGGTATGCACGTTTTGGTTCCCCGCAATATGACCCAGGCAGCCGGTTTCTATAACACCCTGATTGAAGGCGACGACCCGGCATTGGTGGTTGAGGTGCTCAACGGCTATCGCCTGAAAGAACGCATGCCCGATAACATTGCCGAATTCAAACTCCCCTTGGGCGTTCCCGAAATTTTGACCAAAGGTGAAGATTTAACCCTCGTAACCTATGGCGCAACTGTCCGCATCGCCGAACAAGCTGTCGAAATGCTCAAAAAAGTCGGCATCAGTGTTGAATTGATTGATGTTCAATCACTCTTACCATTCGACCGACCCGGATTAATCAAAGAATCCATTAAAAAGACCAATCGCGTCCTCTTTGTGGACGAAGACGTTCCCGGTGGAGCAAGCGCTTATATGCTCCAGCAAGTGATTGACGGCCCTGAAATTTGGCAATATCTCGATTCTGCACCCCAGACCCTCTCAGCCTCAGCTCATCGACCGGCTTATGGCACCGATGGTGATTATTACAGCAAACCCAATTCAGAATCAATCTTTGACAAAGTTTACACAATATTACACGAAAGCGACCCCAAGCGCTTTCCGATGGTGAATTAGGAGAATTAATGGCTACAAAATTAATTGCGCCCCGCACAGGCGAAGGCGTTGAAGAACTAACCGTGACCAATTGGCTCAAAGCCGTTGGCGACCACGTGGACGAGATGGAATCGGTTGTCGAAATTGAAACCGACAAGGTGGTTACCGAATATCCCAGCCCGATTGCAGGAACCTTGCTGCGGATTGATATCCCCGTCGGCAGCATTGTCAAAGTTGGTGAAAGCATGGGCCTCATCGGCGAAGCTGGTGAATCTTTGGATAATCTTGAGACTTCCGATGTAACTCAATCTCAGCCTGAATCAAAAACAGAAGCTAGCAAAGCCTCGAACACCGATAAAGAAATTGAAGAAAAACCAAAAACTGTCCAGTCTAGCGGAGAAAAATCAGACTTTCTTTCTCCCTTGGTTCGCAAAATGCTCGCTGAACACAAACTTGAGGCTGCAAACATCAGCGGTACCGGCTTAGGCGGAAGAATCACCAAGCAGGATGTTGAAGCTTACCTAAAAAATCCGCAGCCGCCGTCAAGCAAAACCGTCCAAACCCAGCCGACACCCAGCCAAAGCCATCCAGCCCCGGCAGTAGTTGGCGCGACAATTTCGGCAGATATGCCTGGAACACTTATTCCACACACAACAACCCGCCGACAGATCGCTGCCCACATGGTCAACTCTGTCGCGACATCACCTTCAGTTTTGACGGTAATGGAAGTTGATATGAGCCGCGTTTTGGCACATCGTAAAGCCAACAAAGCCAAATTTGCTCAAGACGGTGTTAATCTGACCCTGACCGCTTATTTCACCACCGCCATCACCCAAGCTATTGCTGAACACAAAATCGTCAACGCCAGCTGGACAGACGAAGGCATTTTTACCTACAACGACGTCAACCTTGGCATGGCAGTTGCGATGGGTTCTGGCGGCTTGATTGTGCCCGTTATCCATCAAGCTCAAAACCTCTCGCTCAAAGGCATGGCTGCAAAAATCAACGATTTGGCTGACCGAGCCCGTAACAAAAAGCTAAAGCCCGAAGAAGTCCGCGGTGGAACTTTCACCCTGACCAATCACGGCACCGGCGGCTCGCTTTTTGCCATGCCAATCATCAACCAGCCCCAGCTCGGCATTCTTGGCACAGGCACCATGCAAAAACGTGCCGTTGTCATAACCGACGAAAATGGCAACGATTCAATTGCCATCCGTCCGATGGTTTATCTTTCCTACGTTTTCGACCATCGTGCTATTGACGGCGAAACCGGAGATAACTTCCTCATGTCGGTTAAGAAAATTTTGGAAAACTGGGAATAGGCACTAAAATAGCTAACTAAAACCGGATGGATTCAAACCCATCCGGTTTTTAATAATTTTATGATGCCGAACCTTCTAACCTCTGATAAAATTCAAGCTAAAGGAGACTAAAATGACTGAAAAACAATGGGCAAAAGCCCCCGATTACAATCTCGATTTATCCAAAAAATATTATGCGGTATTCAAAACCGATAAAGGCGATATCAAAGTGGAACTCTTTGCAAAACAAGTTCCCAACACGGTAAACAATTTTGTTTTCCTTGCCCGTGAAGGCTATTATGATGACACAATTTTTCATCGCGTTATCGCCGACTTCATGGTACAAGGTGGCGACCCAACCGGAACCGGACGCGGTGGACCCGGCTATTCTTTCCGTGACGAATTTGACCCCACGCTTCGCCACGACAAACCCGGTATACTCTCCATGGCAAATGCCGGACCCAACACCAACGGTTCCCAATTTTTCCTGACTCATGTCCCCACCTCCTGGCTGGATAATAAACACGCTGTTTTCGGCCACATTATCGAGGGTTTCGATAATCTTATGGCAATTCCACCTCGCGATCCGATGCTTTTCGGCTCCCCGGCGGTTAAACTCCATACAATTGAAATCATCGAAGAGTAATTGGGTACTGCTGTGTCAGAAATAACGATTAATGGTCGTGACCTCACAATAGATCAAGTTGTCAAAGTCGCCAAAGACCCTTCAATCAAAATTAAGCTTGCCGATGACGCAATCATCGCAATCAATCGTGCCGCCGATGCCGTCCAACAATTCCTTAGCGAAGGAAGAATTGCTTACGGTATCACCACCGGCTTTGGTGCCTTCAAAGACCAGCTGATTCCGGTTGAAGACGTTGAAAAACTGCAGGAAAACATCATCCTCAGCCATGCCGTCGCTGTCGGTCCCCTTTTGGACGATGCAACCGTAAGAGCAATGATGCTAATCCGTGCCAATACCCTGGCAAAAGGACATAGTGGCATTCGCCTTGAAACTGTCAACCTGCTCATCGAACTCCTCAACCGCAACATCCTCCCCATCATTCCCTCAAAAGGGTCGCTTGGAGCCAGCGGCGATTTGGCACCGCTTGCCCATATGTCGCTCCCACTTTTGGGTGAGGGCAAAGTCAAGGTCGATGGCGAAATCATCGAAGCCAGTCAAGCACTCCAAGACGCTGGATTGAAAGCTGTAAAACTTGCGGCGAAAGAAGGGCTGGCGCTGACCAACGGCACAACCATGATGACCGCAATCGGCGCATTGTTAGTCGATTCAGCTGAAACCCTGATGGCAAGCGCAAATACAGCCGCGGCGCTGACAATTGAAGCCCAAAACGGAACTCTGCGCGCTTTTTCGCCCCAAATTCATCAAATCAGGCCCCAGAATTTTCAGGCAGAAACCGCCGCCCAAATTCGCAACCTGCTCGAAGACAGCCAATTTACACGCCCCGACAACTCTTTGAACGTTCAGGATGCCTACTCTTTACGCTGTATTCCTCAGGTGCATGGTGCTGTATCCAACGCAATCGCCTATGCGCGTTTGGTGATTGAAACTGAGCTCAATTCTGTTACCGACAACCCCCTGCTCTTCTTTGAAGGCGAGAATGTGGATGTTATCTCCGGTGGAAACTTCCATGGTGAGCCTTTGGCATTAGCGCTCGATTTTCTGGCACTGGCAGTGGCAGATTTGGGCAATATGTCCGAACGCCGGATTGCGAAACTGATTGATAACAAAACCGAGCATTACCCATCATTCCTCGCTTCTCAACCTGGTTTAAACTCCGGCTTTATGATTTTGCAATACACTGCCGCCGCACTGGCTTCTGAAAATAAAACCCTCGCCCATCCTGCCAGTTTGGATAGCATCCCAAGTTCCGGGAATGTGGAAGATCACGTTAGCATGGGCGCAAATTCAGCCAACCATGCCGCCTTGGTTTTGGAAAACGTCTTCAATATCGTTGGGATAGAAATGATGTCTGCTGCTCAGGCAGTCGATTTCCGCTTATTAGCTGAAAATGGACTCAAGCAAGGCAAAGGCAGCGCGCTGATTATGCAAAAAGTGCGCAAAATCGTCCCCTTCTTTGTGAAGGACACCTTCTACCAACCCTACATGCTCAAAATGACCGAGTCATTGAAACAAGGCGAATTTGTAATCTAATAATGGTTAAATAAAAACCGGAGGACGACAAAATCCCTCCGGTTTTTTCGTTTAAAAATCTTGTAATTCTTCAACTCCAAACCCCGGCAATCGCTTCCCCGCATTTTGGACAATGCCCATCCTCAATTCGGTTTTCCATCAACCAAAGCGAATTTCGCGCAATCAACAAAGTGCCACAAGCCGGACAATAACTGTCTTCTCCTTTGCCCAAATTGCCCCCATAGACATACTTCAATCCAAACCGCTTTCCAATTTGAATGGCATTCATGATGACCTCTGGATCAGTTGCCGAAATCTGATCAAACTGTGGTTGTGGAAAATAACGGCTGAGATGCCAGGGCGTGTCGCTGCCCAATTTTTCAGCAATAAACGCAGCAATGCCTTCAATTTGTGCTATGTCATCATTAATACCCGGTATTAAGAGCGTTGTTAACTCCAGCCAAATCCCGGCTTCTTTTATCCGTTGGCAATTGTCCAAAATCGGCTGCAGGCTTGCACCGGTAAATTTTCGATGGACTTTCTCGTCAAAGCCTTTGATATCAATATTCATCGCATCAATTAGTTGACTCGCCTCGGCAAGCAACTCCGGGCTCTCATATCCATTGCTCACCCAGATGTTTTTCAATCCCGCTTCTTTTGCCAAAACGGAAACATCCCGAATGTACTCATAGAAAACAGTCGGCTCGGTGTAGGTATAAGAGATGCTTTTACAACCCACCCTCAAAGCGGCTTCAACCACCTGTTCAGCTGCGGTAAATGGCAAGCGCTCCGGATTATTTCGAGAGGTAATTTGACTGATATCCCAATTCTGACACCAGGAACAACGCAGATTGCAACCACTTGCAGCGATTGAAAAAGACTTTGACCCAGGTAAAAAGTGAAAAAGTGGCTTTTTTTCAATCGGATCAACATGCGAAGCAATTAATTTGCCGTAATTCAAGCTAAAAAGCTGACCGTTTCTATTTTGGCGCACTTGGCAGATGCCCTTTTTTCCTTCGCGAATCAGGCAGTAATGATTACAAAGTTGACACTCAACTACACCAGCGTCCTTTGTTTGCCAAAAACTCGCCTCTTTCATTTTGCCTCCTGGTCTGTTTTCAGCTCCTCATCGTTCAAAATTTCAATCATCTGAATCACTGCCGAATTATCAAGCTCACCGCTTCCCGCAGCAACCAGTCCATTATAAAGTTGGGCGTTGACCGCCGTTGCAGGCAAAACCGCCAAATATTCTCTGGCAGTTTCCATCACGATGTTCAAATCCTTCGCCTGTAGATGCGATTTAAAGCCCGGTTCGCGATTCCCGGCAAACAATCTGGGGGCTTTCACGTCCAGCGTCCAGCATTGTGCTGCCCCGCCTTTGATTGCCTCAATAACTTTCTGTGGATCTGCTCCCGCTTTTTGGGCAAAAATCAAAAGCTCAGCCTCTGCTACCATCTGAGCGGCAACCATAATCTGATTGGCAGCCTTTGCAACCTGACCAGCACCAGCCTCTCCGACATGCGTAATTGTTTTACCGACCACAGTCAAAACAGGCAATACCTTCTCTAAAACCTCCGCATCGCCTCCGACCATAATCGAAAGCGTGCCATTCTTCGCCCCAATATCCCCTCCGCTGACCGGTGCATCGAGCGCAAAAACGCCTTTTTCTTTCATTGCTTCATAAATCTGACGGCTGGCTGCAGGTTTAATCGTCGAATTATCCACCAAAATCATCCCAGGATGAGCTCCCTCAACTACGCCATTCTCTCCTAAAACCACTTCCAAAACGTCAGGAGTATCCGAGACATTCACAAAGACGATATCCGATTGTCGTGCAACATCTGCCGGTGATTCTGCCCGCTTCGCCCCTAAAGCGACAAGCCTGCTCGCTTTGCTCTGCGTTCGGTTCCAAACCGTCATCGCATAACCCGCCCTAATCAAATTTTCAGCCATTGCCGCCCCCATCGTGCCCAAACCGATATAGCCAAGTCTCATTTCCGTCATAGTAAACTCCTTTAGATTTCCTTTGATTAATTATAGCCACAAAATGACATTGGCTGCTTAGCTTTTCTTAAACCAACTAAACCGTGTTAACGGCTTTCCCTCCTCATTCTATGCCAAATTAGCTAAATTTTGTTCGTGATTTTTTGAACAACTCCCCAAATTCGTCACTTTTTCTTCAGCAATTCCGTCGAATTGAGGTATACTAATCCATTGGTAAATAAAATAATAATCTACCGGAGGAAAATGTGGATCCAATTATCAATGCAGTACTGAAACCCCAGAGCATCGCAGTTATTGGTGCATCAACCAATCCCGATAAAATTGGCTATAAAGTAGTCGAAAATCTGAAAAACTGCGGTTATACCAACCCTGTCTACCCTATCAACCCTGACGCAGAAGAAATTTGTGGCTATAAATGCTATCCGAATATCAAAGACGTCCCCTACGTTGTTGATTTAGCAGTTATCACCGTTCCTGCCAAGTTTGTCCCCACTGTCACTAAAGACGCTGGAGAAAAAGGTGTGAAAGGTTTGAGCATCATAACCTCTGGCTTCAGTGAGGTTGGTGATCACGCACTTGAAGACGAAGTAGTCGCCATCGCTCGCGATTACGGCATGCGCATCATCGGACCAAACATTATCGGCACCTTGTCCAATAGCGACAAAATGAATGCTTCTTTCACCAGCTTTTTGCCCCTCGACGGCAAAGCAGCCCTCGTCTCCCAAAGCGGTGCGCTCCTCATTGCCATGGATGCTGCAACCTACACCAAACGTGTCGGTTTCGACAAAATGATTTCAATCGGCAATCAGGCTGACCTCGATTTCGCTGACCTCATCGGCTATTTAGCCGAAGATGAAGCCACCTCTTGTATCACTCTCTACATCGAAGGTATCAAAGACGGTCCCCGCTTCATGGAAGAAGCCCGCAAATGTTCCAAACCGATCATCGCCCTCAAATCCGGAACCTCTGCCCACGGTGCAGCCGCTGCTGCCTCCCACACCGGTTCTTTGGCCGGCTCTGCAAAAATTTACGAAGCCGCTTTTGCACAATCAGGCGTTGCTCAGGCTGACGATTTGAACGATATGTTCAATGCCACGCTTGCCCTTTCCTTACAGCCCACGATGAAGGGCGACAATTTGCTCATCGTCACAAATGGTGGTGGTGTTGGTGTTTTGGCAACCGACGCAGCCGAAAAATACGGCTTGCCCCTCAAATTCGCTCCTGAAGACGTTCAAACCGAACTCAAGAAACACATGCCATCCTTCGGCTCTGCCAAAAACCCGGTTGATATCACCGGTGGTGCTGGTTTAGCCGGTTATTACGAAGGCGTAAAATACTCCTTTGCCCACGATTGGGTCGACGGTTTGGCAGTTCTTTATTGTGAAACATCTGTTACCGATCCCCAGGAAATCGCCGAAGCTATCTACAACGCAATTCAAGAATCCGGTGTCAGTGGCAAACCTGTTACCGTCTCCTTCATTGGTGGCGAACGCTGTCAGACTGCCATGGAATGGTTGATTGAACACAACATCCCCACCTACGATGCCCCGGATTTGGCAATCAAAGCCTTGGCAAACCTCCGCAAACAAGACAAAATGCAGAAAACTGCTCATAACGCCCCTTACAAACCCAGCGATATTGACCCGATCAAAGCTCGCGAAATTATCGCCGGTGCCCGTGCAAAGGGTCGCAATGCTCTGACCGAAGTTGAAGCCAAACAAGTCTTCACTGCCTACGGTTTGCCCGTTACCCCAACCGAGCTTGCCAAAACCGAAGATGAAGCCATTCAACTTGCTAATAAAATCGGTTTCCCCGTTGTCATGAAAATTGTCTCCCCCGACATCCTCCACAAATCCGATGCCGGAGCAGTCAAAGTTAACATCAAGAGCGAAGCTGATGTCCGCGATGCATGGAAAGTCATCATGGAAAACTCCCTGAAATACAAAGCCGATGCAGAAATCGACGGTATTGCCGTTCAAGAGATGGCTCCCTGGGCAACCGAAGTTATTGTCGGATCCGTCAACGATGCCACCTTTGGTCCTACCATCATGTTTGGTCTGGGCGGTATTTTTGTTGAGGTTTTGAAAGACGTTACCTTCAAAGTTGCCCCAATCGATGAAGCAACTGCCCTCGATATGCAATCCGAAATTAAATCGGTCAAGATCCTCGAAGGTGCCCGCGGTGAATCTCCTCGCGACCAAAAAGCACTTGCCAAGGTTTTGGCTCACTACTCTTACATGGTCTACGACTTGAAAGACGAAATCGCCGAATCAGACGCCAACCCCGTCATCGTCTACGAAGATGGCAAAGGCGTTGCCGTTGTCGACGCCCGCATCATTTTGACCAGTAAATAAGATTTATCTTCAAACACGAAAAAGCGCCATCGGTCTCCCGATGGCGCTTTGTTATTAATTAGCAAAAGCCCCTTTTGCTTACTCTGCCATTTCATATTCTATCTTTCGTAGGTCGGACAAAGTGCTGGAACGAAGTGAACAGCGACCGCTTTCTTTGCGGACTCCGACAATTAGGAATGCAAAGGATATGGTTTTTTACATTAGAGATAAGAATTATATTAATAACCAATAATTAGTTATATTAATTATTCGATTTTAGAGCTAAAGAAGTTATTATTCAAAGTTAGAATACTAAAAACTATTAACCAACAAACAAGGAGGATCTACAATGGGGTTTTTCAAAACACTTTGGAACTTTATAAAAAACGCCAAATATCTCAAAGGAATGACGAAAAAGTCAGTTGCAACATTAATTTCGATTGAGAATCCACATAGCGATTATTATGTAATTAAATTACAACCGGAAGCCGGCTTCAGCTGGAACGCCGGCGAGCATGTTATGATGCGTCTGCCCGGTCACGCTTCGATCAAAAGGCAGTATCGGATGTTTTCAATTGCCTCAATTGAAGAGGAAGGGGTAATGCTCTTCGGCATAAGAACCGGTAAGGAAGTCAGTGATTTCAAAAAGGTCTTGCTCAATCTGAATCCCGGTGATTCAGTAGCAATTCAAGGCGCATTTGGTTGGTTCCGCATCCGCGATGAACATTCGCCGATCGTTCTCTTTGCCGGCGGCGTTGGCATAACCCCGGTGAGAGCACTGGTAAAAGAATTGGCTCAAAACCAGAACCGACCGATTGATATCGTTTTCTCTTCTCAGGATTATTACCTCTTTGGTGATGAGATTCAGGAAATCGCCGATAATAACCCCTCTATGAATCTGCATAAGGTCGCCAGTCCGGAAGAAACCCAAAGCTGCCTCTCAGAATTAGCGGAAAAGTATGGAGATCAAGCCTATTACTATATGTCAGCATCTCCGCGAGTTGTTGAATCGGTTTCAAAACTCTTGCGTTCCAAAGACATAACAGGTAATCGTCTGATAGACGACACAATGCGTGGTTATTAAACAACAATTAGCTAAAATAAAAGAAGGAAAACCGAATTAATAATTGTGAACTGCACCCCAAAAGTTGGACAATAAGCCAGCCAAGGGTGCAGTTCACATAGGACGCTTAATTTTTTGCCTTAGATGAAAACGGAAATCGAATCCCTGAGGATTGGTTCATCTTCTTGTGTGGTATTAATTCTAAAATCGCAGCTAAGATTAAAGGTCAAGGATAGATCAGCTACATTGTCAATTGATCTTCATCCCAAACCATCACATCGTCAATATCCGTCCATATGCCACGGGATTTGGGCCATAAGTTGCGGTTGGAAAAGTTGACTCTGATGTGTTGTCCCTTGTATTTGCTGATATCAAAGCTGACCGAACGCCAGCCCAAATCCTGACCGGGGGTGGGGGCTTCGTTTGGCTTGGAGGGTTTGTAGCCAACCCAAAGAACAGTTTCCAAATGGCATAAGCCTGCGCCGTCTTGAATTGCAACAAAGACATCGGCATTATCAAGGGTATCGTTCACGAACATTCTGTATTTGAACTTTAATACCGGTCTGCTCCAGTTTGGATCAACGTAAAAGTTGGTATATGCCCAGGCTTCTCCCTGACCTTGCTCCTTTTGCGCAACCGGTTGCCCCAAGCGCATACCGTAATTGCCTTGATAGCTATTGTTTGTTCTGGCAACAGTCAAATCCCCACCGGTGGTCCATTCCATCAAAGCGGGCTCCTTCTCAAAACCACCGTTTTGAACCAAACCGCTGTAGCTATCGGGTTGAATGGCTTGCGGGGAGAAAACCTGGATGCGGTGGTTGCCGCTGTCTACCACATAGACATCACCATTCTCAGCGACCAAAACATCGGTTGGTTCATACAGTTGTCCCGGTAAATTGCCAGAAGTTCCAAAGGAGTTTAAATAAGTCCCATCTGAATCGAGTACAAGAATTCTGTTTTCCCAAAATTCCGCAACATAAATATTACCGTTTGGAGTAATGAACATTCCTTCTGGGCTAGACAATTGACTTTCACCAATCGAGCGGACATAGTTCCCCTCAAGATCATATTGTTTTATATATTTCGATAAAACATAGAGATTATCAGCCAAATCGATATAAATTGAACCCGGATCTCCAATGTTCCAGCTTTTCTTAAAAATCCCAGCATTAGTATATTTCTGGCATCTCTTTTTAACTACTACGTAAATATCACCTTTAGAATCGATTGCAATAGAAATCGGACTTAGCTCTCCTTCTTTTTTAACAATTTCAAAAGCCCGGACAAAAGCGCCATTTGGATTGAAGACTTGTATTCTATGATTAAAGCAATCAGCAACATAAATATGACCTGCCTTGTCCAGGGCAATATCCTTTGGAGAATTAAATTCCCCTTCTCCATCTCCCCTTTGTCCAAACATCATCTTCGGGGTTCCATAGCGAGAGAGTTCCTGTACCCTGTCGTTCTCATCTTCAAGAACCAAAAGATTGCCCGTGGAAGTAAAAACTGCTGAATAAGGACCTAACAGTTTTCCAGCTGGTGTATCTCTGTTTCCCCATTTATTTACAAGAACTCCATCAGAAGAATACTTGTTGATTTCTCCGTATTCCATTGAGGAAGTGTAGATAGCGTAATTTGAATCAACCGTTAAACCGCTATAAAAACCTCGATTGTTGCTCTGAGAAATGCTTAGACCTAGGAATTCCCCTTCGGGCGAAAAAAGCTTGATTTCATAACGATTATCAACAACAAGAAGATTACCATCCTTGTTGACCGTTATATGTCTTGGGTCATCAACAGTCCAGGCTAAAACAAAGTTGCCGAATCGGTCAAACTTCTGAATTCGCTTACTTCCAGAATTAGCAAGAAAAACAAAACCTGAGTTATCAACAGCAATATCTTCAATCACCTCAAACTGTCCTGTTTCGCCCCATGACAAGAGAAATTCACCTTCGTAAGAGAATTTTTGGATACGGCTTCCATAATCGTCTACAACATAAATAAAACCATCCCTGCTTGCAGCAATACGGTTGGGATATTTGAACCGCCCAGGTTCTGAGTCACTACCTCCCCAGGTCTTGATTAGCCACCCACCACGGGTAAAGTGCTGAACCCTTGAATTACTGCTTTCAATTGTAAAAATTGTCCCATCAGAGGCAAGGGCAACATCCATCAAACCATAAAATTTCCCCGGTTCTTCTCCGTAACCACCAAATGAGCGAACACTTCGACCACCAAATTGATTGATAATCATAATTCGCTCTTCGCCCGAGTCTGCAACTATCAGGATCCCAACACTATCAACTTCAATAGCTTTGGGATAAAATAGCTGACCACCCTCCCCACCCCAGGATCTGCGAAATCGGTATTCCACCTCTTTGGGATTAACTTCCACAATTTCTTTGTTTTCCGCTATCTCTCCAACCTTTTTAGGGGAAGGATGAAGACGCTCACGTACTTCTACTAACGAAGCAAAGCGAGCGTTCGGTTCTTTTTCTGTCATCCGAGTGATGATTGAGGCGCTTTCAGGGGTCAAAGGAGCTCTGAGATCGATCGGCTTAAAATGTTTCATCATGATTGTCGGCGTAGTGTCGCCGTCAAAAAGCTTTTCACCGGAAAGCATCTCATAAAGAATACAACCGAGGCTATATTGGTCTACAGCATGGGTGAGGCTTTTTCCTTCCCATAATTCCGGGGACATATAGTGAGGAGTGCCAACAATGCCACCGCTCAAACTCAACGACTGGCTGTCTTCAACGCGGATTGTTTTCGCAAAGCCCATATCGCTAATTCTGGCTCTGCCTTCTTCGTCAAAGAGGATATTGCTCGGTTTCAGGTCCCTATGAACAATCGCTTTACTATGGGCATAAGCGACACCATTGATTAGCTCATTAAAGATTGCATAGGCTTCTTTTTCATCGAGGGGAGCTTTCTTTTGGAGCAAATCTCGTAGCGAACCACCGGGCATGTATCCCATTGCAATAAAATTTTGACCTTCATGCTGACCAAAATCATAGATAGGAACGATGTTGGGATGCGAAAGCTGTGCAGCCAGGCGGGCTTCGTGTTTAAAGCGCTCAAATAAACCGTGTTGGCGGACTAAACTTGGGTGGAGAACTTTGATAGCGACAGTTCGGTCCAAGACAAGGTCAAGTGCTTTGTAGACAACTCCAAAGCTACCTTCTCCCAGCACTTCCTGAAGTTCATACTTCCCAAAAGGCATAATCAATCTCCGGTTAATAAGAGTGGTATTATTTTGAAATTATATCATTCATCCAGTTTTATTGAATTAGAATTTGCCATCTAAAAAAGATAATGTCTAGGTTTACAATACAAATTCGCAATAAATGCGTTTAAATTTCAAAATACCTCATAGGAATGTATATATATTTGATTGGTCAAACGTATAAGATTTTAGATCCAAGCGGACAAAACCAGGGTTTTGTAAAGGATTTTTGTCAGAGAATTTAGCCGTGTGATGATAATAAATGAGAATTGGTGACATTTTCCCTTGTCATATTACTCTTCCATCATAATACCCTAACCAAGACCTATAACCTTATTAGATGATGCCACCTGTTATCCTGTATAATAGCCTCAGACTTTTTAATGGTTTAACCAGAATCAAGAGGACAAAATGGCAAAAAAGAATTTTCTAATCGACATGGATGGTGTGTTGGTTCATGGCAAGAAGATGATCGACGGCGCGGACCGCTTCATTGAGAGCCTAAAAGCCGACAAACGCAAGTTTGCCATTTTGACAAACAACCCCAGATATACCACGCGTGATTTAGCGCACCGTCTGCAAACTTCAGGACTGGATATTGACGAAAAGCATATTTTCACTTCTGCAATCGCCACTGCCATCTTCCTAAAATCACAACGACCCGATGGCACCGCTTTCGTTATCGGTGAAGTTGGGCTGACCGAAGCAATTCACAGCGTCGGTTATATTCAAACTACTATCAATCCCGATTTTGTCGTTTTGGGCGAAACCTTTTCTTACAACCTCGACCAAATCACTAAGGCGATTCGCTTGATCAACGATGGTGCCCGTTTCATCGCAACCAATCCTGACCCGAGCGGCCCATCTGAAGACGGCATCGTCCCAGCTAACGGAGCGATGGCCGCCCTGATTGAAAAAGCAACCGGAAAACAAGCCTTTTTTATCGGCAAACCCAATCCGTTGATGATGCGCACCGCCCTAAATCACTTTGACATGCATTCCGAAGAAAGCTTTATGGTTGGCGACCGGATGGACACCGACGTTTTGGCTGGTATTTCAGCCGGCATGGAAACAATTTTGGTGCTTTCCGGCTCCACCAGTATTCAAGATATTGACAGATATCCTTACCGACCGAAATACATTCGTGATTCGGTTGCGGAGATAGATTTAAGTGAGTTTAAGTAAAAGTATGAAATTTAGCCGTCGCGATTTTCTCAAATTTAGCCTGCTCGGGCTTGGCGCCACTGCTTTTTCAGCAAGGGACGTTGAAGCTGCAACAGGAATCGAGAGCCGCCTGATGTTGGTTGGCGCCAAAGATGGCGTCAGTATCTATCAGGAACCGGACGAGTCAAGCCCGATTCTGTACCAGCGGCAATATAACGACATCATCAATGTTTATGAGGAAGTCATCGGTCCAAAAGGCCCAATCTGGAACCCAATCTGGTATCGTTGCTGGGGTGGCTATGTTTTTAGCGGCTATCTCTATGAAGTGAAATATGAATATCAACCGCTCTCTGCTCCGATTCGGGCAAGCGGACAACTTGCTGAAATCACGGTGCCTTATACTCGCTCGATGTTCTATGGCAAAAGCGGTTGGGAACCGCTCTGGCTCTATTATTTCCGCTCAACTCACTGGATTACCGGTGTTATTGAAGGTCCCGACAGACAACCTTGGTATCGGGTTGAAGATGAACTCGGCCGCACCAAAACCGCGATTCCCTATGCCCATGCCCGCCTGATTGATGACAGCGAATTTGAACCAATTAGTCCCGAAGTCCCACGGGATGAGAAACGAATCGATGTTTCTATTCCTTTGCAACGTCTGCAGGCTTTTGAAGGTGATGAAATTGTCTTTGAAACAAAGGTTTCAACCGGCTTCCCAACCGGAGAAGGTCGTTATTCGATCAAGACCAAAATGCCGTCCAAGCATATGGGCAATGCCGTTTTGACCAGCAACGTCCGCGAGCGAATTTGGATGGGTGTCCCCTGGACTTGCTTCTTTGAGATGGAAATCGGTCTGGCAACTCATGGATGTTTTTGGCATACAAATTATGGCATTCCAATGAGTGCCGGTTGTATCAACCTCTCACCCGAAAATGCCAAATGGATCTATCGCTGGACGCACCCAATTGCCGCAGCTGACGAATGGGCAAAACACGGTTGGGGCACAATTATCCACGTGCATAAATAAGTTAGCAGCCTAATCGACAAATTCTTGAAATGCCTGATTTCCGAGCATAATACCTCGGTGAGTGAGCACCAAATGCTCCCCATCAGGGAAATCTCGCCATTCCGCTAAGCTGTTTTGGAGTATTCTGTCTATTTCTGCCTGAAAGACTGTATGCATATCCTGATTAAATCGGCGTTTAAACGCTGCTGTCGAGACACCTTCTCTGGTCATCCGCAAGCCGAGCATCAAACTTTCTTGCATCGCAGTTTTCTGGTCAATCTCAAGCACATCATCTGCTGCCGGTGAAAAATCAGGCTTTTCGCCGGAGTCCTGATTCATCTTCGCGATATATTCCTGGATTGTCGCCAAATTTTGGTAACGGTGATTGCCAATTTTTCCGGCAGCACCGGCCCCAAAGCCAAAGTAATCTTTATTTTGCCAATAAATTTTATTGTGCCGCGATTCTCTTTCAATCCCCAAAGCCCAGCTCGAAATTTCGTATTGCTCAAAACCAAATTTTGGCAAATATTCCATCGCCAGCTCAAACATATCCGCAACCAGGTCATCCTCAGGCAAGTTCAATTTGCCCTCTTCAAACAGTCGCTCAAAAGGCGTTCCGGGTTCAATAATCAGTGAATACAGAGATAGATGTTGAATTCCAAGACTGCTTGCTTGCCTTAGGTTTTCTTCCCAAGTCTTTAGCGATTGCCCCGGCAAGCCGAAAATCAAATCCAGACTGATATTCTCAAAGCCGCCCAGTTGAGCTTCCCTGACACCCGCTTTGGCTTGATCTGCACTGTGAATCCGCCCTAAAGCTCGAAGCTCCTCATCAAAAAATGATTGAACCCCAAAACTCAATCGATTCACACCGGTTTGTCGCATGCTTCGCAAATTTTCCAAAGTCACTGTGCCCGGATTTGCTTCAAGCGTAATCTCAGCGTCATCTCTAATACCGATTGTTTTGCCAATAGTAGAAAGGAGCTCCCCAATTTGTACCGCAGAAAGTGAAGAAGGCGTCCCTCCACCAAAATAAACAGTCTCAGCAGACTCCCCATCCCGGAGCATCAAGCGAATCTCATTTTTAACAGCTTCCAAATATCCGGGAATAAAATGACTAAGATTAGCATACGTGATAAAATCACAGTATTGACATCTTTGAAGACAAAATGGAAAATGAATATAAACTGCTGTCATAATGAAATTGTACCAATTCGTTTGCAAGGCAGGTAATATTAGTAATGAGTAACTTTATGAAAAATGATCAAACACCCAAAACGCCTCAAAAAAGCCGAATTTGCCCGGTTTGTGGCACCAAGCTTTCCGAAAACGCCAAGCGCTGTCTGGTTTGTGGTACGGAGCTAAGCCCTCTGGACACATCAACAACGACTGGTAAAACAAATAAAACAAAATTCAAAATTCCCAGTCCGGATAAAATCAACAGCCAGCGCATCCCGGAAATCAAGGTTAATCTAATCGTCGTGATTGCCGTTATCGTTGTAATTTTGGTCTTAATTGCTGCGCTTGCCTATTTTGCAATCATTGGCGGGCGAAGTGCAGCTGAGACCGAAGAAGCCACAGCCACCCCCACCATGACGCTTAACCCAACCGCAACCTTAGGCAATACCCCCACGAACATTCCGGAGCCAACCTGGACTCCATTGCCACCGGTTGAATACACAGTCAAAGATGGCGAAACTTGTGGCGATATCGCCCTGCAATTCAACACCTCAATTGCAAGCATTGTCATTCAAAACAATTTGACTCAACAGTGCATCATTGCCCCCGGAACAGTTTTACAAGTACCTCTTCCTACGGCAACAGCCTCACCGGTTCCAACGGCAACACCCGAGAACATGATTCCCGAAGCGGATCGGTGTACTCATACCGACACAATCACCGTTGATGCAAATATGACACTCGGTTCAATTGCGCTCAATTACAACGTCTCGATGAGTGATATCAGGCTCTACAATAATATGACCAGTGATATCGTTCGTCAGGGCGACAGGCTTATCATTCCCCTCTGCGATCGCCTCCCAACCGCCGGACCGACACATACACCAACACCCATGCCGCCTTATCCTGCGCCAAACTTGTTGCTTCCTCGCTCCGGAGCCTCTTTCAGTGCCGAGATGGAAGCCGTTACCCTGCAATGGGCTTCAGTCGCATCTTTATATCCCGGTGAGGTATATCGTGTGGTAGTTGAAGACCTGACTTCGGAAGAAGAAAAAATTTATGTCGATTATGTCAGCGACACCAAATTCATTCTGCCGACCAGTTTCAGGCCAACGGACACCACTCCCCATATTATCCAATGGAGCGTTTCGGTCGCCCGGATGATTAATTCTGACCCGACAAATCCGATTTATGAAGAAGCGGGTTTAATCAGCACGCCACGCGTCTTCACTTGGGTCGGAAGCGGACAAACCCCAGGCACAACGCCATAGAACTAACGCAAAAAGCATTAAATTAAAATGGTTTAGCTTATTGGCTAAACCATTTTTTATTATCAAATTTTCCAGAGAAAATTTATCTAAGCAGCCTCTTATTCCAGGTTAGCCAAATAATGTGTTGCTGAAATAGCAGCAGCGGCGCCCATACCGGCTGAAGTTACAACCTGTCGAAAATAAGGGTCAGCAATTTCTCCGGCAGCAAAAACACCCTTAATATTAGTCTCCATCTGTTCATCATGCGCAATTGTGCCAAATTCAGTCAACTTCAGCTGTCCCTCTAAAATGGCAGTATTCGGGGCGTGACCAATCAAAACGAATACACCATCCGTCTTAATTTCTTCGATCTCGCCACTTTTCAAATTCTCTATTAGCATCTTCTCAACAGCATCGCTACCGATAATTTCCTTGACCACAGAATCCAATATGAATTGAATTTTCTCATTTGCTCTGGCACGTTTTTCCAAAATTGGACCGGCTCTGAGCTTATCTCTGCGATGAATTACCGTAACACTATGCGCAAAACGAGTTAAAAACAATGCTTCTTCCAGTGCTGAATCCCCTCCTCCAACAACATGGATGTCTTTATCCTTAAAAAAGGCACCATCACAAGTTGCGCAATAAGAAACGCCTCTTCCGGTAAATTCCTTTTCGCCCGGAACTTCCAATTTTCTCGTATCGGCTCCCATAGATATAATCAAAGAGTCTGCACTATATTTAGTCCCCGACAGGCAAACTTCAAATGGACGTTGACTCAAATCAACGCACTGAACGGTATCAAAAACGATATCAGTGCCAAACTTTCTCGCTTGTTCATCCAGAAGCGAACCCAATTCGCTCCCAC
>Ga0265295_1001588_pt1 | contig 39475 bp, 39 predicted proteins | sample Munlansysbiofilm_FD_192503 | JGI IMG/M metagenome (GOLD analysis project Ga0265295, IMG submission 192503) | Leachate microbial communities from a municipal landfill in Southern Ontario, Canada - Methane capture system biofilm | ecosystem: Engineered > Solid waste > Landfill > Unclassified ... | reverse complement strand
GCCAGGAGATGGGCGTGGGCCTCCTCCGGATGGTCCTCGTCCAAGGCCAGGCGGGCGCGCAGGTTGCGGGCCAGGAAGTTTTCCGGGGCATGATCCAGGGCCCGGGCCGCCTGCTCCGGTTTCCCGGCCGCGCGCAGGCCCCAGGCCAGCAGCGGGGCGGCGGCCGCTCCTCCGGGGGAGGTGAGCAGGGCTTCGGTTTCGGCCAGGAAGGCGGAACGTCCGCCGGTCTGCCAGGCGTTCAGGGCCTGGGCGAGACTTCGCGCCGGGCCGGGATCGGCCGGGGCGCGCAGGCCGTCCAGCCAGCGGACGAAGCCCGGGGGCGGCGGCGCGGCCGGAAATATGCGTCTGGCCTGTGCCGCCAGGGCCGGGTCGAAGGGCAGGAAGACGACCGCCTGGCGCAGCAGGGCTCCGGCGGCGAACAGACGCTGGGGCTGGTCCGGCCGGGCGTCGGCCAGGAGTGCGGCGGCGGCCTCCAGGGCCTGCCCCGGGTCCAGGAATCCGGCCAGGCGCAGGCGGTGGAAGACGTCCCGAAACAGGCGCATGCGGGTCAGCGCGCCCCGTGCGCTTCCAGGAAGCCGCGCACCTGGGGATCCTTGGCCCAACCCAGGGGGGTGGCTCCGTTGGGGCCGGAGGCGTTCACGTCCGCGCCGCGCTGGACCAGGGCCTGGACCAGGGAGATGTTGCCGGACTTGGCCGCCCAGTGCAGGGGCGTGAAGGGGGTCAGGGGACAGCCCTTGGGGTCCGCGCCCTGCTCCAGGAGATAGAGGGCGATGTCCACCTTGCCCTTGCGCACGGCCCAGGAGATGGCCGTGGCCCCGAACTGGTCCATGGCGTGCAGGTCGCAGCCGCGAGCGAGGAGTTCACGCACCAGTTCCAGGTTCCCCTTGCTGCCGCAGGCGCCGTGCAGGGGGGTCTTGCCGTAGTAGGTGCGGGCCTGGGCGTCCGCGCCGCGCTCCAGGAGGAGCATGGCCGTGCCCAGGTTGCCGAACTCGGCGGCCGAGGCCAGGGGGGTCATGTCGAGCTTGTCGCGGCCTTCGATGGAGGCCCCGGAGTCCAGGAGCCAAGCCACGATCTCGGGAGTGCCGCACTGGGCCGCCCAGGTCAGGGGCGTGGCCCCGGAGGCGTCGTCGACGGCGTCCAGCAGGCCGCGCGGCGGGGTCATGGCCTTGACCCGGGACAGGTCGCCCTCGCCGATGGCCATGAACAGGCCGGTGAAGCGGGCGGCCTGGGCCCCGGCGGGCAGGCAGAGCAGGATCGCCAGGAGAAGGCAGAGAGTCCGTTTACGCATGGATGGAGAATACACCAGCAGGGCCAGGGCTGCCAAGAGCGGCGCGCGCGGCTGGAATTCGCCGTTGAATCCGGGCAGATGGAATGGTAGAGAGACGAGGAAGTCCATTTTTTTTCAAGGGAGCGGCGCATGAGCACGGCCTTCGATTTCCAGCGGCTCTGGAGCGATTCGGAACGCATCCTGCGGGAACCGAAAAGTTTTTTCTCCTCCATGCCCGTGAGCGGAGGTTTCGCGGACCCGGTCGTCCGGGCCGCGGTGTACGGTCTGGCCGCCGGGTTGGTGAATCTCATCTGGGGCATCTTCGGCCTGGGACATGGCCGGATGATGACCTCCTTCGGCGGGCTGGGGATCGGCGGGTTGGTGGGCATGCCGCTCATGGCCCTGGCCGGGGTCTTCGTGGGCGGGGCCGTGCTCTGGCTGGCGGCCCGCCTGTGCGGCGCTCAGCCCGGATACGAGGCCGCCGCGCGGGCCTCGGCCGCCTGTCAGGTGCTCTTGCCCGTGCGCGCGGCCTTCAATCTCTTCCACGCCGCCAGCCCGAGCCTGGGTCTGGCCCTGGGCGTGGCCTTGAACCTGTTCGGAGCCTGGCTGGCCTACAACGCCCTGGCCTCCGCACTGGGAGCGGAGGAACGCAAGGCCCGCGTGGCGGGCGTGGTCCTGGCCGTGCTCTCCCTGGCCGGAATGGCCTCCTGAACAGTTTGGTCCAGGCTATTCCTCGCGGTCCGGGATGCCGTACTTCTTGATCTTGTAGTGGATGGCGCGGCGGCTGATGCCCAACAGGTCGGCCGCCGCCTTCTTGACCCAGCCGGTTTTCTTGAGCGCCCGCAGGATGGCCTGGTGCTCGCTTTCCTCCAGGGACAGCGACTGTTCCTCGCGCGGCAGGGCGCCGGGGGAGAGGGGTTCGTCCAGGTTTTCCAGGGCCAGGTCGCCTGGCCGGAAGACGTCGTCGCGGGCGAAGACCACGCCCGCCTCGATGGCGTTCTTCAGTTCCCGCACGTTTCCCGGCCAGTGGTAGCCGGTCATGCGCTTGACCGTTTCGGCGGCCAGGGTCATGGCCGGGCGGTTCTGCGACCTGCACGCCTCGTCGAGAAAGCGTTCGGCCAGCACCGGGATGTCCTCGGTGCGTTCGCGCAGGGGCGGCACCGAGAGGGTGGCCACCTTGAGCCGGAAATAGAGATCCTCGCGGAAAGACCCCTTGCGCACCATGGCGGGCAGGTCGGCGTTGGTGGCCGCCACCACCCGGCAGGAAACCGGGATCTCCTTGGTGTCCCCGATGCGCCGGATGGTCCGTTCCTGGAGAAAACGCAGGAGCCGGGTCTGCATCTCTGGAGAGATGTTGCCGATCTCGTCCAGGAGCAGGGTGCCGCCGTCGGCCTCCTCGATGAGGCCCTTCTTGTCCTTGAGCGCGTGGGTGAAGCTGCCCTTGACGTGGCCGAAGAGTTCGCTTTCCAGCAGCGTGGCCGGGGTCGAGCCGCAGTCCACGATGACGAAGGGGCCCTTGGCCCGGGGCGAGAGCTGATGGAGAATCCTGGCCACCAGTTCCTTGCCCGTGCCGGACTCGCCGGTGACGAGCACGTTCACGTCGCCGTGGGCCACGCGTTCCAGGCGGTCCAGAAACTCGCGCATGATCGGGCTCTTGCCGCCCCAAAGCATGGCCAGGGGGCCGTTCTTGGACTGGGGGGCCTTCGTGCGGGCCGGGGCGCGTCCGGCCAGGATGGAGTCGATCTTGGCCACCAGTTGGCGGCCGTCGAAGGGCTTGGTCAGGTAGTCGGCCGCGCCGGTACGGATGGAGGCCACGGCGTCCGGGATGCTGCCGTAGGCCGTGAGCAGGATGACCCGGACCTCGGACCAGTTGGTCAGCACTTCCTTGAGCAGCCCGGCCCCGCCCATGCCCGGCATCTTCACGTCCGAGACGATGCAGTCCACCGGCTCCTCGGCCAGGAAGGCCAGGGCGTCCTCGGCGCTGTCGGCCAGACGCGTCCGGTAGCCCGCGGCCACGAGGCGCGCTTCGAGAACCTGAAGGATGTTCGGGTCGTCGTCGACCGCGAGGATCGTGTACTGCTTGCGTTCGTTCTGTTCCATGCTCGGGTCGGGAAGAGGGCTAGTTGATGTCCTGCTTGCGGATGGTGATTTCCTTGTGCAACTGCTCCAGGGCGTCCAGCTGGCTCTTCAACTCGTCGAGATCCTGGGATTTCTCCTTGAGCCGGGCGCGCAGCCGGGCCATCTCCTTCTCCATGGAGCGCACGGTCTCCCGCGAGTCCTCGCCGTCCGGGGTCAGGCGGGGCAAAAGCGGAGCGAGCAGCCGTGGATCCTCGATGTCCGGGTTGTCCGGGGCCAGGCTTGCCCAGCGGTTCCAGACTTCCATGGCCTCGGCCATGTCCTCCTCGGTGTCGGCCATGGCCAGCTTGGAGCAGGCCAGACCGTAGAGGGCCTTGCGCGAGAGCACGGGATCGGAGCTGACCAGGGAGAGGGCCAGGAAGAGGTCGGCGGCCCGGTCGTAGTCTCCGGCCCGGTAGGCGTCCGATGCCGAGGTCAGGGCGTTCAGCGATTCCTGGGCCTGGGCCTGGGCGTGGGGTTCGCTCTTGGGCGCCAGATGCACGGAACAGCCGCCCAGAAGCACGGTCAGGGCCAGCAACGGAAGCGCGAACTGGAAATGACGTCGCATGCCGTGCCTCTACTCCAACTCACCGGCCTTGGGAAGGGAGAAGCAGAAACAGCTGCCCTTGCCCTCCTCGCTGGTGAGCCACATCTCGCCGCCGTGGGCGTCCACGATGCGCTTGGCGATGGACAGGCCCAGGCCCACTCCGTCCACGCTGGCCCGCACCGCGGGTTCCCGGTAGTACTTGCGGAAGACATAGGCCTGCTCGGCTTCGGGGATGCCCCGTCCTTCGTCGCGCACACAGAAGACCACCCGGTCGGCCTCTGCCTCGGCCGAGACCATGATGCGTGAGCCGGTGGGCGAGAACTTCACCGCGTTGCCCAGGAGGTTCAGGAGCACCTGCTGAACATGTTCGAAGTCGGCCAGGGCCCGGCAGGGGGCGGGCGGCAGGCGCAGGGAGATATGGATGCTCTTGGCCGTGGCGGCGGGCTGGATGCGTTCGATGACCGAACGCACGAAGGTTTCGGCGTCCAGAGGCTCGGGCCGCAGTTTGAGATCGTTGGCCTCCATGCTGGACACGGTCATGAGCCGGGTGAGCAGGCTGGTCAGGCGTTGGATCTCCTTCTTGGATATCTCCAGGAAGTGCAGCTGGCGTTCGTTCAGATCCCCGAACACCCCATCGGACACCAGCTCCACGGATTCCCGGATGCTCGTCAGAGGGGTGCGGATCTCGTGGGAGAGCATGGAGATGAAGTCCGAGCGCATCTGCTCCTCCTGCTTGAGCCGGGTGGTCATGCTGTTGAAGGCCCGCGCCAGTTCGCCCAGTTCGTCGGAGGAGAGCACGCGCACGGGCTTCATCTCTCCGCCCTGGGCCAGATCGCGGATGCCGCGTCGGACCTCCGACAACGAGCGGTTCAGCCAGTAGGCGATGAAGATCGAGCCCGCCAGCCCGGCGGCGATCGAGGCCATGAGCCCGAAGAATCCCATGCGCGCGGCGTCGCGTCCGGCCTGGTTCAGTTCCCGCAACTGCGTCTCGGTTTCCAATTGGTTGGCTTGGCGGGTCTCGGAAAGCAGGGTGATCCAGGCATTGACGGTCTTGTCCGGCAGGACCAGGGACTCGGGCCCGGCGTCGGTGGAGAGAATGATCGAGAACTCCTCGGTCAGGGGCTTCCATTGCTCGCGATATTCGGGGTGGCGTTCCAAAACCCGGTCCAGGGTTTCCTTGAATCCGGCCAGGTCGTTGATCACGTATTGAATATAGTCGTCCTTTTTGAGGATTTCATAACGCTTGCGGTTCTCCTCCAGGGAAAGGAGGGTGCGGATCATGCGCTGGGTGGCGCTGTCGATCTCATGATGCACCGTGGCCACCGAACCCGAGGCGTCCACGATGTCGCGGATGCGCAGGAGCAGGAAAGTCGTGGTGGCGTAGAAGATGACGATGAGCGTCAGACACCAGAGCAGGAGCTTGGTGGTGATGGAGAGCCGTTTGGGCCAGTGGATCAAGCGCATGTGGACCCCGCGTCGCGGTGACGGCGACCGGGGAGCGAGGATACAGGAGTTGCGCGCCGGGGTCCAGCGCCGACGGCGGCGGCCGGACCCCGGAACGTCAATGAACGGTGGAGCTGGTCTGCTCCTGGCCGGCGGTGCCCGCCTGGAGCTTGAAGATGTACTCGCGGACCTCGTCCATCTTCTTCCAGTTTTCGTACATTTCCTTCCATTCGGAGAAGCTGCGGCGTTCGGCGTCCAGGTATGCCTCGTGGCCCTTGAGCCAGAGGGAGAAGACGTACTGCTCGATTTTGAACGGTTTGCTGTCGAAGACCGTGGCGACCACGCCGTCGGCGTACTTGCTGCCGTCCAGGCTGGAGGCCATGTACGTGCAGATGTTGTCCTGGCACTTCTTGTAGGTGAGTTCCTCGTTGTTCACCGGTTCGGCCAGAGTGAACAGGGCCGGGTGTTCGCGCCGGACCTCGTCCAGCACGTCCTCTGGAATCTCCAGGAACAATTTTCCGTCGCGCTCGGTGGTGAAATAGTGACGCATCCATTGGTCGAACATGATGACCTCGATGACGTCGGCGACGGCCCGGTCGTAGCGAAGATCCTGCATGGCGGCTCCTTGATTGGAAATTGCTGGGGGATAATGGACACGGAAAGTCGCGGAGTCAAGGGGCCCGTGGGGTTGATTGCAATTCGGCACGGCTTCGGGTAAGGGGCTGGACAGCCGGGCCGTTCTGCGCTATCTGCACTCCCTTCCGATGAAACCAACGGCCGCGGCCGGAATCTTGCAAGGAGACACGCATGTCCAAGCACAAGAAGATTGAGCGCATGAAGGAGCTGGCCCGCCGCCGGAAGCGTCGCGAGGAGCGGCTCAAGGAGCGCATCAAGGTCGCCAAGGCGGCCGCCGCCAAGGAAAAGTAGTTTTCCGAGGCGGGGCTTCCGCCCTCTGGCGGGCGGAAGGGACTATCCGCATCTCAAGGAGGGGACACCATGCCCATCTATGAATACGCTTGCCAGGAATGCAAGCAGACCTTCGAGGACTGGCAGAAAGGGTTCGAGGAGCGCGAGTTGCCTTGCCCCGTGTGCGGCGGCAAGTCCACCCGGCTCATCTCCAACTCGTCTTTCATTCTCAAGGGCGGCGGCTGGTACGTCACCGACTATTCCGGCCGCAAGGCGTCCGCGTCCGGGGAGGACTCCCCGAAGAAGGCGGACACCTCCGGCCCGGCACAGCCGGCCGAACCGGCCGCGAAGGCCGACTAGGCCAGAAGAAAAGGCAGCCCTCGGCTGCCTTTTTTCATCTATGAGGGCCGCCCGGCCCGGGGAACAAGATGATCGAACGCTATTCGCGGCCCGAGATGGCCGCCCTGTGGACTCTGGAGAACAAATTCGCGGTCTGGCTCGAAGTGGAGCTGGCCGTGTGCCGCGCCTGGAACCGTCTGGGGCAGATCCCGGATGCCGACTTGGCCGAGATCACGACCAAGGCGGGCTTCGACGTTGAGCGCATCCTGGAGATCGAGAAGAAGACCCGCCACGACGTCATCGCCTTCCTCACCGCGGTGGAGGAGAAGGTGGGTCCATCGGCCCGCTACATCCACCTGGGCTGCACCTCCTCGGACATCGTGGACACGGCGGGCGGCGTGCTTCTGACCCGCGCCGGACGGATCATCCTGGACGGCGTGGACCGCTTGTTGGTCGTGCTCAAGGACATGGCCCGCAAGCACCAGGGGCGGCTGTGCATGGGCCGGACCCACGGTGTGCATGCCGAGCCCGTGAGCTTCGGGCTCAAGATGGCGGGCTTCTACGCCGAGTTCACGCGCCACCGTGAGCGTTTCGCCCAGGCCCTGGAAGGCATCCGGGTGGGCAAGATTTCCGGCGCCGTGGGCACCTACGCCCACCTGGACCCCCGCCTGGAGGAAATCGCCTGCGAGCTGCTCGGCCTGGCTCCGGACCCCATCTCCACCCAGATCGTCCAGCGCGACCGCCACGCCCACTACTTCACCGCCCTGGCGCTCATGGCCGGGGGAGTGGAGCGGCTCTGCACGGAACTGCGCCACCTCCAGCGCACCGAGGTCCTGGAGGCGGAGGAAGGCTTCGCCAAGGGCCAAAAAGGTTCCTCGGCCATGCCCCACAAGAAGAACCCCATCTCGGCCGAGAACCTCTGCGGCCTGTCCCGTCTGGTGCGCTCCAACTCCCTGGCGGCCATGGAGAACATGGCGCTCTGGCACGAGCGCGACATCAGCCACTCCTCGGTGGAGCGCGTGATCATGCCGGACTCCACCATCCTCATGGACTACATCCTGCATCGCCTGGCCGGTCTGGTGGAGAACCTGCGCGTGATCCCGGAGAACATGGACCGCAACCTCATGGGCTCCTGCGGCCTGTTCTACTCCCAGCGGGTGCTCATGGCCCTGCTGGAGGCCGGCTTGCCCCGGCAGAAGGCCTACGAGATGGTCCAGAAGGTGGCCATGCGCTGCTGGGAGGAACGCCTGAGCTTCCCCGACGAGGTGCGCAAGGACGGCGAGATTCTAACGCATCTTTCGGCGCAGGCGCTTGACGCGGCCTTTGACCCCTCGTACTACCTCCGGTATGAGGAAATGATTCTGAGCCGCGTACTCGGCGGCTGAAGGGGACGGACAATCCGCATGACCGACATGAAGAAGCGCCTCGCCTCCCTGCTCCTGGAATTGTCCTATGTCGAGGGCGAGGTCACCCTCACCTCGGGCAAGAAAAGCGATTACTATTTCGACTGCAAGCAGACCGCCCTGCATCCGGAGGGCGGTTTCCTCATCGGCAGCCTGTTTCTGGAAATGCTCGCCCCGCTGCGGGTGGCCGGAGTGGGCGGCATGACCCTGGGGGCCGATCCGCTGGTCTCCGCCGTATCCGTTCTCTCGCAGGTGAACCGTTGCCCCATGCCCGGCTTCATCATCAGGAAACAGCCCAAAGGGCACGGCACCAATCAGTATCTCGAAGGCCTCAAGAACTTCCACGCCGGCGACCGGGTGGCCCTGCTGGAAGACGTGGTGACCACGGGCGGGACGCTGCTCACCTCGGTGGAGCGTGTGCGCGCCGCCGGGTTCGAGGTGGCCGCCGTGCTCTGCGTCCTGGACCGCGAAGAGGGCGGCCGGGAACGCTTGGCCGAGGCTGGACTGGAGCTGTGCTCCATCTTCACCCGCAAGGAACTGCTGGCCGCCGCCCGGGGCTGATCCCGGCGGCTCAACCGATGTCACGGATGATGTCAGCCTTGAAGACCGCACGACTGTATCTGCTGGCCCTGATTCTGCTGTTGCCCGCCTCCCTCGCGCGCGCGGAGGGCTGGAAGGTCCGGCTCGACTCCTACTCCCTGAGCCCCCAACGCTTCCTGGCCATCACCAAGGATGGGCAGACGTTGTTCATGCTCGAACACCAGAGCCCGCTCAAGATGGCCAAGCAGTTCCCCTGCACCACGGGGCAGTCCGTCGGCGACAAGCGGGTGGAAGGCGACCTGAAGACGCCCGAGGGCGTGTATTTCGTGGGCGGGAAGTTGCCCGGCGGAAGCCTGGACTACGAACTCTACGGCGGCGTGGCCTATTCCCTGAACTTCCCCAATCCGGTGGACCGCATCAAGGGCAAGACCGGCTCGGGCATCTGGATCCACGGCAGGGGCAAGTCCCTGGCTCCCCGCGACACGCGGGGCTGCGTGGCCATGAACACCGACGACCTTCTGTCCCTTGACGGAGAATTGAAGCGCGGTACGCCCGTGATCATCGCCGAGGACGTGACCTGGAGCGAGGAGCCGGGAGAGGCCGAGGGCACCGCCAAGTCCCTGGCCGAGGCCCTGCGCGGCTGGGCCCGTGACTGGGAGGGGCGGGGCGAGGCCTACTTCCGCAACTACGCCCCGGAAAAGTACGCTCTCAGCGAGGGCAAGCCGTTCTCGTCCTTCGTGACCTACAAGAAGCGCATCTTCGCGAGCAAGCCTTGGATTCAGGTCATGGTCGAGAACGTGCACGCCGTGCCTGGACCGGACTACTGGGTGACGACCTTCGATCAGTACTACCGCACCACCGGAATGGCCGACACCGTGGGCAAGCGCTTCTACTGGCAGCGCGACGCCTCCGGGGCCTGGCGCATCGTGGGGGAGGAGTACACCGCGCCCAGCGAGGATCTGGGGCCCAAGTACCTGCAGGCCAAGTCCGAGGAAGCCCGTAGGCTTCTGGACGGCTGGCTGGCTGCCTGGCGCAAGGCCGACCTGAAGGGTTACCTTTCCTACTACGACGTCCGCGCCGAACAGGGCAAGACTCGTGGCCGCGAGGCCATCGGGGACTTCAAGAAGTCCATCTGGCAGTCCAAGCCCCCGGCTGAGGTCAAGGTCGATTCCGTGGAGTTCTCCCTCCACGCCCAGGGCCTGGCCGCCCGCTTCGTGCAGACCTACCGCGACGCCTCCGGGTACTCCGACAGGGGCGTGAAGACCCTGGTCCTGGCGCCCGAGGACGGCGGCTGGAAGATCGTCAGCGAAGACTGGAGAGCGCTGCAGTGAGCCACCTGAAGTACAGCGTCCTCTTCATGCGCGACGACTCCGACGTGCGGCGCTTTCGGATCAGCCCGTTCTGGCTCAAGGCCTTCCTCTATTTTCAAGGCTTCCTGCTGCTGCTTTCCATCATCGGCATCTCCATCGGGGCCACGTTCTGGAGCTCCAACGCCTCCCTGCGCGCCGAGCGCAAGGCGCTCGAACTGCGGCTCAGCGAGGCCGAAGTCCAGTTGGAGCGTCTCACCAACATCGAGAAGATGAAGGCCGAGGCGAGCGCCAAGGGCGCGGCCCCCGCCGAGAAGTCCGGGGCGGCCCCGGCCGAGCCCCTGGCCCCCAAGACTCCGCCCGTGAATCTGCGTGACCTCTTCGGCAAGGTCAACACGGCCCAGGTGACGGTGGAGAACTTCCAGACCAGGATCAGCGGCAATGAGGCCACGGTGAGCTTCGAGCTGACCAACGTGCAGTCCGTGAACACCCTTTCGGGGCTGGCCGAGCTGTCCCTCATCCGCAACGACGGGCAGATGCTGGGCGTGGAGGCCAACCGGGCCGACCTCTCGTTCCAGATCCAGCGCTTCAAGCACATCCGCACCGCCTTCTCCCTGCCCAAGGGAGTGGACCGCCGCGACGTCTTCGGCCTGCGCTTGGAGATCAAGGGTTCCGATGGCAAGACGATCTTCAGCGACACGTTCCCGCTGCGCGATCCTGTGGCTTCTTAGCCTCTGCATCGCGCTGCTGCTTCCCTCCCGGGCGTCGGCCGCGTCCGTGTCGAGTTACACCTTTTTCCAGGGAACCCAGTATCCCCTGACCGTGGTCCGCATCCGGGGCGAGGCCCCGGGCCCGACGATCATGGTCCAGGGAGGCATCCAGGGCGACGAGATCTGCGGCGCGGTGACGGCTCAGCTGCTCACCGGCAGTCGCGTCCTCAAGGGCAACCTCATCGTGGTGCCCCGGGCCAACCTGCCGTCCATCCACCTGCAGCAGCGGCAGGTGAACGTGGACATGAACCGCCGCTTCGACCGGGACTACAACCGTTTCTATGAGGACCGCGTGGCCCGGGTCATCCGCCACCTGTTGGCCGAGTGCGACGGGTTCATCCACCTGCACGAGGGCAGCGGCTTCTACAGTCCCCGGCATGTGAACGCCCTGCGCAACCCCAACCGCTACGGCCAGTCCATCATCGTGGACGCCGAGTCTCACGCCGGGGTGGACCTGGGCGGACTGGTGCGGGGGGTGCTGGCGGAGTTGAACCCCACGGTGAATCCCGCCGAGTACCGGCTGGAGATATTCGACACGCGCACCTTCGACCCGGACACGCGCTATCCGGAGATGCGCAAGTCATTGACCTATTACGCCCTTTCCGTCCTGCACATCCCGGCCGTGGCCGTGGAGGTGAGCAAGAACATCCGCGACATCGGCTGGAAGGTCCGCACCCAGATGGCCGCCGCCCGGCTTCTTCTGGCGCATCTGGGCGTGGAGACGGCCCCGACGGACTTCGACGAGGCCGATGTGCTGGCCGCGGCCCAGGTGGCCACGGGGGTGCGTGTCAACGGCAGCCCGCTGGTTTCCGGCGCGCATATTCGTCTGGCCCGGGGCGCGACCATCACCGCCGAGTCCGGCGTCGGCACCGGCCGGAGCTATTCCCCGGCCCTGGCCGTGTTCGCCTCGGATCGTCCGGGGGTGAATCTGCTGAACACGCCGCGTCTGGCCCTGGAATCCTTCACCGGTCTGGAAGTCCGGGCCGACGGCAAGCCCGTGGCCCAGGTCCGCGTGGACTGGGAGGCGGGGCGTCCGGCGGTTTCCGAAAGCGACGGGCCGGTGTTCGTCTGCTGGCTCAACGGCCGCCTCGTGTACGTCAAGAACGGCGAGACGTTGCGCGCCGTGGCCGGGGATCAGCTCGTCATCGAGGGCATCCGGGGCGGCAACCGGCGCGAGGTGCTCAACCTCAAGGGCTACACCTCCAGCCCGTGGGAGAACGACGGCCAGGATCTCGGCGTGGAGATCATCCTGGACCCCGACAACTTCATGGACAAGTACCGCCAACGCTCGGACGCTCCGGGCGTGGTCCGCTATCCCGTGGTCCGCGAGACCCCCGGGGCCGCCAGGGCGTCCTTCAATCTGGACATCGAGCCCCGCCGGGTGGAGGCCTTGCTCCTGCGCGACCACTTCGGCCGCGAGGTGGAGGTGCCGTTCAGCGCGGGAAGCGAATACCGGCTGCCTGAGGGAGAGTATGAACTGCTCAGCGCCCGGACCAACGGCGAACCCGGCAAGCTCATGGCCACGGCGGGCGGAGCGCCTGTGAGCGAAGGGCAGAAACTTTTGGTGGGCGGCGCGCCCGTGGACATCACCCTGCGCCAGGCCACCACCTTCCAGGAAATGGGCACGCTCACGCTCGCCCCGGGGCGCTGGGCCGAACTGGCCCCCATCGGAACGACCTCGGTCGTGCCCTGAGACAGGCCTTTACGGCGGACCCGAAGCGCGCTATGCAGTTTTCCGGCGGCCGGACACGGCTGCCCGTTCTTTGAGTGATTCGCATCACATCCGATTGGGGTGTTCCGTCCTGGCGGGCGGAACTGAGATCATACCCATGGAACCTGAAGCAGTTCGGACTGCCGGAGGGAATTCGGATCGTCACCGGGAGCCGCCCGTTCCCCCCTGACGCCGGGATTCCCCCCCTCTGCCCGGACGGGGAGACGTCGTGGACGGCTCGAAATCCCTCTCCTTTCTCGGACTCTTCGCCCTTTGGTTCGGCGCGGCCGTGTCCGTGGCCGAAATCCTCACCGGCGGCCTGCTGGCCGATCTCGGCCTGGAGCGCGGCTTGTGGGCCGTGGTCCTGGGCCACCTGGCGGGCATGCCGCCCTTCGCCCTGGCCGCCTGGGCGGGCTTCCGCGAACGGCTTCCGGCCATCGCCTGCACCCGCGTCTCCTTCGGCGCGCGCGGCTCCTGGATCGTCTCCCTGCTGAACGCCCTCCAACTGGTGGGCTGGACCGCCGTGATGATCCAGCAGGGCGGCTTGGCCGTGGACGCCCTGACGACCTCGATCTGGGGCCTGTCCGCGCCGGTCCTGGCCCCGATCCTCCTGGGCGGGCTCGTGGGCCTCTGGGTCTGTCTCCAGCCCCGTGGTCTGCACGTCCTCAATCTGGCCGCGGTGGGCCTGCTCTTCTGCCTGACCGTGGCGCTCAGCGCCGTGGTGTTCGGCTCCGCGTCGTCCTTGGCCCCGGCCGCGCCCACGGGGAGCTTCGGCCTGGGCTTCGAGCTGTCCATCATCATGCCCCTGTCTTGGCTGCCGCTGGTGGCCGACTACACGAGCCAAGCCCGCAGCCGCTCCGGGGCCTGGATCGCTCCCTGTCTGGGCTATTTCCTGGGCAGTTGCTGGATGTACGCCATCGGCCTGCTGGGGGCCCTGCGCACGGGCTCGGCCGATCCCTCGGGCATGATGCTGGCCGCCGGGCTCGGCGGCGTGGCCCTGGCCGTCATCGTCCTGGCCACCGTGACCACCACCTTCCTGGACGTCTACTCGGCTGCGGTGTCCCTGCGGAACGTCCTGCCCGGTCTGAACCGGCGGGCCGTGTCCGGGGTCGTGGCCCTGCTCGGCACGGCCCTGGCCGTGCTGGCCCCGAGCGACGCCTACATCGACTTCCTCTATCTGCTGGGCTCGGTCTTCGCACCGGTGGCGGCCGTGTTCCTGGCGGACTACTTCCTGGCCCGCGCCGACAGCCGGGCCCGGATCGTCGATCCCCTGGCCCTGTTCTCACTGGCCGCCGGGGTCGGCATCTACCAGTTCCTTTCCGGCCGCGACCTGCCCATCGGGCCGACCCTGGCCACCATGCTTCTCACCGCAACCCTGCACCTGGTCCTGCGGGCCGCCGAGCGCGGTCTGCGCAAGGGCCGCGAGAACGGGCAGGCCGTCACGCGAGGCGCCGCATGAGCGATCCCATCATCGTCTGGACCGACGTGGTCCGCATTCGTCGGGCCAATCCCCTGGTCCTGAACGTGACCAACAACGTGGTCACCAACATCACGGCCAACGCCCTGCTGGCCCTGGGGGCATCCCCGGCCATGACCCACGCCGCCCAGGACGCCAAGGAGCTGGCCTGGCTGGCCCAGGCCGTGGTCCTGAACATCGGCACCCCGGCCGCTGATTACGTGGAGAGCATGTTCGCCGCCGGAGCCTCGGCCCGGGAGAAGGGCATCCCCGTGGTCTTGGACCCCGTGGCCGCCGGAGCCACGGCCTACCGCCGCCGCCTCTGCCGCGACCTGCTGGAGTCCGTCCGGCCGTCCGTGATCCGGGGCAACGCTTCGGAAATCATGGCCCTGGCCGGAGAGAACGCGGCCTCCAAGGGCGCGGACAGCATGCACGGCAGCGCCGAGGCCCTGGAAGCCGCCCGGGAGCTGGCCCGGAAGCGTTCCTGCGTGGTCTGCGTGAGCGGGGCCGTGGACTACGTGACCGACGGCGCGGCGACCCTGGCCGTGGGCAACGGCGTGGAGATGATGACCAAGGTCACGGGCCTGGGCTGCACGGCCACGGCCTTGATCGGGGCCTTCGCCGCGGTGAACGACGACCGCCTGACCGCCACGGCCCACGCCATGTCCGTCATGGGCCTGGCCGGGGAACTCGCGGCACGGGGCGCGGGCGGACCCGGCACGCTCGAGCCCCGTTTTCTGGACGCCCTGTACTCCCTGGACGAGGCGGCCGTGGTCGCGGGCGCCCGGCTGGAGGCCGCATGAAATCCGTTGCGGACTATTCGCTCTATCTCGTCACCGACCGGCCCGCCTGCCTGGGGCGCGACCTGCTGGACGTGGTGGGCCGGGCGGCCCGCGCCGGGGCCACGGTGGTCCAGGTCCGCGAGAAGTCCTGCCAGACCCGCGAGTTCGTGGAGTTGGCCCGGTCCTTGAAGAACCTGCTCGACTCCCTGGGGCTGCCGTTGATCATCAACGACCGCGTGGACGTGGCCCTGGCCGTGGGCGCTGCCGGGGTGCACGTGGGCCAGAAGGACATGGCGGCCTCGGACGTGCGCGCCCTGCTGGGCCCGGACAGGATTCTCGGGCTGTCCGTGAACACTTTCGAGGAGGCCCGCGCGGCCGAGGCTCTGGACGTGGACTACCTGGGTGTGGGGCCGGTCTTTCCGACGGCCACCAAGGCCGACGCCGGACCGGTCTTCGGAGTGGACAACCTGGCCCGATTGCGCGCGGCCACGCGGCGTCCCCTGGTGGCCATCGGCGGCATCGGCGCGGCCAACGCCGAGGCCGTGGCCGCCGCCGGAGCCGACGGGCTGGCCGTCGTCTCGGCGATCTGTTCGGCCCCGGACCCCGGGGCCGCCTCGGCGCAACTCCTGGCCGCCATCCGGCGCGGCCGCAACCGCATGATCTGAAGGAGCTCCGATGACCGTGGTGAATGAGCGCTTGGTGAGCCAGGCGATCCTTGAGCGCTGGTGTGAGAAGTTCACGAACTGCCTGGATCTGGACGTGGCCGTGGTGGGCGGCGGGCCCTCGGGCATGTTGGCGGCCTGGAAGCTGGCCGGGCGCGGCTACAAGGTGGCCCTGTTCGAGCGCAAGCTCTCCCTGGGCGGCGGCATGTGGGGCGGCGGCATGACCTACAACTTCATCGTGGTTCAGGACGCGGGCCGGCGTCTGCTGGACGAACTGGGCGTCCCTACCCGACCCTACGGCGAGGGCTACCACACCGCCGACGCCGTGACCGCCACCACGACCCTGGCCTCCAAGGCCTGTCTGGCCGGAACCCAGGTCTTCAACTGCCTCTCCGTGGAGGACGTGGTCCTGCGCGAGGAGGGCGGCGTCAAGCGCGTGGCCGGTCTGGTGGTCAACTCCACGCCGGTGGAGATGACGGGCCTGCACGTGGACCCCCTGGTGGTCCACTGCCGGGCGGTCATCGAGGCCACGGGCCATGCCGTGGAGGTGCTCAAGACGCTGGTCCGCAAGAACGGCGTGAGCCTGAACACGCCCTGCGGCGGCATCGCGGGGGAGCAGTCCATGTGGGCCGACAAGGCCGAGGCGGACACCCTGGAGAACACCCGCGAGATATTCCCCGGCATCTGGGTGACGGGCATGGCCGCCAACGCGAGCTTCGGCTCCTACCGCATGGGGCCGATCTTCGGCGGCATGCTCCTTTCCGGCGAAAAGGTGGCCGAAGACATCGCCGCCCGCCTCGGAGCCCATTGACAGCGGATCGCTCCGGCGGCACTTAGTGAGGCGGGAACCCGGCGGTCGGGTTCCCGCCCGTTCCGATGGAGGTTGTCCATGCGCCGCGTCCTCGGCGTCCTGTCGCTCGTCGCCGTCCTGTTCACGCCCGTCCTTTCCGCCGCCCAGTCGGACGCACCCCTGCGGCTGGACATGAAGACCTACACCTGCCGGGAGTTTTTGCGCGAGCAGCAGTTGGGCATGGTTCTGACCCTGTTCTGGTTGGACGGTTACGCCAATGCCAAGACCGGGGGCGACATGGTCCTGGATTCCGCCGCGCTGGACCGTTCCGGCGCGATCATGGTCCAGCAGTGCACCAAAACGCCCGCGGCCAAGGTTCTCGATGTCTTCCGCGCCTATGTCCGGCCCTGATCCGGCGGTCGATCCCGCATCCCTGACCCTGCATCCGTTCATTCGCGATCTGGTGGACCGGCTGCTGGCCGCGAGCCCCCTGGCCGCCTGTCTCCTCGCCGGAGAGCGGGACGGCCCCCGGCTCGCCGGGCAGGTGCGGGCCTTCCCCTCCACGGACATGGCCTCCTTCGACACCTCGGCCCACCGCCGCTACGGCCGGGGCCTATTTCTGAGCCTTGAGCTGTTGGCCTTTTTCCGGGACTGCTATCTGTCCGATTCGGCTCAGGCGCTCGACCCTCTGGTCTCGCCCCTGCGGGCCCCGAACCTCTCGCATCAGCCGCCCACCCGGCTCAGCCTGGCCGAGCACGACTTGCTCCGAGACGAGGCCTTGGCCCTGGCCCGGCGTCTGCAGGAGGCGGGAGTGCCCTGCGAGACCACGGTCCAGACCGGCATGATCCACGGCTTTTTCGGCATGCACGGCATCGGCCCGGAGGAGAAAGGCCTGGCCGAGGCCGCCGCGTTCCTGCGCCGGGTTCTTCGCGTGGAGACCCCATGACGGACATCCGCATCGAGCCCTTCGCCCCGGAGCACCAGGACGGGGTGGTGGACGTGATCCTGACCATCCAGTGCAAGGAGTTCGACCTGCCCATCACCCTGGAGGACCAGCCGGACCTGCTGGACATCCCGGGCGTCTACCGGCGGGGCAAGGGCAACTTCTGGGTCGCCCTGGTCGGCGACGAGGTTGTCGGAACCCTGGCGCTGCTGGACATCGGCTACCGGCAAGGGGCCCTGCGCAAGATGTTCGTGCGCGCGGACCGGCGCGGGCCGACGCCGGGACTGGCGGCGCGGCTCCTGGCCGCGCTTCTGGACTGGGGCCGGGGCAGCGGCTTTCGAGAAATTTTCCTCGGCACCACGTCCAGCTACCTGGCCGCCCATCGTTTCTATGAAAAGAACGGCTTCATCCGCCTCCCCCGCGAGGCCCTGCCGCCCGCGTTCCCGATCATGCGGGTGGACACGATCTTCTACCGCCTGGGCCTGGAGCGGGGCTGATGGCCGAACCGCGTTCCGGGTCCGAGGGAAGGGCCGGGGCGTCTTCCTCACTCCGGGTCCAGGATGACCGACACATGCGCGGTCCGGGAGAAATGAAAGTTTTTTTTGTCGGGGGATCAAAATAGTTCTTGACTCCCAAAGAAGGGACACGTAGGGATGCACCTTCCGCCTAGTTCGGTTGCGAACAGAACGGCACGGAGCCGTTCGGCCCGACAGGCACATTTCAGTCTTTGTTTGGGAGTCTTATGAAGTCCATTTACGTCGGCAACCTGCCCTTTTCCGCCACCGAGGACCAGACCCGTGACATGTTCGCCGCCTACGGCGAGGTCACTTCCGTGAAATTCATCATGGACCGTGAGACCGGTCGCTTTCGCGGCTTCGGTTTCGTGGAGATGGATGACGCCGGCGCCGCCGAGGCCGTTCGCGGCCTGAACGGCACCGATTTCGGCGGTCGTACGCTGAAGGTCAACGAGGCCAAGCCTCGTGAAGAGCGCGGTCCCCGCTGGTAGCAGGGTTCGCCCAATACCTGGTGGAAATGCAAGCCGCCCCGCCTCGCGCGGGGCGGCTTTTTTTCGTCCCGCCGGGGGCGGGGGGATGCCCGGCGCGGGGCCGCCGCCCTTGTAAACCACATCCAGACAGGATATGTGCCAACAGTTCCACGACATGAAAAAACCCTGACCGCCAGGAAGCGCCCATAATGGACAGACCGCAGGTAGGCCTCATCGGATACGGTTATTGGGGGCCCAACCTCGCCCGCAACTTCTCCACCAACAAGCGTTGCGCCCTGAAGCGCATCGTGGAGATCGATCCGGCCCGCCGGAACAAGGCCGCCCAGTCCCATCCAGGCGTGGAGGTCACGGCCGACGCGGCCGACGTCCTGGGCGCGGCGGACATCGACGTGGTGGTCATCGCCACCCCGGTGAGCTCCCATTTCCCCCTGGCCCAAGAGGCCCTGCTTCAGGGCAAGCATGTTTGGCTGGAGAAGCCCATCACGCGGACGGCCGACGAGGCCGCGCGGCTTGTGGAGCTGGCCTCGGCCAAGAACCGCGTCCTTCTGGTGGACCACACCTTCCTGTTCACCAGCGCCGTGGCCAAGATCAAGAAGGTCATCGCCTCCGGCGAACTCGGCCGCATCCTGTATTACGATTCGGTGCGCGTGAACCTGGGCCTCATCCAGTCGGACGTGAACGTGGTCTGGGATCTGGCCCCGCACGACCTTTCGGTCATGGACCACGTGCTCCAGTCCAGGGTCCAGGCCATCAGCGTCCACGGCGCGCGCCATTTCGGCCGCTACGAGGAGATGGCCCACGTGTCCCTCTACTTCGAGGGCAACGTCATGGCCCACCTGCACGTCAACTGGCTCTCTCCCGTGAAGGTCCGGCAGACGCTCATCGGCGGCGACAAGAAGATGCTCGTCTGGAACGACCTGGAGAACGAGGAGAAGATCCGCATCTACGACAAGGGCGTGGATTTCCTGCCTCTCGAGGACGGCTACCAGGCCCTGGGCCAGTACCGCATCGGGGACATGTACTCCCCCGCGTTGGAGACCCGGGAGGCCCTGGCCACGGAGGTCAACTACTTCCTGGACTGCGTGGAGCGGGGAGAAAGCCCCATGAACGACGGCCTGGCCGGCTGGCGCGTGGTGCAGATGCTCGAAGCCGCCGACCGCTCCCTGGCGGCCCGGGGAGCCCTGGTGGAGCTTTAGGCCATGGCCGATTTCGCGCGCATCGCTCCCGACGTGCGGCTGGGCCGCGACGTGTCCATCTTCGGCCTGGTCAATCTCTACGGCTGTATCATCGGGGACGGCACCCGCATCGGCTGCTTCGTGGAGATCCAGAAGAACGCCGAGATCGGCCGCAACTGCAAGATTTCCAGCCACACCTTCATCTGCGAGGGCGTGCGCATCGAGGATGAGGTCTTCATCGGCCACGGGGTCATGTTCACCAACGACCGTTATCCCAGGGCCACGGCCCAGGGCGGCGGCCTCCAGACCGAGGCCGATTGGACCGTCATCCCCACCGTCGTGAAGCGGGGGGCGTCCATCGGCTCCAACGTCACCATCCTGTGCGGCGTGACCGTGGGTGAGGGCGCCTTGGTCGGCGCGGGCAGCGTCGTCACCCGGGACATCCCGGCAAACGAGATCTGGGTCGGCAACCCGGCCCGGTTCCTGAAGAAGGTTTCATGAAAGTACCCTTCAACGACCTGACCCGCCACCACGCCGGGCTGCTCCCGGAAATCATGGCGGAGATCGGCGATGTCTTCAGCTCCAGCTCCTTCATTCTCGGCCCCAAGGTGGCGGCCTTCGAGGAACGTTTCGCCGCCCTGCATCACGCGCCCCACTGCGTGGGCGTGAATTCGGGAACCAGCGCGCTGCACTTGGCGCTTCTGGCCCTGGGCGTGGGCCCCGGCGACGAGGTGGTGGTTCCGGCCCTGACCTTCGTGGCCACGTCCTGGGCCGTGTCCTACACCGGCGCGACCCCGGTCTTCTGCGACGTGGAGGAGGCCACGGGGCTCATGGACCCCGAGTCCCTGGAGCGGGTCATGGGACCGCGCACCAAGGCGGTCATCCCGGTGCACCTGTATGGCCGCGCCTGTGACATGGACGCCATCTGCGGCTTGGCCGGAGAGCGCGGCGCGGCGGTGGTCGAGGACGCCTGCCAGGCCCACTGCGCGGAATGGAAAGGACGCCGCGTGGGCACCTTCGGCGCGGCGGCCTGTTTCAGCTTTTATCCGGGCAAGAACCTGGGGGCCGCGGGCGAGGGCGGCGCTGTGCTGACGAGCGACGACGCTCTGGCCGCGCGGGTCCGCATGTTGCGCGACCACGGCCAGACCAGCCGCTACCACCACGGCGTGGTGGGTTTCAACTACCGCATGGACGGCATCCAGGGCGCCGTGCTCGGGGTCAAGGCCAAGCGCGTCGAGGAGTGGACCGAGCGGCGTCGGGCCGTGGCCTCCTTCTATCGCAAGGAACTGGAGGGGCTGGATGGGCTGACCCTGCCCGCGCCGGAAGGCCATGCCCGGCACGTCTACCATCTGTTCGTGGTGCGGAGTCCGCGCCGCGACGCCCTGCAGGCCGCCCTGGCCGCGCGGGGCGTCGGCTGCGGCCTGCACTACCCCATGCCGCTGCATCTGCAGGAGGCTTACGCCGGTCTGGGATACTCGGCGGGCGACCTCCCCCGGGCCGAGGCCTGGGCCGGGCAATGCCTGAGCCTGCCCATCTTCCCCGAGATGAGCGGGGAGGAGATGGCCTGGGTTGTTGAACAGTGCCGCGAGGCGGTGCGGGAGTGCGGCCGTTGAGAGTGCTGGTGGGCGTCTTCGTCTACAACGAAGGCGAGAAATTCCGCGCCTTGCTCGACGACCCTGCCTGGGCCGCCTTGCCGGACTGCGATTTGCTGGTGGTGGATGACGGCTCCAGCGACGGAGCCGCCGCGCTCTGCGCCGAACGCGGCGTGGAGGTGATCCGCAACGAGCGGAACATGGGCGTGGGGTATTCCATCCGCCGTTTCCTCGATCACGCCCGGGAGACTGGGCACGAGGCGGTGGTCATCATGGCCGGCAACGGCAAGATGATGCCTTCCGACATCCCCGCCTTTCTGGAAAAGCTCTCCTCGGGCTGCGACTATGTCCAGGGCAGCCGGTTCCTCCAGGGCTTCCGCTCACCGAACCTGCCGTTCGGACGCCTCCTGGCCATCCGGCTGGGCACGGCCTTCTTCAATTTCTTCCTGGCCAACCGCTACACGGACCTGTCCTGCGGTTTCCGGGCCTACCGCCTCGCGCCGATCTACGAGGACGAACGCATCGACATCCGCCAGGAGTGGCTCGACCGCTACGAACTGGAGTACTACATCCACTTCAAGTTCGACCGGCTGGGCTACAGGACCGCCGAGGCCCCCTGCACCATGCGCTACCCGGCCAGCGGCAAGAACTACACCAAGATCAAGCCCTTCGTGGGCTGGTGGAGCATGCTGCGGCCCTGGTTTTATCTCATCCTCGGACTCAGGAAATAGAGTTCCTCAGCGGGGCGCGTCTTCTCCGGCCGAGGCCGCGCGGAAGGCCTGCACGGCTCCGCGCAGTGCCTTGGGGCCCAGCTGCTCCTTGTCCAGCAGCAGGACCGTGAGGATCACCGCCGGGACGTTCTGGGTCAGGCGGAGCAGCAGCGCGGCCACGAGCGCCTCCTCCCGACCCAGGCCGAACCAGCCGAAGGCGAAGACCATCGCCGCCTCGAAAAGGCCCAGTCCACCCGGCGACGAGGGGATGAGAAAACTCAGCGAGGTCGCCACGTAGATCGCCAGGATCGCGCCCAGATCAGCGTGCAGGTCCATGACCACGTTGACGTTGTAGGCGAACGTGGCCGTGAGCGCCGCCCAGGTGAGCGCCGAGAGGACGACCAGCCGGAAAAGGAAGCTCGGCGTGGAGATCTCCACGAAATGGCCGAGCATGTCCGCGCAGACCCGCCGCAGGGAGGGGAAGGGCACCAGACGCGGCAGCAGGGCGCGCGCCCGGGGGAAGAGCAGGACGGCGGCCACGGCGACCCAGATGCCCGCCAGGATCAGGGCCAGAGGCAGCCAGACGAAGTGCTTGCCGGAGACGAGGCTGGCCAGGGCGGCCAGCACCAGGATCAGGTTCAGGTCCGAAAACCGTTCCCAGAAAATGTAGCCCAGGCTCTCGCGCACCGGGATGCCCGCGTGGCGCTTGAGATACAGGGCCTTGCCCAGTTCCCCGAGGCGGGCCGGGAAGATGTTGTTCAGGCCGTTGCCGAAGACGCAGGCCAGGCTCGCCTGGGTCAGGGTGGCCCGGGGGCCGGTGATGCCCTGGAAGCGGAGCCCTTGGAAAAGATAGAGGGACAGGCCGAGCAACAGGGAGAGGAACAGCGGGATGCCCCGGAAGGCCGCCAGGGCGTCGAGGGCGCGTTGGAAATCCAGATCCCACAGGGCGTAGGCCACGCAGGCCCCCACCAAAGCCAAGCGGAGCGCCAGCGACAGCAGGCGTCGCGGCAGGGATGCGGGAGCGGAACTCATGGGGCTGCGGAAGCGTCCAGGGGCTCGACCCGGCACAGCCTGCGGTCGAAGACCACCTCGGCTCCGGGAGTGGAGTCGGGTGGCGCGCCGACAGGCGTGACCAGGTAGACCGCCTCGTCCAGGGGAGTCATGGCCGCATGCCGGACGTCGTCGTATCGCCGCACGTCGGCCACGAACAGGGCGGCCACGCGATCCAGGTTGCGGGCCATGAACAGGGGCACCTGGGTGGGCTTGCGTTCCTTCCGTGTTTTCCCGGTGAAGATCCCGATGAACGCCTGTTCCACCGCGTTGGGCTGCCAGGCCAGGTAGCGCATGACGAAGGGGCGCTTCTCAGCCAGCATCGGCGTGAGGATCTCGGCGTCCCGGGCCACCTGGACGATGGAGTTGGTCGTGGGGATCTTCAGCACGGAGAAGACCGCGAAGGCTCCGAAAAGCAGCGCGGAACAGACCGTGGCCGTGCGCGGCCTGCGGATTTTGAGCGTGCCGAGCCAGAGCAGCAGGGAGATCAGGCCGAAGGGCGCTCCGGCGCACCAGTAACGCGCGCCGATGGGATGCACGAACTGCGGCGAGGAGACGCTCGAGAGCATGTAGGTGGAGAAGAAGTTGAAGAGCAGCGAGATGATCGCCAGGGCCCGGCGGCGTTGGTCCGGCGAACGCAGTTCGGCCACGCAGGCCGCCAGGCTCAGGACCAGGACCGCCAGGAGTCCGCGCAGTTTGTGGTAATCCAGGATGTTGAGCAGGTATTCCTTGAAGGTCAGGGTGGACAGGCCCCGGTGGTCCAAGGCGGCCTTGGTCACGCCCATCCGGCCCAGAAGCGATCCCGTGTCCTGCCAGAAATAGAACCATTCGCAGCAGAAGAGTAGCCCCGCCGAGAGGCAGAAGATGACCACGCCCTTGAGGTCGCGCGAGGGCAGCCAGATGAGCAGAAGCAGGCCCGGAAAGAAATAGGCCGCCGTCTCCCGCGCGCCCCAGGCCAGGAAGAAGGCCGTTCCAGCCAGGACCAGCAGCGCCGGGGAGCGGCGTCGCAGCCAGAGCAGGATGAGCCAGATCGATGCGGCCACGAAGGCGAAGATGAAGACGCTGGGCCAGAGTTGGCTGCCGCTCTGGGCCAGTTGGGGAAAGAGCATGGTCAGGACGGCGGCCGCGATGCCCATCCGGCGTCCGTGAATCTCCTCTCCGATGAGGAAGACGAAGACGACGCCCAGGGAGGCGGAGAGGATCGGCAGGACGTAGTAGAGCGTCGGATTCGTTCCGAAGAATTTCATCACCGCCCAGAGCGGCATGGCGATGCTCCAGCGCACGGTCTGGTGCGTCCAGCCCGTGTAGCCGAGGCCCTCCACGAGCCTGTGGACCTGCATCCAACGGGTGGCGTTGTCGCCGCCGATGTCCACGTATTCGGCCGTGAGGATGCGGACCGCGACGCTCGCGGCGAAGAGGAGCAGGAGCAGCGGCAGGCGGCGCCGTCCGGTGAAAGTCGCGGTTTCGGTCATGGCTCTGCTGGTTTCATGGAGAGGCGAGGGCTGCTCCGGTTGTGGAAGAATGCGCCGGGATGGAACCGGGACTGAAATGGAAAAGAAATCCACCACGGCTTGAAAACACACAATGATAAGCTGCCGATACTTGATTTGTAAAGCCCGTCCAAGGTTGCGCGGGGAACTGATCCGTATGCCGGAGGTGTCTCCCGGGGAATCAGGCGATCGGCCTCCTTGCGCAATCCGCTGTCCGAGGGCCGGCTCGGGGCAGGGCCTCTGGGCAACGGCCTTAGGGTAGCCGGAGGGCCAAGGTTACCCTCTCCTCCGGGTGGCCGCTGTTGGCGATATGTCCCCGTGGGGCATGGGGGCGTTTATCGTTGGACTCGTGGGCGAGCGCCTCGGCTTTTTTCGGAATAAGCGCCGGGGTGTCAAGCATGAGCGAAGCTTCACTATGGGCGCGAACTCAATTGTATCCTCGGCCGTGCCGCAGGATCCGTTGCCCGAGAGCCTTTCCAAGGAGACGGCGGTGTTCCGAATCGCTCCTGCCGCATTCCCGCGTTCAATCCTGAGCCATGTCGCTGTTGGTGCCTCCAATATCGTAGTCATATTAACGTTTGAGCCAGGACATCAATTTTCTTGAAAAGTATGCCTTGCAAATTTGCTTGAACTTTTTGCTTGAGATGTTTCTAGAAAAATCAATGATCGGCACATAGCTTCGTGAAGGATGGGTATAATTTGTGAGCGCAGATGTTTCATAACCCATGTTTTGGTATTTAATTGACATAAATTTCCCCTGGTATGGCAGTATGAAGTCTTTATCATTATTTTTTTTCATAACATAGATCATACCTATTGCTGATAATTTCCCCCGGTCAAGCAGATGCATAAGCTCGTATGACAAGGGAAGCATCCAGCTGCTGCCTCCAGGTCCAGAATATCCTTGTATATTGGAAACTGTCATGGCGCAAAAAATGATGTCGTATCCATTAGCCGCAGCTATATCTTCATAAAAGCCTGGTTCAAAAAGATAATATCCATTGCCCTGAGAGTGCAATTGGTGAGAGATGATCAATCCATTTGGCTTGCAAAGCCTGTGCATGGTACGAAACGCTTCGCTGACGTTGAAGGCGTGTTCCGCGCAACCATAGTCAGTCACCAAGTCGAATTGATTCCAGAGCGAACGATCCTCGAAAGGATAATTCAGGTCATGAGGCATGGCATCGTGCTCAGAATTCATGTCCAAGCAAGTATATTTTTTAAATCCAAGCAGCTTATAAAATTCGCTGGCATAGCGGCACCTTCCATGCGTTTCCCATTCCCATGGTAAAAAGTCATCCGCAACATAACCTGGGATGCAATATGCGTTTATGGCAGAGTCGAATGTGTCGAATGTGAGGTGCAATTCTTGCGTGCCAAGCTCTAAAACGCTATCTGCTTTCGTAAAATGGCCACATTTCCAAAGCCCAAGCAAGGTATGGAAAACATCAGCGGATAGACCCATGATAAACCTCTTGCAGAAGTGCAGTTGTTAAAAAATAAATGCAGTATATTTACCACGCTACAGAGACGAAAAACGAGTTTTACTTTCCAATGCCGATTGGTGGTCTGGAATGATTTAAAAATATATATTTCAATAATAAAAGTTTTTACCCCGGGCTGCAACTCTTCGAGACCCCAAAAACAGCAAGTGCGATCGTCCTGCGGCTGCTCGGCGTTTCGACGGAAAGTGGCTTGGCTGGCCACATGGATCGGGGCGTTATGGGTGCCGGTTTTCCTGTTCGTCCGGACGGCCCAGGTGATGCGAGCGGTCGGCTTCGCGGATCACGGAGAGGCAGTGGCGGCGTTTGGTCGGAGGCAGGCCGGACAACCCGGATGTTTTGGATCGACAGGTTCAGTCCGCTGGCGAGGTCGCGGGCATCCAGGCAGATTATCGGCTCGTCCAGAAGGATGAAGCCGTAGCGGCCGTGGCAGGAGACGGCGTGATGAAAAACCCTGCTTGCGGTGTTGGTTTGGGTTGGCGCCGGGCGATGCGGGCCGTTGCCCACGGACTTGTTCATCGTCACGGTGGTCATGGCACGGCGTTCATCGTCGTTGTTCGACGGAAGCACTGGATGCTGCCGATGTGCAGAAAATCGAATATGTCATGGCGGTGCATCGCCTGTTCGCCTTGGCAGTTGCATTCAGCGACAATGGACACGAGTCTCGGCCGCTGGTGAATGTATTGTGAGCAAGCTTTCCGCGCCGGATGGCACTCCCTCTGGGTTAAATCTATGACGAAACAAGCCGACTGAAAGGTTCACACTGACCTTTGGCTTCAGAAGTCGAAATAAAGATATTGGGTGTAGCCGTTGGCCAGGATGGCCACGAGGCCAGTGAGGAAAGCCAGGGCTGTCATTCCACCCAGCGCAAAGGTTCTGGCTGGGCTTGCCAAGACGCCCGAAACCGTTTTGTTGACAATGTGCGAGGTGTAGCCGCGAGCTTCCAACCGATTCAGGTCCAGGGCCGGGTTGAGGGGGTGCATGATTTGGTAGGTATTGGGCGCGAACAGCACCAAGACCATAGACACAGCGATGAGCACCTCGGAGTTGCCGGCCCGGAGATAGGGGATGGAACCGGTGCTGAAGCCGAACATGGCCGCGATGATTCGAGATGCCGTGAGCAAGGAGTCGCTACGGAACAAGACCCAACAGACCACTACGAAGAGGAATGTGAGAAGCAGACCGATGCAGCGGTTAGAGCACACGCTGGGCTTCTTCAGTCTTTGGTGGATACGGTGGATCACCAAGGCCATGCCATGGAGCAGCCCCCAGAGGATGAAGGTCCAACCTGCGCCGTGCCATAAGCCGCAGATGGTCATGACGACCAACAGGTTGAAATGGCCGCGTAGCGGAGTCACCCGGCTGCCGCCCAAGGGGATGTAAAGGTAGGTCTTTAGGAACCAGCCCAGGGAGATATGCCAACGTCGCCAAAAATCCGCGATGGAGACAGCGCGGTAGGGTGAGTAGAAGTTCACTGGAATTCGGATGCCGAAGAGATTGGAGAGGCCGATGGCCATGTCTGAGTATCCAGAGAAATCGAAGTAGAGCTGAAGCGAGTAGGTCAGGGCTGCTCGCCACGCTTGACCAGTATCCGGTAATCCGCCGTTCGCCACAGCCAGATAGAGTACATCGGAGTAACGGCCAAGGCTGTCCGCGATGCAGGTTTTCTTGAACAGGCCGAGGGAGAAGAAGAACAGGAAGAGGACGATCTGCTGCGCCGTGAGTCGAGAGGGGGCGCTTCGTAACTGTGGGATGGTGTCGTGATGGAACAGGATCGGCCCGGCCACTAAGTGCGGGAAATAGGTGATGGTGGAGCCGTATTCTACCACGCTGAACCCGTCGATCGCGCGGGAGCGCAGGTCCAGGATGAAGGCCACGGATGTGAAAGTGTAGAAGGAGATGCCGATGGGCAGAGCCCTAGGGGAATAGTCCAGGTTCGGGAAGACATGATCCAGGCCGAGGGTGGTCATGAAGAAATTGAAGTATTTGTAATAGAAGAGAAATGAGAAACAGAAGGCCAGGGAGCAGAAGAGCACCGCGACACGGGCGGCTCTGTTTCGGGTTTGGAGCAGGAGCGTACCCAGGGCGCTGACCACAAGAATGTTGGCTGTCAGGATAAGGACATAATTCACGGACCAAAAGGCGTAGGAACAGAGTGATGCCATGATGAGAAACCAGAGCTGGAATCCGCGGGAGCGATGACCTGCGAGTTGGAACAACAGGAGCGTCAACGGCAGAAAGAGAAAGATGAATTCAACGGAGTTGAATAGCATTGGCTGGTCCGGGCTGGCTAGGGCCGAGCTGCGGCTGTGAGGTTGCTGTTCTGGGAAGCGATCATGATTCTCGCTCCATGCAGGCCGCAAGTCCTTCCTTCGAGATATATGGAGTCAGGGCCGGCTCCCGGTGGAGCATATCCAGGAGCAGAGCGGCGTTGACCCTGGGCGAGGGGTGCGTGGCGTCTATGAAGTCCCCATCCGCCGCTCCCAGGTGGTATGGGTCCGTGTAGTCCAGGATGGGGTAACGCTCCCGTATGTAGCTAAGGGTTTGAAAAATATAGGCGTAACGCGGATCTTTGGAGAAGGCATCATATAGGCTGGGGGCGACGGGCGGAAGATAGGTGATGACTGTGACGCCTTTGGCCCGCAGTGCATCCACATCCCGGAAGAAGTCGTCGATGGGGCGGCTATGGAAGCCGTTGTCGTAGGTGAACACGCCGGTGCCCACAAATTCACTGTTGACATGCCGGGCCACCTCTTCTGATGTCATGGATTTATATGTTTTTTTGTAGAGGTAGGAGCCGTCGGCCTGGAATCCTTCGTCCTTTTCTTGGGCCCGCATGCCGATGCGCACGGGCTCGGCTTCTCCCCGCAAAAAAGGTGAGAGGGCCAGTACATTGTTGAGCCGCAGCTTGCCCTGGGCGGCATACACCAGCGGCATGAGGAACATGTCCAGGTTCCGCTGGGTTCCATCCGACAGAGTGCGTTTTTCCTCGACGACCTGTTTGCGCGGGTCGGGAGTGAACCACCAAAAATCCACGGACAGCAACACCATATTGGGGAGGGAGTCCTGAGCCACCGCGTCGGCGAACCAGGCCAAGTCGGTGGCGCGCCGTATGCCTAGCCCGCAGTTCGCGAAGGATTGTTGGAAAAAGGACGCGCGCAGCTCGAGAGCTCTTGAAGAGCCTACAACAGCGATGCGCGGCCGCAGCTCCTCACATAGACGCACTTTATATGAATTGTAATCCGAAATGATCAACGGGTCATACAGGGAGTCTGCGTTCTTCTGGAGCCTAGCGATGATTTGACAGTAGAGAGTTTGTTCACCGCTTAGATGAGTGAGGACGTAGTTGGTGAATGGAAAGAGCCCCGCCACCAGCAGCGTGCAGAGAAATCCGGTAAGGAAGTGCTTTGTGTTCATGGTCGGCGGTGGCCCTGCGAACCGAAGTCCAAACGGCAAAACAATCTACTCCGCATGAGGAAGTGTGTCAATAATCATGCCAAGTGCGCAGCATGGGGCGATATAAAATGCCCATAGCTTGGTCGGCATGCCGTAACCGGCATACTCGCTTTCTTTTTTGATTGATCGACGGCACTGGCTGATCGTGCCGGTGGGCTTCGTCCCTGGAAGCATGCCTCGTCGGCCTTGTCTTGTCCCCCCTGTCTGGGCTATACCCGCCACGGGCCGACCGCGCCATTTCCATTTTTATACCCTCCCGCAAAGGAACTCCCTTGTCCGACGGCAAGAAAAGCATGACCACCCTCGGTTCCCGGCAACTGTTGAAACGGTGCCTGAGCTATTTTCTTCCCTTCAAGAAACGCTTGGCCCTGGCCGTGTTGGGCATGCTCGTGGTCGCCCCCTGCGGAGCTGCCAGCGCTTGGCTCGTCAAGCTGGCCGTGGACGACGTTCTGATCCGCAAGGACGTGCAGGCGCTCAAGCTCGTGACCATCGCCATCTTCGCGCTCATGGCCCTCAAGGGCGTGTTCCGCTTCATCCAGACCTATTACATGAACTCCACCGGTCTCATGGCCATCGAGGCGCTGCGCAACGACCTCTATGAGCGCATGATTTATCTGCCGCTGCGGTTCTTCAACGAGTCCCAGGTCGGCATGCTCATGTCCCGCCTGCTGAACGACGTGTCCCTGATCAGCCAGAGTCTGCCGTCCATGGTCATGTTCGTCCGCGAACTGTTCACGGTCATCGGCCTCATCGGCTACGTCATCTATCTGGATCGCGGACTCGCCTTCTGGGGCCTCATCGTCATGCCCATGGTCGTCTGGGTCTTCAAGGCCTTCAGCCGCAAGCTGCGGAAGATCGGCCGCAAGACCCAGATCAACGCTTCGGACCTGACCGTCGTGCTGCAGGAGGGACTCTCCGGCATCCGGGTCATCAAGGCCTTTGCCGCCGAATCCATCGAGGTGGGCAAGTTCAAGACCGAGAACCACAATTTCCTCAAATCCTCGGTCAAGCGCATCCGTCTCAGCGAGCAGTCCTCCCGGGTCATGGAGATCGTCGGGGCCATGGCCGCCGCGCTGGTCCTGTGGTACGGGGGCATGCGCGTCATCGAAGGCAACCTCACGCCGGGCGCGTTGCTTTCGTTCCTGACGGCCCTGGCCATGCTCTACGAACCCATCAAGCGCATGAACAGCGCCAACATGGACATCCAGGCCGCCCTGTCCGGGGCGGAGCGGGTCTTCGAGATCCTGGACGCCCCGGATCTGAGGGTCGAGACCGGCGGAGCCGAGGAACTCGACGAACCCTTCCGGGAACTGTCCATCGAGGACGTCCGCTTCACCTATGCCGAGGGCAACCGCCCGGCGCTGGATGGGATCAGCCTGCGCGTCCGGGCCGGTGAGCGGGTGGCCATCGTCGGTCCCAGCGGATCGGGCAAGACCACCCTGGTGAATCTGCTGCCGCGCTTTTTCGAGCCCCAGGAAGGCCGCATCCTGCTCAACGGCCGGGCCCTTTCCGACTACACCCTGTCGAGCCTGCGCAGGTTCATGGGCATCGTTTCCCAGGACGCCTTCCTGTTCAACGACACGGTGAGCGGGAATATCGCCTACGGCATGCAACGCCGCTGGGACCAGCGCGAGATTGAGGACGCCGCCCGGGCGGCCTACGCCCACGAGTTCATCTCCGAACTGCCCGCGGGGTACGGAACCCTGGTGGGCGAGCGCGGGGTCAAGCTCTCCGGCGGCCAGAAGCAGCGTCTGACCATCGCCAGGGCCATTCTCAAGAATCCCCCCCTGCTCATCCTGGACGAGGCCACCAGCGCCCTGGACACCGAGAGCGAACGCATCGTGCAGTTGGCTCTGGAAAACCTCATGCGCAACCGGACGAGCATCGTCATCGCCCACCGGCTGTCCACCGTGCTGACTGCGGACCGCATCGTGGTCATGGAGAACGGCCGTGTGCTGGCCCAGGGGCCGCATAAGGAGCTTCTGGATATCTGTCCCCTTTACGCGAGGCTTTACAGCATGCAGTTCGCCGAATCCGACCCCGTGGAAGCGCCGGACCACGAAACCTCATGAGGGAGCCGCGCCGGACGGCAGGCCACGCCGCCTGTCCATGACCGGGTTTTGACACCTTCCGGCAAACTGTATAAAAAATCGCGCGGCAAGCGTTTCGATTCGTTTTTTTCCGCGAGCGCCCCGCCTATCCGTTGGTTTCAACGAGGTTTCTTTTTTCAACATGCTGTGCGCCATACCTATTGAAATCGCCATGCGGGAACTGGACGGGGTGCTGTATCTCGCCCTGCACTTGGCGGCGCGCGGCCTGCCCACGCTTCTCGGCGAACGCATGGTCAACCGTTACGTCCTGTCCTCCGGCAAACCGGTGATCTACTTCGACAGCGACCAGGACGTTTCGGTCAATACGGCGGTTCTTGCTTCGGGCGGCGTGGTCTTGAACCTGAATCCCGAGGGCCTCAATCCTTGGGAATCTGCAACTTACATTGATAATCATCTTCGTGTGATATCTTGTGTTTCAAAGATTTGCGCCTGGGGTGAGCACCAGGCCCGGCTGTTCCGGTCCCGGATGCCGGCGGACAAGGCCGAGCTCGTCACGGTCACGGGCTATCCGTCCTTTGATCTCGCCTGCCGGAAATTCCTGCCGTACTACCGCGACGAGTCCCTGGTCCGGCGGCACGGCGAGGATTACACCCTCATCAACACGAGCTTCACCTGCAACCACGTGATGGGCTTCGACTATTACATCTCCATGCTCGGCAGGATGAAGGAATGGCGGATTTACAGGGACGAGCAGTTCATGTCCTTCATGCGCCGCACCGCCGAATATCAGCGGCAGTTGCTGGAGCCCTTCGCTGAACTGGCCCGCAGCCTGGCGACCCGTTTTCCCGAACGGCACGTGATCATCCGTCCGCATCCTGTTGAAAACATGGATTTCTACCGCGACCGGACGCGGGATTTGCCCAACGTTTTCGTGGACCGGAGCGGTTCGGTGCGCAACTGGATCGCTTCGGCCGGTGCCGTGGTCCATCACGACTGCACCACCGGCCTGGAGGCCCTGCTCATGGGCAAGCCGCTCATCCAGTACCGGCCGATCTTCGACGAGGAACTGGTCGCGCTTGTCGTTGCCGATCTGGGAGTACCAGCAGAAACCCCAGAAGCAGTAATCGAGTTGGTGGAATCGCCTGGGGAGGCTGGTTTTAGCGAATCACATCGCAATGCATTGCATGTATATTTCGCCAATCTGCGCCAGAACGCCTCGCGGATCATCGCGGACCTGGCCGCCTCCCATGCGGCGTGCGGCCCTGAGACATGGCTGCCCCGGCCGCCCGGCCTCTGGGAGTCCTTGTCGTGCTGGCGCAAGTACGCCAGCAAGCTGCTGCGCGCGCGGCAGCCGGGCAGGAACGGACGCAAGGTGCGTTATGCCCTGGCGAAGTTTCCCCGGACATCGGTGGAGGAGATCCGTAACCGGATCGAGCGGATGCGGACCATCGAGCCGGATCTGCCCCGGGTGGATGTGGAGCATTTGACCCTGAACACTTTTCTGGTGAAACCCGAAGCCCGGCTTGAAGGCGCGCACGGCGCGTCCCCTTCGGCCTGATCCGCGGACAGCTCCCCCCATGAACATTCGAGTGATCCCCCGCCTGGACATCAAGGGCCCGAACCTGGTCAAGGGCATCCACCTGGAGGGTCTGCGGGTGCTGGGACGGCCCGAGGACTTCGCCCGGTACTACTATGAGAACGGCGCGGACGAGCTGTACTACCAGGACGCGGTGGCCAGCCTCTATGGCCGCAACTCGCTTCTGGACATCGTGCGCAAGACCTCGCGGGAGATTTTCATTCCCCTGTGCGTGGGGGGCGGCCTGCGTTCCGTCGACGACATCCGCCAGGTGCTGCGGGCCGGGGCGGACAAGGTGGCCGTGAACACGGCGGCCGTGGCCCGGCCGGAACTGCTCCGCGAGGCCGCCTCGACCTTCGGTTCCTCCACCATCGTGGTTTCCGTGGAGGCCGTGCGGCGCGGCCTTGGTCGTTGGGAGGCCCTCGTGGACTATGGCCGCGAAGTCACCGGTCTGGACGCCGTGGACTGGGCCCGCAAGGCCGTGGACCTGGGAGCCGGCGAGGTCATGGTGACCAGCGTGGACCAGGATGGAACCGGCGCCGGGTACGATCTGGACCTGGTCCGGGCCATCGCCGACGCGGTGTTCGTGCCGGTCATCGCCGGAGGAGGCTGCGGCCTTCCGGCTCACGCGGTCTCGGTCTACCGTGACGGTCACGCCGACGCCGTGAGCATGGCCACCGTGCTGCACTATCGGGCGGCGAGCCTCCTGGCGGAGCAAAGCTTCTCCCATTCCTACCGCGAGGAGGGCAACCTGGAGTTTTTGAAGAGCGGCAAAGGGTTTGGAAAGGCCGAGCCCTGCACCCTCGGCGACATCAAACGGGCGATGTCGGCCTCCGGCATCCCCTGCCGGATGTAGGAGACGACCGTGGCCACTCCCGACGTCGCCATTGTGGATTTCGGCCTGGGCAACATGTTCAGCATCAAGCACGCCTGCGAACACGTGGGCCTGGATGTCCTGATCACCTCCTCGGCCGCCGATCTGGAGGCCGCCCGTTCGGTGATCCTGCCCGGGGTGGGAGCCTTCGCCGACGCCATGACCGCCTTGGAGCGCCTGGGACTCGTGGACGCCTTGCGCTCGACCGCGGCCTCCGGCAAGCCCCTGCTGGGGATTTGCCTGGGGCTGCAACTTCTCTTCAGCGAGAGCGAGGAGTTCGGGGTGCATCGCGGACTGGATGTCGTGCCCGGGCGGGTGGTTTACTTCCCGGTGCAGGAGAAGGACGGACGCAGGCTCAAGGTGCCCCAGGTGGGCTGGAATGAAATCCATCCGCCCGAGGGCTCCGGCGTCGACGTCTGGGACGGCACCCTGCTGGACCGGGTGTCTCCCGGGCAGCCCATGTATTTCGTGCATTCCTGTCATGTCGTTCCCGAGGAGCCGGGGTGTGTCCTCTGCCGCGCGGACTACGGCGACATTCGCTTCTGCGCCGGGGTCCAACTGGGCAACGTCGCGGCGTTCCAGTTCCATCCGGAGAGAAGCGGCCCAGTTGGTTTACAAATTTATGATTCTTTTAAAAAAACGATAAGATAGTTTTTTTATAATTTGTTAAATCAATATACCGGTACGGAGGAGAACATGTCTTATCTTGATTCTAATACTGACTACTGGACGAGAGGCTATGATGCACCTAATGTTGAAGGCTTTGTTTTTCGTGCCTATCCATGGTATTTTAGACACCATGGATTCACAATAAATAATGAAACACGCATACTTGATTTCGGCTGTGGACAAGGATCTAATGTTTTGTATTTCACCAAATTTGGAGCAAAAGCGTATGGAGTTGATATTTCGGCTGTAGATATTCAGAAAGCTCAAGAAAAATCTGGCATGCCTGCAAATTTTCAAGTCATTGCCTCTCAGCCAAAAGATGAGGATATTTTTTTTGGGGGCAGATTTGATTTGATTATGGCGATACAGTCTCTATATTATTATGACAATGACGATTTAAAGAGAAGGCTTAATTCTCTTTATTCTATGCTGAATCCTGGCGGGATTGTGTTCTTTACGATGATATCGCCTTTAAATTATTATTATAGAAAAGCATTATACTTTAAAAACGGACTTTATGAGGTGGCTGTTGACTCTCAAGATCTGCGTGAGAGGCATAATAGAAAGGATTCTTTGGTTCATTTTATTAATTTTACTCATAGTACAACAGAGTTGATTGATAGGTTTAGCCTTTTTAAATGCCTTGATACAGGTTATTACGACATGAATTTTAGGGATTCATCTGGGCATCACTATATGTTCCTTGGCAGAAAAGAAGCATAAATTGAGGTTAATTATGAATAAGACAGCATTATATGGCCTTCCCAAGGAAGTCCGTTTTTGCAAACGTTGTGTGATGTCCAACCAGCGGCCGTGCTCCTACCCGGAGTTCAAACACACCAAGGACCGCATCACCCCGACCCTGCATATCGACGAGGAGGGGGTCTGCGACGCCTGCCGCTACAATGAACAGAAGGCCCAGGCCATCGACTGGGAGGCTCGCGAGAAGGAGCTGCTCAAGCTGTGCGACAAGCACCGCCGCTCCGACGGCGGCTATGACTGCATCGTGCCGGGCAGCGGCGGCAAGGACAGCGCCTACGCCGCGCACGTGCTGAAGTACAAGTACGGCATGAACCCGCTCACCGTGACCTGGCCGCCGATCATGTACACGGATTACGGCTATCGGAATTTTCGCAATTGGGTCGAGGTCGGCGGCTTCGACAACGTGACCTTCAACCAGAACGGCCGGGCCCACCGGATGCTGACCCGGCTGTCCATCGAAAACCTGCTCCACCCCTTCCAGACCTTCATCCTGGGGCAGAAGAACCTGGCGCCCAAGATGGCGCTGGAGTTCAACATCCCGCTCATCTTCTACGGCGAGTCCGAGGCGGAATACGGCAACCCCATCGCGGAGACCGCTTCCTCCCTGCGGGACAAGTCCTACTACAGCATGAAGAACGTCAACGAGCTGTACCTGGCCGGAGTGCCCATCCCGGAACTCCTGGACAAGCACGGGCTCCGGCTCAACGAGCTCTCGGCCTACTTCCCGGCGGAGGCCGACAGGCTGGCCGCCTCGAAGATCGAGGTCCACTACCTCGGTTACTACGTCAAATGGACCCCCCAGGAAGCCTACTATTACGCCGTCGAGAACACGGGGTTCCAGGCCCGTCCCTTCAGGACGCAGGGGACGTACAGCAAGTACAACAGCATCGACGACAAGATCGACGACCTGCATTACTACACGACCTTCATCAAGTTCGGACTCGGGCGGGCCAGTTACGACGCCTCCCAGGAAATCCGCAACAAGCACCTGACCCGCGACGAAGGCGTGGCCCTGGTCCACAAGTACGACGGAGAGTTCCCGGATCGTTACTTCAACGAGGTCATGGAGTTCATCGGCATGGAGCCGGACCACTTCCACGAACTCTGCGACCGGCATCGTTCCCCCCACCTCTGGGAGAAAGTCGGCGGCGAGTGGCGGCTCAGGCACCGGGTGGACTGCCTGGACAACGCCGGTCGCTGAGCGTTTCACCGGGCTCCGGGTTCCCCGGCCCACGCGGCTTCTTTGCCTTTTGGCCTGGCCGGTGCTATGAAACCGGCCAGGACGGAGGGCGTCATGGAGTTGAACGGCAAACGGATTCTGGTCACCGGGGCGGACGGGTTCGGTGGATATTTAATCAATAATGCCAGTTAGTTGTTGTTTTTATAGGTTATAACATTTCACATTGTAATGTGATTGGCCGAAGCAACTGCTGACAATGTGGCTCAACAGATGTTAGTTTCATTTTTTTATGCGAGGTAATCCCAATGAAACCATCTTTTTTGTTTTATGGGAAAAAGGGGGATCCTTTTGTAAGTCGAGCCGCTGAATTTATAAGTCTTCACGCCAGCGATTCTGAGATCGTTTTAGGTAAGCGAGGTGATGTTTTTCCTGGTAACACGGCTTATTGGGATGGTGATGTCATCATTTCCTATCTTTCTCCATGGATTATTCCTGAATACGTGCTAAAAAAAGCAAGAAAAGCAGCTATTAATTTTCATCCAGGCCCTCCAGAATATCCAGGGATCGGTTGCACAAATTTTGCAATTTATAATGAGGAGAGAGTCTTTGGCGTAACATGTCACCATATGGCGCAACAGGTTGATACTGGAGATATTATTGAAGTAAAGCGGTTTCCTGTTTTTGCAACTGATACGGTTTTTTCAATAACCCAACAATGCTATGCACATATTCTGTCTTTATTTTTTGATATTGTTGGGTGCCTTTTGGTGGGGAAACAACTTCCGGCATCGACGGAAACATGGCAGCGTAGACCATATCGTCGTGCGGAACTTGATGCTCTTTGTGAGATCAAAGCGGATATGAGCGAAAATGAGATTTGCCGCCGCGTACGTGCAGTGACGTATCCCGAGGCCCCTGGGGCTTTCATTCAACTTGCTGGTTTTCGATTTAACAAATCCAACGCCGAGAAACATTGAGCCCCATGTCTTTGCCTTTTGGCTTGGCCGGTGCTATGAAAACGGCCAGGACGGAGGGCGTCATGGAGTTGAACGGCAAACGGATTCTGGTCACCGGGGCGGACGGATTCATCGGATCGCACCTGACTGAGCACTTGGTGCGCCTGGGGTTCCGGGTGCGGGCCTTCGTGCTTTACAACTCCTTCAACTCCTGGGGCTGGCTGGACGAATCGTCCGAGGAGATCAAGGCCGAGCTGGACGTCTTCGCCGGGGACATCCGCGACCCCAACGGGGTGCGCCGGGCCATGGAGGGCTGCGACGTGGTCCTCAACTTGGCCGCGCTCATCGCCATTCCCTATTCCTATCACTCCCCGGACACCTACGTGGACACCAACGTCAAGGGCGCGCTGAACGTGGTCCAGGCGGCCCGCGACCTGGGCGTGGAGCGCGTGGTCCAGACCTCCACCAGCGAGGTCTACGGCACGGCGCGGTTCGTGCCCATCACCGAGGAGCACCCCCTTCAGCCCCAGTCGCCCTATTCGGCCTCCAAGATCGGCGCGGACCAGATCGCGCTTTCGTTCCACCACGCCTTCGGCACCCCGGTGTCGGTGATTCGCCCCTTCAACACCTACGGCCCCCGGCAGTCCGCCCGGGCCGTGATCCCCACCGTGATCACCCAGATCGCCACCGGCGTCCGCCAGGTGCGGCTCGGGGCCCAGCACCCCACGCGGGACTTCAGCTTCGTGGAGGACATCGTGCGCGGCTTCGTGGAGGTGGCTCGGGCCGACGCCTGCCTGGGGCAGGTCACCAACATCGGCAGCGGATTCGAGATATCCATCGGCGACACGGCCCGGACCATCGCCGAGGTCATGGGCGTGGACATCGAGATCGTCTGCGACCAGGAGCGGTTGCGGCCGGAGAACAGCGAGGTGGAACGCCTCTTCGCGGGCATCGAGCGGGCCGCCGAGCGCTGTGGCTGGCAGCCCGAATACGCCGGACTCGACGGCTTCCGGCGCGGGCTCGCGCGCACCGTGGAATGGTTCCGGAACCCTGACAACCTCCGGCGCTACAAGGCCGGCCGCTACAACATCTGACCGCCGGAGCGGACCCGCATATGAAGGATTGGAAAAAGGCCCTGGTTCCCGTCACCGGCACGATGCGGGACGCCGTGCAGGCGCTCAACGACGGCAGTGTGCGCATGGCCCTGGCCGTGGACGCCGAAGGCCGCCTCCGGGGCGTGATCACGGACGGCGACATCCGGCGCGGCCTGCTGGTCGGGAAGACGCTGGAAAGCCCGTTGCTGGACGTGCTCGTCACCGATTTCCGGGCGGCTCGCCCGGGCGACGGCGACGCGGCGATTCTCGCCGTCATGCGTGAGCTGGATATCCACCAGATGCCCGTGCTGGACGCCGAGGGCCGGGTCATTGGCCTGAAGGTGCTCGGCGAACTGTCCGCGCCGTTGCCGCGCGACAACTGGGTGGTGCTCATGGCCGGAGGCCTGGGCACACGGCTGCGCCCCCTCACCGAAGACTGTCCCAAGCCCCTGCTGCCCGTGGGCGGGCGGCCGCTGCTGGAAACCATCATGCAGCAGTTCATCCAGCACGGTTTCCACAATTTCTTCATCTCCGTGAACTACCGCGCCGACATGGTCGAGGAGCATTTCGGCGACGGCGCCCGGTTGGGCGTGAGCATTGAGTACCTGCGCGAACGGGAGCCCCTGGGCACCGCCGGAGCCCTGGGCCTCCTGCCCCGGAAGCCGGACGCCCCGGTCTTCGTCATGAACGGCGACCTGCTCACCCGGGTGGACTTCCCCGGCATGCTCGACTTTCACCTGACCCAAGGGGCGCACGCCACCATGGCCGTGCGCGGCTTCGACATCCAGGTGCCCTACGGCGTGGTGGACGTGCGCGAAAACAGCATCGTGGGCCTGGAAGAAAAGCCGGTGCAGAAATTTTTCGTCAACGCGGGCATCTACGTCCTGGGTTCCGAGGCCGTGGCGGAGATCGCCCCGGACGCCTACCTGGACATGCCCTCGCTGTTCTCCCGGCTCATGGAGCAGGGCAGCCCAACGGCCGCCTTCCCCATCCACGAGTATTGGATGGACATCGGCCGCAGACAGGATTTCGAGCAGGCCAATTGCGACTTCGCCCTGCACTTTCAACGCCAGGAGCGCTAGATGCGGGTTCTGGTCGTCGGCTTCGGCTCCATCGGCGGACGCCATGCCCGCCTGCTGGCCGGACTGGGCCACGAGGTGGCCTGCCTGACCCGCAACCCGGACTGCCCGCACCCGGTCTTCGCCTCGGCCGAGGCGGCCCAGGAGGCGTTCCGGCCCGAGGCGGCGGTGGTGGCCACGGCCACGGCCGACCACCAGAGCGCCCTGGAAAGCCTGGCGCGGGCGGGATTCCGGGGCCGCGTGTTGGTCGAGAAGCCGCTCTTTCATCGAGC
>Ga0265295_1001585_pt1 | contig 39490 bp, 34 predicted proteins | sample Munlansysbiofilm_FD_192503 | JGI IMG/M metagenome (GOLD analysis project Ga0265295, IMG submission 192503) | Leachate microbial communities from a municipal landfill in Southern Ontario, Canada - Methane capture system biofilm | ecosystem: Engineered > Solid waste > Landfill > Unclassified ... | reverse complement strand
CATAAATAAAGGTAGAGATACCGAAACTGCGGCAACTTGGAAGGGATCGTTCAATTTACCAATAAAAAAAGTATCAGTAAGATTATATAATATATTCACCAGCATGCTAAGCACGCTAGGGATAGCTAAATTCATTATTGCCCGTGGCACGGGCATGCTTTCCAATACGTAGATTTTGTTTGCTTTCATTACTTGTTCTTTTTGTTTAGTTTAACCGACATCTTCATTCCACCCCAAGGATATGCTTTTCTTATTTCGCCGCCGCTCAAAGGAGCCTCAACACCTCCTTCAAACAAAAGGGTAAAGCCTTTAAAGCTTCGGGAAACAATTAAACGCATACCTGCATGATGAAACTCTTTCACATTTGTCTCCAAACCGGGTTTTTTTGAATAATACCAATGTGCATTAGCTTTGCCCGCCAGAGTAACAAAGATGTCTCTTATTAGCCCTCTGGTTGCTAGAAGTTGTAGCTCAGTGGAATAAAGACGATGTTTAACGTCTTCAACAACATCAAAGCCGTCGTTCCAATAGTTCTGGTTGCCAATAATTAGTCCTCCCCCGAAAGCTACGGCTGTGGATATTTTATCTTGCTTGGAGAGTTGTTTTTTAATCATTACTTTAGAGCTGATTCCATTGGGAGATGGGCTAAATCGGATGCTTCCGTCTATATCTTCTTCTAAACCGTATCTCAGTTCCCAAAATTGCATCGCTCCAGATGTAGTATCCTCGTCCATATATTCGGAATCCATCCTGCTCCACTCTGGCACATCTAGTCCGGGGCTACTAGCGTAGCTAATCTCGAATTGATGTTTCCCCAAAGTCTGCGCTGTATCTAATATGGAGGGGTTAAAGCCAGCACAACCGCCAAGACCTGTAAAGACTGCAATCATAATAAATATCCAGAAATAGCATACTGAAGTACCGATTCGACTTTGGCATGATACTATTAATCGATAATGACCATTTTCACTCTTATTTGAGCTTGAATCTTGGTCAGATCCTTTTATGTATTCTGGCTTTTGCATTTATCTCCTAAACATTGCTTATATAGATTTGTGGCAGCAGGAAGCTGTCAGTCTGGGGAAACACCCTTCATATTTGAAACATCATTTATTGGTAGAAGGGCTAATATGTCAAGTTTTTTATGAGCGAATGAGCTTTCTACTCCGCTGCATAAGAAAATTACTACGAGGGAATTGATGGAGTTAGCGATTGCTCCGAATACATCTGTATAGCTTGATAATTCATGCATTTTTTGCTCAATTCCTCACAATCGAAATGAGAAGCGTCCACGAAAATCCTCACAATTTTACTGCAGCGAACTCTGATGTGGCAAAATTCCCTTGACAATAGAGGCTTTAATTAGTTTGCATGACGCACAACTATTGGGAGGTTATAATGAGAACTGTCCTTATATATTTACTGCTTGTTTTCCCACTGTTACTCGTGGCTCAGGGCTTGCAGCCCAATATACCAGGAGATGCTGTGCCGGATGAAGTGTTTGAAGAAAGCGAGGAACTTAGTTACGGAATGGGTGGGAGCATGGGAGCTCTAACTATGAATGGCGTCACCTATTCTCAAGTACGGTTACGCCCAGAAATCGGTTTTGCAAAATTCGGGTTTGGCTTGGATATTGACCTTTTATTCGATAGCGAAGGCAACATTCGAGAAGAGGATTGGAACGATTGGCAAGACTATGTAAATAAAGTGTTTTTTATTCGCTACGCACAAAGGGGTGATCCTATATACTTTAAGGCAGGCTGCATTCCTTCTTATACTTTGGGGCATGGGCTTATCTTCGATCACTATTCAAATATGCTACGCTACCCAGAAGTTAAGAATGTGGGAGGATATGTTGGCTTAAATATTCCATTTTCTGAAATTGGTTTTGAGGTGTTTACTCACAATATCCATAAAAATGAGATTCTGGCAGCCAGAGCACAGGGCAATCCTTTCCACTATACCCAAATTCCAATATTGCAGAAGTTTAAGCTTGGCTTTAATATCGGGATAGATCGCAATCAACACGGAAAATATCCAGATGATGATAACGACAAAATTCCCGATGTGTACGACAGATTTCCCAATAATCCCAACGCCTGGCTAGACACAGATGGAGATGGCATACCGGATAATACTGATCTGGATATTAACGGCACCGGGCTCATTGATCATCCCGATATAAATCCCTATGTAGCATCAACTTATCCAAACGTTACCGAAGGAGCAGATCCTGCAGACTTTAATAATACAATTATGCCCGATGTTGCTACAGCTTATGGATCTTGGAAAAAGCTTATGGTATACAGCTTAGATTATTGCTTGCCATTAATTGAAACTCCACAGTTTAGCCTGGATCATTACGGCGAATTTGCAAGCATCGATAAATATGGCAGTGGCGTGGCTTTCCCCGGCTTTGGCAGCAAATTCCTCATCTTTGATGCCAAAATTGAAATGCGCAATTTTAGAGATGAATTTCTACCAGGATATTTTGATAGATTGTACGATGAACAGCGGGCATTTGTGAACATCAATGAAGTGGTAACAGAATCTCTTAGCCATTCTTACTACTCGCTTAGCACTAAGGAAGATATTTTGCGCTGCGCCAAATCCTCGGTGGGATGGTTTGGATATCTGCGAGCAAACGTGATGGATATTGGCTTTATCAAACTTGCGTATCAGGATATGTACGGAGAAAATCTCAGCACCGGAAAATCTCTGTGGGTAAATGTAACGGCTAATCCGCATAATATCATGAGGCTAAAAGAGGCAAGTATATATTACAGCCAAACCCACGCTCGTTATATAGACTTTATTGAACCTCGAAATACCAATGCAGCGATAATGGGCAGAGTTGTTTACAGCATTTCCGAAGGCGCTGATCTGGTTGCCCGCTATAGCGAAATCTATGTTGATTCAAATTCTGACAGCAAGATCAAAGGTAACAATGAAGTGATTTCTTCCTTTGCTTTCGGAGTGGAGTTTAGTTTTTGATTGTTATTAACGCTTAATAAGGAAACCCGTGTGTTTTACGGGTTTCCCTTTTTTGAGATCCTAGCCCATACAGATATCAAAGAAAAAGTTCTTTTAGGCAAAACCATGTTGAGCTTTTTGTGTCCGATTTATACATGCTCGCCACTCTATTCTGGGATTTTACCTATACATCATATTTTCAACGATCCATTGAGGATATTGTGCCCAGTTCTTTCTCTCGTACCGTGCTCGTTTTCCCCTCATGATGTCCTCATGACACGAGGAGATAACGAGGGAAAATAGAACAAATGATGAGGGAAGCGAAGGCGGAGATTACTAGCCAATTGTTGAAAGGAATTCTTAGCATTAATATTGAGCATTAATATGAATGCAGTTGTTGGGTGCTTGCTAGGGTTGGTTTTGGTAGCTTTTTTTCTTTACAAAAATACTGATTCTCCCAAATTGGCTCCACTTATGAAAGAAATTTTGCTTGGTTTCGAATCTTTGTAAGCATATAATGTAGTTGAGACTTGATAATTGGAAAGTTCAGTAGTGTTTTCTATTTTTACTTAGGAATTCTTTATGTACAGGAGATTAAAATGAAATTTTCGAAGTATCTATTATTACTGCTGATGGTTATCAGCCTAAGTAGTTGCGCACATGCACGAACCAGCATGGTTGGCGCTGATGGACAAAGCCCGGTGGTTAAAGTTGTACGGGATGTGCGAGAAGCAGTTGTCCAAATAAAAGTGGAAGCTCAGGTAAGTACTCGCCAGAATACTAATCCTTTCTTCAACGATGATCCTTTCTTTAGGTTCTTTTTCCCCAGTCCCCAACGTCAACGTCAGGTTACATCAATGGGCAGCGGATTCATCTTTGAGTATAATGAAGGAACCCGAGAAGCATTTATCATGACTAATAATCACGTTGCAGAGCGGGGCAGAGATGGTAAAATCACTGTTACGCTGGCGGACAAAAAAACCTATTCTGCCTCTGTGGTTGGGTTGGATTCTAATACAGACGTCGCCGTAATCAAGATAAAACTGGATGAAGATGAAGAGGTAACGATTGCCCCCTTGGGAGATTCATCTAAATTGGAGATTGGCGAATGGGCTATCGCCATTGGAAATCCCTTTGCCGAAGGTTTGGAGCGCACTGTTACATTGGGCGTGATTTCAGCCCTAGGGCGTTATGATATCATCAATGGAGAAAACTCTCCTCTGTATCAAGATTTTATTCAAACAGATGCCGCAATAAACCCGGGGAACAGTGGCGGGCCCCTACTAAACATTAATGGTGAAGTAATTGGCATCAATACTGCTATCACTAGCACCAGTGGCGGAAACATCGGAATTGGTTTTGCAATTCCCATCAATTTGGCAAAACGTGTGGTAGAAGATCTTATTGCCAGCGGAAGAGTACAACGAGCTTATATTGGCATTCTACCTCAAGAAATTACTGCGGATTTGGTGGAAGCCTTTAGCCTCGATGAGGTATCCGGAGTATTAATTGCCAAAGTTGAAAAGGATAGTCCTGCAGAAGATGCCGGTCTTAAAGCTGGAGACGTGATATTGGAGATCTCCGGAGAGAAAGTGAGTAATGTTGCACGTTTCCGCATTGCGGTAGCGACCGCTAAGATAGGCTCTAAGCTCCCCATCGATATCTTGAGAGACAAAAAGCTAAAAACGGTATATGTTACTCTGGAAGCATTTCCCGAAGATAGTGTAGCAATGGGCGAAACCGACGGCGTAAAAACAGCTATTTCTACCGGTATCGGAGTTGAGAGTACGGACGGAGCGCTTGCCAAACGCATGAACTTAAACACAGATAAAGGCGTAGTAGTAAGCTCTGTAGACCCAAACTCTCCCGCCTCTCAAGCAGGTTTACAGGTAGGAATGGTAATTCTGATGATCGATGATACTGAGGTAAATAGTGTAAGCGAGTTTAATTCTACACTTTCTGCCGCTAAAGAAAGCATGGAAGCAGATGGACGTAAAACAATCCGCCTGTATGTAACCGATCGCAATCAGGTACCCAGATTTATGGTATTACGCTTCGAATAACAATAGCTCTATAGCTCTTTTATACAGTCGGATCCAACCTAATGGGTCCGACTTCTTTTTGGTATCTTGCAGAGCTTAAACCCAATTGAGGCATTGGAGTTTAAAGCGCATAAACTAACTATCACTTATTTAATATCTTATGGGCGGTTTGGACTTCAAGGCCGTGCATAATTACACGCCTGCTTTTGAAGTCCATGAGGCTTATTAAGTTCAATATCAGCAGGAACTTAATTGGCCTCATGAACTCCATAGCATTGTTCAGGTTAAAAACATATATCTACCTTGAAATTTACTGTGCTTCCGCCCCACTCCTGTATCCTTTTTGCTCCCGTACTTTGAGAGTGGGAACCAAAAATGGATTCTTTGATGTGAATCCAATTTATGGGAGCAAGTTGATTAAGATCCAGACTAAGACATACGCCCCCAAAGCGATATGAGCAACCAATATTCACTTCGATATATGCATCAAGTTCATCTAGCAAATCAACCTCGAAATCTTCGTAGGCAAATATAAAGGGATACAATACAACTCGGCGGTTTTTGAGCAGGATGTCATCTTTACCGATGTATTGGTTGTATGTACAATCTGCTTTGTAGTTTAAGCCTCTCTCGTGGGCAGAATCGTAGGCAACGCCAATATATGGCAATAAACTATTCACATTCAGGCTCTTGATACGAGTTCTATGGGCAAGGAAAGCATCCCAAGCAGTAAAAGGCCAGATATCGAAATATGAATCTTCATTAATCCAGGAATTATACGAATTTACTCCTGCTCGACACATTGCCTTGGCTTTATAAATCTGGATTTCTCCGCCTGCCGTGAGCACGTTAAAATTATCAAGTTTGCCATATTGTTCACCTCTGTACCGCAATTCAGCAGAAGAATGTAGATAAGTGCTTGCTAGCTTCATCCGCAAGAGATTGGATATTGGAAAAGTATACAATGCCTCAGCCCCAAAAAGCTTGAGTGAGTTTTGAAAGAGACTATCATCTGAGCTGGGCATATATGCCATCAGCTGTAGTGAGCTTGCATGATTGTTGCGGCAGAATTCTGAGTTTAACTGTGTTTTCACCCACGCAAAAGGAATTGTTCCGTATCTGCCTTTAATACAGTGTTCTATCTCTGCTTGTTGTCGATTTGCATTAAGAGATATTACCCATTCTCCCCAATCTGAATTATGCCCGAAGCCTATACCTGCACCATAGTCCCTGCCAAGATCCAGATTACCAAATAGCTGATTGTTTCTAAGCTGCCTTTGATGTGATATGCGCAAATAACGGTTAGGCACACTCAAGTTTATCTCATCGCCTTGTTCTGCAACATTATACATCTTGCCGATCATGGATTGATCGGTATAAGAAAAAGTGTATTCTCTGGTATTATGGCTTAGTTCCCATGAGTTCTTTGTGGCGTAAAATATTAAATAGCCGCTAATTTCATCCTTGCAATGCCTACGATACAGATCTGAATATAGCCAATCGCTATCTATGTGATTGCTTGAAGTAATTACTTCTGAAAAAGCTAAATGGGGATACATCATAAGACATATCCCCATAAAGATCGTTTGTTTGATATACCGGTTTAAATGCACTTATTTAATTATGTAGCGGCTTAGATTACTCAAACAACTCAATAAATTTTGCTCGAGTCATATCTGGAAAGAGGCCATTGAAGGTGTAATCCGGAAAATAAGGTAACTCATCTTCCGCTATAGGATTTCCTGCCTCATCCGTAAACTCACCAATAGAGAGTTCAGAATATTTATACACACGTTCCAGGTAGTTAACGTTTTCAAACGTAAAAGGAACTCCATTTATTGTAGTAGAATAAGATCCAGAGTAGCTATATCCCCACCCATCTTCAGTATCGTAAATCCAGTCCCCCTCATTCAGAGAATAAAAGGGGATATTATCTCTTACATCGGAGATTGTACCGGAAAATAATACGCTGAGATTTACATGGAAATCTACATCATTTGCGGTAAACTGGTAATTTTCTGTAAGAATTGTTTGCAACCAATTTGCTACATCTGCAATGCAAGTCCAATCCTGCATGAAAAGGGGATCACCCTCATCGATGTTACTAAACTCTTCATTTATGGAATTGATGTTTTCTTTCTTGATAATATCATTGGCTTGGTAATCATCTTCATCCAAAATGTACGCTGCACCGTCTCGCACGTCGTTGGCCGCATTAATTATGGCATTTCTGGCAGTGCTTAGATAGTTAGCATTTCGAAGTGTTCCAAAACTGGTATGGTTCTCGATATTGTATTGTAGAACTCTGGCAATCAACTCTACCTTTTGATTGTTTGCTAAGCGTTCGCCATAGCCGTCCTCGTAATAGTAAAGAGTTAGATGACCATCCACAAAAGAATGATCATGGGGCGATGTATCATCATAGTATTCTGTTTCAATATCGTATAAATCTGTAATCCACTGGTAGCTGTTATTCTCATCTTTTAAATCCATATCGTAGGCAACGACCATATTGAATGCGGCATAAATCATATTTACGGCAGCTCTGAAAGCGTAGATTTCTCCACAATCCACTTCCATTGTTTCTTCACCCGTATCAATATAGATCACATTAGAATCTGCCAGCGCTACAGCATGGGTCAAGTTTAATCTGCAAAACTATGCCAAAACTGTTTCACTCCAGTAACAATCCCTTCTACAGCTTGGCAGATCTGTCTGTAAATAATGTACATTGTGCCAAGTTGTTGACAAAAAGAAAGCTGTAATTAGGTTTGCATTATGCAAAAAAGTAAAGAGCCAATTCATCCCTTAAACACTCCTATCAAGTACTTGAAGGGAGTGGGAGAGTATCGTGCCAGGCTTTTTGCCAGTTTGGGCATAGAAACTGTGGAAGACTTGATGGAACACTTTCCTCGCACTTACATTAGTCGCATTGTAAATCCTACTCTTGCCACAATGCAAGAAGGAGAAATGGTTTCTTTTACTGCCACCATATCTTTTGTTGATGCTCGCCCCACTACCAAGGGTAAAAAGATTCTCCACGTAGGCGTAAATGATGGTGATATTGGTTTGGTTTGTGTGTGGTTTCAATACCCTCAGAGTTATTTGAAGCTATTTAAACCAGGCATGAACATCTGGCTTTGCGGTATCCTGTCATCGTATAATTCTCAGTTGCAAATGAATCATCCCTCATTTGAGATCTTAGATAGCGACAAAGAAGAAGAGGATTTTTGGAAAACTCGTAGTATGCTTCCCCTATACAGTCTCAAAGAAGGTCTTAGTCAGGGTTTACTGCGTAAAACCATTCTAAACTGCTTTTCAAAATTTGCCCAGCACATTCCAGAAAGCTTACCGGAACACATATTACAAAAACACAAGTTTCCTCCCCGCAGAGCAGCACTTCAATTGATGCATTTTGGGCAACAGGAAGCGCTTATCAAGCAAACCCGTATTCGTTTTGCCTACGAAGAGTTTTTGTATTCTCAGATATTGTGGGCACGACACAAACTTCTTCATAAACAACAGGTTGAAGGCATTCAATTTACCAACAAAAAACAGCTTACCAGCACTTTGAAAACACAACTCAGGTTCGAGTTAACCGCAGCTCAGAAAAGAGTGATTCGAGAAATTTTTGACGATATGTGTTCGATAAAACAGATGTCTCGCATCATTCAAGGCGATGTTGGCAGCGGAAAAACCATTGTTAGCGTTTTTGCCATGTTATTGGCAGTAGAGAATAGCTGCCAAGCTGCATTGATGGTACCTACTGAAATACTAGCCGATCAGCATTATCAGAGCATCAGCTTTCTGCTTAAGGATTTGCCCCTCACTGTGCATTTGCTTAAAGGCGGAAATTATAAAGGCAAATCAGCCATTAAAAAAGCTATTGGCAGCGGGGAAGCTAATATTGTAATTGGAACCCACGCCCTAATTCAACAAGATATTCAGTTTCATGCGCTGGGCTTGGTAGTAGTAGATGAGCAACACCGTTTTGGTGTAGAGCAACGTGCCAAGCTTTCAAAAACAAAGGGGCGTCCCGATATTCTCTATCTTTCTGCCACTCCCATTCCACGTTCGTTAGCTATGACGGTTTATGGAGATCTTGAGGTAAGCAGAATTGATGAACTGCCCAAAGGTCGCAAACCTGTGCAAACCTATGTAAGGGGAGAACGGAAATTTGATACAGTACTAAACGATGTAAGGCAAGAGTTGCAGAAGGGTCGACAGGCATACTTTGTGTGTCCATTAGTTGAAGAAAGTGAAAAGTTAGCGCTTTTAGATGCCAAAAGGCTTTTTGATTACTTACGCAACAAAGTTTATACAGAGTATTGTACAGAGCTTATCCATGGGCGTATGACTGCCTCCGATAAAGAGAGCATTATGCAGAGATTCAAAGCGGGAGAGATCAAGATTTTAGTTTCTACTACAGTTATTGAAGTGGGGGTGGATGTAGCCAATGCCTCAGTGATGGTGATCGAACATGCAGAACGCTTTGGTTTGGCTCAACTACACCAGTTAAGGGGCAGAGTCGGCAGAGGTAGCGACCAGTCTTTTTGTTATCTTTTGTGGCACCAACCGCTATCTCGTATTGCGCGGGAACGATTAAACACCATGTTGTCTTCCACCGATGGTTTTGAGATTGCCGAAAAAGATTTGGAATTGCGAGGACCGGGAGAGCTTTTTGGGATAGAGCAATCTGGGATGCCTCAGTTCAAACATGCTAACTTAATCCAGGATCAGGATATACTAAAAATCGCCAGAGAGGACGCTTTCGATATCATTGCCCAAGATTCTCAGCTTAGCCATACCGAAAACGAAAGATTGAGAAATATATATCTTGCTAAATACAAAGAAAAAGAAGAACTTATAAAGTACTAATATTCATACTTTTCCAAAAAAGGGCTTGACGATATCGACTGATATATATTATATGATAAAAATCTATATTGAGGTAATCATGAAAAAGCTGATATTACTATTAATGCTGATAATAATTACAACTGCTGCTTTTGCTGTGAGTTTCGATCCTTATTGGTTCAAATCTCGCACCATAATTGGCTGTTTTACTACCGATGCCATCCCCGAACTTGAGGGCAAGCTGGATTTCACCATCAAAGACGGATTTGTCCACACCGGAATATCAAGTATTGATGCCATAACCAAAGAGTTTAAGGTTGTGGACTTAATCCAAGCTCATCCCTATGTTAAGAAGCCTGAGTGGAATGATAAGGGTGTCTACTTACAAAAAATCTACAGATTCATATTAGACTCAGATGAACGCATAGATGAAGCAGTTAAAGCTTTAGAGAAGGACCCTTATTTGCATTTTGCCGAGTTGGAAGCCATCAATCGTCAAAAATTTGTACCCAACGACCCCATGCTGAGTCAACAATATACTCACTCTCTTTTACAAAGCTTTGATGCTTGGGATTATGTTACCGGTAGCCATGATGTTGTAGTGGCAATTACGGATAGCGGTGTTAAATGGAATCACCCCGATTTGATGGGCAATATATGGATAAATCCCGAAGAATCTCCCGGCATGAGTATAAACTGGCAATATGGCACCATCACCGGCGGAAATGGACAAGATGCCGGAGAAGGTGGCAATAAGATTGATGATCTGGTAGGTTGGGATTTCTTCGATTCGGATAATAACCCCATCCAAAACTGGTCAGCAAACGACCACGGTACTCATGTTGCCGGCTGTGCCGCCGCAGTAGGCAACAATGGCATTGGCGTTGTAGGAACTGCACCAAATGTATCTATCCTATCCTGCAAAGGCGCTCCTAGCAATGAGAATTCTGATGGTGTATCCTATGGTTACGACCAAATTAAGTATTCTGCCGAAGTCGGCGCTCACGTTATTAACGCCAGTTGGGGAGGTCCCGGAAGTGGAGCCTACCCAAATAGCATTGTAAATTATGTTACAGCTTTAGGCGCAGCGGTTATTTCTGCAGCCGGGAACGAAAACACTGAACACAGCAGCAACTATCAGGATTACCCGGCAGATTGTTTAAATGCTCTTAATGTGGCAGCCACAAATAATACTGATGTAAAAGCATCTTTCTCAGATTATGGCTCACCCATCGACATTAGCGCTCCCGGCGCCACAATCCTGTCCACTATCATTAGTGGCTCCGGTTATGCAAGTTATAACGGAACATCGATGGCAAGCCCAGTAGTGGCCGGTGTAGCTGCTTTGGTAAAAAGCTTGCATCCAGAATATAGCTCAGAAGATCTTCGTTTTCGCTTGATGGCAACCGCCGATCCTATTGATGATATAAACCCAAACTATGTGGGAAAACTGGGAACAGGCAGAGTTAATGCTTTTACTGCCACCATGTACGATAAAATTCCGAACATAGTAAATGAAGGCGTTACTGTTACAGAAGCCGAGGGTGATGGCGATAACATTGCCAATCCCGGCGAGACCATTTTTATAAACGTACAGCTCAGGAATGCCATGACCGGATTAGGGATTTTCTGGAAAGAAGCGCAAAACCTTACTGCACGGCTTAGAACTAACTATCCTGGTATTACTATCATAGATTCTGTATCTACCTTTGGTCCAAATGGTACTTTATCTGCCGAAACCAGTTCATGGAACAACACCCCCTTTAAGATTAGTGCCATTGCAGATCTTCCTTCCGAAACCATCCCCTTTGAAATATACATTACTTCCAACGATAATGATGAGTATCCTTACCACAAAACAATTCCTTTCACTATAGAGATACCTCTTTACCAGTCGGGCTGGCCAATATACGCAGGAGGATCTGCTTCAAGTTCTGCCATTTTTGTAGATCTCGATGCGGATAATCATAAGGAAATAATATTTGGCGATTTGGATGGCAACATTCATGTAGCTAACGCCAATGGCGAAGACAGCATTGCCGGCTTCCCGCTTAACTTAGGCTCTGCCACTTTGGGATCAATTGCTATGAGTAGCCAACAGAATGATGGTAGTTATCTTTTTGCCACAACCTTAAGTAACCACTACATAGCTGCATTTGATTCCAACGGGGAGATTTTGTTTAATCAAGCAGCCGGAAGTCCGATTCGTAGTGGCGCTCTTGTAGCAAAGCTGTTCTCAGACGAAGAAGAAAAAATTGTGTTCAATACGCAAAATGGAAGCTTGCATGTGTATAATTTTGACGGGACAAGCGTTCCCAACTTCCCGCTTACTTTAGCAGGATCGGGTTTGTATCTCGCTCAGCCATCGGTTGCCGACCTTAATGGTGATGGAAATATGGAGATTATCACCATTGCATTGAATGGTTATCTTAACGCCATTGACCCCTCCACCGGCACAAATATCAGTGGCTTTCCCATTTCCAATAGTTTGTATGCGAGCATGAATACTGTTACTGTTGCCAATGTGGATTCGGACTCATATCCGGAACTTCTTTTAACTACATCCAACTCCGGTTATCTGTATGGGTTAAATCATGATGGCAGCGTATTGTTCCAGAAAAACCTAGGTGGCGCAATTAGAACCAGTCCCGTTATAGCAGATGTAAACAATGATGGTTCCAAAGAAATTATTGTAATTAAGTATAATGGTGCTATTCATATTATGCATAGTGATGGCACCGATTTCCCGAATATGCCCATAAGCATTCAAGCATCCGTTGAATGCACACCCGTTGTTGCCCGCTACGATTATAATTCCGATATGGCAAGTATAATCTTTGGCGATTCAAACGGATACCTACACTCTATAAGAATGGATGGAACGGAATCGCCCAATTTCCCCATAAAATTAAACGGAAACCTCAAGGTTTCTCCTGCAATTTCGGATCTTGATCTGGATGGAGATATGGATATTGCAATACCGGATAATGCCAACTATTATGTTCTTGATATTAAACGCGATATCAACGACTTGGAATGGATCTGCTATCTTGCCAATTTTGGGCGCACAAATAACGTACATGATGCCACCTCAAATGCTGTAAACGTTACTGAATTAGTTGCAACCACGCTTTTCGGAGCATATCCAAATCCATTTAACCCTAGCACAACTCTGAGCTTCAATTTGCAGGAAAGCTCACCGGTTAGCCTTGAGATATACAATCAAAAGGGGCAGAAAGTACGCAGCCTAATAAGTGAAACCCTGCCTGCCGGTAAGCATCAAATTATATGGAACGGAACCGATGATAATGGCAATGGCATAGCCAGCGGCATATACCTGTATCGGATGAAATCCGGAAAATATAGCTCAACTCGCAAAATGATACTCATGAAATAGTATATCAGCCTATAAATATACATAGAGCCTCCTACAAAGAGGCTCTTTTTTTGTGTTTCACCCAAATCTATTTCTCAATGTCTAAAGTTATCTTTAGGTAAGCTTAAAGCTAAGATCATCCTGCATCAGCAGCATAATATCAGCTTAAACCTTTCTTAACTATAGCTTGGAGCAATGAGGTATAAGGCTATGACAAGAATGCAAATGCACTTGCTAAAACATCTTCACGCTAAGATTGACAAAATCGCTACATTCAAAATGGTGGAACCAAAAGTATTGAAAGGCAGCATATAATGAGAAAATACATTGTCTCAATATTGGGACGACCAAACGTGGGGAAATCCACATTATTCAATCGGCTTTGCCGCAAACGGACAGCCATTGTGGATTTTGAGTCTGGCATCACTCGGGATCGCAAGTATGAAGATGTGGAATGGAATGGCAAGGTATTCAAACTAATTGATACTGGTGGCATTGTTTACGATAGCAGTGATCCTATGGATAAAAACATCCTCAATCAAGCCCTACTGGCCATTGATGAAAGCGATGTAATAATCTTTATGGTAGATGCACAAACTGGTACCACAGATCTGGATCTTGCCATCGCAAAGATTCTCTTCCCTCATCGAGATAAAGTAATTCTGGTTGCCAATAAAGCAGATAGTGAGAAGCTGGAATGGGAAGTCTATGACTTTCTGCAGCTTGGTTTTGGCGATGCCTTCCCAATATCTGCCTCACATGGCCGAAATACTGGAGATTTTCTGGATGAATTAGTAGCCATGATTCCCAATACTATGGATGCCGGAATTGAAGAGAAAATAGAAAGTACCCGCATTGCCGTTGTCGGAAAACCAAATGTTGGAAAAAGCTCAATAGTAAATTTGCTTTTGGGAGAAGAAAAGCAGATTGTTACCGACGTACCGGGAACAACTCGAGATAGCATAGATACATTGTTTAGGTACCACGGTAAAGATTATACTCTTGTAGATACTGCCGGATTAAGACGTAAGAAGAAAGTAACTTACGGAGTAGAATACTTTAGCGTTATGCGCACCATAGAAGCCGTAGATCGCTGCGACATAGTTGTTTTAGTATTGGCTGCCAATGAACCGATTAGCACGCAAGATCTGAAAATAGCTTCTTATGCCCAACGTAAAATGAAAGAAATCCTAATTGTCTACAATAAATGGGATCTTGTAGAACGAGACAGCGGAACAACGGGTCAGTTCATTAAAAATCTGCATCACGAGATGCCTTTTATCCAATTTGCGCCGGTAATATTTATTTCAGCAAAAACTCATCAACGTATTCATAGACTAATGGAAACCGTAGTAAACATAGAAGAAGAAAGTAAAAAACGGGTGCCAACATCAGAATTGAACCGATTTATGGAAACTATTGTCGCCCGCAGACCTCCAACTCACCCTACCGGACGTCATGTAAAGATCTTCTACATCACCCAAGCTTCGGTAAAACCGCCTATATTTGTGTTCTTTTGCAACTCACCCGCTTTGATAACCGAAAACTATCGCAAATTCTTACACAATCAATTGCGCGAAGTGTTCGCATTTTCCGGAGTTTCTATCAAACTGATCTTTAAGGGACGCAAAGAAGAGGATATTGAAGATGATCGCTCCTGAATATTGGATGCCTCTAATTGCCTACTTTTTAGGTAGCATTCCCATCGGATGGTTGGTTGCTAAGATATTCTACCATACAGATATACGTAAACAAGGCAGTGGAAACATCGGTGCTACAAATGTTCTAAGACAGTTCGGCACAAAAGTAGGCGTGTTTGTTCTTTTATTAGATATGTTAAAAGGAATAGCCGCAGTGCTTCTTGGGATATATTTTTTTGGTCTGGGACACCCATTAGTTTCTTTGTGCGGATTAATCTCAATATTAGGGCACATTTTCTCGGTGTGGCTAAAGTTCAAGGGCGGCAAAGGAGTTGCTACGGCAGCGGGTGTATTTGCAGCTCTTTCACCTTATAGTTTGATAATAGCTTTGGTGGTTTTTATAATAGTGGTAGCCCGTACTCGCTACGTATCTTTAGGATCACTCTTGGCTGCAGTGGTATTTGGGGTCTCAACGTATATAATCCAGCTTAACTCAATCCACCAAGATTGGGCATTGCTTGTCTTGGTTAGCATGGTAGTTATAATGATTGTAATTAGACATAAAGATAATATTCGCAGATTGTTAAAGGGTGAAGAAAATAAGATAAGATTTAGCCATAAGGACAAAACCTGATGTGTGGAATTATCGGCGTTTTTGGCGCTTCTAATACAGTAAAAATGGCAGCTTTGGGATTATTTGCCATTCAGCACCGGGGACAGGAAAGCTGTGGAATGGCGGTATCTGATGGAAGAGTAATCCGCTTGCGCAAAAAGATGGGCTTAGTAAAAACAGTGTTTGGGGAAGAAGATTTGTCCAAATTACCGGGTAAAATTGCCATTGGGCACGTAAGATATCCTACCAAAGGTTCTGCCACAGAATTTAATACTCAACCTCATTTGGTCGAAACTCTCGCCGGACCCACCTATGCTCTGGCATCAAATGGTGATTTGGTGAACTATCCGGCAATGCGCAGCTATCTGGAAAAGCAAAACGTGTACTTTAAAAGTGATAATGATGGTGAGTTGCTGGTGAAATACATAGCATGGCAGGTGATGCGAAAAGGCGAAGGTATAATTGAAGCAATTCGACATTTGATGCGAGATATCAAAGGAGCATATTCAACTGTATTATGTACCAGAGACGCTTTGTATATGTTTCGAGACCCCTTCAGCATGAGACCTATGGTGTGGGGGAAAACCGCAGATGGTGGTATAGTGGTAGCATCCGAAACCTGTGCTTTGGATACACTTTCGGTAACTGACCGTGAAGAAATACCTGCTGCCGGGATTGTGAAAGTTAGTGAAGAAGGAATAAGGATCATCGAAAACGATCCTGATCTTTATCGCACAATCCCACATCAGCAACATTGCATATTTGAGCATATTTATTTTTCCAGACCTGATAGTTTTCACTTTGGCGAAGATGTGTATCGGGTGCGAGAGAAAATAGGTGCTGCACTTGCTGCTACGGATAAAGGGCTGGATGCAGACTATGTGGTTCCAGTTCCGGATTCCTCAAATTTTATCGGCTTGGGATATAGTAATGCCAGTGGTATTCCACTCTCTTTGGGCTTGATTCGTAATCATTATGTGGGGCGCACATTCATCAAACCGGAACAAACAATTCGAGATGAAAGCGTTAGACAAAAATTTAACCTCTTACCAAATTTCTTTACCGGCAAAAAGATAGTATTGGTAGACGATAGCATTGTAAGAGGCACTACAATACGCAAAATAGTAGATCTCATCAAGAGTTCTGGCGTAGCTGAGATTCATCTGCGGATAGGAAGCCCCCCCGTAAAACACAGTTGTTTTTACGGAATAGATACTCCATCTGAACAAGAATTGGCGGCAAACCTCTTTAGTATGGAACAAATACGCAAAAATATAATGGTAGATAGCCTGAAATTTTTGGCAATAGACGACCTACTAACCTGTGTACAAAAACCTCAAAACTACTGCCTCGCATGCTTCAATGGCAAATATCCGTTAACCAAAACAGAGGAGTAATATATGAATTTGCAAGAGCTGAGCAACAAAATTAAGGGTATTAAAACAATAGTTTTAGGCGATATGATGCTAGACGGCTATAAATGGGGTAAAGTTCAGCGGATATCTCCTGAGGCTCCGGTACCAGTGATTGAAATAAACAAAGAAGAATACCGTTTAGGAGGAGCGGCAAATGTGGCTTTAAATCTGGCATCGTTAGGAGCTGATGTTTTTGCTGTAGGAATTATGGGAACTGGCGTAAATTCTCGTATTATGAAAAAGCTTTTTAAGCAACATGGGTTGAATTCATCAGGCTTGATTGCCGAAAAAGGTAGAAAAACCACTATCAAAACCAGAATCGGTGCAGCCACTCAACAAATAGTGCGAATCGATATTGAAGACACAACCGAGCCAGATGAATTAAGCAAAACTCAGATTATGAACATCTTAAAAGAGCATATCTGCGACGCAAAACTAATGATAATTGAAGACTATAACAAGGGCTTACTATGTGCAGATATCATTCGTCAAAGCTTGGATTTGTGCAAAAAGTATCAGGTTCCGGTAGCAGTGGACCCCAAACAAAAGAACTTTTTCTTATATCGTAAGGTTGATATCTTTAAGCCCAATTTCATAGAACTACAAACGAATCTGGGACAGCGGTTTGAAACCGATGCAGATTTTACCAATGGAGCCATGCAAATTCTTAAAAAACTTGGGTGTAAACATCTTGTGGTAACTCGTGGCGCTAAGGGTATGTGCATTTTTAGTGCTGATAATACTACTCGTTATATACCCAGTTGTGCTCAAGAAGTATTCGATGTTTCTGGAGCTGGAGATACAGTAATCAGTGCGCTTGGCTTAGCATATGCAGCGGGGGAAGAAATACTCTCGGCAGCAGAATTTGCCAATATTGCAGCGGGAGTTGTATGCGGCAAGATGGGAACAGCAAGTGCCACTATAGAAGAGATCGTTGAATATGCCAAAGCTTGAAGAAAAAATCACCGATCAAAAAGCCCTGGTTAAGCTCTGCCAAAAGCAGCAAGCATTAGGCAAAAAGATAGTTTTCACTAATGGCTGCTTTGACATCTTGCACGCTGGGCATGTACGATATTTGGAAGAAGCCCGTAATTTGGGAGACATCTTGGTAGTAGGACTCAATAGCGATAGCTCGGTTTCTCGTCTAAAGGGAGCATCCCGCCCCATCAATACAGAACAAAACCGTGCTCTTGTGTTGGCTGCTTTGTGTGCAGTAGATTATGTATGTATATTTGAAGAAGATACACCTTTAACTTTAATCAAGGCTATTCTTCCAGATATATTAGTAAAAGGTGGAGATTGGCAACCACACCAGATTGTGGGAGCCGATATCGTATTGGCAAACAATGGAAAAGTGCATAGTCTGCAATTTACAGATGGGCTTTCCACTACATCTGTAATCCGAAAAATTGAGGGAAAACGTGAATTCTGAAGAAATTCAAGATGCTGGGGTCGTGACCGCTGTTGACGGTAATTATGTAACCGTAGAACTGCAACGGGGCGGAGGCTGTAAATCTTGCTCTATGCGAGGTTTTTGTTTTAGTAAAAGTAGCCCTGCAGTATTTAAAATACAAACTGAACTTGAGCTTAAAATAGGAGACCGAGTTGAGCTTATGGTTTCGGCAAAAGGACGTGTTTTGGCTTCACTTTTAATCTTTATTGTCCCTGTGTTTTTTTTGTTTATGGGATTTGGGCTTGCTTCATTATTCGTTGGCGAGCTGAGCAGCATCCTATTTGCTTTTGCGGCAATGGCGCTTAGTTTTTTTATCGTTCGTATGTGTGATAAAATATGGGGAGATAAATTGAAGATAGAAATTGCGAGGAAACTGTGAAAATCTGCCTTAACGAAATGGTTTTTTATGGATATCATGGTGTTCATGATGAAGAGCGCAAATTAGGACAACGCTTTGTGGTAAGCGCCACCTTATATACCAATCCAGATCTTGATGCTAATATACATCATTTGGATGACACAGTGGATTACACGAAGGTTTATGCCGATATAAAAGAAATAATGGAGAGCCAACAGTTCCAGATTTTAGAATTATGTGCCAATACGATAGCCGATAAGCTCCTAGCAGAATTTTCACTGATTCAAAGCTTAAGTATATGCATTCAAAAACCCTCAGTGCCAATTAGAGGAAGCCTTAAAAGCGTAGAAGTTGAGGTATTTAGGAAGCGTTAATGATATATCACTTACTTCTAGGTTCAAATTTAGACGAACCTCCCCGGCAAATCTCGGAGGCAAGCGCACATATTGCAAAAATTCCTAGCACACAAATTCTGAGAAAAAGCTCTTTAAAACAAAGCAAACCATATGGGAAACAAAATCAACCTGATTTTTTTAATCAAGTTTTGGAAACCGAAAGCAACCTCGAAGCAAACGAATTGTTACACTTCCTTTTGGAAATTGAACAAAGAATGGGACGCATCCGCAAAGAGAGATGGGGTCCCCGAAACATCGATATAGATATACTTCTGGCGGAAAACACTATAATTAGCAATGAAAATCTTACAATACCACATAAGGACTTGCATAATCGCGCTTTTGCCTTAGCATTGCTTTGTGAATTAGTGCCTAATGCCACTCATCCACAATTAAAAATTACTATGATCGAGCTATTGGACAGCTTGACCGGAGGAAATAAATGAAGCCATTAACAGCAATTGTTTTGGCGGCCGGTAAAGGTACCCGGATGAAATCTGAACGAGCCAAAGTAACTTTTCCCATTGCAGACAAAGCCATGGTGCAACGGGTAGTGGACACTGCCTTAAATTTGAATTGCGAAAAGATATGCGTGGTTGTGGGATGGAAAAAAGATACGGTAATTGCAGCCCTTGATGATAACGATAAGTTGGAATTTGTAGAACAAAAAGAGCAACTTGGTACCGGACATGCAGTAAAGATGGCAGCCTCAAATTTGGCACATTTTGAGGGTGATGTGTTGATTCTGTGCGGAGATGTGCCATTGTTGAGTACCGAAACAGTGAAAAAACTACACGCTAAACACACCGAAACTAAGGCTTCTGCAACCGTGCTAACTGCCGTTTTAGAAGATGCAGGCAAATATGGGCGTATGCTCCGCGATGATCAAGGTAAGATTTGCGGGATTGTAGAATACAAGGACGCTAGTCCTCAAGAGCTTGAAATTAAAGAGTTTAATACTGGTATATACTGTTACAATTCCACCAAACTATTCGAAGCTCTAGATAAGGTTACAAATCAGAATGAACAGCAAGAGTATTATCTTACAGATACACTAAATATACTGTATCGAGCCGGAGATTTGGTTGATAACGTATTCTTAGAAGATCTAATGGAAGTATCCGGAGTAAACTCTCAGGAACAGTTAGCCGAATTGGAGCAAGTGTATCTGGATAAAATTCGCAAAAAATGGCTTAACAGCGGCGTAATGATGCATAATCCAAGCACTATCCATATAGCAGATGATGTAAGACTTGCTTCGGATACCGAAATAAGTCAAGGTTGCGTACTAAAAGGCAAAACCACTATTGAGAGCGGAGCCATATTAGGACCAAACTGTTATATAGAAAACTCGATTATCTCCAATGATAGCATCTTATTAGGACACAATGTTATAATCGATAGTTTTATTAAAGAGCACGAGGTATTGGAATATGGATCTCGAGTGATTGAAGAAGAAGATTATGAATAAAAAATATCTGTATTCACCCTGGCGCATAGATTATATTCTTGGAGAAAAACCTGATGATTGTGTAATGTGCAGAGCAAAAGATGCTGATCACGACAGAGATAATTTGATCTTGTATCGAGGTAAACATTGCTATATAATGCTTAATAGATATCCATATAATAATGGGCACCTGATGATTGTTCCCTATATTCATAAAAGTAGCTTGTTTGAACTGGATACGAAAACCTGGCACGAAGCATGTGACTTGGTTCGTATTTGTGAGCTTGCTTTTAGAAATGCATACAATCCCGATGGCATAAATGTGGGCATCAATCTTGGCAGTGCCGCCGGAGCCGGAATAGCAGAACACTTGCATATTCACATGGTTCCGCGCTGGAATGGAGATAGCAATTTTATGAGTGTTGTTGCTGGTGAACGAGTAATACCGGAAGCTTTTGAAACAAGCTATGAAAGGTTGAGAGCCAATATCTTTAAGCAGATTAAGAACAATGAATGAGCAGTTGGATTTGACAACAAAGCCACCAAATAAAAAGTGGTACTCAAAAGCTTGGATACGGTATCTTATAGTATTACTGGCTGTTTTGGGGCTCGGATATCTATTGATTTCACGTTCGCTAAACAGCGATAATAAACTTACAAACTACGATGAAGACCAACTTCCGGCTATTAAAGTACTGGTGTTGAATGGGTGCGGATACGAGCAACTTGCCACAGAATTTTCTGCCCATTTGGCAAATAAGAATATCGATGTGATTAGCGTTGGAGATACTCCCAAACCCATATACGATAAAAGTATTATCGTGATGCGCAAGGAAGATAAAAATGACCTGGAAAGATTGATGCGAATGACGGGAATCCAGCGCTGGACAAGTGCCTTAAATGAATATCACAATGCAGATTTTGATATTATTGTAGGGCGTGACTATGAAGAATTCATGAAATAAATGGAGGCGATATTGCAAGACAATATCAAGCTTGAGGCCATTTTAGAGTGGCTGTCGGATAAAAAAGCAGAAAACGTACGCGTTTACGAAGTGCAAGGTAAAACAGACTATACCGATGTAATAGTAGTTTGCGAAGGAAATGCAGATCTTCACAACAAAGCTATTGCCAATCATCTGGTAGATATGGCTAAAGAAAACCATCTTAAAGTATTAAGCAAAGAAGGCGTAGATACAGCCCAGTGGATTCTTATAGATATTGGAGATATCGTAGTCCATATATTCCTCCCCCAAACTCGAGATTATTATAAGATCGATGAGCTTTTTGATAAAGTGAGAAATAGAAAACCCGAAGAGGATATTCAATGATCAAGGATATTATTCACGAGCATTTGCGTAAGTGCTTGGATAAGCTGGACATCTCGTTTGATAAAGATTTTACAGTAGAGATTCCTAACAACACCGATCACGGAGATTACTCCACAAACTGCGCTTTGGTTTTGGCAAAAGAGAATAAGAAATCTCCAAAATCCTTAGCTGAGAAAATCATTAAAGAACTTAAGAAGAATAAGAGTTATAAAAAGATAGAACTTGCTGGTCCAGGTTTTATAAATTTCTATCTGGCTCCAAGCTTTTTTCATATGATATTTAAAGCAATACGAGAGCAGGGTTATGAATTTGCTTCTTCCAATTTTGGCAACAACGAGAAAATTCTGCTCGAGTTTGTTAGTGCTAATCCTACCGGACCCTTAAACATCGTAAGCGCTAGAGCCGCAGCGTTTGGAGATACTCTTTATCGAGTTATGAAGAAAGTTGGGTTTCAACCAGCACGGGAGTTTTATGTAAATGATGCCGGAAACCAAGTCGATATTTTGGCAGAATCTCTTGAACTAAGGTTGCGCGAATTACACGGTGAGAACATAGGTGAATTCCCTTATGAAGCATATCACGGCGATTATGTTATTCACTTAGCCCAAAAATTGAATGCTGCTGAGGGAGTACGCATATTTATGATGACCGAAAAAGACCGCATCGATCACTTGAAAGAATATGCATTAGACGAACTTTTAGAGATGCAGCGTCTTTCTTTGGAGCGATTTGACGTTAGTTTTGAAGGATGGGTATCTGAGAAAACATTACGTGCCGAAGGCGTAGTTGAAGAAGTTCTTTCTTACCTTACCGAAGCTGACTGCACTTTCGAAAAGGACGAAGCAATCTGGTTTGCTTCCACCAAGTATGGAGACGATAAAGACCGTGTTCTAATGAAATCAGATGGGTCTATCACTTACTTTGTGCCAGATCTAGCATATCATTTAACAAAAATTCAACGTGGTTTCGATAAACTTATCGACGTATTTGGTCCCGATCATCACGGCTATGTGCCCAGAATTAGAGCTGCTTTTCGAGCCTTAGGTTACGACGACGGCATCTTGGAAATTATTTTTTTGCAACAGGTCAATCTTTTTGAAAGCGGAGAGCGCGTTAAGATGAGTAAACGTGCGGGCAAAATTGTAACGATGGATGACCTTATTAATGTGGTGGGAAAAGATGCTGCACGTTATTTCTTCATTGCCAGAAAAGCTAATGCACACTTGAACTTCGACCTGGAACTAGCCATGCAGAAGAATAGCGAAAATCCCGTTTATTATTGTCAATATGCTCATGCTCGGATCTGTAGTATTATCAAAAAGGCAAAAAAGGATAAAGTGTGGCCTAAAAGCTTTAAGGAAGATCTTTCAGCGAAACTCAATAAGACTGAAGAACTGGCTATTATCCAAAAACTTAGTGACTTACCAGAGCTTCTAACCCTCATAGCCATCCATAGGGAACCGCATCGCTTGGCAACATATATCGAAGAGCTTGCAGCCATGGTTCATAAATACTACGCACGTTATCAAATTGTGAGTCCAAAAAGCAAAGAGCTTACTCAAGCAAGATTGATGCTTCTGGAAACTACCAAGCAAATAATGGCAATAGTATTCAACCTAATGGGAATCTCCGCTCCGGAAAAGATGTGATTAATAATGAAGCGCGCAATACGTGCGATGAATAAGTCCGATTTGAGCCTGGTAATCGAGATTGAGAGCCGGGCTTTCACGCATCCCTGGCCAGCTGAGGCTTTCGAAGACATCCTCTCTATGAGACCTTGGGTTTTGGAAGTAAATGAGCAGGTGTGTGGATATATATGCTATCATTCAGTATTGGATGAAGCAGTTATTATCAATTTTGCCATAGATTCTGATTACAGGAGAATGGGACACGGAGATTATCTGCTTGGGCAAAGTATTGCAATTCTTACTAAAGAAGGCATTAGCCATTTCTATCTGGATGTGCGCAAAGGCAATTCTGCGGCATTGAATCTTTACTCCAAGCATGGATTCATTCCCTTAGGTATTCGCAGACAATATTATTGCAATCCAGATGAAGACGCTATAGTAATGGGGCTGATATTGCCCTTAATGAATCAGGAAAGGGACACATGACTTACGAATATGATTTTTTGGTACTAGGTAGCGGTATTGCCGGTTTAGTCTTTGCTTTGCAAGCCGCTCAAAAAGGTAAAGTAGCATTAGTAAGCAAACGCGGACTATTCGATTGTAATACAGATTATGCCCAGGGGGGAATTGCTGCAGTTTTAGATGCCGCAGATTCCTTTGACGAACACATCGAAGACACATTTAATGCTGGGGCCGAACTAGGCAAGAAGCGCGTTATTCGCCAAATTATTGAGCAAGGTCCCAAATTGATACAATACCTCATAGATCTGGGAACAGATTTCACTCGCATAGATGATAGCTACGATCGTAGACTGGAAAACCTTTCTCTCACTATGGAAGGCGGGCATACTCATCGCAGAGTGGCTTATGCAGCAGATAGCACTGGGCATCAGATTATGCAAGCACTAATCGCTCAGTGTGAAAATAATACAGCAGTAGATATTTATGAAAATCGCATTGCTATAGATCTTATTACTCAGCATCATGTAACAAATGATGATGGATTTATTCCCGGAATTTCGTGCTGGGGGGCATATGTTTTAGATTCTAACACAAACCGTGTTGACATCTTCAAAGCTCGTAAAACGATGTTGGCAACCGGAGGTGCAGCTCAGATATTCAGCCACAATACAAATCCTGATGTTTCTACTGGAGATGGGATGGCAATGGCAAGATTAGCCGGTGGACGCTTGGCAAACATGGAATTCGTTCAATTCCATCCTACCGCTTTTTGGAGTGCCGAAGGCGATACTTTCTTGATAACAGAAGCATTACGCGGCGAAGGTGCTATTTTAAGACTAAGCGACGGTAGTCCCTTTATGGAACGCTATCATCCTAAGGGAAATTTAGCTCCCCGCGACATTGTATCAAGAGCTATTGATAGCGAACTAAAACGCCGAGGTGAAAAGTTTTGTTGGCTCGATGCCACCGGAATAGCTCCAGATAAACTTCTAAAACATTTTCCTTACATAGACAGTTGTCTAAAAGAACGAGGTATAGATTTTTGCCGTGAGCCCATACCCGTAGCTCCTGCTGCTCACTATTTTTGTGGTGGGGTTATTTCAACCATAGATGGAGTAACTGACATCCGTAATCTCTTTGCTGCCGGCGAAGTAACATGCACCGGATTACACGGGGCAAATCGTTTGGCTTCTAATTCTCTCTTAGAAGCTTTAGTTGTTGCATACAATGCAGCAAACCACTCCTCAATGGATGAAGCAGTGAATTTCCCCAAAATCCCAGATTGGCACTTAATGGACAACTTTAACGAAAACGAATGGGTGGTTATTAGCCACAACCGTGAGATTATCGGCACAATTATGCAAGGTTATGTGGGGATAAGGCGCTCTCGCAGATTATTGAAGTATGCTCTTTCACGAATGGAAAATATCTACAACGAAATCAATAACTTCTACCAACATAATGCGGTGCGTAGAGAAGTGGTGGAAACTCGTAACATGGCGGTAATAGCTATTGCCGTTATCCGCAGCGCATTATCCAGAAAAGAAAGCAGAGGTGCACACTTTTTGATTGACAAACCACAAAGGGATGATTTGCACTACCAACACGACACAATAATCTAAAAGGAGAGCTAATGCACGGATTATTCATAACATTCGAAGGTATCGAAGGCAGCGGAAAAAGTACTCAAGTAAAGCTTTTAACCACATATCTTAAAGCAAAGAAACTGCCCTATATCACAACCCGCGAACCCGGTGGAACTCCCATTGCTGAAACCATTCGTAAGATCCTGCTCGATCCTTTATGCGCAGAAATGTTGCCAGAAACCGAGCTTCTGCTTTACAACGCTTCTCGTGCCCAACATACGGGAGAACTCATCCTTCCTGCTCTTAAAACCGGCAAAATTGTCATTTCAGATAGATACTTCGACAGCACTTATGCCTATCAAGGTGCAGCCCGCAGTCTAAACTGCGATGTTATAGATGCTCTAACAGCATTCGCCACATTCAATACTACTCCAGATCTCACCGTATTATTGGATTTACCTGCTAATGAAGGTCTTGCCCGGATTGGAAATCGTGAATTGGATCGTTTAGAACAGGAAGACCTCCGGTTCCATCAAAAAGTGCGAGAACAGTTTTTATTTATTGCCAAAAAATCCCCTATAAGATATTTGGTAATTGATGCTCAGAAAAAACCGGAAGAGATTAACCGGGAAATAATCCAACGTATAGAAGTTCTGTTAGGAGACACAGCATGAAGTCAAAACAACGCAATGCTCTCATCACAATCGCCGGAGTATGGGTACTTACTGCAATACTCTTGCTAATTGCCACCAGCGCTTTCGCCCAAAACCGTCCCAATCAAGGAAATGTATATAGTCAATTACAAATATTTGCTGAAGTATTGCAGAAACTTAAGCAGAATTATGTTACAGAGCTTTCCGATGAAGAGCTTATTGAAGAAGCTATTAAGGGCATGCTACGCTCAACAGATCCGCACACTACATATTTTACCCAAGATGAATTTCAAGATTTCACTACCAGTACTAAAGGTTCATTTGGGGGACTGGGTATCCAAATTGATAAAATTGGTGATTATATCACGGTTGTATCGCCCATTGAAGGCACTCCTGCATATCGCATGGGAATAACTGCCGGCGATAAAATTATTAAGGTTGATGGCATAAGCATTGTTGGCGTCACAACCGACGAATCGATTAAGAAAATGCGAGGAGATATCGGAACAACCGTTGTTATCACGATATCTCGCCCTGGAATTCCAGAACCCATAGATTTTACCATTATTCGCGAAAACATCAAGATTAAAAGCGTTCCCTACAGTTTTAAGCTAGATAATCAAGTAGGATACATTCGCATCAGTCAATTCAACGAGAACACTACATCAGAATTGCGTACAGCTCTTAACGACCTCGAAGAAGATGAGATCCGTGGGTTAATTATTGATTTACGCTTCAATCCCGGAGGATTACTAGATCAAGCGGTAGATACCGTAAACGAATTTATTGGTCACAACAAGCTGGTAGTTGAAACCAGAGGCAGAAACCGCTCCGATGCACTTCATACAAGATACCGTACTAAAGATCGTTCATATCCCATAGTAGTTTTGGTTAATGAGGCTTCTGCGTCTGCTTCCGAAATTTTTGCCGGGAGCTTGCAAGATTGGGATAAAGGCTTGGTGATGGGCAAAAATACCTTTGGCAAGGGCAGTGTACAACAGCTAATTCCGCTTAGTAATGGCAACGGAGTAAAAATCACTACTTCATATTACTACATTAAAAGCGGTCGCTGTATTCACAAAATGAGTAACGATAAGATTCTTACAGGAAAAGAAGTTAGCGAAAGCGAATTGAAACAAGAAGATGAAGAAAATCACAGCACTATCTACTATACCGAAAATGGGCGTCAAGTATATGGCGGCGGCGGCATAAGCCCAGATATTGAGGTGGATAGCGATATCCTCTCCCGCTTTGGCGTTGAACTGCGACGTAAGAACGTATTCTTTAATTTCGCCGTGGACTACCTGGTAGATCATAATCGTGAAATTTCTAAGAATCCGCAAATTAACAGCCAGATTTTCAATGAATTTTTAAACTACACCAAAGCTCAAGACATCTCTTACACTCCTGCAGATTTAGATAGCACACGTAGCTTTATTGAAAATAGCATCAAAAGCGAATTGGTGCGCAAGGTGCACGGAGATATTGATGCTTACAAGATTACCATCTCCCAAGATAAACAGTTACAAGAAGCTGTAGATTTATTCGATAAATTCAACAGCCTTAACGAAATGTTTGTATATGCTGAAGGCATAAACAAACGGAGGTAATGATGGTTCAATTTGAACAAATCAAAGATATGCTAATTTTTATAGCCGATGATGATGAAATAAACTTAAAGCTCATTAAAACGGTTCTAAACAAAGCTGGATTCCAAAACCTAAAGCTTTTTTTTGGTGGCAAATCCATGATGGAAGAGCTTACACATAACCGGCCGGACCTCCTGCTGCTAGATATCATGATGCCCGGATTTAGTGGTTTCGATGTGTTGGAATGGATCAAAGAAGATAAGCTCCTAACAGATATCCCCATCATAATGATAACTGCTGCCTCTTTGGATGATAATATGGAACCCCTAGCTCGCAGTTTCGAACTGGGAGCAATGGATTTTATCAGCAAACCGTTTTCTAACCTCGAACTAGTGCAAAGGGTAAAATCTGCCTTACGCATGGAAAAACAACGCCAAGCTCTGGAGAAAGCTGCCAGTCAAATACGTTCACTCGAAAAGCTCTTGCCAATCTGCTCCTATTGCAAAAAAATAAGAGCAGATAAGAACTATTGGCAAGAAGTTGAGGGCTACATCTCAGACCACACCGATACTATGTTTTCACACTCAATCTGCCCAGATTGTTATGAGAAATACGTAAAACCCCAATTGGACAGTCTAAAGCAAGATCACCATAAAAAGAAATAAGAGACCGTTGCCCATCTATATATTGCAGATTTTTTATACACGAGATATCGGTTTGCTGGGTTTCTTCAGATCGGGTCTATGCTCCACCCAATACCCTTGTTGTATGAGGATTTACCCCATGCCTACGCTCGTAAAAAGTATACTACTCGCTAATAGGCGTACATTCTATCTTGATATAAGAACTTAGCTTTTTTCGATTATCGCTTTTTCCACAAAGCGAGAATACATTAGTTTGGCCACTGCCATATATTTAAGCCGGAAGCGAATAGTATCTCCGGCTTTATATGCTCGGGGATTATCACCCAAATCATATACCGTAAGATCACTGCTGTTTCCAAAGAATCTTATATCTGGATCCTCCGGAATCAAGTGATCCGCATCAACATCCAACACACCAAAATCCAGAATAGCCTTGTAACTAGAACCTTCTTCAGACATATCTTCTTCCGAAGTACTGCCTACTGCTGCGTCGGTTATCACGCCATCCGGCTGATTCTCCTTTTTGTATAGCTCTACAATTGTAGATTCAAATGTAAAGGCTCCTGTGTTCAAACCCAAAATTGGCTTATTATCTAAGGGCGAAGTACCCAGAAATGCTGCTTCACCAATGCGGAAATGGTTTATGCCCTTAGGCACCCTACCCTTTTCCAAGATGGGCATAGTAATGCTACTTGCTCCCGAAACCAATTCCATAGTCCGTTTAAATTTTGCTTCGATAATTTGTTCATACAAAACCAATTGGATCAATTTGTCGTATGTAGGCTGAATGCCATACATACAGCCAAGATTTGTGCCAATGCCCACAACCTGGATATTGGGAAGCTTGAATATACTTTTGTAAAAGGGAATAAGTCCTTCGCGCTTGATCCCTTCGCGCAATTCTCCCATTTCGATCATCACAATAATCTGATGAGTTTTATTCTGCTTTCCCGCCTCATCGCTTAGTGCTTTTATTGTGCTTAATGTCGTATTTAACGAGATATCTGCATATTTTACAATATAACTTACTTTTTTGGGCGAAGGAGGCTTTATATACATAGTTCTTAAGGCAGGGTTCAAATCCTTAACCATACGCAGAGATTTCCATTGAGAAACAGCAATTGAGTGAGCTCCCAAAATCACGGGATCTGCCAAAAGTTTTGTTAACACAGCCTTATCTGTACCAAGTACTTTTACTACCAGTGACCATTCCTTTCCATGCTTGTGCATAAAGGCATTGATGGTTGCAATATTCTCGATCAAACGATCAATATGTACTTTTAAACGAGCCATTATTTGCTCCTTTGCCAACGCATCTCAGCATACTTTGTAGTAAATCCCATGCGCTCATACAATCTTTTCGCGGGATTATCGTATTCCACATGTAGGGCAATGTCTCCATCGGCAGTATCGAATGCTTTTTGGAGTAGTTTTCCTCCTATTCCCTTGCCTCGTTGGGAAGCATCTACCGCGATGTAGATGAGGTAATACTCCGGAATGAATTCTTGCATGCCGGTGTTGTTCATCACCACTGCCCCCACTAGTATGCCATCCTCATGAGCAGAAATAATGTATCCTCCTCGTCCGGCGTCATCGCTTAAGGCATAGTCAATAGCCTTTGAGATAGCAGATTTTGTATCTCTGAATCTATCCAAATGCTTATGTAAGAATTCTATCAAGGCATCTTTGCCAATCTTATCTTCAAGGCTTTCCCAGTTCCGAATTGTGTCAATTGTCATCATAAATAACTCCTTTTTTGCTTATGAAAGACCTCATTTATAGTTTTGTATTTTACTCTTATCAAAATCTTTAGCCCATGTCAAGGCTTTTTTTCCACCAAAATTCCTGCTGTAGAAATATATCTATTATTATTATAGAAGACGAATACCCCCCTAAAATGTGTCTAAAATTCTGCAAAGGGAGGAGATTTCTTTTGTAATTCTATTTTCAGAATCAAGTTCTTTGGGATTGTTCTATCCATCAAGTGGTTCTGAGGCAACAACTGGATTGGCAAGTTGTACTTGCCATCGAGACAGCTTATCCGGCTTTTACCAACCAGCAACTTAATAGCCCAAGGAGTGCAAGACCACCTGAGCTTCGGAAAGTTCTGCTACGATATCGGCTCGCAAAAGCAACTTTGTGAGTTGTAAATCTATTAAAAGGGTTTTGCAGATTCAGTTGATTCTTTTTGCCCCCCTGATCCTTTACACAGGAACTAAATAAGGTTTATCCTGAGATACTCCAATAGTTTAAAGATGATGGCAAGCTAAATCATATCTTGTTATAGCTTAAAGCAATTTTCTGGCGATGAGGTTATAAAGAGTCCCCCCCAAATTTACAAATAGCGATCTCTTGGATCAATGGGGCTAAAGCCTTATGTGGTGGGTAGATATGATGGACTATCAATGGAAAATTGCTTGCTCGGGTTTGAACGTTATTGCGCGTGTTTGGATCACTGATTATTGCAAATTGAGCCTACTTCGTACTATTTATAGACTTTGGGGGTTCGCTCTGAATTTATCGAATTAAAAAAGCAGCGAAGACGTGACAATACTCCAATCTATAACCTTCCATACGTACAGTTTACTAAAATGCGGGAGATGGGGTGGCAAGCTCCTCCTTGCCGCAAAGGCCGCAGGCCTTTTCTCTCTGGCGACTCCGTCGCCTCTGCCAAGCGGAGCTTGGCAGCCCAAACGGTATTGCACAATGCGGGAGATGGGGTGGCAACTGGAGTGCGTAAACTCATGGGAACTCCGGAAATCGTTGTTTGTACGGATGCTCGCTGTAGTGCCCTTTGAGAATAAACCACCGCCTGTACAATTGCGACACTTGTTGAAGTGCATTTGGGGTGGCAAGCTCTGTTTGCCACAAAGGCCGAAGGTCTTTTCTTTCTGGCGACTCCGTCGCCTCTGCCAAGCGGAGCTTGGCAGCCCAAACGGTATTGCAGATTTGGGTGACTCTTTTCAGGGGTCATACTCAAAATAGTTATACTGCTTTACCTGCGATTTATCTTGACATTGTTAGTATTCATTTTAGATTTTGAATATAAAAATATATTCAGGGGGAATAAATGACTGCTAACCTGTTGCAGGAATCTGCAGATGCAATCACAGCAAAGAGAATCGAGATAATGGAAGAGATTATTGAAGCAAGCAATTTCGCAGTTTCCAGCGGGTACAACTCATATCAACTACAAAAATGCCGTGAAGATACCCTTTATAATCTTCAGTTTCTTGTTGAAGCGTTAATTATGTAATCCGATTCGCTCTGGAAAGAATACATCCGCTGGCTAAAATTTCTGTTGCTTTCATTGGGATTGAACAAATAATAACGAACGCTCTACGTGGTTCCGGTTTCGAGCCGGGGGCAGATTACAATATTCACTCTATCGAAAGCGATAAAGAAGGAATAAACGAAGCAGATAAAAGGTATTACTTGGATGAAATGTCAAAGTTAAATAACGATCTTATAAATATGCAAAGGCAATTGTCAAAAGTAAACGCGGAGTTAAGCAGACTGGCAGATCTCCGCAATCGCTTTGTGGGTATGGCGGCTCACGACCTGCGCAATCCTTTGGGGGTTATAAAAAACTACAGCGAATTTTTGATGCAAGAATTGAATGGCAAACTCAGCGAAGATCACTTTGAGATCATAAAAATCATCCATTCCACTGGAGTATTTATGCACCGCTTGGTGGAAGGAATTCTGGATTTAAGCGCTATGCAAAGCGGGAAGGTTTCATTGCATGTAAGTAGAAACAATCTGGGAGATATGTTTTCTGAGATAGTAAAACTGAATCAAACCCTTGCCGAAATTCATAGCATTCGAATAACCTTGAAAAAACCCACAGAACATATTGTTGCAGACGTGGATAAAACAAAGATTCGACAAGTGATAAATAACTTGCTCAATAACGCAGTGAAGTATTCATCAGATGGCACTGAAGTAAATTGCGCTTTGTTCCGTAAAGATAACTTTGCTGTATTCTGTATCAAAGATCAGGGCATCGGAATATCTACGGAAGATCAAAAGAGTATATTTGAGCCATTTAGGACTATCTCAAATGAAGAACGTAGAGAAAAATCTGTAGGTTTGGGCCTATCTATCGCTAAGAACATCGTTCAAGCTCATGGTGGAAGTATCGATGTCCAAAGTGAACCTGGCAAAGGATCTACTTTTTGCTTTACCCTGCCCTTGCCAAAGTAATTCTACCATTCCCGATGCTTTTGAGGAACCAAATTCTCATTCTCCGAACATCATAATAATTATAACTCGTACCTAGTTTATGAGAATTAGTCTCTACTGATATCGTAAACTCCCATTATCCAAAAGCACTATATTGAATTAAGCGGCTTACTGGTATACAATTAGAGAAACTTCCCAATGAATTTTTTATGCATCAAAGAATTCGGATATAATAAAGAAAGGAGACCTGAATCAGTAGATTCAGATCTCCTTATTTTAATATCAGAAACCATTTGATAATAGAAACCGATTCACATCCATCTATAGCAGAATTTTATGAACGAGATCTCGGTTCGGTGGGCTTTTCTTACCGTAGCTATGCCCCCCACCAAATAGCTTGTAAGTCAAGCTAAGGAAAAGTCTCACTATCAAAAGGTTTTAACGTGGTTAGATTGATACTTTTTTAGCTGCCAAAACTGAACTTGAGCTTTAACGGATACAGGTAATATTGGGAAACTCATCTTGATCCCTATACATATTACCTCAGAATTATAAAACTTTTAACACAATGGAAGTTACTTCCGCCTACATGTAAGAGATATACGCCACTACTCAGCTTATTGCCATTTCTATCTGTTATCCTTAGATTTTTTTGAGTTGTATCCTTTGCTAACATTCCTAAACAACCTGAATTGATCAATTGCCCTCTGGTATTGTAAATCTTATAGTTTAGGTCATCGTTTTTTGCCAAACTTACACTAAGCTGTGTATCTATCTCAAACGGGTTGGGAAACAGTGTTAAGGAGGATCTCATTACTTCTTGTGGCGCATTACTCTCAGTATGGTATTCCGCAATTAGCGGACCGAAGGACTGCTCTTCTCCTCCATAGGATAACGCTTGAAGCCAGTAATAAGCAGGGAATATGGGCAGTGAATCTGTAAAAATATACATTTGAGGAGTTGAGCTGTTTACTGCAGGGATTAATCCGCTAACCTGCTGTGCGTTTGACAAGTTATTATCGATCGATCGAAACACATAATAGCCTGCAAGCATTGTTTCTGTAGCACTTTGCCAGCTTAATCGGCATAGCTTTGATGTAGTATGAGTAACCTCAAAACGATTTAGAAACACCGGAAGCGTTTCAATAGTCTCTAATATAATTTCAACACTACCTTTGGTATTCATCTCATTAAGCGTGAATGTAGTAGTCCCCGATGAAAAAATAACGTTGGCTATTTCCGCTCCAAATACTTCAATTCCATTGGCAGTTAGATTCATATGGGTAATGCTGTAATTTCCCATTAGTGCTGTTGTAGAATCAGAATGTACTGTATAATGAAATACACCCTGCATCTCTTCAATCTCGGCAGAGTAATCATATAATCCCATGTTTGATGGAGTTATGTTGATTATATGAGTAGAAACACCAAAATCCGTACTAAGGCTAAGTTCTGCAGGATTATCCCAAATTGCGCTTCCCATTGCTACTGATGCTTCATAAGCAGTGGTTTCTAAGCCATTATAATATGAGAAATCACCATCCTGAATAATAGGTTTTACTTTGTAGATGTAATCTTCTTGTTCAGATAGATTGACAAACCTAAAGGCAGGGTATATTGTTGTGTAAATTTTGCTTTGATTTGATGAGCTTAATTCAGTGTATTGGAGATCGTCAAAATAGAAGCCACCTCTTAGGATTGACGGCATAAACAAACGGAGATAATAAGTACCAGATTGGTTGATTTCAAAGTGGTATTTTCTATGGGATGACCCTACATTACCCATATCATTCTCTACAGCATTCAATTGCTCTATATCATCCCAATAATTACCGTTGGATGAGATCTGTACTCTAACTTCAAATACTGAATTTCGAGCTGGTGCCCGCGCATAGAAAGTTAGAGAACCCGGATTATTAAGTAAAGGTGTTCTTACGTAAGCTTCCACATCCCTAATTACACCAAAACATGATCCTGAATATGCGTAACTTTGATATTCATAGATTCTGGCATCTTGAATATCCCATCCTTCAGGAAAGGTAGAAATGCTTTCGAAATCATTGAAAAAATGCGTCCCTTCCTGTATCTCCAGCTCATATCCCGTTGCGCCGGCTATTGAATCCCAACTGGCTGTAAAGCCCGCATCAGAAATAGCTGAAGCTTGTATGTTTTGCACTTCAACTGCATTTAGTAGGCAACAAATCATCAAACACAAAGTTATAAAACACAAATACTTCATAGTTACTCTCAAAATCCAACATGAGACCGGATGGATTTATATGGGGCTTTTATACAAATTCAATTTGATCGTGCCCTTTTGATAATAATATTCCATACGCTTTTCCAAAAATACACCCAATCTGTTCTTAGTGGATGCTCCATCTTCTTTTTTAGATATTGGCGCTCTGATTCAACGATTTCTTCGAATGTTTTTGGCATATCAGCATAAAACGGAGGTAACAAACCTGGCTTCACCTTAAGCCTCAGTTCTTGCATATCCGAAGGATACAAACTGAAATAGTGATCACTTAGGGCTCGAACCCCAACCAAAGACAACTCTCCAGCGAAGAAATTTAAAAACTGAGGTAATTCATCTATCCACAACTTGCGCATCACCTTGCCCCATGAAGTAACACGAAAGTCATTCTTGAATTTTCCGCCTTCTTGTAAATTGTTTGTAGCGTGAATATATGCCTGTAGATACTCACTATAAGGATGCATTGTTCTAAACTTCTTTACATATATTGTCTTGCCTTCTATTCCCTTACGTTTAAGGCGAATCAAGGGTCCATATGTGGGATTTTGATCATCCCTCGGTTCACGGTTTTTACGCAAGATAAAGTGCATTAGATTGTTGATTTCGCGCTTATGGATCAAGTCAAAACCGCAGAAATAAAACCTGCCCATGATCTCAGTTTCCGAAAGAGCTCGATTCTTACCATTGGTAATAGCAAAATACCACCCCTGCAGTATTGGTATCTTGGGCATTACGCGCCTGAACAAAAAATCTGCAAAATAGATCACTCTGCCTAAATATGGAGTAAAATTCTTATAGAAGCGATGTTTCCGCTCGGTAATAGTCTGCCCCTTGCAGATGAATACTCCGCCAGGTGCCAGCATTTGATTTACCCTGATAATATACGCATTTAAACGGCGGAAGTCATTGATTTGATGTAAGTTAATAAAGAGATGCCGGCTTTCTTCTGCTTCATTTTGAATATTGAAAAATGTCTCGCTGTTAAGAACCAAAGTTTTACTTTTACTAAAGCGGCTAATATCCACATAGTCGTTAATAAACTCCAGCAATTCATGTTGATCTTTTAAATAATTCTGAAATAGGGGCACCATGATGCTATCCTCAGGGATAGCTTGCGAAAATGGCGGAACGTAAGCTTCGCAAGAAATAACCGGAATCTGTTTTTGTTCTTCCAGATAGAACTTGGGACTCTGTAAATCTTCCATGTCTTTCGAGCGAGTAAGCAATCCAGTAGAAGCATAAGTTTTATTCTCTTTGTGGAAGCGGAAAGCATAGTAAAACCCAACAAATATGAATAATTCTAGAGTTACTACTCCGAGAATCGTACCCAACACTATATATCTGGAATAATGAAACTTGCCAAAAACATACATAGCAATCAAGAGCAACATGATGGCAACGGCATCACATTTGAATAATCGTTTAAGTAGTTCTGCCCCATTCTCTATGCTTTTTAACGAATACTTTAAACTCCAAACTCCGGAACCGATCCAAATGATAATAAACGGGATCAGGGATCTACCATAACGAGCAACAATCACACGGGTACCGGTGCGTAGCTTTGCTACCAAGAGAAATGAAATTACAACTATAGCAATATCGAGCAAAAACATGCTGTATTTACTAAGATTATATTTCATCTTACCTCATCTACCTCTCATTAAAACCCTTAATACCACAAATAACTTGCATTATACTTTCCCAATAACATCTTTTGGAATTCAATAATATTCTCACGGTTCTTTATCCGAGTAGTCCAATTTGTAACAGGTAAAAAATAAGTGCTTGGGATGTCAACAGTTTTTTATTCTGCCGATAACTTATTTTCGCTTGTTGTTGTTCAACTCTTTTCTATTAATTACTTAGCTAAGCCATCAATAATATATAGTTACAATCTGCCCCTTTCCACTACTTTACTAACTAGAATAAACATCATCGCCAAAATGGCTCCAACTATGTTATAATACATGTCTTGGGGATTGAAACTGCGCCAAGGGATATATAGTTGTAAACATTCTAGTCCTATCCCAGTAGCAAGTACAATCCCTGAAAATTTAATGAATTCATGCTGCTTAAAAAAACTTAAACGCCGAACTCTGGATACCATCCATAGCCAAGCAAAACAAAGAATCATCAGAGTATGTACCAGATAGTCCAAGCGGAAAATCAGCATTTTGTTACAGCTCAAACTCTTATTGGATTCATTCCCGATTGGGATCACATTTATTAATACCAAAATCAGCAACCATAGCCAAAGAAGATTAGATTTCACTTTCCCCAAATTATTGCTCCAATAATCATCTTGTTATATGCACTTTATATCTTAATACTACTTAGCAAAACTTTCAAACTCTAGCGCCAAATAAACCTAACTATGACCCTATCTACCATATTCCCTTGCTTCAAGCGCTTACCCAAATCACGAACTCCATCTATCCTCAAACCGGGTCGTACGTCAAAAAAGCTGCCATCACATCTGCGTAATAGGTAGCGAACCTTATATCCGGATATGATAAAATATACTGTTTCTTTTTCACATAAATCCATTTCAGCATCGCATCGAATATGCATCTGCCTATAGTTAAAGTCTCGCCATAACCTTGCATTATCAATCCCCAAAGCTCTTCTATAGCTGGCAGCAACCGTGAAATTAAGCTCCAAATTTTTAGTTAACGTATTCCTATAATGCATCCAAGCTTTATTTATCTTATCTTGTTCAGAAATCTTAGGATTTTCTTGGTAAATAATGTCTAAGCTATTGTATAATAAGCCAAGATCGTGTTTCATATTCCATAAAACTCGAGCTGATTCTTTATTTAATGGGGTTGTATCCTGCGGGACAAAATATGTGGAACTCCAACCCAAAGAGTGCTCAAGCTGAGCCAGTTCCATCATACGGGTGTAGTTAGTATATATATCATGGTGTAATATAAAAAAGCTCGGCTTCTTTAACCGAGCAACATGTAAATATATCTCATTGAGCTTTTTATACCGCTCTACACTCTCTAAAAACGATTGATAATGGCTTAGTTTGATATCCCCTTCCATGAAGTGGTTGTACCGATCTATCAAATTACTAAGAAAGAGATTTAGCTTTACATTCATATAACTTTAAACTGGCATTGGGTAGGATTTTATAAAGTTTTTTTTTGTTGTAGGGTTATCCGTTAAGCGTTAAGCGTTAAGCGTTAAGCGTTATGCGTTACAGTGTTCTTGTTGAGAGCCTTCATGAGATTGATAATCATTTGTCGGATTCTTTTAAGCTGCTCCCTGTTTGCCTCAAAGTGCGATGAAGACTTGTTATAACCCAGCATATCAGATATCACCATTTGAGTATCAAGCTCGGATAAGGATCCTAAAGCTATATCAAGAAACCTCAGCAACTCTTTGTTGCTGCTTCTGCCACAACCTTCAGCTATGTTTGAGGGTACAGATACAGCAGCTCTCCTCATTTGTGAGGTTAATCCGTATATCTCTTCTCTGGGAAAGCTGCCCGTATATTCATAAACGTTCTTAACCATTACCAGGCTGAGCTTGTATACTTCTAAATCAGTATGTAACATATCTATCTCTCCCGCTTAACGCATAATCCATAACTCATAACCCATAACGCATAACCCATAACCCATAACGCTTAACCCGTAACTCATAACCCATAACTCATAACGCTTAACGCATAACCCTCTAAATCTGCGTTCTATCTAAAAAACTCCACCGTTCTCTGGAGTCCCTCTCTAAAATCAACTCGAACCTTGTAATTAAGCAAATCCTTCGCCTTATCTATTCCCGCCAGTGAGTGTTTCACATCTCCGGCTCTGTCTTTTTCAAACTTGGGTTCGATATTTTTTCCCAGTATTTCATTTATCATGTTCACCAAATCTATCAGAGTATAGCGTTCTCCACAAGCTATATTGATCACCTGCCCTGCCGCTTTCGGTGCAGTGCAAGCTTGTATATTTGCCCATACGTTGTTTTCTACAAAAGTGAAATCGCGGGATTGACTACCGTCACCATAGATCACTGGTTCTTTATCCGCCATAATCAGTTTGATGAATTTCGGAATCACAGCACTATATTGACTGGTGGGATCCTGATTCGGTCCAAACACGTTGAAATAACGTAACGCTACAGTCTCTAATCCATATATCTGCGAAAAGATCTGACAATAGCGTTCTTGGGCATATTTTGTAAGTGCGTAAGGAGATAAAGGATTAACCGGCATACTCTCCACCTTGGGTAGAGTCTCGCTATTCCCATAGATCGATGAGGATGAAGCTGTGATAACCCTCTTCACGCCAAATTCCTTCGCCGCTTCCAGGATATTTAGCATACCCAAGATATTCACGTCATTTGAAGTAATCGGATCGTTAATCGAACGCGGTACTGAGGGCAATGCACCCTGATGCAGGATGTAATCCACTCCCTTCACCGCCGATCTTACTATGTGAAAGCTACGTAGGTCTCCCTCGATCATGGTCAGATTTGCATTCTTCATCAGAGGCAGAATGTTCTCCCGCTTGCCCGTGGCAAAATTATCCAGTACTACTACTTGCTGCCCTTGTTTGAGCAGCTCGGACACGATA